>JADMIO011627926.1_pt1 | contig 56981 bp, 55 predicted proteins | sample 8958161 | NCBI WGS metagenome assembly JADMIO01 (sample SAMN16585339, study PRJNA669376) | soil metagenome | isolation source: Crop rotation soil | place: USA: Cullars Rotation, Alabama | collected 2011 | reverse complement strand
CGCGACTTCAAGTCACGTGAATTCCAAGCTTCGGATCCCACTGTGCTGGAAAGGATTGCTGTTGGCCGTGCCATAGAACGTGCAGGTGCCCGCGGAGTGATAGCTGCCGCATTCCGACTCGAGCAACTCTTCGCGGCTCGCTTTGCCTTCCGCGTAAAGCTTGCGGATGCGCGCCTTTTCCTTGTTCGCCACGCCCGACGGCATCGGTCCGCCCGGGACGAAAATCGTGGGCAGATGGCCGAAAGTCAGCGCGCCGATCAAGAGGCCGGGCACGATCTTGTCGCACACGCCGAGGCACAGCGTGGCATCGAACATGCCGTGCGACAGTGCGACCGCCGTGGAGAGCGCGATGACATCGCGACTGAACAGCGACAGCTCCATTCCGGTCTGTCCCTGGGTGATGCCGTCGCACATGGCCGGCACGCCGCCCGCGACCTGCGCGGTGGCTCCCACATCGCGCGCAGCCATGCGAATGAGCCCCGGGAATCTCTCATAAGGCTGATGCGCCGAAAGCATGTCGTTGTACGATGTGACGATGGCGACATTGGGCCATTTCAGCTGCTTGAGCGCGTTCTTGTCCTCCACCGTCGATGCGGCGAAACCATGTGCGAGATTCGTGCAGGAGAGGCGTGACCGTGTGGTCGACGACGCGGCGGCTGCAGCGCGTGTGCGCGCCAGATAGTCCGCGCGTGAGTCGCGGCTGCGGTCCCGAATGCGTTCCGTCACGGCTCGAACGCGTTCGTTGAGGCGCGTCATGTCAATAATTCCTTCGATCCATAAGCTATAGCTGCGTACAAGCCACTATCATACCCGCCATGGCAAAACCCCAAGCGACTCCGAATCACACCCCGCTCGATCCCTTCGACATCATCTTGTTCGGCGCCACAGGCGACCTCGCCATGCGGAAGCTCATGCGCGCGATGTATCGCCGGATCGCGGCCGGGCAGATCCCGAAAGGTTCGCGCATTTTCGCCCTGGCGCGCTCGGACCTGACGACGGAGAAATATCTCGCGCAGGTGTACGAGCACTTCAAGCAATTCCTGAGCGAAGGCGAGCTGGCACCGGCGCAGTGGGACACGTTCTGCGGCTTCGTGCAATACATCAGCGTGAATGCGACGGTCGCGTCCGACTTCGAGAAGCTCGCTGCCGCACTGAAGGGGCGCGAGGACCTGGTGCGCGTCGTGTTCCTGTCGATGGCACCAAGTTTGTTCACGGCTACCTGCGCGAACCTTTCTGGTGCACACCTCGTCACGCCGAAAACGCGAGTGGTGCTGGAAAAGCCGCTCGGCACGGATCGCGCGTCCGCCGCAGCGATCAACGATCTCGTCGGCTCGATTTTCAGCGAGCAGCAGATCTATCGCATCGATCACTACCTCGGTAAAGAGGCTGTCCAGAACCTCATCGCCCTGCGCTTCGGCAACACGTTGTTCGAGCCGCTCTGGCGCCGTGGTCGAATCTGTCACGTGCAGATCACTGTGGCCGAACAAGTGGGCCTCGAAGGTCGCGCGGACTTCTACGATCAGACGGGCGCCTTGCGCGACATGGTGCAGAGTCATCTGTTGCAGCTCCTGTCGATCATCGCGATGGAACCGCCCGTCGCTGGCGACGCGGACGCCGTGCGTAACGAGAAGCTGAAAGTGTTGCACGCGCTGAAGCCGATCACCGGCAACGCTGTCGAAACGCACACCGTGCGCGGCCAGTACAAGTCCGGCACGGTGAAGGGCAAGTCGATTCCCGGTTACCTGCAGGAGCAAGGCGTCGCGGCGGACAGTCGCACCGAGACCTTCGTAGCATTGAAGGTCGAGATCGAAACCTGGCGCTGGGCCGGCGTGCCGTTCTATCTGCGCACGGGCAAAGCGTTACAGGAACAGATCGCGGAGATCGTCGTCACGTTCGATCAGGTCCCGCACTCCATTTTCGAAGCAGGCAAGGTGCCGCGGCAAAATCAGCTGGTCATTCAGCTGCAGCCGGATGAAAGCATCACGCTGTGCATCGTCGCCAAGACGCCAGGCGAAGTGATGCGCCTGAAGCCGGTGAATCTCTCGCTGCACTTCACGGACACTTTCAAGGAAAAGAGCATCGACGCGTATGAGCGTCTCATCGTCGACGTCGCGAAGGGCAATCTCACGCTCTTCATGCGCCGGGACGAGCTCGATGCCGCGTGGGCGTGGATCGACCCGATCCGCGAAGGCTGGAATCAGAGCGACGAGCCACCGCGGCAGTACGTCGCGGGCACGTGGGGCCCGGCGGCCTCCAATGCTCTGATCAGCCGGGATGGTTTCTCCTGGCACGGAGAAGATGGCTGAGGGAAAGGATGCATGGTTTCCGGTCCGAACAAGTACCCACCGCTGGACACGCGGCACGTTTCACAGCTCATCGAACGTCATCCACTCGCGTGGATCGTCTCCGCCAACGAGGGTGATTTCACGGTCACGCCGCTCCCTCTGCGGCCGCGCACGGATGCGAGCGGCGCGGTCACGCAGCTCGTCGGCCATTTCGCGCGCTCGAACCCGCATGTGGAGGTGCTGAAACGCCACCCGCGTGCGCTCGTCCTGTTTCGCGGCGAAGAAAGCTATGTTTCGCCGTCGTGGATGTCAGACCGCACGTGGGCGCCCACGTGGAATCACACGGGCGTGCAGTTCGTGGTCGACTTCGAGTTCCACGAGAACGTGCAGCAGCTCCGCGAAGTCCTGCGAGACATGATCGATACGATGGAGGCAGGGCGGCCGAAGGCCTGGCGTCTCGAGGAAACTGCGCATCGTTACCCGCAGCTCGTCCCGCACATCGTGTCGTTCGACGCGCACGTGCGCGAGACGAAGGCCGTATTCAAGCTCGGTCAGGATGAGAAGCCCGCGATCTACCAGGACATGCTCGCTGGGCTCGCAGGCGCGGGCGAAACCGGGCTGGTCGAGTGGATGAAGCGCTATAACGCGCATCGTTAGCGCCAAATCAGCGACAATGCCGGGCCTCTGAGGGGAGCGCGCTAGCAATGGTGTGGGTTTCGTCGATCGTACTGCTTGCAGTACTGCACTTCATGGTGCTCGGAATGATCGTGGGCACTGCGCGGGGGCGTTACAACGTGCCGGCACCGGCAACCACCGGTCATCCCACTTTCGAGCGTCTGTTCCGCATCCATCAGAACTCGCTGGAGATGCTGATCGCCTTCATTCCCGCCGTCTGGTTATATGGCTGGTGGGTCAGTCAGACCTGGGCGACCGGCATCGGCATCGTGTTTCTCGCGGGCCGGCTGCTCTACACGATTCAATATGCGCGCGACCCGAAGAGCCGCACGATCGGCGCCATGCTGTCGTTCCTGACGATCATGATCCTGATCGTCGGCGACCTTTACGCCGTTCTGAATCTCGCGTTGGGGCGATAGGCCGCGGTCGGCGTTTCGGCTTGCGCGATGCCGGTGGTGAAGCCGGCCGCACGCCAGCCCTCGATGCCATCGGGGAACCAGTAGACCTGTCGATAGCCGTAGCGGATAGCGCGTTTCGCGGCATTCCAGCTCAACCAGCAACGTTCGTGGCAGTACACGACGATCGGATGATTCACGTCGTTCTGCGTCGCCTGCGCCAGCCGTTGCCGGTAAAAACCGTCCAGCGAGGTTTCGAGCTTGCCCTGCCCGACACCGGCGAGCCACACGCTGCCTGGGATCACAGGATGCGGCGGCGGCATCCACACCGCCTGCGACCCAAGCTTTTCCGGCTTCGGCGTCGAGTTCGACACGTCGATCAGCACGACGCGATTTGCCTTCAGCATCGTGGCTAGTTCCTGCGCACGAATGACCGTGCCGCCGGACAGCGTTGCGGGCGTTGGCGAGTTGATGGGCCCGTCCCAGAACTCTGCCGGCTCGGGGACCTCCGCAGCGGCTGCAGGCGGCGCGGGCGGTGTTGCCGAGGGGCCTCCGGTCTCCGGCACGTCGAAGCTGCCCTCGAACGTCTTGTCCTCGCTGTCGACGATGTGAACCTTGAGCTGCCCCTTCCCCTTGGGCACGAAGCCGAAGGTCACCACGGGATCCGTGCTCATCGAGATGTCCGAATCGAGCCGGAACACGTTCGCGCCTTCGTACGACACTTCCATCGTCTTGATGAAGCGCGCCGGTGTGTACATGCGCGTGATCTGGTTCATCTGCATGCCGTTGAAGTTCGGGTGACGCACCATGAGTTGCGCCTGCAACGACTTGCCAGGCGCGTACGGTGTGAGCAGCCGCATCTTCGTCAGCCCGATGTCACGCATCGCCTCGGATTCATCGGTGCCCGCGGGCGCGGAGCAGCCGCCAGCCGCCTTCACGAATTTCGACACGCCATAGAGCGCGCCGTCCTGACCTTCGGCAACTGCGTGAATCAGCGTGTACTCGTTCACGCGAACACGCAGCTTCACCGTGCTGTTGTCCGCCTTGGGCCCGAAGGTCATGTGGCCGGCGATCGGCGAGGGATTGTTGTCGATCACCAGGTACACGCCCTTCACCTGGCTGCCGCCGACGAGGCTGATCGTCAGCGGGACCAACGCGGCGTCCATGGCTCGCACAGGCGCGTCCAGCTTGATGACGGCTGTTCCATCCATCACCTGCCGATTGCCAAAGACTGCCTTCTTCAGCGCGTTCCAGCGCTCGATGCGCGACGGGTCGTCCGGCGGAGCGGCGCCGTCGATGTCAGCTGCGCTCATCGAGGTCGAGCTGGCGGGCAGCTCCGCGTAAGCGAGAGCGGGCGCGATACAGATCGCGAGCACGAACAACAGCGCCGCGAGCCATGACGGGTGCCGCAGGGGGCGGCGGAAGTGCAGTGTCATTCCCATTCGAGCTCCTTGAACGCCTGAGTGACGTTGCGCCCGTGGTAGTCGTCGAAGAGCGCCCATTTGCCGCGCTCGCCAAGGCCGACGACCTTCACGGCTTCTTCGATCGGGATTCCCTTCCGGATGGCCTCGCGGGTCTCCGTGAGCAGCACGCCGAGGTAACGCTCGAGGTCCGCGCTGGCCTTGGGCCAGTCTACGCCCAGGGGACCGTGACCGGGCACTGCGCGTCGGGCCGGCACTGATTTCAGGGCGGCGAGCTCCTTTATCCAGCCGCGCAGGCTTCCGTCCAGCGCCGGCACGCGGCCGACGAAGACGAGGTCCGAGGTGAGGAGGGTGCCGGTCTGCGAATCGAGGGCCGTCAGGTCGTTGTCCGTGTGAGCAACGGGATGCGCTGTGACCTGCAGGGTGCGGCCTCCCAGGTCGAGGTCGGTGCGATCCTTGACCAATACCGTGGGCATGACCACGGACCCAGCTCGGGGATCGCCGAGGATGGCAGCGAGACGCTTGCGGTAGTACTCGCCGCGCGTTGCCAGCGCCCCGGGCAGCTTCTCGTGGCCGACGAACTCCGGATGCTCGGGTGCGAACGCCTGAGCGCCGAAGACGTGATCAGGATGGCCGTGCGACAGCACGACGTAGCGGATGGGCAGGGTCGTTCGCCCGCGGATCGCCTCGAGGAGGTGCTCGCCATCCGCGAAGCTTCCGCCCGGATCGAACACGGCCACGGCGTCCCGCCCAACGACGAACCCGATGTTCGCGATCGCACCGAGGTTCGCGATCGTCGCCTCCCCATCGACGCCACGACGGAAGAAGACGCCGGGCGCAACTTCCTTGAACCGCCTGTCCACCGCCGCGGCCGCCGCTCGCGTCAGCGCAGGCAGGCAACCGGCACACAAACCTCCGAGCAGGACTTGCCGGCGCGTGAGCAGGCTCGATCCGGGTCGGTGCAGGGCGCGCGAGACTTGTACAATCGCGGGGCGCATCGGGATGTCACCTTGATAGCGCATCCTGCTCATCGATCACAAGTTTCCTCCCGCGTGCACGCGACCGATTGCTGGCACACGGTTTGCTTTTTCGAGTGCCATGGACATGACGGTACATTCAGCGCGAGCGAGTCTCGCGACTTCGCAAGACGAGCTGCCCGTGCTCAGTGACACGCGTCTCGAGCACATGATGCGCTGGCATGGCAGCGACGAGACGAACCTCCCGCCTGCCGACACGCTGAAGAATCTCTCGCGCGACACGGTGGCTGCCCTCGGCGAGCTGCGCGAGGCCCGCGCGACCATCGCCGAGCTACGGGCCGCGATGGGCCGTGCGTTCTGGGCCACGGATTTCACGACTCTGCACGCCATTCTGCTGCGGGCCCTCGGGCCGCCGCCCGACGAACGGCCGCAGTAGCCGCCCTTTGCGGCACAGTGTGATGGTGACCCCCTTTTGAGACGGGCGTCCGCGCTAGAGTCCCGCGGAAACTCCAGGGGCTCGGACTCGAGTGGCGGGCGCAGATCACGATTCAAAGCCGGTAGCGGATGCGGGTGTCGAGCACGAGTTGCTCGAACGGCTGAGTGTGGCCACGGAAGCCGCAGGCCTTCTCTGCTGGGAATTCTCGTACGTCACCAATCGCTTCACCTGGATGAAGGAGCCGGGGCGCGAGGGCACTCAGGACGTCGAGGTAACGCATCACCTCACGATGCGGGCCATTCATCCCGAAGACGTCGAGATGGCGCGCACCGCCACGCTGAAGGCGCTGGAGGAGGGTGCCCAGAGCCTCTCCCTGCGCATGCGGCGCTTCGATCAAGACGGCAAGCTCCAGCACATTCAGGTGTATCAGCGGTTCATCCGGGACGCCGAAGGACGGCCGGTGCGCGCCCTCGGGGCCACGCGAGACATCACTGAAGAGGTCCTCGCCGAGGAGCGCCTGAAACAGCAGGCCGCCGAGCTCCACCAGGCGCAGCAGCGTCTCGAGCGCGCCTCATTCTCGGTACAGGAAGGCCACTGGGAGCTCGACCGGCGCGCGGGTCGGCACTGGGCCTCATCGAACTACTATGCGCTGCTCGGTTACGAGCCGGGCGAGATCACCCTCGAAACGACCCAGTCGATCCGCGAGATCGTCCATCCCGAAGATGCCGAACGGGTGGCGGAGAGCTCCCGCAGGTTCGTCTACGAGGGCGGTGACCAAGACATCGAGCTGCGCATCCGCTGCAAGGGCGGCGGCTACCGCTGGTTCCGTCTACGCGGCAGCGCTCAGCGGGATGAGAACGGCGTCGGTCAGCTGCTCTCCGGCTCGATCCAGGACATCCAGCGACAGAAGCTGGCCGAGGACGAGCTGCGCGAAACGAAGGAACGTTTCGAGCGTGCGATTCACGGCACGCAGGATGGGCTGTGGGAAGTAGACATGTCGAAGGCGGAGATGTGGCTGTCGCCCCGCCTGCACGAGCTGCTGGGCTACCAGCCGGGCGAGATCGGCAACGCGCGCAACGCTCTGCGCAACCTCGTGCATCCGGATGATCTCGCAATGTCGGACGCGGCGGTTCGCAAGAACATCGACGAGCATTGCGGCATCGACATGGAATTGCGCATGCGGACGAAGTCCGGCGAGTACCGCTGGTTCCGCATGAAGGGCACGCCGGATCACCGCCGCGACATCCATCGCGCCTCCGGCTCTCTGCAGGACGTGACTGAAGCACACGAAGCACGCGAGGCGCTCATTCGTGCTTCAGAAGCGGCTCAGGCTGCGAATCGCGCAAAAAGCGCCTTTCTCGCGAACGTGAGTCATGAGATCCGGACGCCGATGAACGGCATCATCGGCATGACCAGCCTGCTGCTCGATACCACGCTCGACCGCACGCAGCGGGACTACGCGGACACGATCCGGGGCAGCGCGGATTCTCTGCTCAGCGTGATCAACGATCTGCTCGACTTCTCCAAGATCGAGGCCGGCAAGCTCGACATCGACTCCATCGAAATGGATCTGCCGGGCAACGTCGAGGACGTCGGCACGACCATGGCGTTCCAGGCGGCGGCGAAGGGGCTCGAGCTCATCATCAACGTGCACCCGGATGTGCCGGCGCGCGTGCTGGGCGATCCGCAACGTATCCGGCAGTGTCTGATCAATCTGCTCGGGAATGCGGTGAAGTTCACCGCGACCGGCGAAATCGCGGCGGAGGTTTCGGTGATTGCGCGCTACGGTCACGCCGTGAGCGTGCGCTTCGAAGTGCGCGACTCGGGCATCGGCATTGCGCCGGAGAAGATTGCGAATCTGTTCGAGCCGTTCGTGCAGGCGGACTCTTCGACCACGCGACATTTCGGTGGCACGGGGCTCGGGCTTTCGATCGTGCGCCGGCTCGTCGAGATGATGGGCGGCCAGGTCGGCGCGGACAGCGTGCTCGGCAAAGGCTCGCGCTTCTGGTTCACGCTGCCGATGCAGCAGGTCGAAGCTGTCCCGGCGGAGCCGGGGACCGCGGCGGCCAAGCGGTCGGGGCGGCGCGTGCTCGTCGTGGACGACAACGAGACGAACCGACGCGTGCTGTCTTCGCATCTCACGCACGCGGGCTTTGACGTGAAGCTCGCATCGAATGGCCGTGAAGCGCTCACGACGCTGCGTGCGTCGCTCGCGAGCTCGCGTCCGTTCGATCTCGTCATCGCCGATTTTCAGATGCCGGACATGGACGGCGCGATGCTGGGCGAGCAGATCAATGCCGACCCGCATCTCTCACGCGCACGCGTAGTGCTGCTCACTTCGATGGACCGTCACGGCGACATTCGCCGGTTCGCGGCGCTGGGCTTCGCAGGCTATCTGTCGAAGCCGGTGAAGGCGCGCGAGCTGCTCATGTGCCTGGACCGCGTGCTCGCTCGCGAAGCGGCTGACTTTCACGCGCAGACGCATCCGATCGTCACCGCGAACGCGTTGCACGGCCAGCTGGGCTCGCGTCGCTTTTCCGGTCGCGTGCTGCTGGTCGAGGACAACGTCGTCAATCAGAAAGTCGCGCGTCGGTTTCTCGAACGCCTCGGCTGTGAAGTCGCCGTCGCCGAGAACGGCGCGGTCAGTCTCACGGCTCTGGAGCAGGGCGACTTCCAGCTCGTGCTGATGGACGTGCAGATGCCCGTGATGGATGGCTACACCGCCACCCGGGAAATTCGCGATCGGGAACGCGGCAAGCGCCGCATTCCCATCGTTGCGCTCACTGCGAATGCGATGACAGGTCAGCTGGAACGCTGCCTCGAAGCCGGTATGGACGCGTTGTTGACCAAGCCCCTTGCCGTGGAGGCCCTCCAGGATGTGCTGGAGCGGTATGGACTTGCTATGACCGATTCCAATCTGAATGACGCTGCCGTCGATCGCATGGTTTCCAGCCCTGCTGAGGCGCCGCCGCTGGATGTCGCGCAATTGCGTGAGCTGTGTGGTGATGACGCGGAGTTCATCCGGTCGATTGCTGAGAGCTTTGCGAGTAGCAGTGCGCAGCTGGTTGCTTCGTTGCGCGCTGGCGCGGCTAGCGGAGACGGGTCCGCTATTTCGAAAGCGGCGCATGCATTGAAAGGAGCGAGCGCGAATCTCTACGCGGAGAAGTGCCGCGACCTGGCTGCGGAGCTGGAACACGAGAACGCGAAGCTGTCGAAGGCCGATATCGAGTCGCGGATTACACGGTTGTCGCGTGAGATCGAGCGCGTGTGTGCAGCCTTGAATGCGATGTCGTCGCCGGATTCGAAGTCAGCCGTCGGTTGAAGCCGGAGGTCGCTCCCAGCCGCCCGGCGATTGAGGGCCTCTTTTCAGTCAGCCCGCAGCGATTGGCTGAATCAACGACGCGTCGTTCAGGTTCTTTGAATTGACTCTCGGGCTCACAGCATGCCCGTACATCCACTTCTCCGGATATGCATGCAGAGCAGCCTTCGCCTGCACCGGCGTCGAAGTGAACCACGTGCCGTAGTCCTTGCGACGAAGAATCGCCGGCATGCGCCCGTTGGGACCAACCACTTCGGAAACCAGCGGATTCGCCGGCACCGTAATGATCGAGAAGCTCTCGATCACGTCGTCCTCACCGGCCTCCGAGCGCGTCCAGAACGCCGCAATCCCAAACACATTGCGATCGTTGAGCCCAATGAAGTACGGCTGCCGATAGCCGGCAGGCTTGAGCTTCCACGCATAGAACCCGGCAACCGGAATGATGCAGCGCTGACTATTGAGCCACGGATCACGCGACTCCAACGTGCTGCCGAGCTGCTCGAATTCGAAATCCGGGCGCTCGTCCGGTAACGGCACGCCCTCAGCTTCAGGCGGCACCAGTCCCCAGCGCATCATCACGCCTTCGACCACGCCCTGATGAGCGCGCAACACCGGCACGTATTGCGGGAACGACACGTTGAAGTTCGACGAGAACTTCCACCAACGCTGCGCGGGTTCGAACTCCCGCTCAGTGTCGATCTGCGCCGGCAAGACATAACGCTCACACATGATGCTGAAAGCGTACGCCAGGAACGCTACGGAAAAATGTGAGCGAGCCGACTGAACGGGAAAACCGTAACCCCCCGCTCGGGACCTAAGGCTTAACCCCAGAGCTTTTTGGAGGCCAGGCGGGCACCTTCGGTCAGCGACTGCATCTTGGCCCAGCAGATAACGGGCAAGACCGCGCCGAAGCCTGCGAAGTGGCCGAATCCGCAATCCGTGCCGGCCATCACACGCTCGCGACCCACGAGATCCGCATATCGGCGAATGCGTTGAGAAACGAGCTCGGGGTGCTCGACGAAGTTGGTCGTCGTATCGAGCACGCCGGGGACGAGCACCTTGTCATCCGGCAGCTTCGTATCGCGAAACAGCTCGTACTCGTGCTCATGCCGCGGATTGGCGCCCTCGATGAGCAAGCCCATCGGCTTCACTTTCAGGAGCGTCGGGAGAACTTTCGCGAGCGGAATGTCGCGCGTGTGCGGCCCTTCGTAGTTGCCCCAGCAGATATGCAGGCGAACGCGATCTGCCGGCACATTTGCCAACGCGTGGTTCAGCGCTTCGACTTGAAGAGCCGCGTTGCGCAGGAACTCGTTGTCGTCCGCGTCTCGAAAGCGGATGTGCCGCCCCATGCCGAGATCGGGGCAGTCAACCTGCAGGATCAGGCCCGACTTCACGATCGCTTCGTATTCCGGGCGCATCGCTTCGGCAAGCGCCTCGAGATACTTCTCGTGCGACGGGTAGTACTCATTCGGCTGGAATACGGCAATCGTTCCAGGCGACACCGCAGACATGAAGCCTTCGGTCGCCTTCGACTCACGCAGCGCTGCCTGCAGGCGGCGGATGTCATCGTGCAAAGGCTGCAGTGTTTTCACTGAGATCGGGCCGCGACAGATAGGGCGCGTGTACTTCGGCGTTGCGCCTTCCGCAGCGAGCTTGTCGCGAAACTCCGGATAGTCGTCCAGGTCCTGCGGCGTGGCGCGCGGCGCGTTGCCGATCTCGAAGCCATTCAGGCGATGCTTGATGTACGTGGCGTAGCTGATCTTCGCGGTCTCACCATCGTTCTGGATGTCGAGCCCGGCTTCGGACTGGCGGCGCACGGCATCCGCAACGCCTCTCGCCATCGTCTCTTCGAACTTCGCCGTGTCGTACGGCTCGTTGCGATCCTGCGCGAACAGCAGGTCGAGCACATCCTGCGGGCGGGGCAGGCTTCCCACGTGCGTCGTGAGAATGCGATCGGTGCTCGTCTTCATGGCCTCGTTCCTTCCCAAGCATTCTTCAGAAGCTGACGGATGCCATCAGCGCGCACCGGCGCCGGGTTGTAGTACGGGGTCTTCGTCGCCAGCTCCACCGCGCGTTCGATGCCGTCTTCCGGCATGCCGATGTCCTTGAGCGCGACCCATGCACCGATCGAGAGATTCAGGTCGAACAAGCCTTGCGCCGCATTCTCGGCGCCGAGCGCCGATGCAATCCGGCGCATCGCTTCCGGTGCGGCGGCTGTGTTGTACGCCACCGCGTGCGGAAGAACGATCGTGTGTGTTTCCGCGTGCGGCAGATTGAACGCGCCGCCGAGCACGTGACAGAGCTTGTGATGAAGCGCCATGCCGACAGCGTTCAGCACACATCCACCAAGCCACGCACCGTACAGCGCATCCGTGCGAGCAGCGATGTCGCGCGGTTCGTTGACCACCTTCGGCAGACTGCGCCCGAGTGCGCGGATCCCTTCTTCCGCCATGATCGAAACGAGCGGATTAGCCGCTTCGGCGTAGAGCGCTTCGACACAGTGAGCGATCGCGTTCACGCCGCTCGGCCCGGAAATGCTCGGCGGCAGATTGAGCGTGAGTTGCGGGTCGTAGATCACCGTTCGCGGCATCACGTGCGCATCCTTCGCCACGTGCTTGATGCCCTCGTCGGTGTAGCCCCAGATCGACGTGACCTCTGAGCCAGAGTATGTCGTCGGGATCGCGAGGATCGGCAGCTTATGATGAAAGGCGATCGCCTTGGCGAGCCCGATAGTCGAGCCCCCGCCCACAGCGATGCAGACATCCGCCTGCAAGCGCACCGCTTCTTCGCAGGCTTCACGCACAGCCGGTCCCGGCGTGTGCATCTTCGCCTTGTCGTAAACGCCGACTGCTTTGCCGCCGAGGAGATCCACGCAGCGCTCGGCCAGCCTGCGCTGGCCGAGCGTGGAGATCACGAGTGCGCGTGAACCCAGTCGCGCGGTCTCGACAGCGAGCTCGTCCAGTGCGCCGCTGCGAAACACGATTCGCGACGGCAGCACCTCATAGGTGAAGCGCAGGCTCACCTTTGACTTAACGCACTCTTATATATCGATCGGATCGTTCAGCCGGCGCAGCAGCTCTTCGCGCTGCTCCTTGAACTGCGGGGACACGATGAATTCCGTGCCGAGCGTTTCCTTCGGCTCGTCCACCAGGAATCCGATCGAGTGCGCCGCTTCGAACAACGTGCCTGCCGGGGTCCGCACGTACACCGACTTGAAATACGTACGGTCCTTGCGATCGGACACGTCCGTGAAGCCGAGGCCTTCGACCTCCGCCTTCACGCGGTCCTGCACTTCCATGTTCGGCACGCCGAACGCGCCGTGATGGACCATGCCCTCGCCATACGACCAGTTGCCCGGCGCGCGATTCGGCTCGAGCAGCAGATCGACCGTCTTCGCCGGACCGCCGGTGCCGACCTCGTAACGATGGAACGCGCCATCGCTGCCGGTCTTGCGGTGATTCCAGCCCTCGTTCATGAAGAAGTGCATGTCGTCCATGTCACGCAGCGACACCGTCCAGCTGTGGAAGCCGCGGATCGCCGCGTTCTCGGGGACGCCGTACTTCGGATCGACCCACGGCTTGCGCGTGTCCCGGTCGTCTTCGACGAGCTCGAACAGCAGGCCGCAATCGGGATGCTCGACCTGCATCACCTTCTGGCCGAAGCGCTCGTATTCCTTCGTGATCTTCACGTTCTTCTTCGTAAAGCGCTCACGCCAGAAATCGTGCGAGTTCTTCGGCACCGTGTAGCTGATCTGGGCGAACTGGCCAGTGCCTGCGCGCGCCTTGCGCCCGGTGCGGCGCCAGGGGAAGGAGGTGGTGAGATTGCCGGGCGTGCCCATCTCGTCACCGAAGTACAGGTGATAGATCGGCTCCACCCCGTCATACAGCAGGGTGCGCTTCATGAGGCGCAGGCCGAGAGTCTTCACGAAGAAATCCACATCGCCCTGCGCCGTGCCCGTGCACAGCGTGATGTGGTGTAGCCCCTGGATGCGATCGGACATGACACTCATCCCCCTTCTTGCCGTGGTGGCAAGAGTCCACCCGACGCGGGCGCTGCGCAAGCATCCCACCGCCAATCGATGGGCGGGGGACCATAGCGCGGACCTCCGTGCTTTCCCGGCGCGTAGAATGCCGGACTTTCACCCAGCTCAACCGAGCCATCCGGAGACCTCGAATCATGACCAGCGACAGCCGAAAAGACCTCAGAGAACGCGGGCTTGCGATCCGCCGCCAGGTGCTGGGGGACAAGTACGTCGACGCGGCCATGAACAACATGACCGACTTCAACAAGCCCCTGCAGGAGCTGCTCAACGAATACTGCTGGGGCGCAGCCTGGGGTCGCGAAGGGCTCACGCGCAAGGAGCGGAGCATGATCAACCTCGCCATGCTCACGGCGCTCGGCCGCACGCACGAAGTGGAGACACACGTGCGCGGCGCGCTCAACAATGGGCTGACGAAGGAGCAGATCGCTGAAGTGCTCCTGCAGACGGCCATCTACTGCGGCGTGCCCGCCGCGGTCGACAGTTTCCGGGCAGCCACGAAAGTCATCGCCGAGTATGGCAAGTAAGGAACGCATCGGGTTCATCGGGCTCGGCAACATGGGCGCGCCGATGGCGCGCCGGCTCGTGAATGCGGGCTATGAGCTCGTGGTCAGCGACGCCATTCCCGAGGCGGTCGAGCGGTTCGCGGCGGGCTCGAAATGCGAGCGGGCTTCGTCCCTCGCAGAGCTCGGGCAGCGCTGCCCCATCGTCATCACGATGCTGCCGAACGGTTACATCGTGCGGGACGTGCTGCTCGGCGCGGGCGGTGTGGCGTCAGGATTCGCCGCGGGGTCTATCGCCGTTGACATGAGCTCGTCCTCGCCCGTTGGAACGCGAGAGCTGGCCGCGGACCTGGCGAAGAAGGGCATCCCACTCGTCGATGCACCGGTTTCGGGCGGCGTGAAGAAGGCCGCCGACGGCACGCTCGCGATCATGGTGGGGGGCGAGGCCAACCCGATCGCGCAAGTGAAGCCGGTGCTTGAGGTGATGGGCAAGGTCTTCACCACCGGCGCGTCCGGCACGGGCCACGCCATGAAGGCGCTCAACAACTTCCTCTCGGCGGCCAATCTCGCGACGGCTGCCGAGGCGGTGATCGCCGGCCAGCGTTTCGGCCTCGATCCGGCCACGATGATTTCGATCCTCAACGCCTCGACCGGTCGCAACACCGGCACGGACTCGAAGTTTCCGAACAACGTGCTGCCGCGGACATTTGACTCGGGGTTCGCGCTGGGGCTGATGGCGAAGGATCTGCGTCTGGCGCTGGAAGTGGCCCACGCCGGTGGAGCGCCCGCTGGCCTGCTCGACAAGACGGCGCACATCTGGGCGGAGGCCGAGCAGCAGCTCGGCGGCAAGGCGGACAACACCGAAGTCGTGAAGTACCTGGAGTCGCTCGTCTCCCATGACTGACCCAACCCCATATGAAGTTTTCGCGATCCGCTACGCGACGGTGGAGCGCAAGAGCTCGGAGAACTTCATCGGCGGAGATGCGCACGAAGCCGGCGCGCGCATGGACTACTTCGTGTGGCTCGCGCGGAATGCGGAGCGCACGTTCGTCATCGACACCGGTTTCAATGCAGCGGCGGCGTTGAAGCGGAAGAGGGAGTTCCTGCGTTCGCCGGCGGAAGGCTTGCGACTGCTCGGCGTAGATGCGGCGACGGTGGAGCACGTCATCGTCACGCACCTGCATTACGATCACATTGGAAACTTCGATCTGTTTCCGCGCGCTCGCTTTCATTTACAGGATCGTGAGCTTTCGTACGCGACGGGGCGATACATGTCGATCCCGTTCTTTTCATACGCGTACGAGATCGAAGAAGTGATCGCGATGGTGCGCAACGTGTATGCGGGGCGTGTGGAGTTTTACGACGGCGATGCTGAGATTGCGCCGGGCGTTTCCGTGCATCACATCGGCGGGCATACGCAGGGATTGCAGGCGGTGCGGGTGTGGACGCGTATCGGTTGGCTCGTCCTTGCTTCGGATGGGAGTCATTACTACGCGAACATGGGCGAAGGTCGGCCTTTCCCGATCGTCGCGAGTGTTACGGACATGGTGGACGGGTGGCGCAAGGTGCGGGCGCTTGCCAGCAATGAGCGACACGTTGTGCCGGGGCATGATCCGCTGGTAATGAAGAAGTATCGCGCACCTGCTCCCGATCTCGAGGGCATCGCCGTAAGGCTCGACGCAGAACCTCTCTAGCCGCCCGGTGACTGAGGCGCTCTTCCTGGCCGCCTGGTGATGAGGTGCTCTTCTCAAGCCGCCCGGCGATTGAGGGCCTCTTCGGAAGGAGCGCATGAGGGAGAGGATTCAAATGCCTGAAGTAGCGCGTCGCGCAGTGAAAGCGCCTGAAGGGTTCACACGCCAGGAATTCAACGTCAATGGCGTGAAGACGATCGTAAACGTGGGCGGGCGCGGTCGCCCCGTCGTCTACTTTCATGGCGCCGGTTCATGGCACGGCTTCGACTTCGCAGGCGGCCCATGGCTCGAACGCTTCAAGGTGATCGCCCCTTCGCACCCAGGCTGGGGTGAGTCGGACGACCCACCGCCCGAGATGAGCTCGATCGCCGACTACGTGCTCCACTACGCCGAGCTGTTCGAGATGATGCAGCTCCCGCAGTTCGACCTCATCGGCATTTCTCTCGGCGGCTGGCTCGCTTCAGAGTTCGCCGTTACGTATCGCGAGCGCATTCGCAAGCTCGTTCTCGTAGCACCCGCCGGCCTTCCCTCGCCCGAGCATCCCGGCCCGGCAGGAATGCATACCTGGAGCCTCGACGACCTCTACGGCTATCTGCTCGAGAATCGCGACTCGGTGAAGCGCCATCTGCCCGTAACGCCCGATGAGCATGCTGCCCATGGGGCAACGATCGGTCGCGAGATGCAGAATACGGCTCGACTGCTTACCGCCCACGGCGCAGCCAGCCCCAAACTCGAACGCTGGCTGCATCGTGTGACAATGCCCACGTTGCTGATCTGGTCGAAAGCCGATCGCCTGACGCCGGTAGCCCGCAGCGAGAAGTGGATGAAGCTCCTCCCCAACGCGACCCTGAAACTCGTAGACCGCGCCGGCCACCTCACTCTCGACGAATCCGCCGAAGCGCGATCCGCAGTGCTGGAGTTCCTGAGTTGACCGCCGCGCGCCCGCTCGGCCTATCTGAGACCGGCACTCTCGCGGCTCGCGACGCTCGCCCGCTGAGGCCGCGCGCGCTGCGTGCCTACGCGACGCGTCGCGCGCTCACCGCCGCCATCCTCGCACTGACTCTCGGGGCGGCCGGCGTCATCCCGCGAGCCTTCGCCGACTCGGCGGCAGCACCCGCTCCTTACTTCGACACGACCACGCTCGATCTCATGCGGGTCCTGCCTTCTCCCTCGCCAAACGAATCTGTAGCAACCCGTGCCGATCTCGACGAAATGCTTGCCGTTCAACGCACCCGTAGTGATGCGCAATCGAAGAGAGCGGTAGAGGATGCCGAAGCGACGATCTACCGCTTCGCAGATGCCTTGGGAAATCCGCCCGGCTTCACACCGAACAACCTCCCGAAAACGGAAGCCCTGTTCGCGCGAATCATCAGGGTCCACTCCCTGCTGATAGGCCCAGCGAAGAGATCCTTCGCCAGACCACGCCCCTTCCTGCTGGAGCCAAAACTCACGCCACTACTGGAGAAGCCAACAGACGGCGCCTATCCCAGCGGCCACTCGGCCTACGCCAGATGGGTCGCTCTGATCCTCGGCGACATGATCCCGGAAAAGCGCACCGACTTAATCACGCGCGCAAATGAGTACGCCTACAACCGGGTGGTTGCAGGCGTCCATTACCCATCAGACATCGAAGCAGGAAAGCTGGCGGGAACAGCTATCGTGTCCGTGCTGTATACCGTCCCCGATTTCCGCCGTGACCTCGCGGCCGCCACTGTCGAGCTGCGCCAGGCTTTGAACCTCCCGGCGAAGCCGGGCGCTGTTCAGAACGCGCCGGCGGCAGCGGTACATTGATGATCGGATACTTCGGCAGCGCCTGAACGGGCAGCGACCGACGCAGCATCCGCTCGATATCTTTCAGCAGCGGCGTCTCATCCGGTGACACCAGCGAAACAGCGGATCCCGTCGTGCCCGCACGCGCCGTGCGCCCAATTCGGTGCACGTAATCTTCGGGCACGTTCGGCAGCTCATAGTTAACGACATGCGGTAGCTCTTTGATATCGAGCCCGCGCGCTGCCACTTCCGTCGCGACCAGCGCCGTCACCTTCAGTGACTTGAAGTCCGCCAGAGCACGCACGCGCTGCGCCTGGCTCTTGTTGCCGTGAATGGCAGCAGTACGAATGCCGCTGCCTTCGAGCTGCTGAGCCAGACGATTCGCGCCGTGCTTGGTGCGCGTGAAGACGAGCACCTGATGCCAGCCACCGTCGTCGATCAGATGCGCGAGCAGGTGGCGCTTGTGATCCTTCGGCACGCGGTACACGTGCTGTTCCACCTTGTCCGCGGTGGCGTTACGCGCGGCAACCTCGACGGTTACCGGATTGCGCAGGAAGCGGTTCGCCAGCTCGCGAATGTCTTCCGAGTATGTTGCCGAGAACATGAGATTCTGGCGCACGGGCGGCAGCAGCTTCATCACGCTCTTGATCTGGTGCACGAAGCCCATGTCGAGCATGCGATCGGCTTCGTCCAGCACGAAGTGCTGCACGCTGCGCAGATCCGCAGCGCGTTGATCCTGAAGATCGAGCAGCCGACCGGGTGTGGCGATTAGCAGGTCGCAGCCCCGGCGGAGCGCATCGATCTGCGGATTGATACCCACGCCGCCGAACACGACGGCGATGCGCAGCCCGGAATACGCACCATACGTGCGCGCACTTTCGGCAATCTGGGCAGCAAGTTCGCGAGTGGGTGTGAGCACCAACGCGCGCGGTGCGCGATCCGCGCTGGGACGGCCCAGCTTCTGCAGGATCGGCAGCACGAAGGCTGCGGTTTTGCCGGTGCCCGTCTGGGCGCCCGCGAGCACGTCGCGTCCGGCGAGAACGGCCGGAATGGCCTGGGATTGAATAGGAGTCGGCGTGCTGTAGCCCTTTTCGGATACGGCACGGACCAGCTCGGGCGCAAGCCCGAGATCAGCGAATGACATTTAGACTAGAAACCTTGTAGTGAGCTCGCGCATCGGCACAGGGCCGCGGCGGTCAGAGCGAGGGATTGAAACGAAAAATCGAAGTCGGTCTGGGAGGACTGACGGCGAGCAGGCAGGGCGCTGACCGCGCGCCTCTGAATTCAAGCGCCGCGGACTCTACAGGCTTTGCGTCGTCACGTCCAACCGCGAAAATGCCGGCATGTCATTGATCACACTTCTGGATGCCCATCTCGCCTATGGCGACAAGCCCCTGCTCGACGGTGCGCGCGTCGCCCTGCAGGCCGGGGAGCGCGTGGGCCTCATCGGTCGCAACGGCACGGGCAAGTCCACGCTGCTCAAGGTAATTGCGGGCTCGCTGCAGCTCGACGATGGGGAGCTGCAACGGCGCGACGGGCTGCGAATTGCCTTCGTCGAGCAGGAGCCCGAGCTCACTCCGGCGGACACGTTGCGCGACAGCCTCATGGGCATGGCGGCTGCGCGCGGCGCCAGCCTGAGCGACGACCGCGATCGCTGGCGCTTCCAGTCCCGGCTGGACGAGTTCCTGCACCGTTTCGATCTTGATCCAGACCGTTCGCCGCTGAACAGCTCCGGCGGCGAGCGCAAGCGTGCGGCCCTCGCGTTGGCGCTCAGTCTGGAGCCCGAGCTGCTGCTGCTCGATGAGCCCACGAACCATCTGGACATCGATGGCATCGCGAAGCTCGAAGAGCTGTTGCTGAAGGTGCCCGCGTGCATCGTCATCACGCACGACCGAGCGTTTCTCGACCGCGTGACCACGCGCATCGTCGAGCTGGACCGCGGCGTCCTGCGTTCGTATCCGGGCAACTTCGCGGCGTACGAGTCGCGCAAGAGCGAAGAGCTGGCCGCCGAAGAAGTCGAGAACCGGCGCTTCGACAAGTTCTGGGCGCAGGAAGAAGTGTGGATTCGCAAAGGCGTGGAGGCGCGGCGGACGCGAAATGAAGGCCGCGTGAAGCGGCTCGAGCGCTTGCGCGTTGAGCGCGCCGAGCGGCGCGAACGCATCGGCAACGTGAAGCTGAGCCTCGATGCCGGTGAGCGCTCGGGCAAGCTCGTCGCCGAGCTCACGGACGTGACGAAGCGCTTCGGCGACAACGTCGTCATCGACCGAGTGTCCGCGCGGATCATGCGCGGCGACCGTGTTGGTTTGATCGGTGCGAATGGCGCCGGCAAGTCGACGCTCATCCGCGTGATCCTCGGCACGCTGGCGCCGGACTCGGGCACGGTGAAGCTCGGCACGAATCTGCAGGTGGCGTACTTCGATCAGCTGCGCGAGCAGCTCGATCCGGAGCGCACCGTCGCGGAGACGATCAGCCCCGGCTCGGACTGGGTGGAGATCGCCGGCGAGAAAAAACACGTCGTCACGTATCTCGCGGACTTTCTCTTTCCGACCCAGCGTGCGAAATCGCCGGTGAAGATGCTCTCCGGCGGCGAGCGCAATCGACTATTGCTGGCGCGACTGTTCGCCAGGCCCGCGAACTTCGTCGTGCTCGATGAGCCGACGAACGACCTGGACATCGAGTCGCTCGAGCTGCTCGAACAGAAACTGCAGGAATATCCCGGCACCTTGCTGCTCGTGAGTCACGATCGGCGCTTCCTCGACAACGTCGTCACGCAAACGCTGGCTGCTGAAGGCGGCGGACGATGGCGCGAGTACGTTGGCGGCTATACGGACTGGCTAGCCCAGCGCCCGGCGCCGAAGCCAGGCGCGCCGCCCGCGGCGACAAAATCCGCTGCCGCCGCACCAGTGCGCGAGAAAGTGAAAACGAAGCTCAGCTACAAGGAGCAGCGCGAGCTCGCCGCGTTACCCGAAGAGATCGAAGCGCTCGAGCGTGAGCAGACCGAGATCAACTCGAAGATGGCGAGCGCCGAGTATCACCGCCAGGGCGCCACGCAGATTCGCGAAGACCGCAAGCGTCTCGAAGAGATCGAGACGCTGCTGCTCGACAAGTTTGCCCGCTGGGAGGCGCTGGAAGAGCTCAAGCCTTGAAGCCGATCAGGCCCTGAAGTCGAGGAGGGCGGCGACGTCGCGGACTGCGCTAGGCGAGCCGATGATCGCGTCGTACTTGCCCTTGTCGTATGCGGCCTCGCGCACGAGCGCCGTGCCGCCAGCTTCTTCGATGATCACCTCGCTCGCGGCGATGTCCCAGCGCCCGAGGCGGAACTCGACCAGCGCATCCAGCGCGCCGCGCGCGATCATCGCGTGAGCCCAGCAATCCGCGTAACAGCGGATGTGAGGCACCTGCGCGCGCAGCTTCTCATGCGTATCTGCGACACCTGCGAGCCGGAAGTGATGTTCAGCGGTAGCCGATATCACGCACTCGCGCAGCGGCCGTTCCCGCGCGACCTGAATTCGCTTTCCGTTGCACCACGCGCCCAGCCCACGAGCCGCCGAATACGTTTCGCCCATTGCGGGAATGTGAATGACGCCGACCAGTGAGCGTCGCGTGGCGACTTCTTCGAACGCGAGCATCGTGCCGAACGTGGGCATGCCGCGCGTGAACGCGAGCGTTCCGTCGATCGGGTCGACGACCCAGCGGTACTGCGCGCCCTCCGAGCCTTCGCCGCCGAACTCTTCGCCCAGCACCGGCCAGCGCGTGTCCGGCTGATTCTTCGCCAGGAAGTCACGCACGATCTGCTCGGCGCCCCGATCGTATTGCGTGACCGGCGAGCCGTCGTACTTCGTCTCGGTGTTCAGGTTCTCGTTCCGATACCCGGACAGGATGAGTTGCGCCGGCGCCTGGGCGGCTGCGACGGCGAGCTTCAGCAACGCAGATAAGTTTTCCATGGCGGCTTCAGCTTACCATCCGCGGATGATCGAAAAGCCAACAGCCGCGGCAGTACGCCGCGCCTTGCGAGAGTTCGCTTCACCTGAGCGCGCCATCGGCGTCGCCCGATTCTTCAAGACGGGAAAGGGCGAGTATGGTGAGGGCGACGTGTTCATCGGCGTGACCGTGCCCGAAGAGCGGCTGGTGGCACGTCACTTCAAGGCGCTGCCGCTCGCTGAGGCCGACAAGCTTCTCACGTCACGCATCCACGAGGAGCGCATTACCGCACTGCTGATCATGGTGGATCAATTCATCACCGCGAAAGACGAACGCGTGCGCGGCCGGATCTTCCGGCTCTACATGAAGCGCCTGGCGCACATCAACAACTGGGACCTCGTCGACACCAGCGCCGCGGACATCGTCGGCCGGTGGCTGGCGGACAAGGACCGCACCCTGCTGGACAAGCTGGCCGTATCGAAGCACCTGTGGACGCGGCGCGTAGCGATGATCGCCACCTTCCACTACATCAAAAACGGCTCGGCGGATGACGCGCTCCGGATCGCCGCGCGCCTGCTCGATGACGAGCACGACCTGATCCACAAGGCTGTCGGCTGGATGCTTCGTGAAGTTGGCAAGCGTGTGAGCCCGACGAAGCTCCGCACCTTCCTCAAACAGTACGCGGCCACCATGCCCCGCACGGCGCTCCGCTACGCCATCGAACGTCTTCCTCACGCCGAACGTCAGCGCTGGATGCGCTTGTAAACCTCCGGGTCGATGCGCTCCATGTAGCGCTCCGGATGCTTCGGCGGGACGAAGCCGACCTGCGCGTACAGCCCGTGCGCGTCGTTCGTCGCGAGGGTCCAGCGGCGCAAACCCTGCAGCCGCGGATGCGCCACCGCCATCGCCATCATCGCCTTCGACAGTCCCTTGCCTCGATGCGCTTCGAGGACATACACGTCGCACACATAACAGTACGTGGCATAGTCCGAAATGAGCCGCACCAGTCCGACCTGTGCGCCACTCGAATCGTACGCACCGATGCAGAGCGAGCCGGCGAGGGCGCGCTCCACGATGTCGAGAGGAATCTGTTCCGCCCAGTATGAGCGACGCAGATAAGCGTGAATGGCGCGGGGATCGAGCCGCGACGGATCGTCGGACAGGGTGTAAATCCCGTGCGTCTGTGTTTGCATTGCTGTACGATCGTTCAACAAGAATACTCCGGCCGGCATGCTCAAGACCACGCCATTCCACGCCCGCACGGCGCCCCTCGTTCTCGGCCAGACCTGGCGTCGCTGGGCCGGGTATGGCGTGGCGAGCGCGTACGACTGGCTGCACGACCGCGAGTATGCCGCCATTCGGAATGCGGCTGCACTGCTGGACATTTCGCCCCTCTACAAATATCGGATCACCGGGCCGGATGCGCAGCGCCTGCTGAACCGCATGGTGACGCGTAACGTCGCGAAGCTGAAAGTCGGCTCGGTCATGTACACCGGCTGGTGCGACGGGCACGGCAAGGTGATGGATGACGGCACCATCAGCCGGCTGGACGAAGACCTGTATCGGCTTACGTCCGCCGATCCGAGCTACCGCTGGCTGCATCAGAACGCGTTTGGGATGGACGTTCGCATCGACGACGTCTCCGGAACTATCGGCGCGCTCGCTCTGCAGGGGCCGCTCGCACGCTCGGTGCTCAACGCTGTCACGGATTCTGCACTCAATGACCTGAAGTACTTCAAGGTCGCGTACTCCCGCATCGCTGGCGTAGATGTCGAGGTGTCACGCACGGGCTATACCGGCGACCTCGGTTATGAAATCTGGACGCCCGCAGCGGACGCCGTGAATGTGTGGGACATGCTCATGCACGCAGGCGCGGATTACGGCATCACGCCCGCGGGTATCTGGGCGCTGGATGTCGCGCGCATCGAAGCGGGTCTCGTGATGGCGGACGTGGACTACACGGCGGCTCATCACGCCACCATCGAAAGCCAGAAGTCCTCGCCGTTCGAGCTGTCCCTCGACTGGACGGTGAACCTCGACAAGGAAGTGTTCAACGGCCGGGCAGCGCTCGTCGCCGAGCACGCGAAAGGGCCGGCCTGGCGCTTCGTCGGCATCGAAGTCGATTGGGATTCGTTCGAGGCGCTGTTCAACGCGGTCGGCTTGTCGCCCTCGCTCCCGACGATCGCGTGGCGCTCGAGTGTGCCGATCTATCGCGGCGGTCGTCAGATCGGTTACGCATCGAGCGGGTGCTGGTCGCCGCTGCTGAAGAAATATCTGGCGCTGGCGCATCTGCAGGCACCGCACTTCGCGCCGGACACGAAAGTCGAAATCGAAGTCACCGTCGAGCATCAGCGCAAGCGCGCCAGCGCCACGGTGCGCAAGCTCCCGTTCTTCGATCCCGAACGGAAGAAGGCCTGACATGGCGACGACTCAACCGTGGGACGTCATCATCATCGGCGGCGGGCACAACGGGCTCGTGAACGCGGCGTACCTCGCGCGCGCCGGCAAGAAGGTGCTGGTGCTGGAGCGCCGGCACGTGCTCGGTGGCGCAGCGGTCAGCGAACAGATTTTCCCGGGCTACACGTTCTCTGTCTTCTCGTATGTCGTGAGCCTCCTCAGGCCGGAGATCATTCGCGATCTCGAATTGCCGAAGCACGGCCTGCACATTCTGCCGCTCGAAAGCACCGTAACGCCGCTGGCGAACGGTGACTACCTCGCCGGCTGGGGCGACTCAGACCTCACGCGCCGTGAAATCTATCGGCACTCGCCGAAGGACGCTGACGCGTACGCCGAGTTCGGTCGCCTCATGTATCACATGGCGCGCGCCGTGAAGCCGCTGCTCGGCATGATTCCGCCCGATCCCACCTCGCTCAGCCCCGGCGATCTGAAGGGCATGCTGAAGCTGGGTGGTCATCTGCGCGGGCTCGGTGCCGAGCGCTTCCATCAGCTCTACAAGCTCATGACGATGAGCTCGGCGGACTATCTCGACGAGTGGTTCGAGTTCGGCCCGCTGAAAGCCACGAAGTCCGCAAGCGGCATCATCGGCACGTTCATGGGCCCGCGTTCGCCAGGCTCGGCATACGTGCTGCTCCATCATTACATGGGTGAGATCGACGGAGCGTTCCGCGCGTGGGGCTTCTGCAAAGGTGGCAACGGCACGGTGAGCAAAGCCCTTGCGAGCGCGGCGCGCTCGTTCGGGGCGACGCTGCGTACCGAAGCTCCGGTCAAACAGCTGCTCGTGAAAGAGGGACGCGCCACCGGCGTCGTCCTGCAGAGTGGCGAGGAAATCTCGGCGCCCGTCGTCGTCTCCGGACTCGACGCCCGACGCACATATCTCGATCTCGTCGAGGCGAAGGAGCTGCCGGACGATCTGCTCGCACAGGTCCGGCGTTTCCGCTTCCGTGGCTCGTCCGGCAAGGTGAATCTCGCGCTCTCCGAGTTGCCGAACTTCACTTGCATGCCCGGCATCGGCGACTGGCACAAGGGCGCGTTCTCCATCAGCCCGAGCGTCGACTATCTCGAGCGCGCCTACGACGACGCGAAGTACGGCTCCTTCTCGCAGAAGCCGTACATGGACATCGTGTTCCCGTCGATGATCGACCCGAACATGGCGCCGCCGGGTCAGCACGTCGCGAGCATCTTCGTGCAGTACGCGCCGTATCACATCGACGGCGGCTGGACGGACGAGAAGCGCGAAGCGTTCGGCGACACAGTCATCGACACGCTCAGCGAATACGCGCCGAACATCAAGCAAGCGATCGTCGGGCGTCAGGTGCTCACACCGGCGGACATCGAGCGCACCGTCGGGCTCTCTGAGGGCAACATCTTCCAGGGCGAGCTCGCGCTTCAGCAGCTCTTCTTCCTGCGACCTGCAGCGCGCTGGGCGAGCTATCGCACACCGATCAAGGGCTACTACCAGTGCGGCTCGAGCAGCCATCCTGGCGGCGGCGTGATGGGCGCGGCGGGCCGTCTCGCAGCGCTGCGCATTCTCGCGGACACCTGAGCGCGCTGCCATGAGCCGATCATTCGACAGCATCATCGTAGGCGGCGATCCGGAAGCCCTGGTTGCGGCCATCGCGCTCGCCGCGCGTGGCTCGAAGGTATTGCTGCTGGAGCCGAACGCAGAGCTCGGCGGAATCTACCGCGAGATCGAGTTCGCGCCGGGCTTCAAGGCTGCGCCGCTCGCGAACGACGTGGGCTACATCGCGCCGGAAGTTGCGAAGCTGATCGGCGCATTGCCGGCCGCCGCCGCGCCGTCCGACCCCGCCGTCATTTCACTCGGGGGGGATGGCGAGCCGTTGCTGCTCAGATCATCCGTCGCGCAGACCGCGGAAGGGCTGCGCCACTTCTCCCAGAAAGACTCGCAGCAGTGGCCCGTGTTCGCCGCACGGATGGCAGCCGTGGCGCGCTTCCTTGCCGAGCTGTATCGCGTACCGCCGCCGCGCATCGATGCGGGCTCGATGAATGAATTCTTCGGGCTGGCAAAGCTTGGACGCAGCTACCGCGGCCTCGGCAGCGAAGGCATGGTCGATCTGCTGCGCACGTTGCCCATCGCGCTCGCGGATCTGCTCGACGACAACTTCATCACGCCGCGGCTGAAGGGCACGCTCGCGGCGCTGGGCGTGATGGATGTCTGCCAGGGTCCGATCGCCGGCGGCACGGCGTTCACGCTCGCGCATCGTCATGTCGGCGCGCAGCCCGGTGTGTTCAGCGAACGGCTCTGTTTGCGTGATGGCGTTGGGACTTTAGTCTCGGTACTCGCACAGCGAGCGCAGGCACTCGGCATCACGATCCAGACCGGCGCAGTCGTCAGGCAAGTGCTCGTTCGCGGCGGTCGGGCGGCCGGTGTCGTGCTCGAGTCGGGTGAAGAGATCGCCGCACGCACGGTCATATCGGCGCTCGACCCGTGGCGTAGCCTGCTCGAGCTCGTCGACCCGGTGTATCTGGATCCCGAAGTCATTCACGCCGTGCGCAACATCCGCTTCCGCGGCGTCACGACGAAGGTGATGCTCGCCCTCGAGGCGCTGCCAACGATTCCCGGCGTCTCGGGACCCTTCACGGGATCCATCGTGATCGCACCGGATATTCGCTACGTCGAACGGGCCTACGACGCCACCAAGTACGGTCGCTGCTCGGATGAGCCCGTCATCGAGCTGCGCTTTCCGAGCGTGTCGCAATCCAATCTCGCGCCGAGCGGGCAGCACGTGGCAGTCATGCACATCCAGTTCACGCCTTACCGGCTGCGGGATGAGGACAGCGGCGCACGTGAAGCCGTCGTCGATCGCGCCATTGCAACGGTCGAGCGTCACCTGCCGGGCTTTGCCGCCGCTATCCGCGAGCTGGAGGTGTTGAGCCCCGCGGATCTCGAAGAGCGCTTCGGGCTGCGCGAAGGCGCGCTTTCACAGGGCGAGATGATGCTCGACCAGATTCTCTTCATGCGCCCCGTGCCGGGGATGTCGCGCTATGCGACGCCGCTTCCGGGCTACTTCCTGTGCGGCGCCGGCATGCATCCCGGTGCTGGAATTACCGGCATTTCCGGCCTTCTGGCCTCAAGAGCGGCGCTGGCGGACTGAGCGGCCTGCCGGCTGCAGGCTATCGACCCAGGCTTCGCAGATCTGCACCGCTTCCTGCGGTGAGAAGTTGTCTGGATCGAGGCACCACTCGAGCCAGAGCCCATCGAGCAGCGCCTGCGCGCCGATGGCGGCCAGGCGCAGGTTCATGCGGAACTTGCCAGTTTCCTTTTGGAGGGACGTCAGCAGGTCCCGCAACAACTCCACGTAGCCGCCATACGCTTCCTCGTGCACCTTCTGTATCTCGCGCGAGTGGTGGTAGAGGCCCCACAGCACTATCCACACCGTGAGCACGTCGCGATCGAGATTCGGCGGCGAGAAGATCGAACGGAACAAGGCACGCAGCCGTTCGCGTGGCGCATGCGGCGCGTTGTTCACTGAGTCGACGATGACCTGGTTGAGCTGGGCATTGAAATGCCGGTAAGCCTCGGCTACGAGCGCGTTCTTGGTCGGGAAGTGGTGATTGATGAGCCCGATCGATACTCCAGCCTCGGCACTGATGCGGCGTACGGACAATCCCTCATGGCCATAGCGCTTGAGACATTCGATGGTGGCCTCGATGAGCCTCAGCCGCCGGACTTCCGGAACGTGGCGCTCGAAGCGGGGTTTGCGTGTGGGCATGGTTATCGATGATGCCACAGGGTTGCATCCAGGGTTGTTGTTGAACGCTCGTACAACAGCATGCAGGTTGGGCGTCTCCGACATCATGGACGCGCGACCCACAGCGAGCCGTGCGCGCGCCTGCTGGACATCCTCGACAACGCCCATTCGCGCAAACGCGACGGATTCATTAGGATACCAACGCGTTTAGTTACTCCCTCAACCCCGGAACCCGACCCTGTCACCACCAATGAATCTTCAAACCTTGCAAGCTGAACTCAACCGACTCGAGCGTCGACGCCAGACGCTGGAGAAACGCATCAAGCAGCGCACGTCGAAGCAGTACGCGGCGTTGCCGGCCAGGGTAGGCCTCAAGAGTATCGATGAGCTCATCTTGAAGCTGCTGCCATTTGGCTCGAATGGCCTGCGGTCCAGGCTCCATGCCGCACCGAAAGCGGAAACCGCTGGCGCACCGGGCAAACGCCGCGGTCGTCCACCGGCGCGCTCGCGCGGCACACGCTACGGTTCCGATGTGAAAGCCGCCGTGAAGCGTGCAGTCGAGGAAGGCGGCAAGACGGTCGCGCAGATCTCGCGCGAGTACGGTCCGTCCGTGTTCTCGATCAAGGACTGGAAGAAGAAGTGGGGACTCACGCGCAAGCGCAAGAAGTAAGCGCGCGCAGTCAACGCGGCTTGCCGGCGCTACAACCGGCAAGCTCGCGGACTGCATCGATCACCACCTCGGGCCGATCGCGCTGGATGTAATGTCCGGCGCCGGCGACGCGCACGTGTTGCGCGCCCGGAAAATCCTCCGCGATCTCATCCTGCATGCGGGTCGCGAGCGCACGCGCTTCTTCAGTCTCGCCTTTGGGACCTGTCGTGCTCGAGAGCACGATGGTAGGTAACGTGGCCGCAGGAGGACTGTCGTGCACCTGTGTGCCGGCGCGGATGCTGTCCTTGAATTCCCGGCGCATGATCCAGGGCATGAAAAGGGTAACTTCGCGACCGCGCGTGTAGGCGGTGTTGGCGGAAGTATCCATCTCCATGTGCTGGTTCCAGTGCGTGGAATCGACGAGCACCAGTCCCACCACGTCGTGCGGAAAATTGCGCGCGAAATATTGCATGTAGAGCCCGCCCAGCGAATGCCCGACGAGCACGTACGGCGGCTGGATATTGCGTTTCTTCAGCTCGGCGCGCAGCTCGCCGACGATGGTCGCGGAATCGCGCGGACCCTCTTCGGCGGGATCGCTGCCCAAATAACCTGCCCGCGTATAGGACAAAGTACGAGTGCAGTGGTCGGCTATCCGGGGCTGGATATCCTTCCAGACTTCAAGGGTATCTCCTAGCCCGGACTCCAGGATCACCGTGCGGGTGCCGTCGCCGACGATGCGCATCTGGTGACTCGAGCTGTCATTCGCACACAGAGGTGCGGTGATACCCGCGAAGAGTGCCAGTGCCCACAGGGTTTTCGAGCGGTTCATGGGTCGACTCTACGTATCGAATGTGATGTGGCCAGCGAAATCGTCACGTTTCCGACTATGGTCCGTAGAGCACTAGTCCCGTACATCGCATCGTTACGCCGTGACACGCAATCGCAAGGCAGCGGTGGCATTCGGCAAGGTTCTCAAGGAAGTACGGGAACGCAAGAACCTGTCCCAGGAAGAGCTTGCCTTCCGTAGCGGCATCTCCCGCACGTATCCCTCGCTCCTCGAGCGCGCACGGCGCCAGCCCTCACTGACCGTTCTCCTGGCTGTCGCCGAAGGACTCGAAGTCCGGCCGGACTTCCTGCTCAACCGCACCATAGAAGAATTGAAAGGTTAGGGGCCCGTGGCGGCGGCACAATCGGCGGCGACACTTCGCAAGAACATGATCAGCCGGAGATTCGGCGAAATCCTGCGCCAGTATCGCCTGGCGCGCGGCTGGTCCCAGTCCACCCTGTCCATGAAATCCCATGTCGACCGCACCTATATCAGTCAGATCGAATGCGGTATCCATTCACCGACCATCACCGTGCTGTGCCGGCTCTCGCGGGCCCTGCAGGTGTCGCCGTCCGTGCTGGTGACGCGCCTCGAGCGCCGACTCGGAATCAACAGCGGCGCCCGCTCGCGCGCCGCCAACTAGTGGCGCAATGGCTTCTTCAGCAGCTCGTCCCGGTCCTTCGATCGCACATGGACCCGTGAGCGCGACTGCCCGCGCGCGAGGGTGAGCGGAATGTCCGTGCCGGCAGGGCCAAGCCGCCATACCTTGCGGAACAGGTCCGGCAGCCCGCTCACGCGCTGACCGGCCACCTCGAGCACACGATCGCCCAGCTTCACGCCGGCGCGTGCCGCCGGTCCGTCCGTCGCCAGCCCATTTACTACGAGCTGACCCTGCGATTCGGTTGCATACATGCCCAACCACGGGCGTGGAGTGCGCGCGGCGCGCCCGCGGTTCGCGAGGTCGTCCAGGATCGGCTCGAGCAGGTCGACCGGCACGAACATGTTCGCGTCGATGGACTCGCCACCGATCGGCTCCTGCACGAGGAGCGAGCCGATGCCAAGGAGCTTGCCGTCCGTCCCGACCAGCGCCGCACCCGACCAGTGTGGATGCGCCGGCGCCGTAAAGACGGCTTCATCGAGCAGGTATTCCCAGTAGCCCGCGTACTCGCGCTTGTCCACGATCTTCGCGCTCAAGGTGTGACCGTGACCGCCGTGGCTCACCACGATCACTTCACTGCCAGTCTGCGCGGAGGCCGCACTACCACGCTCCATCACAGGTAAAGAAACTCGACCGAGCGGCAACACGAGACCAAAGCCTGTAACCGCGTCGTATGCGAGCGCGTGCGCCGGAACGACGCTGCCTTCTCGCGTGGTCAGCCAGATGGTCTCGGCTTCAGTGATCAGATAACCGATGGTCAGGATCAGGCCGTCACTACGGATAACGACACCGCTGCCCGTGCGTTCCGTGCCGAGCGTATCCGCGGTGAACGCATCCTCCGGGACTTCCGAGCGCAGGAGCACAACCGAGCTCAGCACCTGCTCGAGATCGAAGCGCAGCGCTTCCGGCTTCGGCTGCAGTGCTTCGGGAAATGCCCACTCAGTGCGTTCGGTCATATCGGTTCAGAGATCCTGGTCGCGCAGATTGAACAGGCGCTTCTTGTCTTCGATCGTCATCGTCGCGGCGGCGGCCTGCAGGTCCGCACCAGCATTGGCGCCTCGCTGGACGGCCGGGCGCGCGCCGACGGCCGCGAACCACCTTTTGACATTCGGGAAGTCGTCGAGGTTCTGCTCCTGCCACTCGTGCCGGACGACCCAGGGCCAGGCGGCGATGTCGGCGATCGAATAATCGCCCGCCAGATACTCGTTCCTGCCCAGTTGCTTGTCCATCACCCCGTAGAGGCGGGCGGTCTCGGATCGGAATCGATGCATGCCGTATTCGACCTTCTGGGGCGCGTACTTGAGGAAGTGATGCGCCTGGCCCGCCATGGGCCCGAGCCCGCCCACCTGCCAGTACACCCATTGCAGCACCCGATACCTCGCGTGCAGCTCCTGCGGCAGCAGCTTCCCGGTTTTCTCGGCGAGATACTGCAGGATGGCGCCCGATTCGAAGATGACCAGGGTGCCGCCCGGCGCGTCCGGGTCGATGATCGCCGGCATCTTGTTGTTGGGATTGAGCGCGTCGTACTCGGGCGTGAACTGATCGCCCTTGTTGATGTTCACCGGAATGATCCGGTACGGCAGCCCGACCTCCTCCAGCATTATGGAAATCTTCTTGCCATTGCCGGTGGGCCAGAAAAACAGATCGATCACGGGAGTGTTCCTCGGAAACGTAGCTGGCGGGCAACGTACCGTGTCGCTCGCGCTAGGCGCCTCACTTCGACACGGATTTCCGGCGCCGTACCGCGGGGCGGCGGGCGCGATCGGCAGGCGCGGCCGAGCCGGCCGGGGCGCGCATGCCTGCCGCCAGGAACCGCACCACGTAGTTGGCGGCGGCGGCCCAGTCGATGTCGTGCAGATCTTCGTCGATGAATTGCGTGAGGCGCTCCGTGTACGACTCGGCGAATGTGAAAGCACCGACGACGCAATTAGCGCGCCAGTAGAACTCGCTGTGCGCGACGTTGGAGCTCACCCGACGCAGCAGCGAAAAGAACAAATCGCCCGACTCGCTGAAAATTTCACCCATCACTTTTACAACTTCGTTGGATGGGTCGGTCAACGCGCGCCCGAGCAGGAGCCGTACGCCCTGCGCATCCGCCGGGGACGTGCCCGGCGGCATGAAGCTCGGCTCGATCTGGGCCTTGAGCACGTCGACGATGCTCACGGGCCGACCGGCGCGCAGTGCCGCCTCCAGCTCGCGGAAGCGGCGCATGTGTTCGAGGTGAATCGGCTTCAGGCGCCGCTCGAACACTTCACGAAACAATGCCCGCTTGCTGCCCCAGTAATGCGACAGCATGCCGAGGTTGGCATTCGAGAGTTTTGCGATGGCCCGGATCTTCGTGCCCTCGTAACCGTGCACGCAGAACAGGCGTTCGGCCGAGACGAGGAAACGGGTATGGGTAATTTCGCTTGCCGCCGGGGGCTGCAGCCGGGGTCTCATCGCGGTGGCTCGTGCTCGCGCCATGTTGGAATCAGACTCGTATGAAAACGACTCGAGAGGCCCGTTGCGCCGATTGTAGTAGAGTCATGGCGTTTCGTCGCAGAGGATGATTCGAGCATGTCCGCTGTGGAGGCAGTGATCCGGTACGTCGTCGCGGGTGAGAAGGCCATCTTCTACGCCGCCGATCGCGAGCGTTCGTACTGGCCGCCGGAAGAGCATCGCGTGTCGATCGCAGACATGCGGCCGCACGCGCCGGACCTTGCGCTCGAGCGCAATGGCTTCGTGTTGCTGCGTGAGTCGAGCGCTGTCAGAGATTTTTACGATCCCGGCGAGGTGCGCAGCACGTACTACGCCGAAATCGAGTCGCTCGTGAAGCGCCTGCTCGGCGCGGAAAAAGTACTGGTGTTCGGCGAGGTCGCTCGCACTGACGGTGCGGCGACCGGTGACGGGCGCAAGCCTGCGTATGGGGCGCACGTCGACTACGGCGAGAGAACCGTGCGTCAGTTCGTCGAGGACATGCTCGGGCGCGAGGTTGCGGCTCAGTGGTTGCGCAAACGCTTCGTGCTCATGAATCTCTGGCGTCCGATCCGCACGGTGTATCGCACGCCGCTCGCGCTCTGTGATGCGTCGTCCGTACGTGAGAGCGATCTCAACGACAGTGAGATTCGCGGCGGGCTGAACGATCCCAATCGGGCGACGATGTACGGCTTCAACCTCAGTTACAACCCGCAGCACCGGTGGTACTACGTGCCGCGCATGGAGCCCGACGAAATCCTGGCGTTCAAGCTGTTCGATTCCGATCGTTCGCGCGTGCAGTGGACCGGCCACACGGCGTTCGACGATCCGAACGCGCCGGCGGACGCGCCACCGCGCGAGAGCATCGAAATCCGCACGATCTCCTTCATTCCGTGACCAGCACCCTGAACACGGTCGAGATCCTCGAGCGCCTGGTGGGCTGTCCCACCGTGTCGCGCAATTCGAATCTGCCGCTCATCGACTTCGTGCGCAATTATCTCGAGGACCACGGCGTCGCCTCGCAGCTCGTGCCGGATGATTCAGGGCAGAAGTCGAATCTGTTCGCGAGCATCGGGCCGGAGCTTGCGGGTGGCCTCGTGCTCTCCGGTCATACGGATGTCGTGCCCGTCGACGGGCAGGCGTGGACGAGCGATCCGTTCGAGCTGGTGGCGCGCGAGTCGCGGCTTTACGGTCGCGGCGCGTGCGACATGAAGGGATTCATCGCTGCATCACTGTCGCGCGTGCCCGCGCTGCAGGCGGCGAAGCTCGCGAAGCCTGTGTGCCTCATGTTTTCGTACGACGAGGAGATTGGCTGCCTCGGCGCGCCGCGCATGATTGCCGCGGCGGGTGAGCGCTTGCCGAAGCCGGGAGCCGTGATCGTCGGCGAGCCAACGCGCATGCGCGTGGCCAACGAGCACAAGGGCATCTGCTCGAGCCGAACGCGGGTCACGGGCATCGAAGCACATTCGAGTCTCACGCATCAGGGCGTGAGCGCGGTGATGCTCGCCGCGGAGCTCATCGCACATCTGGATGGAATCGCCCACGATCTGGCACGGGCCGCGCCGTCGGCGCGCGCAAAACGCTTCACGCCTCCGTACACCACGCTCAGCGTCAACACGATCCAGGGTGGCACGGCGACCAACATTCTTGCGGCTCAGTGCGAATTCACGTGGGACCTGCGCGCGCTTCCTGGCGAATCCCCCGAGAAGATCATCAACGCGTTGACTGAGTTCGCAGAGAAACGCCGGCTCGAGCTGCATGCGGAAGGCAAGATGGTCACGATCACCAATCACGTGCTCGCGAACGTCCCCCCGCTCGAAGCGGAGGAGGCTAGCGCGGCCGAGCAACTCGCGCGCGCGTCTGCGCAGGAAGCAGCGGATAGCACCACTGTGTCGTTCGGTACGGAAGGCGGGCAGTTTCAGCGCGCTGGATGGCCAACCGTCGTTTGCGGTCCGGGCAATATCGAGCAGGCTCACAAGCCCGATGAGTTCATCGAGCGATCAGAGCTCATCGCTTGCGAAGCGTTTCTGGACCGCGCAGTCGCGCGGCAGTGTCTCTAGCTAAGGTAAGACGCGGCGTAACCAGTCCGCGATGTGCCCGATTTCTTCCGGGCAAACTGCATGTGGCATCGGATACGCGTGCCACTCCACCGCGTAGCCGTTCTTCTCCAGCAACTGCCGTGACTCTTCACCCAGCTGCGGATGAACGACGTTATCCATGAGCCCGTGCGCCATGAAAATCGGCGTCGACTGATTGGCGGCGGCGCGCTCCGCGGCGAAGTTCTTCGCGAGCAGCATGTAACATGACAGGGCCATGATGCCCGCGAGCTTCTCCGGATAGCGCGTGCCGCTGAACAGCGCCATGGCGCCGCCCTGAGAAAAGCCGGCGAGCGCGATCCGCTCCGGCGGAATGCCGCGCTCGTTCTCGCGCTGGATGAGTGAACGCACCAGCGCATCCGAAGCGCGAATGCCTGTCTCATCTTCGGCTGATTTGCGATCGATGCCGACGATGTCGTACCACGCGCGCATGACGTAACCGCCGTTGATGGTGACGGGTCGCGTCGGCGCGTTCGGAAAGATGAAGCGCAGCCCGCGCTCATTCCTGCGCACCAGCTCCGGCACGATGGGCTCGAAGTCGTGGCCGTCGGCACCGAGTCCATGCATCCAGATGATTGCGCCCGACGGCTGCGCCGTAGTTTCGACTTCGATCGTTTCCATCGCGCAAGCGTCGCATAAAGCCACATTTCGCAGCAATCTTTCGTAAAGACACGCGTCAGTCTGCAGTCAGCGTGGGCGCGCATCGTGAATCGCAGCTTCACTGGAGGAGCATGCTGATGAACTCTCGAACTGTTGGCTTATTCACTGCGCTCGCGCTTGCGGCAAGCGCCGCGCGCACGGCGAGCGCAGACACACCTGCAAGCCCCTGGGGCATTTCGATCTACGGCGGTGACTCGATCACCGAGGCCGGCACGCTGCGCTCGCCGCACACGGTGCCGCTCACCGATCTCGGCACTCTCGATCCGGGTCTGAGCGGCACGCCCGGCACAGTTGGCGTGGACAAGTTGAAGTACAGCGACCTGTACCATCAGAACTTCAATACCGGTCTCGAGCTCAACTATTCGTTCAGCGACGCGTTACAGACATACGGTCGGTTCGACTTCGAACAGCTGGACGGGCGCACGCGTCGCATCGGCATGGTGAGCGCGGAGCCGTTGCTTGGCGGCGCAGAGCCGTTACGCGCGCATTTCGACGATCAGGACAACAAGTCGATCGAGCTGGGTTCGCGCTACTTCTGGACGACGAGCACGGACTGGAAGCCCTTCGCTGGCGTCTCGCTCGGCGCCACGCGCCTCGATGCCATGCGCGCGGACTTCGTCGTACCGGACACATTCATCGACGCGCACAACTTGCGCTTCACGCGTCCGGCAACGGTGTTCAGTCAGACGGTGGAGACGGGCGTCGAGTACAACCCGAATCCCAGCTTCGGGGTGCGCTTCAGCGTGGATGCGGATCACCTGGGCGATCAGCCCGCTGCACATGATGCGCAGCTCGCGGAGTTCGGCTTCGATCCGGGCCATGACGCCAAGGACCGCTGGTCATTCCCGGTCGCGATCGCGGCCGCCTATCACTTCGGATGAGCCACTTCTGAATGAGAATGGCCTGTTACTGCGGGCGTTGAGGGGAAATCGAGGCGAACCTGTGTGCCTCGACCCTCGGCGCCCGCGGTGATCGTCAGGTCGGCACCGTGCAGGCGGGCGACGTCCGCCACGATGGCCAATCCCAGTCCGCTCCCCGACCCGCGAGACAGCTCGCCGCGGAAGAACCGTTCCGTCACTCGCTCACGCTCGGCTGCCGGAATGCCGACACCCGTGTCGACGACCTCGAGGAATACGCCGTCACTGCTGCGTCCACACCGAACGGTGATCGAGCCGCCTGCAGGCGTGTATGTGATGGCGTTGTCGACGAGATTGGTGAGCGCCTCGGCGAGCAGCCACGCGATGCCACTCACCATCGCGGGTTCGAGCTCCACGCCGAGGTCGACATTCGCGTTGACTGCGCGACTGACCTGATCCGCTACGGTCGACTCGGCAACGTCCGCCAGATCTACCGGGCGAAAGTCTGCATACGTAGACGCGGAGTGCTCGGAGCGTGCGAGCGCGAGCAACTGCTGCGTCGTGTGCGCAAGACGGCGGGTCGCACTGAGCGTGAGGTTGAGCCGATCGCGCTTCGCCGCGCTGGGTTCTTCCGCGAGTAGCAGTTCCACCTGGGCCTGGATGCCAGCCAGCGGAGTGCGTATCTGATGAGTGGCGCTCTCCAGGAAACGTTGTTGAGCGCGACTGGAATCGTCGATGCGACGGAACAGGCGGTTCAGTGCATCGACCAGCGTACGCACTTCGCCCGGCACCGCGCGTGCACTCAGCGGTGACAACTCGCGCGCCGAGCGGCTCGCGATCTGAGTTCGCAACGCATGCAGTGGCTTCAGTGCGAGGCTCACGCCGAGCCACACGAGCGCGAGAATCGCGACGAGCTCGACTAGGTCCGCTGTCAGCACGGCGGACAACAACTGGGTGCGTACGAGCTGCCGCTTCTTCATCGTTTCCGCGACAGTGGTCGTGACGATGCCCGCGCTCGACGTGCTTCGATAACTCACGATGCGTGTCGGCTGGCCGCGATACGTCGACGTCTGGAAGGTGGGATTGGCGAACGTCGTCCGCGCTTGCGGCAGGTCCTGATCGCCGGCGATCAGCGTTCCGTCCGGCGCGCTCACCCTGAAGTAGATGGCGTCGACCGCATCGGCGCGCAGCACGCCGATCGCTTCATCCGGCAACACCAACGAGAACTGGCCGCTGGGGTTCGTCCGCACGTAGCCGGCGATTGCGATGGCCGCGTCGCCCAGCGCGCGATCGTACGCATCGCGAACGGGATTGATGCTCGTGACGTAGTCGCTCACGGTGCCAGCGAACAGCACGAGAATTGCAGGCACGACGAGCAACGCGAGCAAGCGCCGGCGAATAGACGCCGCGCGCCGCGGACCGCCCTGGCTTCCCTGGCTAGGGCTTATGGTCGTCGAGGCGATAGCCGAGTCCACGAATCACCCGGATGACGACCGCGTCCCCGAGCTTGGTCCGCAGTCGGGATACGTACACTTCAACCGCGTTGGGCGTCAGCTCGTCGTTCCAGCTCGCCACGGCACTCAGCAACTTTTCTTTCGACACCACGCGCCCCGCATTGAGCACGAGGCACTCGAGCACGGACCACTCGCGTCGCGTGAGATCGAGCGGCGCGCCGTTGATGCTCGCTTCCTTGTGTGCGAGGCGCAGCTTCAGCGGGCCGAACGCCAGCTCCGTGCTGGCCACTCCGTTCGCCCGCCGCACGAGTGCGCGACAGCGCGCGAGCAGCTCTGCAACCTGGAACGGTTTCGTGAGGTAATCATCCGCACCGAGATCGAGCGCATTCACCCGGTCCGACAACCCGTCGCGAGCGGTAAGCATCAGCACCGGAACGTTCCGTCCGCGCCGACGCAGATCCCGCACGAGCTGCAGCCCGTCTTCACGCGGCAGGCCGATGTCGACAATGGCGAGATCGAACGGCTCGGTATGCAACGCCGCCTTCGCGCGTTCTGCAGTATCGACGTGATCCGCCGCGTAGCCATCGAGGGAGAGCGCGCGTTGAACGGCATCACCGACGACCTGATCATCTTCGACAACGAGTACGCGCATTGATCGAGCATACACGCCGCTTTCCGGCGTGTCGTATTACGAACGCGTCAGGTTGTTGTCAGGCTCCTGCAGGGAAAATTAGCGCGTTGCTCGCGCCTTTCACCTATGCTTGGCGTATGCGCAACGCCCTTCGAAACTGCCTGATTCTGCTGCTCGTCGTCGCTCCCGCATCTGGTTGGGCGGCCGCCAGACTGCAACAATTCACGGTGCTGGCGGATGGCCAGCCGCTCGCGTTGTGGGCGCGCGAAATTCCCAGGGCGCGCGGCGTCATCGTGCTGATTCACGGTCGCACCTGGAGCGCGTTGCCGGACTTCGACCTGCAGGTGCCGGGCGAGCAGCGATCCGTGATGCTCGCGTTCAACGAGCAGGGCTACACCACGTATGCGCTGGACCTGCGCGGTTACGGCAAGTCGCCGCGCGATGAAACGGGCTGGCTCACGCCGGATCGCGCGTCACGCGACGTCGTCGCCGCGCTCGAGTGGCTCGCACGCGAGAAGAAGATTCAGAAGCCGACGCTCGTCGGCTGGTCGCAGGGCTCGCTGATCTCGCATCTCACAGCGCAGCGGCATCCTGAATTGATTTCGAACCTCGTGCTCTACGGGTATCCGCGCAACCTCGCAGCGCCTGCCGCGATTGCGCCGGTGGGAGATACGCCGGCGCGCGAGGCGAACACGCGCAAGAACGCGGCGAGTGACTTCATCACGCCGGGCTCCATTTCGCAGAAGGCGATCGACGCTTATGTCGCAGCGGCGCTGAGTGCAGATCCGGTTCGCGTCGACTGGCGCGAGCAGGAAAAGTGGAGCGAGCTGGATGCGTCGAAGGTCACCGTGCCTACGCTAGTCATTCAAGGCGAGCGCGATCCGTACACGCCTGTGGACGCGCAGGCTGCGCTCTTCACGCATCTGGGCACAGCGGATCGACGCTGGGTCGTCCTTCCCAACGTCGATCACGCGGCCTTGCTGGAGAATTCGGGGCCGGCTTTCATCGCAGCCATCGTCGGCTTCGTCAGCCGGCCCCGGTACATCAACAACTAGAACTGGTAGCCGACGCCTAACGTCGTCTCGAACGTGTTGAGCGACTGGTCGAACCGATCGACCACCTTGTCGAGATAGCGATAGCGGCCTTCGAGGCGGAACACGAGATGGTCCGTCGCGAAGTACTTCGCACCGACGCCGGCATTCAGCGTGAAGCCGTTGTCATCGCGAATCGTCACTGGCGTGGCACCGACGGTACCCGTCAGATCGTGATCGAGATCCGCTGACGCGTAGCCCGCGCCCGCAAGCACGTAGGGGACGAGCCGCCCCGACGGATTGAAGTGATAGACCGCATCGACGTCGAACGTCCACAGGTCGAGATCGACATCCCCGCCTGCGACGTTCGTCACCTTGTTGGGACTGAAGCCGAGTGAGCTCTCGATGCCCCAGTTATCCGTGAAGTTGTAACCGTAACGCAGACCGAATGTGCCCTTGTCGTCCAGCTTCGGCTGCTGGCCCGAGAGGCGCACGTCCGTGAGGTCATCGCCGAACAGGGCGCCCGCATACGCTTCCACGGACTGGGAACCGGCATGCACCTGCGCGAGGGCAGGTACCGCGTTCATCAGGAATACACCGGCAGCCGCAAGACCCGTGACTTTCCACAAAACCTTCATCGACATCTCCTTCAACTTTGAACGGTGCAGGGTTGGCTGCACGCAATCCCTGAGTGAGTGCGGGATGCCGGATGCAAACTGCCCGAACGGGGTATTCCGCCGGGCGTCGGGTGAGGTATCGTCGAGTCAACCATGAGCGACACCACACCCGCGTCCGGCCCGAGCCGCGAGCAGCTCCTGTCCGCGCTGTACGAAGCCGCTGAGCTCGAGCACAACTTGATGTGCACCTATCTCTACGCGGCCTTCTCGCTGCGGAGTGGGGCAGGGGAAGGGCTCTCGAAGACAGAAGCTGCGGCCGTTGCGGGCTGGCGCCAGGCGATCATCGACGTGGCGATCGACGAGATGGGCCATCTTGCGGCCGTGTGGAACATCACGGCGGCACTCGGCGGCTCACCGCGTTTCGGGCGCGGCAACTTTCCGCTCGATCCCGGCATGCTGCCGGCGGGCATCGTCGTGAAGCTCGCGCCGTTCAACGAGCAGGTGCTCCAGCATTTCATCCATCTCGAGCGGCCGGAGGGTTCGAGCGAGCCGGATGGCGAAGGCTTCGTGCAGGAGTATCAGTTCAAACGCGGCTCGAGCCGCATGCGCCTCACGCCAATGGCCACGGACTACGACACCGTCGGCACGTTCTATCAACGGCTCGGGGACAACCTGCGCGCGTTCTGCGAGCGGCTCGGTGAAGCGAATGCTTTCTGCGGCGATCCGAACCTGCAGCTTTCAGATGCGGAAGTCACGCTTCACGGTGCGAAGCCGGTCATCTGCCTGAAGACTGCGCTCGCCGCGTTCGACGCCATCGTGAAGCAGGGCGAGGGCGCGCAGGAAGATGCTACGGACTCGCACTATCAGCGCTTCCTCGCCATCCGCAAGGAGCTTGCGGAGCTGAAAGCCGCTAATCCTTCGTTTCAGCCCGCATATCCCGCGGCGGTGAATCCTGTGCTTCGCCCGCCGCTGCGTCCGCAAGGTCGCGTGTGGCTCGAGAATGAAGATGCGTTCGTTACCGTGGACGTGGCGAACGCGTGTTACGCGTTGATGCTTCGATTCCTGGCGTATTCGTACACGGTGCAGCGGCCCTTGCCCCAGAAGGCACTTTGCGTTGATCTGGCGCTGGGCATGATGCACGCCGCGACCCATCTCGCTGAACGCGCCGCTCGCTTGCCCGCGGGTCCGTCGAATCCGGGATGCAACGCTGGCATGTCGTTCACAGCGTTGCGTGATGCCGCCCCCATTCTTCCTGGCGCCAGTGCCAACCGCTATTTCGTCGAGCGACTCGGTGAGATTGCCGCCGCCGCTACGGTTTGCGCGAAGTCTGAAGACTCTCGCGCCGTTGCCGCCTCACGCTTGCTGAACGGCTTGTTACAGAGGGCGACCCGCGGCTTCTCAGCGGCAACAGGACCCTTGCCTCAGAAGGAGGCATCTTTTACTTCTGCGGGCCCTGCGGCCCCGCCCCCCGCCAAGAAGGACGCTTCTTTGGCGACGCATGCGGCGTCGAACGGAGCCGCCGCGTATCCCCCCGTCGCCCCGGTGGCACGAACCGATACCGGCATCCCCATTCCTGTTGTCGTCAACGGGACAGAGCACATCGAAGGCCGCGACCTCACCCTTCTCTACGAAACGAAGAAGTGCATCCACGCTCGCTTTTGTGTAACGGGTGCGCCAAAGGTGTTCCTGGCCAACGTGAAGGGTCCCTGGATAGACCCCGATGGCATCGAAACCGACCGCCTGGTCGAAATCGCGCATGCATGTCCCTCGGGCGCCATCAAGTACACCCGCAAAGACGGCAAACACGACGAAACCGCCCCGCCCGTGAATCTCGTAGCCATCCGTGAAGCAGGTCCCTACGCGGTCCGAGGCGAAATCCGCCTCAACGGCGAACCGGCCGGCTTTCGACTAACCCTGTGCCGCTGTGGCGCCTCAAAGAACAAACCCTTCTGCGACGGCTCCCACCACGATGTGCACTTCGCAGCCTCCGGCGAACCGCCCACGGGTAAAGCAGACATGCTCGCCGTCCGCGACGGGCCGCTCGCGATCGATCCCCAGACAGACGGCCCACTTCAAGTGCGCGGCAATCTGGAAATCACCAGCGGCACCGGTCGCGTCGTCGCGCGCATCGTGCAGGCGAAACTCTGCCGCTGCGGCGGTAGTAACACCAAGCCGTTCTGCGACGGCACCCACGCGAAAATCGGCTTCAAGGCGGATTGAAAGATGTCTACCAGAACGAGCACGCTCGAGGCCGACGTTTACGAATACCTGCTGAACGTCTCCAGTCGCGAACCGCAAGTGCTCGCGCGCCTGCGCGCGGCCACCGCGCCGCGCCCGGAAGCGGAGATGCAGATCAGCCCCGAGCAGGGCCAGTTCATGGGGCTGCTCGCAAAGCTCATTGGCGCACGCCGCTGTATCGAGATCGGAACGTACACGGGCTATTCCGCGCTCGCAGTGGCGCTCGCGCTGCCCGCGGACGGCAAGCTCATCGCATGCGACGTCAGCGATGAATTCACCCGAGTCGGCCGCCCATTCTGGCGCGAGGCCGGCGTCGAAGGGCGCATCGACTTGCGTTTGCAGCCCGCACTGAAAACACTCGATGAGCTCATCGCACAGGGCGAGCAGAACAAGTTCGACTTCGCGTTTGTCGACGCGGACAAGCCGAACTACATCAACTACTACGAGAAGCTGCTCTTGCTGGTGCGACCGGGCGGTCTCATCTGCGCGGACAACACGCTAGCCGTATCCGGCGAGCCGATCGTTCGCCAGAACCGTCCGACTGCGAAGGCGTTGCGCGCCTTCAACGAGCACGTTCACAACGACGAGCGCGTCGACCTGTCGATGCTGCCGCTCGGCGAAGGCGTCACGCTACTTCGCAAGCGCGGCTGATCGCTGGCGCGCGAAGTCCTTCAGGGACTGGGCCGCATGCCCCGCGAGCTTGAGCACGTCGTCGGTTTTCACGGCGAAGCGTCCTTCGCGAATGCTTCGTTCGTACGACACCATGTCGTCGCTGCACCAGGGCACTCCACCGACGACGAGGTCGTCCACCGGCTCGCGCGGGATGCCCATGCTGTCGAACACCGCGTACATCTGCTCATCTGACACGGCTTCGAAGCGGATCGGCTTGCCTGAGACTTCGGCAATGATGCCGGCGATGTCCCGATACGAGAGCAGATCGGGCCCGGTGATGTTGTACACCGTGTTCTCGTGTCCGCTGCTCGCCATCACGGCGACCGCGGCGTCGATGCAATCCTGACGGACGACAGGCGCGATGAGTCCGTCGGCCGCGCTAGCGAGCCAGCGACCCGACGCAATGGCGATCGGCGCAGCGGCTTCGATGAGCGCGTCCGTGTACTGACTGTTGCGCAGGGCTGTCCAGGCGATGCCGGACTTCCGTAGCACTTCCTCGGTTACTCGATGGTCCTTCGTCGCGAGGGAAGGGTTGCCGGGATCGGCGCCGATGGTCGACGTATAAACGATGTGGCGCACGCCGGCCTTCACGGCAGCCTCGATCGCATTCGTGTGCGGGCCGATGCGCTTGCCGACGCGCATCGCGCTGATCATCAACATCTTCTCGCCGCCGGCAAACGCGGGGACGAGCGAGGCCGCATCGTCGAAATCCCCATGCCGGACCTGCGCACCCTGACGCGCGTACTCCGCGAGCGTGTCCGGAGAACGGGAGACGAGGATCAATTCCTTTGCCGGGACGCGCTTCAACAGCCCCGCGACTGCGCCCCGGCCGAAATTCCCGGATGCCCCGGTGACGATCAGCATCGTGGATGACCCGCCATAAATAACCCCTTTGTTATCGCCCTTTTGTTGCCGAGCTAAGCATACTTACGCGCATGAAATACCAAAAACTGCTGCTGGCACTGTCGTCATTGCTTCTCATCACCGGAGCTGCTCGAGGTGCCGAGCTTCTCAATGCGTCGTACGACGTGGCGCGCGAGCTGTTCGATGCCGTGAATCCCGCTTTCGTCGCGCAGTGGAAAGCGAAAACCGGCGAGGAGCTGGTGATCCGTCAATCGCATGCCGGCAGCGCGAAACAGGCGCGCGCCGTGGCGGACGGGCTGCCCGCGGACGTCGTCACATTCAATCAGCTCACCGATGTCGACTTTCTTGCGAAGGCGGGACTCGTCGCCGCGGATTGGCAGAAGCGCCTGCCGAACAACGCGTCTCCGTACTACTCGCTGCCGATGTTCCTCGTGCGCGCTGGTAATCCCAAGAAGATCAAGGACTGGAACGACCTCGTGCGCCAGGGTGTGCAGGTGGTGTTTCCGAATCCGAAGACTTCAGGCAATGGTCGCTACACGTATCTGGCTGCGTACGCGTATGCGCTGGAACATAACAAGGGCGACAAGGCGAAGGCGGCGGACTTCGCGGCGAAGCTGCTGGCGAACGTGCCGGTGTTCGATACGGGTGGGCGCGGGGCTACGACCACGTTCATCGAACGTCAGATCGGCGACGTGCTGGTCACGTTCGAATCCGAAGTTACGGCGATCCGTAAGGAATACGGGAAGAGCCAGCTCGAGGCCGTGATGCCTTCGGTGAGCCTGCGCGCGGACTTTCCCGTATCCGTGGTCGACAAGGTCGTCGACAAGAAGGGAACGCGCAAGATCGCCACGGCGTACCTCGAGTATCTCTACTCGCCTGCGGGACAGGAGATTCTGGCCAAGTATCACAACCGCGTGAGGGACGCGGCGGTGATGAGTGCGCACGCGGCCGAGTTCCAGCCCGTGCGGCTCGTGACGGCTGAGCAGGCCTTTGGCGGCTGGGACAAGGTGGCGCAGGAACATTTCGTGTCCGGCGGCATCCTCGACGCCGCGCTCTCGAGAGCCTCCGCTTCCCGGTAGCCCGCTGCGCTTCTGCTCGAGGCTCGATTTCGAGCCGGGCTGTATATAATGCCAGTACATGGATATCGAGCAGAAACTGGCTGTTCTGGCGGATGCAGCCAAGTACGACGCGTCATGCGCGAGCAGCGGCGCGCCGAAACGGTCCGCCGCGCCGGGCAAGGGAATGGGCTCGACCACCGGCATGGGCATTTGCCACAGCTACACGCCTGATGGTCGCTGCGTCTCGCTGCTCAAAATCCTGCTGACGAATTTCTGTCTCTACGACTGCGTGTACTGCGTGAATCGGCGCTCGAGTGATGTGCCTCGGGCGCGGTTTTCGGTGCGGGAGGTTGTCGATCTCACGCTGTCGTTCTATCGGCGTAACTACATCGAGGGGCTGTTTCTCAGCTCGGGGATCATCCAGTCCGCTGATTACACGATGGAGCAACTCGTTGGTGTCGCGCGCTCGTTGCGCGAGGACCATGAGTTTCGCGGGTACATTCATCTCAAGACGATTCCTGAGGCGAGCCCGGCGCTGATCGAGATGGCGGGGCGGTACGCAGATCGCCTGAGTGTGAATATCGAGCTGCCCAGTCGCGAAGCGCTCACGGCCCTGGCGCCAGAGAAGACGGACACGTCGATCAAGCGCGCGATGGGCGAAATCCGGTTGAAGCTGGACGAGACCGCGGACGGCGGTGCCAAGGCGCCCAAGTTCTCGCCGGCCGGGCAGAGCACGCAGCTCATCGTTGGCGCGGATTCGAGTAGTGACGCGTCGATCATCGACACGGCGGACACGCTGTACAAGTCGTATCGATTGAAGCGTGTGTATTACTCAGCGTTCAGCCCGATTCCGCATTCGTCTGCGCGGTTGCCGAATCGGGCACCGCCGTTGATGCGGGAGCATCGGTTGTATCAGGCAGATTGGCTTTTGCGGTACTACGGATACTCGAAGCAGGAATTGATCAGTTCGCTGCCCGCCGGTCAGCTCGACCTGTCGCTCGATCCTAAAACCGTTTGGGCTTTGGCCAATCGCGAGCGCTTTCCGATCGACGTGAACACGGCCGACAAGGCGCATCTGTTACGCGTGCCCGGGCTTGGGGTTCGCGTCGTCAAACGCATCCTCTCGACGCGCCGTCAACGCCGGCTGCGATATGCCGATCTCGAAGCGATGGGCGCACGCCTGGGCCGGGCGCGTTACTTCATCGTCGCCGCCGACTATCGACCCGCTCAGGATGGCCGCGGGAGTGAACGGTTACGCGTAGAGCTCACCCAGGCGGGACGCCAGCAAGCGCTGTTCTGACGATGCATTCCGTTTGCGTTCGAACTTTCGAAGACTGGCGCGAGGCCGCGCGTCCTCTGCTCGCGCAAAACATCCGAGCGGACGAGATCGACTGGCAGACCTCGGATGGACCGCCGTCGCCCGACGCCCGACCATCCGCTCCCGAAAGGCGTTTCAAGGATGGCGTTTTTCAGGAAAACTCAAATCTCCCGGCTCCCTCCAACCTTGAGAAAACGCCATCTCAAGAACGCCTTCGCACAGCGCCAGCAAGTGCACAGGCCAACGGCGGTCCTTCTTCGTTCAAGCTCTCCCGCTCTTTGATCGATCTGCTGGAAGCGATATCCCATTACAGACACCCAGGTCGCTGGGAGCTCATGTACCGCCTGGCCTGGCGATACCTAAACGAAAACCGCCAGCTGCTGGAAGACGAAGCCGATCCCGACGTCCGCCACGCCCAAAAATGGGAACGCGCCGTAAACCAGGCCTGCCACAAAATGCACGCCTTCGTGCGCTTCAGAGAAGTTCGCGACGACGCAACCGGCGCATTGAGCTACTTCGCGTGGTTCGAATCCCCACACGAAGTCCTGCGAAGAGGCGCTCCTTTCTTCGCGAAACGCTTCCCCAACATGAACTGGACCATCGCCACCCCAGACGGCGCCGCCATCTGCGAAGGCGGCAAACTCCGCTTCATCGACTCGCCATCCGACAAGCCGCAAGAATTAACGGACTCGCATGAAGGTCTATGGCGCACGTACTACCGCAGTATCTGTAACGTCGCGCGCATCAACCCGACCCTGATGCAACGTGAGATGCCCCAGCGCTACTGGCGACATCTGCCCGAATCCACGGAAATTCCCACACTAATCCGCGATGGCCTGGAAAAGTTCGCCCAGCGCCACAGTGAAGTCGACGATACGAATCAGCGCATGGCGAAGGCCATCCAGCGCTCACTCGCGGAGTTACCGCCGCCTGCAGAAGGCCCTGCGGCCTGCAAACGCTGCGACCTGTGGCGTCACGCGACGCAAGCCGTCACCGGCGAGGGCGCCGAGCAAGCGTCGATCATGCTGGTCGGCGAGCAGCCCGGTGATGAAGAGGACCTGCGAGGCAAGGCCTTTGTCGGTCCAGCCGGCAAAGTGCTGGACGAGGCCATTGCGACGGCTGGGCTCACGCGTGGCGACCTCTTCATCACGAATGCCGTGAAGCATTTCAAATGGGAACCGCGCGGCAAGCGCCGCCTGCACAAGCGGCCGGATGTCACCGAGATCAAGGCGTGCAATGTCTGGCTGGAGCGCGAGATCGACTCCGTGCAGCCGCGAGTGATCGTCGCTCTTGGTGCCACTGCGTTGCGTGCGCTCACTGGTTTGTCTGACTCCATCGAATCCGCGCGGCAGCAGACGATTCGGCATCGGAGCGGTGCGCGCATCGTCTGCACGTATCACCCTTCAGCGATTCTCCGCGCCGCTGACGGCAAAGGCGAAACACTTCGTCATCACCTGATCGCGGATCTCGAGCGGGCTCGGCACGAATAGTGCTGCTCTCTCAAGTCGTTGCAGATGACTTGGAGAGTTTTATGCCAGAGAAACGCACACTCGAACGGGCCGCGCGCGACAAGCGACAGGGCAAGTCCGCATCCACGCAGGCTGGCGAATTCGTTCGCGAAGAGATGGATCACATTCGCGAAGGCAAACACGGTGCGCGCTCAACGAAGCAGGCCATTGCGATCGGCTTGTCGAAAGCTCGTCGCGCTGGTGTCGGGTTGAAGCCGCCCAAGAGTGGCAGCTCACGGACCCGCAAACAGGCGGCCCGCGACTATGCCCGCGGCCATGGTGCTCCTCGGCGCGCCAAGGCGTCCGCCAAACGCTCTCGTGCTTCCGAAGGTGCCTTGAAGCGTGAGGGCCGGAGCGCAGCCTCACATCGCGCCCTCGCCCGGCAAGCTCATTCATCCGCGCGTAAACGATCCGCTAGCAGTCGTTCAGCCTCAGCTCGTCGCGCCGTCCGCACGAAGGGCGCAGCGGGCCGTTCCGCTGCAGCCCGCAAAGCTGCACGTACGCGGTCTGCTCGCGCCCACTAAGAGGTTTAGCGAGAAGGAAGAGCGAAGAGAAGAGACGTCCGCTGTCGCTCGCAAGTGTTGTCGTAGCACGCGACCCGGCGGCGGCATGCACGTCGCGGCTGGCGCTGGCGGGCGGCGGATGCGAGTCACACGCGCGCGCGACGTTTCAGCTGAAACGTCCAGTGTTAATCGCGAGCCGCTTTTTCGGGAAAGTTCGCGCCGAGATGCGGGCGGCCGAACTTTCCCGCCACAAGCAAAGCCCGCTCAGCGGCAGCGCCCAACTGTTTTGGCTGCCGACCTCAGCCGGCGCGCGAGGCGAAACCACATCGCAAGCCCGCCCGTGCTCGAAGCGCATGCTCGCCAAACAATCTTCGCTGCCCGCACTATTATCCCAACAACGCGCACGGTGCCGCTCGTGAGTGTCGACGGAGTCACTCGAGCCGGCACGCATCGTGGCATTCACTATTCGCATGCAGCAACAAGTTCTAGTCTGGTTTCCGCGCCTTGCAGCTCTGCCTCTTGCGGGTATGGCAATGGCTTGGGGATGGGCCTTCGGTCTCACAGATTTTCGCTCGCATCTGCGGGGCCCAATGCTGGCCATCGCGGCGGTCACGCTGCTCTATGCATTGCTGCTCGCGGCCCGGAAGCGCTGGGTGCTATGGTCTTCTGTCGCCCTAGCGGCAGTCACGTGTGCGTCAGTCATTTACCTGCAGGTGGCCGGGCGATTTCTGAACGTGTTCCTGGCTGCAGTTGCGCTGATCGCGTTGGTATACGCATTCGGCCTGGGCTGGGCGCTCAAAAGGTTATCCGATACGGGTTCTCAGTCGAGCGCGGCAACGTAATCAGAAAGGGTCACACGAACGACGTGCGCGATCTCATTGCGGATGGGCGCATCGCGCAGGTCGCGAGTGAATTCCAGCTGCGCGCCACGTCCGCGAGCGCCGCGATTGCAGATGTTCAGCGGATTCACACCGAGATAGGCGTGTCCTTCAGTGACGCAGCGAAACCCAGCGCCACCGAGCCGCTGAGCCAGCAACTCCTTGAGCTCAACATCCAACCCGCCAATGAAAATCCCGGATTCCCCACGGCACCCATGAATGCCAAGCACCACGTTCGAGCGGGCCACGAGGTCCAGACACTCGGGATGATCGAACCGATGGCTGGTGATGTGCAGATCCCGGTTCCGCCCGTACGGCTTCAGCCCCTCGAACGAAAACAGGCTGTGCTCATCCCCAGCAATCCGCTCCGCAATCTCGGACGTGCCGATCTCAATGCTGCCCCCATGCGGGGCGATTACTACCACCGGTGATGATGGCCGCTCCACGGCCACCACCCGATAATCCGTGCCCCAGACCTCGGACCGCGCCAGCTCCGCGTAGCCTGCGTATTTGTCGATCATGCGGGCAAGCATAATAGACTCCGCGCATGTCCCGTCCCCTCGATACCTACAGCGAAAAGCGCGAGTTCACGCGTACCCCGGAGCCGGGCCCGAACATCATCGCCCGCAGCGGGCCGCTGCTGTTCGTCATCCAGAAGCACGCCGCGCGACGGCTCCATTACGACCTGCGCCTCGAGCTCGATGGGGTGCTGAAATCCTGGGCCGTGCCGAAGGGGCCATCCTACGACCTGGGCGAAAAGCGCCTGGCCGTGGAAACCGAAGACCATCCGTTCGAGTACGCCTCGTTCGAAGGCGTCATTCCGGAAAAGGAATACGGCGCCGGCAACATGATCGTCTGGGACTGCGGCGTGTACTCGCCGGACGAAGGCCAGCAGTACTCGTTCGGCAATCGCGAGGAAGCCGAGCGGCGCATCCGTACGGAGCTCGGCAGCGGCAAGATCAGCTTCTTTCTCCGCGGCGAGAAGGTGAAGGGTTCCTTCACACTGGTGAAGACATCAGAGCCAAAGCAGTGGCTGCTGATGAAGCACAAGGATCGTTTCGCGAACAGCGGTGATCTGCTCTCACGCGCCCAGTCAGTCCTCACCGGCCATACCCTGGACGATCTCGAAGCCGGCGCGAATCAGGAAGAGCGCATCGAGGCGGTACGCCTCGGCCCGACCGGCCCCGCCGAGGACGTTCCGCAGAAACTCTTGCCAATGCTCGCCGAGCAGGGCGAAATCGGCGACACGAACGACCAGTGGCTGTTCGAGCCGAAGCTCGATGGCTATCGAGTGCTCGCGTTCATCGAGAACGGCAGCGTGCGACTCATCTCCCGTCGCGGCCAGGATTACACGCCCCACTTCCCGGAAGTCGTCGCCGACCTCGCCGCGCAAGCGGTCGACCGCATGGTGCTCGATTGCGAGATCGTGGCGCTCGATGCCGACGGTCGTCCGTCCTTCAACGCCCTTCAGAATCGTGCGCAGCTGAAAACCGCAAAAGAAATCGCGGAAGCCCAGCGCGTCGCGCCAGTCATCCTCATCTGTTTCGATCTGCTCCACTTTGCCGGCCTGAATTTGCGCGGCTCACCTTACGTGGATCGTCGCCGCTACCTGAAGCAATGCCTGCTTCCCTCGGCACGCATTCAACTCGTGCACGTCTCGACCGACGGACAAAAGCTTTACGACGCGTCGATGGCGAGCGGCTTCGAAGGCATCGTCGCGAAGAAAAAGGACAGCAGCTACCAAGCGGGCAAGCGAGCGGCGACATGGCTGAAGGTCAAGGCGACGCAGACATCGGAGTTCGTCGTGGGCGGCTACACGAAAGGGAAGGGCGCGCGCGAGCAACTCGGCGCATTGCTTCTCGGCTACTACGCCGGCAACAAGCTGCAATACGCCGGCCATGCCGGCTCGGGACTGAGCGATGAGACGGTCGAGATGCTGCTGAAGCGCCTCGAGCCTATCGGGCGCAAGACCTCTCCCTTCGCCGAGAAGCCCGACCTGCATCGACCCACGACGTGGGTAGAACCCAAGCTCGTCGTTGAGATTACCTTCAGCGACTGGACGCCAGACGGCATGCTTCGCGCGCCCGTCTTCATCCGCGAGCGGGACGACATCACGCCGAAATCGATCAAGGGATTTCCCAAGGCCGCCGAGCGCAGGAAACCCGCGAGGCCGAAGCCGACGCCCTCGGACGAGGTGAGCAGCATCCTCGATCAGCTGAACGGTGGCGAAAAGCAGATGACGCTGACGCTCGGCAAGTCACGCATCAACCTGTCGAGCCTGGATCGCGTGTACTGGCCGCCCGACGAGCGCTACAAGCAGCCCGCCATCACCAAGCGGGACTTCATTCGCTACCTCGCCGCCGTGTCGCCGTTCATGCTGCCGCACCTGAAGGACCGGCCGCTCACGATGATCCGCATGCCCGAGGGCATCGACGGCGAGCGCTTCTACCAGAAGCACTGGGACGCCTCGCGCCCCGACTTCGTCGAGATGATCACCGTCTTCTCCGAGCACAAGGACGAGAAGCACGACTACATCCTCGCCAACAACCTCCCCACGCTCCTCTGGCTCGGGCAGAACGGAACACTGGAATTCCACGTCTGGCACTCGCGGGCCAGGGTGGGGTCGGACGCAGCGAGCGAAGGTACGGACTTTGCGGGGAGCCTGGCGTCGCTCGAGGAATCGATCCTCAACTACCCGGATTACCTGGTGTTCGATCTCGATCCGTACATCTATTCCGGCCAGGAGGCCAAGGGCGCCGAGCCCGAGCTGAACCGCAAGGGGTTCAGCGGCGGCCGCCAGGTTGCCTTCTGGATCCGTGAGTTACTGCGCGAGATGGGCCTGCGCGCGGTGGTGAAGACGTCCGGCAAGACGGGTCTGCACGTGTTCGTGCCAATCGACCGGACCGTCACCTTCGATGGCGCGCGCCACATCTGCGAGATGGTGGGCCGGCACGTCATGAAGGAGCACCCGCGCGAAGTAACAATGGAATGGGCCACCGAGAAGCGCACCGGGAAAATCTTCATCGACCACAACATGAATGTTCGGGGCAAGACGCTCAATGTGGCGTACTCTCCGCGCGGAGTCGCGGGTGCCCCGGTCTCCATGCCTCTCACGTGGGAGGAGCTCGAAGCCGCCGAACCGCTCGATTTCCGCATCGGAAATGTGCTCGAGCGCTTGGAAAAGCAGCGTGACCGGTGGCATGATGTATTCGCGTCGAAACAGAGTCTTACGAAGGCTTTCGGAAGTAGAGGCTGACCCATGCCCGCCGCCCGTTCCATCGGCTCATTGACGATCTCGTTCGGTCTGGTCGCGATTCCCGTGAAGCTGTTCAGCGCCACGCAATCCGGCAGCCAGATCTCCTTCAACCTGCTGCACAAAGCGTGCGGCTCGCGCCTGAAGCAGCAGTACATCTGCCAGAAGGAAGGCGTCATCGTCGAGCGCGACGAGATGGTGAAGGGCTACGAATTCGCGAAGGATCAGTACGTGCAGTTCACGCCGGAAGAGATCAAGGCGCTGGACGAAGTCGGCACGCACTCGATCGAGATTGCCGAATTCGTGCCGATCGAAGCGATCGATCCGGTGTACTTCGACAAGACGTACTATCTGTCACCCGACAAGGGTGGTCCGAAGCCGTATGCGCTGTTGCTGCAAGCCATGAAGGAAGCGAACCTCGTGGCGATCGGTCGCTGGGCCGCGCGCGGCAAGGCCTACATCGTGGCCGTTCGCCCGATCGGCGATGTGCTCACCATGCAGCAGCTGCACTTCGCCACGGACGTGCGGCCGTCATCGGAAGTCGAAGTGCCGAAGACCGAAGTGAAGCCGGCGGAACTGAAGCTCGCGCGCCAGCTCATCGATTCACAGACGAACAATGCCTTCGATCCCACATCGTACAAGGATGACGTGCGGGAACGCGTCCAGGCCGAGATCGACAAGAAGGTCCAGGGCCAGGAAATATCCGTCGCCGAAACGCAGCCGGAGACGGGCGGCAAGGTCATCGACCTGATGGAAGCGCTGCGTGCCAGCCTCGAGAAGTCGGAATCAACACGGACGTCCTCCGAAGAGCTCGGACCTCGCAAGGCCCCGAAGCGCGTCGAGCAACCTGCAAAGGTTGCGCGCAAGGCCAAGCGGGGTTAGGTCAGCATCATCGGGGTCTCAGGGATGCAGTCATACAGCGTGCGGGACGTCGAGCGTGTCCTGCGGCTGTCCCGCGGCACCATTCGCGGGCTGGTGACGGGTGGGTTCGTGAAGCCGCATCGCGGCGCGCGGCGTGAGCTGCAGTTCTCGTTCCAGGATCTCATCGTGTTGCGCGCGGCGAGCGCGCTCATCAGTGCGAAGGTGTCGCGGCGGCGGATTCGTCGTTCGCTCGAGGATCTGCGCAGGCATTTGCCTGAAGAAGCACCGCTGTCGGGGCTCAGCATCTGCGCCGTCGGCGATCGCGTGGTCGTGCGCGAAGGCAAGAATCACTTTCAGGTCGACGACGGGCAGTACGTGCTCGGGCTCGATGTCGAAGTCGAGAACGGCGTGTTGCGCGTGGTCGAGCGGCGCGAGCCGGCGAAGGCGGAGCCGAAAGAGGTCGAGGACTGGTTCGAAAAAGCGCTCGAGCTCGAATACACCGATCCGCCAGCAGCGCTGGGCGCTTATGAACGCGCGGCCACGGATGACGCGGACAATGTGGCGGCGTGGATCAATTGGGGCCGGCTGCTGCATGAGCAGGGGCGCACGAAGGAAGCTGAGAGCATCTATCGTCGCGGGCTCGAGAAGTCGGGGCCTGATCCTTTGTTGATGTACAACTTCGGGGTACTGCTCGAGGATCTGGGCCAGCCGGACTCTGCGCTCGTGGCATACACCAAGGCGATCGATGAAGACCCGACGCTGGCCGACTGCCACTTCAATCTCGCGCGGCTGTACGAATCGCTGGGCAAGCCCCAGCACGCCATTCGCCATCTCGGTCAGTACCGCAAGCTGATGACCGGCGGCTACAGCCGCTGACGGCATGGGGATCTGGATCGGTACATCCGGGTACAGCTATCCCGAGTGGCGTGGCAGCTTCTATCCCGAGAAATTTCCTACTTCGAAGATGCTGGCTTATTACGCCGAGCGGTTTCCCACCGTTGAGATCAACAACACCTTCTACCGGATGCCGAACGAGAAGCTCGTTTCGGAATGGGCTTCCATCACGCCCTCGCCTTATCAGCTCACATTAAAGGCGCCCAAATCCATCACGCACATTGCGCGACTGAAGGATTGCGCAGATGCGACCGCGCGGTTTCTGGCTGTCGCGAACACTCTGGGCCCGAAACTCGGCACCTTGTTGTTTCAGCTGCCGCCTTTCGCAAAGAAGGATGTCGATGTCCTGGCGTCGTTCGCTGCGACCCTGCCCGAGGGCACGCGTGCAGCCTTCGAGTTCCGTAATCCGACGTGGATGAGCGATGATGTTTTCGCTGTTCTTCGTTCTCGCAACCTCGCGCTCTGTGTTGCCGACAGCGAGAAATTCTCCACGCCCGCTGAGATCACCGCCAGCTACGCATACTTCCGCTTGCGCGACGAGGGCTATCAGCCACCGGACATTGAGAAGTGGGCCGGCGTCATCCGCGACAAGACTTCCCACTGCTCCGACGTCTACGTCTACTTCAAACACGAAGAACAAGGCATCGGCCCCGAGTTCGCCAAACTCCTGATGGGCTTTCTCGGCGTGTCTCTCCCTTCACCACCTTCTAGCTAAGAACGGTTTAGCGAGCGGCGCAACCGCCCTCGCGCGCTACGTTACAGGCGCTGTCGGCGCGCAGCTCTTCCCGCCCGCGTGAGACTCGCTGCGAATGAGGCAGACGTCGGCGGACGCCGGCTCGCTGGCGCCCGTTACATCGTAAGCGCGAGTCTGCCGGCCTGTGACGTTTCAGCTGAAACGTTTTGCGCGCCCATGCGCCGATGCGCCGATGCGCCGATGCGCCGACGCGCCGATGCGCCGGGCGATGGGCGAGGGGCGATGGGCGATGGGAGCGACGCGCGGCGAGAACGCGAAGCCTGCTCGGCGGCAGCGAACCACTCCTGCTCCGGGCTGCCGCGCCGATTTGAGCGCGCGCTTCAGCCTGGCGCGGCGGGCCCGCATCCTTGCGAGCCCTTCTTCACTCGCAGAACTTCTTACGAGGCAGCTATCCGCCCGCGCTTTCGAAAGGTCTTGAACGGGAGCAGCATTCCAACGTGATGCCGATAGACGCGATACCGATCGCCAAACTCCGCAATCAGGTCCCGCTCTTCGAACCAGATACCGACGAGGATGTACCCAGTGGCCCCAACGGCGAACAGCAAGTGTCCCGCGGTCATATGGGGCGTCGACCAGAACGAGATCATGAAGCCCACGTACAGCGGATGACGGACGTACTTGTAGAAGAGGGGCGTGTGGAACTGCGGGGCCGGAATCTCCCGCCGCATCAACCGTGCAAACACCTGCCGCAATCCAAACAGCTCGAAGTGGTTGATGAGGAACGTGCTGAGTAGCAGCACCGCCCACCCCACCCAGAACAGCACATTCAATAACGCCACGGCGAATGGATCGGAAACGCTCCAGATGACAGGTGAAGGAATGGGCCGCCATTGCCACATCATCAGCGCCAGCAGGAGGCTCGCGAACAACACATAAGTACTGCGCTCGACGGACTTGGGCACGAACCGCGTCCACCACCGCTTGAACCCGGGTCGGGCCATGACGCTGTGCTGAATCGCAAACGCGCCCAGCAACGCGAGATTCACCGCGATAGTTTCAGGAAGCGGCACGGTCACTCCGCTATCGATGGTCTTGGGGACCACGAGATTCCCGATGAATCCCACCGCATACAGGAACGTCGGCAAAAACAGGACATAGGCGAAAACGCCGTACAGCACGGCCAGGAAACCAGACATATCGATGCCCTCCCTTTACCCGATAGAAGCCGAAAACGAAGGCAAACCGGCTCACTTCGCAGGTAAAATCGTTCGCAGGTAGCGCTATGGACGACCTTTTCACACTGGTTTACGCCGAGTTGCGTCGAATCGCCGGCCGGCAGCTGCGGGGCGAACGTGCCGGCCACACGCTCGGCACGACCGCGCTGGTGCACGAAGCGTGGTTCGAGCTCGCGAAGCTGGAACGCATTCGGTGGGAAAGCCGCGCGCATTTCCTGGCGCTCGCCGCGCAAGCAATGCGCCGCGTACTCATCGATTACGCCGTCGCACGCAAGAGTCAAAAGCGCGGTGGCGGCAAGGCACACGACACGCTCGAGGACGACGCGCTGATCGCAGTGACCGAGCGCCCGGATGAATTCATCGCGCTCGACGAAGCGCTCCAGCGTCTGTCTGCAATCAACGAACGTCACGCGCGCATCGTCGAGTGTCGCTTCTTCGGCGGCATGAGTGTCGAAGAAACTGCGGACGTGCTCGGCACTTCGCCTGCAACCGTGAAGCGCGACTGGGCACTCGCCCGCGCCTGGCTCAATCGGGAACTGAGCTCGTGAGCGATCCGGCGCCGGTGACGTCTGCAGAGCGCTGGCTGCGGGTGCAGAACGTCTTTAGCGCCGCGCTCGAATGCGAAGATCCCTCCGAACGAAACGCGCTCGTCGATCAGCAATGCGGCGCCGATGCGGACCTACGGCGCGAAGTACAGTCCCTGCTGAGCAGTCACGATTCAGCGGGCATGCTCGACGAGTTCGCCGCGAAGATCGCCGCGCCCGAACGGCTGCGCGAACGCGTCGTCGCAATGGATTGGCAAGGACGCAGGATCGCGCAGTACACGGTGCTCGAAGGGCTGGGCTCCGGCACGATGGGCCTCGTGCATCGTGCGCGAGATGAGCGGCTCGGTCGACACGTCGCGCTGAAGTTTCTCCCATCGCATCTCGCCACACATCCCGAAGCGCGCCAGCGATTCTTGCTCGAGGCACGCGCAGCGGCAGCGCTCGATCATCCCAACATCTGCACGGTTCACGAGATCGGCTCCGCGCCCGACGGGCAACCGTTCATCGCGATGGCGCTCTACGACGGCGAGACGCTGCGAGCGCGCCTCAAGCGCGAGCCGCTCGCGATTCAGGATGCCGTCGCCATCGCCGTCCAGATCGCGAACGGTCTCGCAAAGGCTCACGAGGCCGGCGTCGTTCATCGCGACGTGAAGCCCTCGAACATCATGCTGCTGCCGGATGGCATGGTGAAGATTCTCGACTTCGGCGTCGCGCGCATCGCCGCTGACGCGCCGCTGGGGCAGGAATCGACAGTCGGTACAGCGGCGTACATGAGCCCCGAACAGGCCCGCGGCGAACGCGTGGATTTCCGCACGGACATCTGGTCGCTCGGCGTGGTGATCAGGGAGATGACTGAAGGCGGGCGCATGCCTTTCCAGCACATTGGGATCCTAAGCTTAGAATTCCACGTGGACAAGTTGTCGCG
>JADMIO010787551.1_pt1 | contig 56986 bp, 57 predicted proteins | sample 8958161 | NCBI WGS metagenome assembly JADMIO01 (sample SAMN16585339, study PRJNA669376) | soil metagenome | isolation source: Crop rotation soil | place: USA: Cullars Rotation, Alabama | collected 2011 | reverse complement strand
CTTTCCCGCGGTCACTGCCCGCCGGTCTATCGGATTGCTAGCTGATGACGACGCTGATGCCCGTGACCGAGGCGGCGCTCACGGCCGGCGAGAACGTCGCCGCGAAGCTGGTGCCGCTCGAGGGCGTCGTGCCGACCGCCTCACCCAGCGACGCGCCGGCCGTGGTCGACAGCGTCACCTTGTACGGCCTGGTGTAGCAGGTGGCGGCGAGACCGGTGACGGTCACGGTGCCCACGGTGTACCCAGGCGTGGTGGCGGAATAGCTGGTGGTGTAGGTCGCGTTCAGCGTCGCCGACTGGCAGGCCGCGACCGTGGCGTTGCCGGCACCCAGGCCGTCAGACGTCAGGTTCAGGCTGGCCGCCAGGCCGTAGACCGCGCCGAAGGCGATCAACCCCGCCGCCACTACCGAAAGAATGCGCTTCATCTGTGTTCCTCAGCCCCCTGATTGGTCGGACCTCGACCGTGGCCAAGGTGAAAAGTTGGAATGCAGTTCACGTTTTACCGACGGAATCCGCCACCGGCCATGGGACCATCGGGGCAAACCGGCCTAGGACTCGGCCGATGCGTCATGCTGTGAGCCGATGCCATCCGGTCGCCGCGCACCCGTCGTCTTCGTGATCGCCGTGCTGCTGGTTGCGTGCAGCGGCCCCGCGAGCAGCGGCACGTCGGGGACATCGGCCTCCGTGACGGTCCTGCCCACGCCGACGCCCTCCAGCATTCCGCTGCCATCTGGTGGGTCGTTCCCGGCGATGCCGGGGCTGACCTACGACGCTGCCCTCGCCTGGGCGAAGGATTTCGGGTTCGCGTGCCAAGAGGGGCTGTTCCCACCGAACCGAAGTGACGAGCTGCTTGCGGCGGTCTGCACGCGCCAGGTGCCGGCCGACAACGCGAAGCTGGACCTGACCATCCAGTATTGGCCGAACGACACCGTGCTGGCCATGTCCGCCGCAATCCAGCCCATCACGCTGGGATCCGACGTTTCGAGTCTCGGGAGGAACCAGTTCTTCCGGTGGGCGTCGAAGCTGCCGTACGCGGATGCGAAACCATCCGTCGTCCTTGACTGGCTCCATGGCCCCGATGACTGTGCTGCCGGCTGCCCCATGAGGGTCAAGGGCGTGCACTGGACGCGCACCAGCCGGGCGAGCCTCGATGCGGTCAGTGCCTTCGTGCGGGGGTGAGCTGCCTCAGATAGATCCACGGAGCGCTGAGGTGCACTCTTACGTTGCAGATGAGCCCGTTCGGACTTGTCATGCAGGAGGAGCAGGGTGCTCGCACCGCTCGTGGACCGTGCGCAACAGGGCGACGAGGAAGCCTTCGCCGCCCTGACCCAGGCGGTCGGTGATCGGTGCATGGCGATCGCGTTTCGGATCCTTCGCGACGCCAGCCTGGCCGAGGACGCCGTGCAGATGGCGCTCACCACGGCCTGGCGCGAGCTCCCGGCCCTGCGCGACCACGACCGCTTCGAGCCGTGGTTGCACCGCATCCTGGCGAACCTTTGTTACGTCGAGGCCAAGCGCCGTCGCCGCATGCCGGCGGACGTTCTGGCCGTCGTTCCGGACGTGCTGCACACGCCGGACGACACCCTGACCGTCAACGACCGCGACCAGCTGGAGCGGGGCTTTCGCAGGCTTCCGCCCGAGCAGCGCGCGGTCCTCGTCTTCCATCACTACCTGGGCCTCACCGTGGCCGAGCTGGCCGAGCATCTCGGCATCCCGCTCGGCACCGCGAAGTCCAGGCTCCGCTACGCAACCCTGGCCATGCGCGGGGCCCTCGAGGCCGATGCGCGTGCCGCCGGAGCCTCAAGGGAGCGTCTCGCATGACCACCCGTGATCCACAGCAGCTGCTCGACCTCTTCCTGGAGGAGGGGCCCGCGGTCCTGCCCGATCGCGTCCTGGAGGCCGTGCGCGAGGACATCCATCGACAACGACAACGGGCCGTCATGCGCCCGTGGAGATTCACGACCATGCGTACCTACCTTGCCGCCGCGGCGGTCGTCGCCGTGGTGGCCATCGGCGGCGGCGTCTTCCTGGCCACACGCGGGCCGGCGCCCAACGTGGGCAGCACGCCCGTGCCCTCCGGTCTACCGACGCCGGCTGAAGCAAATGGAGCGCTCCGACCTGGCGTGACCTACAAGCTGTCGCGGATGGGCGCCGCATTCACGTTCGAGATTCCTGCGACCGGTCCGACCATGGTGGCCGACGGCGTCGGCAGTCGCAGCCTCAGGCTACGACCGACCAGCCTGGGTGCGATCACGTTCCACGATGCGGCCGCGCTGCCCAACAATTTCTGCCACCCGACGGGGGTCATCACGCGCTTGCCGGGTGACGTGCAGCGGTGGCTGCGCAAGGGCGGTTCGGACGTGACGGTCTCACCGACGCAGCACCTGGGCAGCGTTAGCTATTGGGACCTCACCCTCGGACCGCGGTGCTACTCGGGCGAGGAACCGCCCGGACAGCCGGAGATCTACTTCTCTGCCGGAGAGCATCATCGCGTCTTCGAAATCCCGATCACCGGCGACGTGTCCGTGGTTGCCTTTACCTGGGGAAGCGGATACGGCGGGGAAGGGGATGACGTGCTTGCGCAGCTGAACCCGCTGGCCAACACGCTCGTGCAGTCGATCAAGCCGTACAAGCGGTAGTGCGCGTCGTCCGCCTTCATCTGTGCCGTGGATTGCGGTTCACGGCACCGCGGCGCTCACATACCTCGCCGGGCGGTGCATCTTGACAACACCCGTACCGTAGGACACCCAGCCGCGTCCCACCCGGCGATACAACTGAAGACGTGCCCAGGAGTGATTTGCGAGTGAGCCTCCTGTTGCTGCGCGATCTTGAGTGGCTGGCGCTGATCCTGACCCTGACCGTCCTGTCAATTGCCGTCCTGGCTGCCACGCGCCCGCATGCGCCGCGGAGGGCCGAGGCGGAACGGCAGTCGGAGCCATGAGCGCCGTCCGCACGGTGCGGCTCCATTACCGGAACCTCTTCGTTGATGTGCGGCTGTACGAGACGAACGGCCGCTGGCTGGCATCGGTCGATACGCCGGAGGGGCCCAGCCTGCGCACTGGCTGGACTGCGCGGGGTGCGCTGACGGAGGCCTTGGAGCCGTTCGACGGCATCATCGACGAGCTGTTGAGCACCGCGCCCCGCGACCTGCGACGGCCGGCCTGGGGAGACCGTTTCGGACCCGATTACTGACAACCTGTCACGCGGGGGTCATCACCACGAACATCCGCCGCTCCGGCGGCCTCTTTGCCGCACCAGGATTCGTGTCGCGTTCGTGACAGCGCTCAGGTCAGGAGATGCACAAGGATTACGTCGCCGCCAAGGCTGTTCCGCAACGCTGCGAATCTGTAGGCTTCCCGCACTGAGCTCATTAGGGCCAGGGGGCACGGAACGAACCCCAACCAGTGGAGACTTGAAAAGTGTCGCATCACAAGGCCGACGAGACCAAGGACACTGAGGCCCACATTAAGGGCAAGCCGAGCATTAAGGGCAAGCCCTCCATTAAGGGCAAGCCCTCGATCAAGGGGAAGCCTGGTATCAAGGGCAAGCCGTCGATCAAGGGCAAGCCGGGCATCTCCGATGACGACGATGTGATGGGTCACATCAAGGGCAAGCCCAGCATCAAGGGCAAGCCGTCGATCAAGGGCAAGCCCAGCATCAAGGGCAAGCCGTCGATCAAGGGCAAGCCCTAGTCCTTCGGTTCTCACACGGACCGCCGCGTCGACCGCAAGGTTGACCCGGCGGTCTTTGGTGTCCGGCACACTGCGACTCGCATGAGCGAGTCAGCGCGGATCAGCACCCATCGGCTCACGAATGGCCTGCGCGTGGTCATGGCGCCCGATGCGCGGGTCCCCATCGTGGGCGTGGGCATGACCTACGCGGTCGGCAGCGCCCACGAGGCACCCGGCCGCAGCGGGCTCGCCCACCTGTTCGAGCACATGATGTTCCAGGGTTCGGCGAACGTCGGGAAGGCCGAGCACCTGACGGCCATCGAGGCCACCGGTGGCGATGCCGATGCGACCACCGGCTGGGACTCCACGGTCTACATCGATGTCATGCCGAGCCATCAGCTGGCGTTGGCGCTCTGGCTCGAGGCGGATCGGCTGGCCACCCTGAGCCAGGCCATCTCCCAGGAGACGCTCGACAACCAGCGTGAGGTGGTCAAGAACGAGCGGTCGGGCGAGATCGACAACGTGCCCTACGGGGATGCCGAGGACCGGCTCTTCGAGCTCCTCTTTCCCGCCGGACACCCGTACGCGCACTCGCTGTACGGCTCCATGGACGACCTGGATGCCGCCAGCCTCTCCGAGGTCCGCGCCTTCTTCGAGACCCACTACCTACCCAACAACCTGGTCGTCAGCCTGGTTGGCGACTTCGACCCCGAGCCGGCGCTCGAACTGGTGGACCGCTACCTGGGGCCGATTCCGGGGGGCCCGGTACCTGCCGCCGTTTCGCCGGCGCCGGTTGCCGCTCCCGCCGAGCGACGGGCCGAGGTCGAGGACGACGTGCCGGCCGCCAAGCTCTACCTGGGCTGCCTGATCGAGCCGTTCGGGACCGATGGCTGGACCACGGCCGACTTCACCGCCGACCTGCTCACCAGTGGCGCCGCCTCGCGGCTGCAGCGCAGGCTCGTCCGCGAGCTGCGCCTGGCCGACGACGTCGTGGCTGCCGCGTACCCGCTGGGCGCGGGGAATGCCGTCCTGGAGATCGACGTCGAGGCGAGCGAGGAGGCTGATCCCGAGGAGATCGAAGCGGCGCTGTCCGCTGAGCTGGAGCGGCTTGCGACCGAGCCGCCCGGGGCCGATGAGCTGGCGCGGATTGCCCTGCGTCGCGAGACGGATCGGGCCGGCACCATGCAGGAAGCCGGGGAGCGGGCGGAACGCATCGGCATGTACGCCGTGCTGCTGGACGAGCCTGAGCGGTTCGGCCGGGAGGCCGAGGAGGACCGCGGGGTGACTAGCGACGCGATTGCCGAGCTGGCGAGCGGTGCGCTCAGCGAGTCGAAGCGCGTTTCCCTCTGGTACCTGCCGACCGGCGAGTAGCCGCCTCGTCATCGGCCCCACCCGGTCGCTCGTTGTCGGCGACCGCCGCCAGGATGGACTTCACTTCGAACGTGGTCAGCCCCGGGTGCTTGGCCAGGATCAGCGCCACGATGGCGGTGATGTGCGGCGCCGCGAAGGAATTGCCGGTGGCCACCGTCTCTCCGCCGTTTGCCCAGGCCACTGGCACGTCCAGGCCCCACGCCCCGAACTCGACCGGCGGGTTGGGGTTGTAGTAGAAGCGCCATGGATCAGCCTCGGAATGCGCCGCCACGCTGATCACCGAGCTGAACAGGCTGGGATAGCTGGGACCGACCACATTGTTTGCGGCGCTGACCAGCACCACGCGGCGGAAATAGGCCTCGTCCGCCAGCTCATAGAAGAAGGGCTGCATCGCCTCTGACTTGCTGGAGAGGCTCAGGTTCGCGACGTTCACGGGCCGCTCGATCACGTACTCCAGGCCAGCGGCGAACGAGGCGCCCTTGCCCTTCAGATCGGCGCCGAGCACCCGGACCGAGACGATGTCCACCTCCGGCGCCAGGCCCACGATGATCCCGGCGCAGGCGGTTCCATGGCCGAAGAGGTCCTCTGGCTCGGTCTCCACGATCTCAGGCTCGTCTCCGTGGATCTCGACCGCCACGCTCTCGACCAGGCGGCCCTTGACCAGTGGATGGTCGCCTTCGACCCCGGAATCGATGATTGCCACGGTCACGCCCTTGCCGGTGGAGCCGCCCCATGCCCACTCGCGGGTGATGCTGTCCAGCGCCGGCAGGCGGGTCAGCCCCTTGTTCGTCGGGGGCGTGAACGGTTCTGACCAGGCGGGCAGCGCCTCGGACGCCTGCGACGTCACCGGCCCGGGGTGCGGCCGAATCGGGCCCGATGCTGCTTGTGCGCGGCCACCACCTGCAGGATGTCGCCAACCAGCTCGAGCTCAGACTCGCCAAGTCCGCGCAGCTGGCTCACCTGGTCGACCAGGGCCCAGAACTGCGTCTCCTCGTCGACATCCAGCTCCTGTGTGGCGGAGCTGACCAGCGCATTGACCTGCTCGTCGGACATCCCCGGGTCGAGCTGGCGGAAGGTGTTGGCCAGCAGCACGGGTAGGTCATGCTGCACGCGTGTCCCCTGGATCGCGGCGCCGGCCTGCGCGCCGAAAGCGGCCAGGACTTCCATGTCGCGGACGGAAAAGGTCTCGCCGGTCGCCTTGTCGAAGACCTCGAGTACGCCCACGACCTGCTCGTCGGTGACGAGCGGCACGGCCGCGACGGACCGTGGCACGTAGCCGGTCTTCTCGGCCGTCTCACGGTCGAACCGCGGATCGCGGGAGATGTCGGTCAGCGCCACCGACTCACCGGTGGAGTAGACGTAGCCCACGATGCCCTGGCTGGGCGGCACCGACATGCCCACCACGTCGCCGGTCTGCACGCCGCCCGCGACCCGGTATTCGAGCCGATCCGGATCGCGCAGGAACAGCGCAATCGAGGCGGCCTGGGCCTGGAACAGGCTGACCGTGGCGTCAACGATCAGCTGGAGCAGCCGCTCCTCCGTGCGTGATTGAAATCGGGCCGCCGCCGCTCCCCGGCGAGCGACCTCGCGGATTGCAGCGACGCCGGACTGCAGATCGGCCTGGGAAGCACCGTTGCCGTCAGTCATAGGCGCGCATTGTCCACGCGCCGCGCGCCTCACGGCAAGCGGATTCAGCGATCAGGGCGGTCGCGCGTCCAGGGAAGGGGAGCGTGGCAGCGCCGACATTCGAAATCCGGAGATTCCGGGCCGACGAGGCATCCACCCAGCACCACCTCACCGCGCCGTTCAGCCTCGACGAGCGTGTCATCTGGGTAGCCATAGATGATCTGGACGGCGTCCGCCGCGCCGCACGAAGGACACGGCGGGAATGTCGTGCTTATCGGAGCCATCGGCTCAGTGGGAACGCCTGGCGTGTCCCAGGTGCCAGCCTGAGCACCAGGCGCAGCGGTACGGGTGCAGCCCGGCATAGCCCTGACGCCCGTGGCGCATGGTGGCCTTCGCCTCCGCCCGGCTGACGTAGACCGCTTTCGACAGGCACGCGCGATCCTGGATGGGCAGGTTGCGGTTGATGAGCTCGCGGTACCCAACGGCCTGCATGGCAGCTACTCACCGATCGCCAGCAGCTGGGCGCTGGCACCGAACATTGCCGGGGCAGCCATGATGGTGGTCGTCATGCGGTAGCCGAGCGGAGCCAGCGCGGCGACCAGCGCCTCGCGCGCGGTGGCACCGATGCCGTTGGTCCGCGTCGTACCTACGTCCACCGAGGCGACCGAGCGCTCCGGGAATGAGCCGATGCGGACCTGCACGCGCTGGCTGAGGCCGGTGAGCGTGAGCTCGAAGTCCACCCAATGGCCGTTGTTCATGGCCATAGGGTCGATCAGCCTCGTGACACCTCTCGTGTCGCGTTCGGGGGCTAGTGGGCCGCCTTCTCCGGTTCGAACTGCACCGTGGCCAGCATCGCCAGAAAGAAGTCGTGGGTCACGTCACCTTCCATGGTGAAGTTGTAGCCCCGCCGGCCGGACACGACGGCGACATCAAAGACCTGGCCGCCCAGGCGGCCCTGCCCGGCACAACCATTGAGGCTCATGGTCCCGGTCGCGTTGCCGACGGGAACCTGCTCCTCCTCACCGCAGTAAACCAGCGGCCCGCTGCCGAGGTACTCCGCGAGCCACTCCGACGGCTTCTGCCCTTTTCCAAGCGGCTGGGAGGTGCCACGAAAGCCGGCGGTCCCGTTCTCCAGCCGGTCACCGACGGGGTCATCCCAGAAGTTGCCCGCATCGGGTGTCCACAGCTCGGTCGCGGGTGTGATCGACCATCCAGACGGAAACGAGACCGTGTAACCCATTGTCGGTGACGCGAAGGTCTCCGACAGGGGTGGAACCGTTGGTGCCGGGGTCGTCATGGCGGTTCGCGTGGCTGTCGGCGTCCCGGACTGGTCCGGCTGACTGCCTCGCAAAGCGCCGCACGCAGCCAGCAGGAGCACCAAGCTCGCGGTTCCTAGGGCACCCTTCAAGGCGACCACCCCAATCCCCAGTTCCCCCAGCCTGCGTCTCCCGCACTCGATAGCCGATCAACGACCGAGCCGTCAGCGGCGCTGACGAAGACGATCTGGGGCCCCTGTTCGCATGCGATGAGCGTTCCATCGGGAGACCAGATAGGCCTGCCACCCTGGAATCCCGATCTCAGCAAACGGGATTCCGATCCGTCAACTCTCATGATCCACAAGTCGCCGGTTTGGCCGACAACCGCCACCCAGCGACGATCTGGGGAGAAATCCCAATTCAAGGGATCTACCACGCCGCCCGTTATCCGGCGCCGGCCGGTCCCGTCCGGCGAGATCGATGCGAGACCATCGCGACCGGCGTACGCGATCCGATCGTCCGTCAGCCAAATCGGTCGGTATGTGGCGTCGTCGTGGTGGATGAGCCTGCGGTTGTTGTCTGGACCGACGACCCATAGGCCATCGGATCTGGTGTAGGCGAGGATCCTGCCGTCAGGCGACCAGCTGGGCCAGTAGGCATGCGTGGCGAGCGTTTCTGGCCATAACGTCGAATCGGCAAGCCGGACTTCGTGCAGCCCGCTGGGATCCGAGAATGCGATCCGCATGCTGTCAGGTGCCCATGCAAGCGTGAAGTTGTCGAACAATTTGGTCGTATCGAGATGGGCCACACGCCTGCTCTGGCCCGTGGCAACGGACGCGACTTCGAGCCACCCAGGTGCGCCGACGTACGATTGATCTTCGAGCGCGTAGGCAATCTGCAAGCCGTCGGGTGACCAAACGGGGTTGCTCTTGGAGCCCGCCGAGTGCGTGAGCCTTCGAATTCCGCTGCCGTCTGGATTCGCAACGAAAATCTCGCGGTCGCTTCCCGCGCCCGCGGGCAGGCCATCGGCACCAACGAACGCGGCAAAGGTGATCAACGTTGGTCCCGATGGATGGGGCGCTGGGCGCTGCGTCAGGGCAACCGCTCCGACGAAGAGACCGCCCAGCAGGAGGAGCGCGATCAGGAGCATGGCGGCGGGACTCAATCGCAGGAGACCTTGGCCGCCCATCGGTGGCATCCATGCCGGGCGCTGCGTCGCGACGCCCACGTCCACCATCAGGCTCGCAACGAAATCGTCAGGCGCTCGAGCCGGCGCCTGTCGATCGAACCAATCGCTGAGCTCCTGTTCGATGAAATCAGAGCGGCTCATCGCTACCTCCGGCGGCCGGCGCAAGCGCTCGTGCCTCTGCTTGCAGGGCGGATCGCATGGCCTCAAGCGCGCGATTCGTCCGCGACTTCACGGTTCCAACCGGTAGCGCGAGCTCATCGGCCACCTGGTCGACCGACATGTCGTAGTAGAAGCGAAGCACCAGGACCATCCGCTGTTCGGCGGTCAGCCGGCGAAATCCGCGCTCGAGCTCATCTCGGTCCGCAATGCGGTCGGCGGCATCCGGCGCCTGTCTTCGATCAAACGCGTCGACGTTCAGCTCGCGATCGGAGCGGGCCCGATGACGGGCGCAGCGTCGGACGAGGAGCCGATTGAGCCACGGGCCGAAGCGATCGGCTTCGCGCAAGCCCCGCAGGCCGCGCCACGCGTCGAGGAGTGCCTCCTGTGCGGCGTCGCGCGCGGCGTCCGGCGACCGCAGGATGAGGAACGCAGTGGCGTAGAGGCGGTCTGCCTGGTCGGCGGCTAGCCGGGCAAACGCTTCCCGATCGCCGTCACGCGCGCGCTGGACCAGATCGGCCTGGGCCACACGGGGAGTCTCCATCACCTGCACAGAGATGAGAAGCAGCGATTCGGTTCCTTCCCGGCAGCTCAGGAGCCTGAGCCGATGGGATCAGTCAGTCGTCAGTCGAATCGCCGCCGGAGCCGTCATCGGAGCCGGATGAGTCGTCCGAGCCCCCTTCAGCCTCTTCGCCTGAGCCGCTGTCCCCACCGGACTCCTCGCCGTCACTCGACCCTGCGCCGTCATCGCCGGGCTCTTCGCCACCATCGCTTTCCGGCTGGCTCTCATCCGCATTACCGTCATGTGACTCGTCCCCCTTGCCGTCCTCGGGGGTGGGGCCGGGCTCATCGGTATCGTTGCTGTCCTCGGGGGTCGGCCCGGCGGCGGGCTGATGTTGCGGCGGGGACGGCTTCGCCTCAGGGGAATGGCCGTCCCGCTTGGGTTCGGCCTGCGTTGGTGACGGATGGCCGGCGGGCAGCGGGCCATCGGCGCCGGGTCCGGCGTTTGCCGCTGAGCCGATGCTCGTGGCCAGCCGCACGGCAGTCCCAGCCGCCAGCACGCCGCCGGCACCCAGGGCCATGAGTAGGGCCAGCATCAGCGCCATCGATCGAACGCGTGCCGCCGGGGCGATCTGCCATGAATGGGCTGTGGACAGGTGCCACGCGGTGCCGATGGAGGCGGACGCATCGGCCCATGAACCGGACCGAATCGCAGCCACCAGGCTGCGGGTGGGGCTGGGAGCCGGCTCGAGGGAGACGGCCGCCATTACGCGATCGGTAAAGGCCAAGGCAGTCATTGCTGCGACCTCGACGGGAGCGTGTCGCGCAGGCTGGCCAGCCCGCGGTGGAGGCGCGACTTCACGGTGCCCACAGGCGTATGCGTCGTCTCGGCGATCTCCTCGAGCGAGAGGTCGCGGAAGAAGCGCAGCGCCACCACGTCGCGCTGCGGTTGCGGAAGGGCGGCCACGGCCTGGCGCAGCGCCGTGCGTTGCTCACCCGCCAGTGCCCAGGCCTCCGGTTCATCCGCCGGCGGAGCGATCTCCATGGTTTCGTCCAGGTCCGCGGCCAGCGGGCGATTGACCAGGCGGGCCAGTGCCTGTCGTGCGGCAATGCGCGAGATCCACGCCGCGAACGACCCGTCGCCGCGGTAGGTTGCCAGCGAGCGGTAAGCGGAAAGGAACGCATCCTGCGCCACGTCCTCAGCCTCCGCCGCGTTGCCCAGGATGCGCCGGCAGACCGCGATCACCTGGGACGCTTCCCGGTCGACCAGCACGCGAAACGCCCCGGTGTCCCCACCGAGGATCGTGTCCACCAGCTGCCGATCGCTCTCGGCGAAGTAGGTCACATTGGCGCCCTTCTGCGGTTCGCGTGCTGAGGGAGCATCGGATCATCCTGTTGATCTCTTTTGGAATGTCCATCCCCCAGAGGTAGCCCCCTGGGGGATGCAGTGGTGGCCCCGAGCCTGCGCGAGCCTGTGACCGGGCCCGGGGCCGAATCTCACCGGGCGTCAGTCGTCGCCGCCCTCTCCATCGTCTCCGCCGGAGGCACCGTCGTCGCCACCGTTGTCACCGTCGTGCTCGCCCGAGTCGCCGTCACTTGAGTCCTCGGAGTCGCCATCGCTCTCTCCGTCGTCCTCGTTGTCCGACTCGCCGCCGTTGTCACCGTCGTGCGCGCCGTCCTCGTTCTCGCCCTGGTCGTCGTTGTTGCCGTCCTCGGACGAGTTCTCATCACCCTGGTCGTCGTTGCTGCCGTCTTCGGCGTTATTGCCATCTTCGGCGCTGTTCTGGTCGGCGGCAGCGTGATGATGCTTGGGCTTGGCGTGCTGCTTGGCCGGATCCTTGCCCTGATCGTCGTTGTTGTTGTCCTCAGCCCCGTTCTCGTTTGCGTCGCCGGGCTCGGAGGAGGTTTCCTCGCCCTGGTCCTCGTTGACGTTCTCGTCGGCACCGGTATCGGTATCCGTGGCTTCGTCACCCTGGGCCTGGACGTTCGATCCCGCGCTGAACAGCGAGGGAACGCTGTGCGCGAAGGTGGGGCCGGCCGCGATCAGCAGCGCGCTGGATACGGTCAGCAGGACCCCGCGGAATCGGGTCTTGGTGAGCTCCTTGAACAATCGCATCGGGTACTCCTGGAGTGGATGTATGGGCGTCCACGCGGCCCTCCCCAGCCGCTGGCGTTCTTACTCTGTTTGAGCCGATGCGCCCCTTCGGCGTTCCCGAATTGGGTAGCCCTTTGGTCCTCGCGAGGCGGGTGACATTTGGGCGGCGCTCTCGGCACGCGGCGTGCAGCCGCCTGCTCGCCTCATGAATGAGCAACTGGTTCGCGAGCACGCGCAGGCGCTGTGCGAGGCGCTGCTGGCGGGGGATATCGGCAAGGCTTCACAGGCGATGAGCCCGGAGCTGCAGCGCAACCTGGGCCCGGTGGTGGCCCTGCTGCCGCTGCCGCTTACCTCGGCCGAGATCGAGAGCGTGGAGATGACTGGCTCCGGCTTCCTGGTCGTGCTTGGCCTTGCCGGCGACGGCGGTGAGAGCCGCCTGGAGACTCGCTGGAAGGAACGTGACGGCCAGCCGACCATGGTCGAGGCCAGTCACGTGGCAGCCGAGCCGCCGGCGGCAGCCATCGGCGCAAAGGGCGAGGTAGAAGGCGAAGGTTCAGCTGAGGGCATCTAACGGGGAGGAAGTGGCCCTTGGCGCCCCAAAAGTAGTCCTGGGTTGAGCAGAAAGGGGACGCAAAGGCCGATTTGACGCGTTCGTTCCCCGTTGGTCGCCCCCAGATGACTTCCCTGGCACACCTCACGGACAGGCAGGGGCCGATGTGTGGCCCAAGTTGCCCGCGCGAGCAACTTTTGGCCGGATTTGGCGCCCTTCGGCCGAAAACCCGGGCCGTCCGTCTCCGTTAGCTGCTCCCTGCGGAACAGACGGTCGTACGATCGGTCCGATTCGCCCAACAAGGAGCTCCCACCCATGAACCTTGGATTGCGCGCCATCCTGCTGATCCTGGCAGTCGTCTGCTTCGTCCTGGTTGCCTTGCGGTTCGACCTGGATGCGCTGCATCTGCTGCCGCTGGGCCTGGCGTTCTTCGCCGCCTCGTTCCTGGCCTCGGACCGGGGAATGAGCCTCGGCCGCTGACGCGGATAGACTGGCGGGCGTGACCGTCGAGGAGAAGGCGCAGGAGCTGAGCGGGCCGCAGGGGCGGCTGGGGCACGTGCTCGCGACGCGGGAGGGCAGGGCGCCCGACCCCGAGCGGCCGATGGTGATTGCGCATCGCGAGGCGCTGATCTACACGCTGGGCAAGGCCGCTGAGCTGGAGCACCTGGTGATGTGCCAATACCTCTATGCCGCATTCTCCCTGAAGGAAGAGGCCAGGGAGGGGGTGCCGGAGGAGCTGCTCCAGACCGTCACGAACTGGAAGCGGCAGCTGCTGCACATCGGGGAGCAGGAGATGCTGCACCTGGCGCTTGTGCAGAACCTGCTCAACAGCATCGGGGCGGCGCCGCGACTGGGGCGGCCCAACTTCCCACTGCTGCCCAGCGCCATGCCATGTGATGTGCAGATGGCGCTGCTGCCGTTTGGCGAGGCCGCGCTGCGCCACTTTGCCTACCTGGAGCGGCCCGAAGGCTCGGACATGGCAGACCAGGAGGAGTTCGCGGCGCTGGCCAAGGCCCGGGAGCTGCCGCACGACGAGACCGATGAGATCGGCCCGCACCTCCAGGACTTCGAGACGGTGGGGCACCTGTATCGGTCCATCGAGGAGGGGTTCAGCAGCCTGGCAGAGGCGATGGGGGAGGCCCGCCTGTTCATCGGCCCACGGGCAGCCCAGGCCACCTCCGAATACGTCGACGATTTCGACGAGCTGACTGCCGTCACCGACCTGGCGTCGGCGCGCCGGGCGATCGACGTGATCGTGGAGCAGGGCGAGGGCGCCCGCGGCGACTGGCGCGACGCGCACTTCGGGCGGCTGGTGCGGATCCTGGACGAGTACCTGGCCATACGGGCGGAGCGGCCGGACTTCGAACCGGCGCGACCGGTGCTGCTGGCCCACGTGCGGCCGCCGGCAACCGGCCAGGACGTGACGCTGATCGGCCACGGCTTCACCGCCCGCTCCGCCGATCTGCTGAATGCAACCTACGAGCTGATCCTGCAGCTGCTGGCGCGGTACTTCGCCCACACCGATGAGACGCCCGCCCAGCTCCACGCGCTGGTTGGGGTGGCGGTGGCCTTGATGAAAGCGGTGATCAAGCCGCTGGGCTCGCTGGTGACCCGGATGCCGATGGGTCCCGACCATCCGGAGCGTACCGCCGGCCCGGCCCTGGAGCTGTTCTACGAGACGGACTACCTCCTGCCCGATCGCGCCGCCGCGTGGGCGATCATGGAGGAGCGGCTGCGCGAGATCGCGGACCTGGCGACGCGGTGCCGGGACGAGTGCATCCCAACCTTCATGCCGCCGCTATCGCGGATCACGGACGTGCTGCGCGCCCAGGCCGAGGTGCTGGCAGCGGTCAGATGACCCGCTGGCGCAGCGAAGATCCCGCGGCGGAGCCCGATCGATTCGGGGAGATTCCGGTGATGCCGTCGGTCGGCACCCCCAGCTCGCGCTGGGATCGGCTGCTGGTCGCGGTTGCCGCGCTGGCCATTGGCGGGGGCGTGCTGCTGGCGATTGGCAATGCACTGGCCGGCCCTGCCCCGGCAAGTCCGGTGGCCGCAGTGAGCGTCGCGCCATCGGCTCCTGAACCCACGCCCACCACGCCGGACGACTCCTGGCGGGCGACTGCCGTCGACCACCGCGCCGAGACCCGGGACCTCATCCGCTACACGTGCCCGGCCCACGGCAGCTCGGGCTCCATCACGGGTACCGGCGTCTACACCGACGACTCCTCGGTCTGCACCGCGGCGGTCCACATGGGCCTGCTGAACTTCGAGCACGGCGGCGTGGTGACCATCCAGCCGCTGCCGTCGGTCGACTCCTATCTGGCCTCCATCCAGCACGGGCTGCAGTCCGGCGGATCAGACCAGCCGGCCCCGGGCAGCTTCGTCTTCGCCGATGTGCCAGCCCCGTCGTGGGCCACCGCCCCCACCAATCACCGCGGCGCCATCCGGCGCCGCTTCGTCTACACCTGCTCACCGTTCGGCCGGCCGTTGCCGGTGTGGGGAACCCGGGTCTACACCGACGATTCTTCGGTCTGCACCGCCGCCGTCCAGATGGGGATCATCCGCTACGAGAGCGGCGGCAAGGTCACGATCGAGATCCGGCCAGGTCGCCCCGCGTATCGGGGATCGGTGGCCAACGGCGTGGTGTCAGACAGCTGGGATGCCTGGCCCGGGAGCTTCATCTTCGTCACGTCCCGGGCGTAGGCATTCTGCTTCAGCGGGAAGAGCGCTCCGGCTCGGCCACGCCGGCGTCGAGCGGGCGCGAGCTCGGGGGCTTGCCGCTTGAGGGCCTGAATGCCTTGGCGCGGTAGGTGGCCAGGAATGCATCGGCTCCGCGACTGCTGAAGAACTCGTCGGCCTCTCGTCCGGCGGGGTCAGCCTCGGGGAACCGGCCGGCAGCGAGCTGACCGACAGTCAGCTGCAAGAGGGCAAGGGACTTCGCGGCACCCGTATCTTCCAACAACCGGCGGGCTTGCAGATACCCCGCGCGGGCATCATCCCAGCGCTCGCCCACCAGCGCGGTCAACGTGGCCGCAACGTAGCGGGTGGCCTGGTCCAGGCGCGTATCCTCGGTAACGGCCGCGGCTTGTGCTTGCACGGCTTCCGCAAGACGGGCAGCGTCCCCTGCGGCCGCGGCCGACAGCTGCGCCTGCTGCGTTACCTCGCGAACGACGTCGGGGCTGGTCCACGCGGGACGTGAGGCTTCATACGCGTCCAGCCACCGACCCTCGGTGAAGAGGATTTCGCCCGTCAGCGCGGCCATTCCTGCCGTCGCCTGCGCGCTGCCGCGAATCGACGCATCGGCCAGAGCATCGTCAATGAGCTCCATCGCCTCTTCAGTTCGGCCGCGGTACGCCAACCTGCGCGCTCGTTCTGCCTCGACCCAATGGCGATAGAAACTCGCGGCCTCCGGGAGCTCAGCGGCAGCTTCTTCCGTCCAGGCATCCCACTGACCTGATTCGAAGCCGTTGATGAGCCCTTGACCAATGGCCTGTTGGACCCAGGTCCGCTCCCCGAAGCGCTGCGCGATTTCCATCAGCTCGCGGGCGAGATCCAGCACGCCGGCAAGGCTCTGCCCCTCGATGATGGCGACCATGTTGTTGCGTGCTCGGAGCATGGCAGTGGGATCGCCAAGGCGGTCGGCAAGGATGACGGAGCCCTGCAGCAACGCCTCGGATTCAGTGAGGCGTCCCATGTATTGGAGAATCGAACCACGTGTGATCAGCGTGTTGATGAGCACCCGTTGGTTGACCGCCGCCGGGTTCTCCAGGACGCGGTCGCTCCAGACCAGCGCCTCCGGAGAGGCCTGGAGCATGAGCGCGCGAGCCAGCTCCGATTGCGCCTCCACGATCTCGGGTCCACTCGGCAGATCGTCAACGTCCGCAAGGGCTTCACGCAGGATCCCGATGGCTGTCTGGTCGCCGTGCTCCGACAACTTCACGTAAGCCCTTGCCGTGTGACCCCGGAGAACTCCCAGCCGGTCGCGCTGCGCGGTGTACAGCTCGACGGCCTTCAGGGCGTGCTCATCCGCGATGTCCACGCGGGCGGCGATCGTCGCCGCCGCCGCAGCACGCTCATGCAGCGCTGCCTGCTCGAGGGGATCGCCAGTGACTTCCAGGGCCTGCTCCAGGTACTCCAGCGCTCCATGCGGTGCATGCAGGGCGGTTGCGCGGTCGGCTGCAGCGCGCAAGGCAACGCGCGCCTGCGCAGCCAAGGCATCGGCCTCTTCGCCGGATGGGCTGGCTCGGTAGGCGGCGACGTAGTGGCTGGCGAGAACCCCGGCCAGTTCATCCTCTCCGAGGGCCTCAAAATAGCGGGCGGCGGCCAGGTGCTTGGCACGCCGATCTCGCTTGGCGAGGGACTGATATGCCACTTCCCGGACCACGCCCTGGATGAATCGATACTGGCCGCGTTCCGCCGATAGCGGATCTACGTCCAGGATCACGAACTCGCGTCGCACCAGGTCGTCGAGGTGGTGGACAAGCGCCGGGCCGGCCAGGCCCGTGATGCCTTCGAGCGAGCCCAGCGTGAAGCTGAGACCCAGGACCGCGGCGTCAGTCGCGACGGCTCGCTCCTCGGACCCTAATGCGTCCAGGCGGGCGGCAATTAGGGCATGGAGCGTTTCGGGGACCGAGAGGGGTGGCAGCTCGCCGGCCATGCGCAGCTGGTCGCCCTCTGCAACGAGCGCCCCGCGGTCCAGGAGCATCCGAACGGTCTCGACCGCATAGAGCGGAACGCCCTCGGCGCGCTCGATGATCGCCCGCAGCGCTTGTTCCGGCATCCCCGGCGCGATGCCAGTCAGCAGCCTCTGCATGTCCGTGTCCGACAACGGCTCCAAGTGGATGGACGTGGCAGTCCGGACGTTCGAGCCCCAGCCGGGACGCCGTTCGAACAGCTCCGGGCGAGCCTCCGCCAAGACGAAGATTGGGGAGCCGCGCGCCCAGGTCAACAGGTGCTCGACGAAGTCCAGCAGGCCCTGATCGGCCCACTGCAGGTCCCAGAGCACCAGCATCGCGGTGCCCTGCTCAGCGAGCCGTTCAAAGAAGGTGCGCCAGGCGGCGAACAGCTCCTCGCGACTCTCGCCGGGGAGCTCGTCCAGGCCCAGCAGGCCGGTCAGTCGCGGTTCGATCCAGCGCTGTTCCGCCGGTTGCAGCGGTAGCCCGGCGAGCATCTCGGCGACCTTGGCGCGGGCAGAATCGGCTTCCTCTGATTCGGCGATGCCCGCGCGTCCGCGGACGATTTCGGCCAGCGCCCAGTAGCTGATGCCTTCGCCGTAGGACGGAGAGCGTCCCTCGTGCCACAGCACGGTCTCGACCACGCCGTCCAGGTACTTCTCCAGCTCCCACGCCAGTCGGCTCTTGCCGATGCCCGCCTGGCCGATGATCGTCACCAGTCGAGGCTTGCCCTCGCGGGCGGTGGCATGGAATTGCTCCTTCAGGAGCCGCAACTCCTCATCGCGGCCCACGAAGGGCGGCTCGAGCGCGGCGGCGCGGCCCTGGCCACCGCGGCGGCCCACGACGGCGACGGCCCGCCAGGCACGCACCGGTGCTTCCTTGCCCTTCAGCGCCAGGTCCGGGATCTCCTCGAAGGAAATGGCACCCGAAGCCGCCCGATGCGTGGCCTCGGCCACCAGCACGGTGCCCGGTTCCGCCGCGGACTGCAGCCGCGACGCAGTGTTGACCATGTCCCCGGCGACCATGCCCTGGCCCTCGGCGCCGATGGTCACCGCCGCCTCGCCGGTCACCACCCCCGCGCGCGCTCGCAGGTTCGCGCCACCCTCCAGCCCCGCCACGCCCGAGACCAGTTCGAGCGCCGTGCGGACAGCACGCTCCGCGTCGTCCTCGTGGGCGGTGGGTGTGCCCCACACCGCCATGACCGCATCGCCGATAAACTTCTCGATCGTGCCGCCGTGGCGGTCCACGGTCTCCCGCGCGAGCTCGAAGTAGCGGCTCAGCAGCTCCCGGGTGTCCTCCGCGTCGCGCTGCTCCGAATCCGCGGTGAAGCCCACCAGGTCGACGAACAACACGGAGACCAAGCGCCGCTCCGCGACCGGCTCAGTCGCTGCCGAGGGCGACGCCGGTGCCGATACGCTCTCGACATGGGCCTCGTCGCCAAGGGCGCTGCCGCATTCGCCACAGAACTTGGCAGCGGCCGCGTTCTGGGTACCACACACCGAGCAGGCGACGCCTAGGCGCTGTCCGCACTCGAGGCAGAACTTGCGCCCTGGATCGTTCTGGGTGCCGCAGTTCGCGCAGGTCAGCACGGAAGCGCGAACTCCATCGGTTCATCAACGCGCATACGTCGGTGCAGCATACGGCTGAGCACGAATTTCCGGAACATGAGACGGAACTGAATTGGTGTCGCAGGGGATACTGTTCCGCCAAAGAGTCGCAGCGGTCGATCGGAGGAAACATGACCGACGCGCCACCGCCCGAGAGCACCCCGCCGCCACCCGCCCCGCCGCCGCAGGACGCCTTCATGGTGTCGCGGATGGGCGCCGAGGAGGGGCCGTACACGTTCGCGGATTTGCAGGCGCAGCTCCGCACGGGGCAAATCCGCTACAACACCCTGCTGCGGCGGGGTTCCGGCAACCAGTTCCCGGCCACCGAGGTTCCGGGCTTGTTCTCCGACAAGGACTGGCTGACGACCGTCCTGCTGTCGCTGTTCCTGGGCATGCTGGGGATCGACCGCTTCTACCTGGGCTACACCGCCCTCGGCGTGCTGAAGCTGGTCAGCCTGGGCGGCCTGGGGATCTGGTACATCGTCGACCTGATCATGATCATCACCGGCTCCATGACCGATTCGCAGGGGCTTCCGCTCCGCCGTTGAGCCGATGACGCGGCGGCGTTTCGAGCGCCAGGACCCCGACTCCGAGGGCGTGATCGAGGACATTCCGGTCCAGGAATGGTCCTCCGCGACGCCGAGCCCCTGGCGCGACCGGGTCCTGCTGGTGATGGCGGTTATCGCGGTTGGCGGCGGGCTGCTGGTGGCTGGGGCGAACGCCTTTGGCCTGTTGGGCAAGCACCCCGTGGCAATCCGCGCCACCCCGACCGTGGCCGCCGCGTCCGGCAGCGCGGTGGCGGTGGCAACGCCGAATCCCACGCCAACGCCACTGTCTGTGCCAGAGCTGTGGGCGCTCACGGCGGAGGACCACGCGGACAACATCGGCGACGTGTTCCGCTACCAATGCCCGCCAGGCGGCGGCACGGACTCCCCGATCTACGGGCTGGGGATGTACGCCATCAACTCGTCGGTCTGCACGGCCGCGGTGCACTGGGGCCTGTTCACGTTCGGCGCCGGTGGCAGCGCGACGATCGAGGTCCAGCCGGCTCTCGACCAGTATCTGGGCGTGGTGGCCAATGGGCTCCCCTCCATGGATGCGAAGGGCGCCGAGGCGAGCTTCATGTTCGTGGAGAGCAACGCCCAATCCGGGCCGTGGTCGCGGGGAGCGGTCGTGCATCGCGGAGACATCGGCCAGAAATTCAGCTATGACTGCCCGCCCAATGGCACCCCGAGCCTGATCTGGGGCACCGGCCTGTATACCGACGATTCGTCGGTCTGCACGGCCGCCGTGCATGCCGGCCTGATCACCTTCGAGCAGGGCGGGATCGTCACGATCAAGGTCCGGCCTTCCGACAAGGAGTACCAGGGCAGCGTGCAGAACCACGTGGTATCCGGCAGCTGGGCAATCGCCAGCGGCAGCTACGTCTTCGTGAAGCCATAGCGCTGCTGCGTACACTCCCGTCCATGCTGGCGTGCCCGAGCTGTGGCGAGCAGAACCCCGAGCGGGCGCGCTTCTGCCTGAACTGCGGGGCGGCTCTTGGCGCCGAAGGCGAGGGACGCCGCGCCACCGAGACCCGCCGTCGCGTCACGGTCCTGTTCAGTGACGTTGCCGGCTCCACGGTGATCGGCGAGCAACTCGATCCTGAGGCGCTCCGCGAGGTCATGGAGCGCTACTTCGACGCCATGCGCGTGGTGATCGAGCGCCACGAGGGGACGGTCGAGAAGTTCATCGGTGACGCGGTGATGGCGGTGTTTGGCATCCCGCAGCTCCACGAGGACGACGCCCTGCGTGCGGTGCGCGCCGCCTTCGAGATGCTCACCGCGCTCGACATCCTGAACCGCGACCTGCGGGAGCGGTGGGGCGTGGAAATCGCCATCCGGACCGGCATCAACACCGGCGAGGTGGTGGCCGGCGACGCAACCACCCAGCAGAGCCTGGCCACCGGCGACGTGGTGAACACGGCGGCGCGGCTGGAGCAGGCAGCCGGCGCGGGCGAGGTGCTCATCGGCCCGGAGACCTATCGGCTCGTGCGCCATGCGGTCGCCGCGGATGAGCCGCAACCGCTGGAGCTCAAGGGCAAGGCCGATGCGATTCGCGCGCGCAAGGTCCTGAGCGTCGACCCAAGCATGGGCGGCCAGGCGCGGCGGATGGACAGCCCGATGGTTGGGCGCGACCGGCAGCTTCGCCAGCTGGCCGACGCCGCCGAGCGCGCGCGCGACGACCGGGCGCCGCAGCTGGTCACGGTACTGGGGCTGGCCGGCGTGGGGAAATCGCGCCTTGTCCACGAGTTCCTGGCCGGCATTCGGGAGGAGGCAACCGTCATTCGCGGGCGCTGCCTGTCTTATGGCGACGGGATCACCTACTGGCCGCTGGCCGAAGCGCTGCGGCCGCTGGCCGGGATCGATGGCGAGATGACGCCGGAGGACGCCACGGAGCGCATCCGCAGCCTGCTGGACGGCTTGCCCCAGGCAGATGTCGTGGCGGGACGGGTTGCCGCCGCCATGGGCCTGGCATCCGGAGGCGGCGCCTCCAGCGGTGAGCAGGAGACGTTCTGGGCAATCCGCCGCCTGTTCGAGGCGCTGGCGCGCCAGAAACCACTGGTCGCGGTCTTCGACGACATCCAGTGGGGAACGCCGACCTTCCTGGATCTGCTGGAGCACATCACCGACTGGTCGCGCGACGCGCCCATCCTGCTGCTGGCCATCGCGCGACCGGAGCTGCTGGAGGCGCGACCGACCTGGGGTGGCGGGAAGCTGAACGCCACCACGTTGTCGCTCGAGCCGCTGGACGACACGGCGGTGCAGCAGATCCTCACCAACCTGCTGGGTTCGCAGCCGCTGCCGGCGGAGCTGGCGCAGAAGATCGAGGATGCCGCGGAGGGCAACCCGTTCTTCGTGGAGGAGCTGCTCTCCATGCTGGTGGATGACGGGATCCTGGAGCGCGACGGCGACGCGTACCGCGTTACCCGAACGCCATCGGAAATCGCGGTGCCGCCAACCGTGGAGCTGCTGCTGGCCGCGAGACTGGACCACCTGCCGGCCGATGAGCGCCCGGTCCTGGGCCGCGCGGCGGTGATCGGCAAGCGCTTCGGCTCGTTCGAAGTTGCCCAGCTCAGCCCCGAACCCGAACGCGGCTCGACGTTGCCGCGCCTGATGGGGCTGGTCCGCAAGGAGCTGGTGCGGCTTGACGAGCAGGCCACGCCGGACCTGGACGAGCTGGACGAGGACCTGCGCTTCCGCTTCCGCCACCAGCTGGTGCGCGACGCCGCGTACGACTCCCTCCCGAAGGGGGAGCGCGCCCGGTTGCATGAGGCGTTTGCGGACTGGATGGAATCGCGCCTGGCAACACGCATGAACGAGCTGCACGAGGTGGTCGGCTACCACCTCGAGCAGGCGTGCCTCTACCTGCGCTCCGTGGGGGGAGCGACAGAATCGGCCACCCGGTTGGCGCAACGCGCTGCCGCGCACCTGGCCGCCGGGGCGGAGCAGGCACATGCCCGGGGCGATCTGCGAGCGATGCAGGAGCTGCTCCAACGTGGCGTGGCGCTCCTGCCGGCAGGCGACCCGAATCGCTTGAAGCTGCTCCCGCGTGTGGCTGATGCCTTCCGTGAGGTTGGGCGCCTCGACGAGGCTCAGGCGATTCTTCATGAGGTGCTGTCGACGCCTGGCGTCGATGAGGCAACGAGGGCATCGGCCCTGGAGATGGTGGAGCTCCGGCTTCTGAGGGGAATGTCCGCCGCCGAGCTGGACCCAATGGTCAGCGAGGCGCTCGAGATCCGGCGCCGGCTTGGCGAACCCGGCGGGTTGGCACGTGCGCTGGAGGCCAAGGCCCGCCTCCTGTGGTTCCGCGGGCAATTGGGCGCGGCGACCGAGGCGAACCGCGAAGCATTGCCGCTGGCGCAGACAGCGGGTGACATCGACCTGCAGTCCCAGATCATGGAAATGCTGCTCATTTCCGACGCCATGTCGCGAATGGGTGGCGAGCGCAATATCACGCAACTGCAGGAGCTTCAAGACTTCGCCCGGACCAACGGGCTGCTCCTGGTTGAGGCCGGTACCACGGTGGGATGGGCGATGCGGGCCGCCATGGCGGGAGATCGTGATGCTGCCTTCCGCGGCCTCGCGCAGCGCGATGAGATGCTGGCAGACCTGGGCACGTTCGTGTGGAACCTCTCAAGGGCTCCGAACGGCGCGATCCACGGCATGTTCGGTGAAACCGAGGCCGCCATTCTGGAATACCAGCGCGGGGTCAAGCGCCTGCAGGAGGTGGGGGAGCGCGGCTATCTCTCGTCGGAGGCCTCCGAGCTTGCCCTCTGCCTTCTCGACGCGGAACGCGTGGATGAAGCCAAGGCGGCGCTGGAGATCGCGCGCGATGCGGGGGCGACCGATGACGCCGTGACCCAATGCGAGATCCTCGCCGCGGACGCACGCATCCTCGCCCGCGAAGGTGACCTGGAGGGCGCAGAACGGACGGCGCGCGCCGCGGTCGCGGCCGCAGACGCCACGGAATACATCATGATCTTCACGCAATCGCGGTTGGCATTGGCCGATGTGCTGCGCCTCGCCGGCCGAGGGGACGAGGCGATCTCCACGCTCGAGGAAGCGGCGGCTACGGAGGAACGCCGCGGCAACAAGACCTACGCGGCGACGATTCGCCGGCTGCACGAGCAGTGGGCGGCGGCGGCCGCTGGCTAGGGCGAACGGCGATGGCAAAGATGCAGCGCAAGCTGCTCGACCAGCCCGACGAGATCCGGCCGTTCACGCATGGCCGCGCCGAGATCTGGGAGCTGGGCGACACCGTCATCGGCAAGCAGGTCTTCGAGCCGGGCTGGCGCTGGTCGCAGGATGTGGCGCCGGTGGCCATGACCGACCAGTGCGAGTACCACCACATCGGCCTGGTCCAGTCCGGACGCCTGCTATTCAGCACGCCCGATGGGCTCCAGATGGAGGTCGGCCCAGGCATGATCTTCGAGGTCCAGCCGGGCCACGACGCGGTGGTGCTGGGCGACGAGGCCTGCATCATCTACGACTTCGCCGGCATGCGAACCTTCGGCCGGCCGCTGGTCGGCTCCGGGCAGCGCGTGCTGTCGACCATCCTGTGCACCGATGTCGTCGAGTCGACCGCCACCGCCACGCGGATCGGCGACGCGGCCTGGCGAGACCTGATCGCCGAGCAGAACTCGGCCACGCGCCGAGAAATCGACCGGTATCGCGGACGCGAGGCAGCCACCACCGGGGATGGGCTGCTGGTCCTGTTCGATGGCGCCGAACGCGCCGTGCACTGCGCGGCCGCCATCCACCGGGTATCGAATGCCTTGGACGTCCACGTGCGCATTGGGATCCACACCGGCGAGATCGAGCGCATGACGGATAACGTTCGGGGTGTCGCTGTCCACCTGGTCACTCGCGTCACCGCACTGGCCGGCGCAGGGGAGACACTCATCTCCGAAGTCACCCGCGAGCTGCTGGCCGAGACGCAGCTGCGCTTCGAGAGCCGCGGCCAGCACGAGCTGAAGGGCATTCCGCGGCCGGTCGGCATCTGGCAGTTGATCTCCGAGTAGCCGGCGGAACTACATACCGGCAACTTTGCTGCGGAGGGTCTCCGACAAGGCGGCAGAGGGCAACGAATCGCCGAACTTGAATTGCAGCGTGCTGCGGTGGGTGAGGTAGGGAGCCAGCTCGGCCGGCACGTTGCCCTCGACATGGACCAGGCCGTAGACGGCCACATGCGCCTTGGCGGCAGCGAAATGCATGATGGCGACGTCGTGGTGGGCGTACGACGGCATCCCGTATTTCAAGCTCTCGACCGCGGTCGGCACGACCTCGAAGACGATGCGGCGGAGCTCCGTCAGCATTGGTTGGGCTGATTCGGGCGCGGCGGAGATGTAGTCCTCGACCGTCGTTGGCGTGGTCACGCTGGGATTATCGTGCCCGCACATGGATGAGGCGCTGGTCCAGCAGGCAATCCACCGCTTCGTCACGACCTGCGAAGCAGACGAGCGGATCGCCGCCGTCCTCCTGTTCGGCTCGCGCGCAGCCGGCACGGCCGACGCGCACTCGGACCTCGACCTTGGCCTGGTCACGACCGACACTGCGTACGGCGCGGTCATCGGCGATCGCGAAGCATTCATCAGCGCCATGGGCGAGCCCCTGTTCCTGGATGACTTCGGCAATCCCGCCAACGTCCACGCAATCCTGGCCGAAGGCCTGGCCGTGGAGTTGGTGATCAGCCGCGCCAGTGCGCTGTCGATCGAAGGGCCGTATCGGGTCCTGCTGGACAAGGCCGGACTGGAGCTGCCGCAGACGCCGCGCGCGCCGGTGCGGGAGGATCCGTCGGCAGAAGAAATCAGGCAGCTGGTGTATGCGTTCTGGCACGAGGTCGAGCACGTCGCCTCGGCGCTCGCTCGCGGGCAGCTGCTGTGGGCGCACGGCGGGCTGGAGGGGATGCGCGGCGCCTGTCTCAGGCTGGCGCGGCTGCAGGCGCGGGCGGAACGCGAGGACGACGAGCCGTACTGGAAGGTGGACCGGGCCCTGCCTGAGCCGATGCGGGCGGCGCTGCTCGCCACGATCGTGCCGCCGGACCCGGCGCAAATGCGGGATGCGGCGCTAGGGCTGGTTCGCCTCTATCAGTCACTGGCTGAGCCGATGGCCGCGCAGTACGGCTTCGACTATCCATCCGAGCTGGACGGCCTGGTGACGGCGCAGCTCGAGCAATTGCCCGCCATCTCTAGGCGTCGTGGCGTTTGAGCCCTAGGATGCGGCCGATGGAAGCCCCACCCGCGACCCTGGCCCAGCGCATGGAGCGCTATGCCGAGCTGGTCGTGCGCCTGGGGGCGAATGTGCAGCCCGGACAGGACGTGATGCTGACCACCGACGTTGAGCATCTGGATCTGGCGCGCCTGATCGTTGAGCATGCGTACGCCGCCGGCGCTCGCCGGGTGGAAACGCGCTTCCTGGACGATCAGCTGCGGCGCTCGGCCATCGTGCACCGCGCGGAGGATGCGCTGCGGACCGCCTATGGCTGGGAAATGGCCATGGTGGAAGAGGCGCGGCAGCGGGACGACGTCTGGATCTGGCTGACGACGGTGTCCGACCAGTCCACGTTCAAAGGCCTGGATCCGAAGCTGGTGACGGCCAAGCGCCGGGCGTGGTGGACGCAGCTCTACGAGGCGCAGGATCGGGGAGAGATCGCCTGGAGCATGATCGCCGTCCCCAGCCGCGACTGGGCGCAGCGGCTGTTCGGCGAGCCCGACATGGACCGGCTCTGGGATGCCGTCGCCACTGCCGCTCGTTTGGACGAGGCCGACCCCATAGCGGCCTGGCGGGCGCGCCTGGCGGAGCTGGACGCACGACGAGAGCGCCTTGACGCCCTGAAGCTCACGACCATTGAGGTCCACGGGCCGGGCACGGACCTGACGATCCCGCTGGCGAGCGGCGTGCGCTGGCTGGCCGCCGGCGAACTGTCGAGGAGAGGTATCACCTTCGTGCCGAACTTGCCCACCGAGGAGGTCTACTCCAGCCCTGATTGGCGGCGCGTCAGCGGAACCGCCCGCATCACGGCGCCGGTTGGAATTGGGGTCAACGCGCAGGTGACCGGCCTGCACCTTCGCCTGGAGGAAGGCCGGATTGTGGACGCCCAAGCCGATACGGACCTGGACCTCGTCCTCGCGCAGCTCGACCAGGACCCCCAGGCCCGATACCTGGGCGAGATCGCGCTGGTCGACTCGTCGTCGTCGGGCGTGGCGCGCGCCGGGATCGACTTCCAGGAGACGCTGCTTGACGAGAACGTCAACTCGCATATCGCCTGGGGCGCGGCCTACGAGACGACGGTTTCCGCCCTGGCGAACGCCAGCGCAGAAGAGCGCCTGGCAGCAGGGCTGAACGTGTCAACGGTGCACACCGATGTCCCCATTGGCGGTCCGGACGTCGACTTCGACGGAATCGGAGCCGATGGCTCCCGCATCCCCATCATCCGCGGCGAGAACTGGGTGCTGGACTAGGGGAGCCACCACGTCGTGTCACGCAGGGCATTGCGTGACTGGAGTACAACCATCTGGACACCCGCGGGGAGCGATGACGTGCCCGCCCAAACCCATGGCCGCCGGGGTGGCACCGAGCTACTGGCGAACCCGACCCGCGGAGCAGGGGAGTGCCCGCCCATGACCCGCAAGCGATTGGTTGTCCTCGTCGCGGCCCTGACCCTTACGCTCACCTTGAGCGTCACGGTCCAGGCCAAGTCACCATCCAGCGCGACCGTCCTGAAGGTTACGGTCCCCTCGTTCTTCGTCGACCTGGAAGGCACGTTCTTCCCGGCGACCTGCCACTACACCCAGGTCATCAACCGGAACCATCGCAAGGAAACGTTCCAGTGCTCGTTCGATGACGAGGTACCGGCGCCGTTCCTCTGCGACAGCTCCACCGGCTGTACTTGGGGATCGGACATCGATGGCGCGCCAGCCATCAGCACGCACTTCGTGATCACGCATTCCGGCCACATGCGTGGCTGGGCGCTGTACTGGTAGAGGCCAACCTAGCCGGCGCTCGGCTGGAGAGGCTGCCGAGCGCCGCCGTACCTACGGCGTGACGGTGACGACGTTGCTCTTCAGGTTCTTGGGCTTAACCACCGCGACGACCCGATAGCGATAGGTGGTGCCCGGGACCGCAGTCAGATCCGTGTAGGTCGTCGCGGTCTGCTTGCGGATGAGCACGAACGATCCGGTCGCGAAGGCTCGCTGGACCCGGTACTTGGTGGCGCCGGTCACCGCGGTCCAGCTGAGATCCACGTGCCCTCCGCTGGGCGTGGCCGTCAGCGTGAAGCCGCTGGGAGGCGGAGGCGGTGGCACAACGTCAGGCGCGCCGTGGCATGAGCCAGAGAACGAATCGCCAACCGTGCCATCGGTTTCACGAAATTCACCGGCATATCCGCCTTCATTCAGCGTCAGCACCACCACGCCGAATACCCCCGTGATCCGTGCCTGGCTATTGGCCCGGATGGTCGAGAATGCCCGGACCTCAGCCCCGCCCGTGCCCACCACGAGCTCACGGATGCCGAAGTCCGCATCGGCTCCACCAGAGGAGTCCTGAGGCGCGAACCGCTCGTAGTCGTGATCGTGCCCGTTGATGATGAGATCGGCGCCGGCGTTGTATAGCGCGTCCCACAGCGGCTGCACGGTGGTGTCGTTGCCGTGGGCGCCGGAGCTGAAACGCGGGCGATGCCAGTAGGCCGCCACGCAGTCGCGCGGGTTGGCCGCCAGGTCGGCGCGCAGCCAGGTCAGCTGGGCGTTGTCGACGACCTCGCTGTTGAGGCTGTAGATGCGCCAGTCGCCCAGGTCGTAGGCGTAGTAGCCCAGGCCTGACGGTCCGGCCGCGGCGCCGAAATACCCGAAATAGCCCGATGCGCCCGGGGTGGTGTACTCGTGGTTGCCCGGGCTCGGACGGGTACGGTCCTTGAAGAGGCCCCAGGTGGGGTCGTAGCAGTTGGCAAAGTCGGTGGCCGAGCCGTTCGAGTAGGCGTTGTCGCCCGCAGTGAAGACCTGCCCGGCGATGCCCTCCACCAGCTGGGCGGTGGCCGTGTCGTTGTTGTTGGTGCACTGCGAGATGTCGCCCGCACCAAGGAGAGTTGCGGTGGCGCCACGCGTTGCGACCGATCCTGAGCCGATGAACAGGACCGCGCAGACGAGGCCAACCAGGGCGCGTCGAGCCACCTCGCTAGGCTAGCCATTCGGTCTGGCCGGAGGAAGGCGCCTCCGGCAGAATTCGCGTCGTGGATTCGAAGCCGCACGTCCAGCGGGCCAACCTCGATGAATCCGAGTCGCGCCGCCAGTTCCGCCATGGCAGCGGGCAGTTCGTCCAGGTCGGCAACGTGGTCGTCGGCCGGGGCGTGCTGAAGCCAGGTTGGCGCTGGTCCAATGACATCAAGCCGGCGGTCGGCACGCCCAGCTGCCAGATCCACCACCTGCATGTCCAGATCGCCGGCCGCTTCGGCATCCGCATGGACGACGGCACCGAGCACGAGTTCGGCCCCGGCGACGTGATGGACATCCCGCCCGGCCACGACGCGTGGGTGATCGGCGATGAGCCGGTGATCCTGCTGGACATCTCCGGCAACTCGGCGGGCTTCGCGCTGCCGGCGGAGCGGCCGCGCTTCCTGGCAACGCTGCTGTTCACCGACATCGTGGCCTCCACCGAGCGCCTCGCCGAGCTGGGTGACGCCGGTTGGCGGCAGCTGCTGGAGCGGCACAACCGCATCGCGCGGCAGGCCCTCGAGCGCTTCGGCGGGCACGAGGTGCAGACCACCGGCGATGGCTTCCTTGCAAGCTTCGAGAGTGCCGCCGCTGCCCTGCGCTGCGCGCTGGCGCTGCGCGACGAGGTGAAGAGCATCGGCCTGGAGATCCGTGCCGGCGTGCACACCGGCGAGGTCGAGCGGGTGGGGGAGGACCTCCGCGGGCTGGCCGTCCACGCAGCAGCCCGGATCATGGCCGAGGCCGGCGCCTCGGAGGTCCTGACCTCAGCGGTCACCCGCGCCCTGGCAGCCGATGCACCCGTGCGCTTCAGCGAACGCGGTCAACGGGCCTTGAAGGGCATTCCTGAGCCGATGGAGCTGTACGCGGTCGATCCCACATAGGACGACGCCGTGCCGGACAGGTCGGCACGGCGTCGTTGCTCGGAACGAAGGTTGACTAGCGGGTCGCGGTTCCGGCGAGCGCCGGCTCCGGGATCATCCACTCAACCAGCTGATCGGAGAGCGCGGTCCGCGCGGCGTCAAGGTTGTCGACGCCAATCGCGACGGTTGCCCGCCCATCGGCCTTGTGCTCCACCGGCGCGAAGAACTCGATGTTCACGCCAGCAGTCGCCAGGCGCTTCGTGATCTGGGCAACGGTGCCCGGCTTGTCCTCGAGCCAGATGGTGAGGCAGGGGATCTCCTTGTAGGAGATACCTTCGGCGGTCAGGGCGCTCTTGATGCCCTTCTCGTCGTGGCCCAGGAAGGCCATGGCGCCATGGCTACCGTAGCCAAGGCTCCACGCCTCGATGTTGACGCCACGCTGGGCAATCACATCGGTCACGCGGGCGAACTCGCCCGGGCGGTTGGCAGCTTCGACGAGATACGTCTGAAATGTCTGCATTGGAAATCCTTCTGGCAACCTCCGAAGGCGACCCTGTCGGCCGATTCAAGGTGGCTACCGCGGACGAATCTGATCGGCAGGGCCGTCGTTTGACCCTGTCTGGCGATCCTTGAGAACCGCTCCCGATGCGCGTCCGGCACCACTATTGTCCGGCCGCGGGCGGGGGATGTCGAACCGTGCAGCAGGTTGAGCGTGGATCGACGGCTATTCCGCCGCTATTGCGCCTAGCTGGTCGTGAGGTCGACCACGCGGCCGCCAATCGAGCCGACGTCGGGGTATTCCTCGTGGTGTTCCGTGCCCACCTGCGGCAGGCCCAGGGCCTCGGCCGCGGCATCGGTCAGGAAAAGGTAGGGCCGATACCCAAGCTGCGCCTGCACGGTGTTCTTCAGGAGCCGATGGGCGATGTTCACGGCAGGCCCCAGCACCTCGGTGCTGCCACCCATCCGCTGCCGCACCACCGGACCCCGATGCAGCACCATCTTCAGGTCCAGCGTGCTGACTGCCGGACAAGCGGTGCAGACATGGTCAGCCGCCTTGGTCGCCACCGCGCGGCGCGCGTGGAAGGCCCGGTGGACCGCCTGCAGCTGGTCGAGCACCGAATCGCCCTGCGCGTCCAGGACGCTTGCCGGCGCGATGGCGAAGACCGCATCGCCTTCCAGCTTGGCGACCTCGAAATCGGGCTGCACGCCATCGACCACCGCATCCAGCAGCTCGCCCAGGACGCTGTAGCCCGCCGGAATGCCGGCGCTGAAATCCACCCCGTGGGCGACCTCAACGCCCGACATGAACGAGGTGTAGCCCGAGATGTCGGCCAGGAGCAGGTAGCTGTCGCTGGCCGACGCGTCGGTGGAGGTCGAAGCAGTCATGGGGGCGCCATCGTACGACCTAGTTCAGGCGGTCTTCCCAATCAGGCGGCACGCGGCCGGCCGGTCCGGGCGTGGGCTGCTCCAGTGGATGGTGCTCCGGCGGCGCCAGCGAGGGGCCCTCGCCGTATTCGTTTGACTCGTAGTCGTAGAACCAGTCCTCATCGGGCTCGAAGCTGCGGATGAGGTGATGCTGCTCGTCTGCGGCATGCTTACTCGCGTGCTGCGAGGGGGATTGGTCACAGCAGCCGATATGGCCGCACTGCACGCAGCGCCGCAGGTGGAACCACCAGCCATCGGGCGTCTCCAGGCATTCGACGCAGCCCGTCCCGCTGGGCGGAATGGCCGGATCGAATCCAAGCTGTTGAGACATGTTCACAGCATCATGCGCCGTCCTGCATCCGGCGCTGGAGTCGCGACGGCAGCACACGATGCAGCTCGACGCTGCTGACCGCCGAGCTGTTCGTTGTGGATCCACGCGAGTATTCTCAATTCGTGGACTCCAACAACAGGTCTTACTGGTTGGACCTTTTCACTGGCACGACTTGGGACGAGTTTCTCGCGGCCGGTGGATCGGTTTCCGGCTTCCGCGAAACCCGATGCAAGACCGTCTTTCGCATGAAGCCTGGCGACTATTTGCTGTGCTATCTGACAGGCGTATCCCGATGGATTGGCGCTCTGGAGGTAACCGGAGAGCCGTTTCGAAGCAACGAGCGGATTTGGAAGGACGAAGACTTTCCGTGCCGCGTCCCCGTGAGAGTGATTAGCGCCCTCAAACCCGAGACTGCTGTTCCGGTCCTTGACATGCGCGATCGCCTATCGGCGTTTCAAGGGCTGAAGAACCCAAATTTGTGGAGTGGCGCCTTTCGTGGGTCGCCGGCCCAATGGCGTTCGGCTGACGGTGAGGCAGTGGTGAATGCCATCGCAGACGCCTTAGCCAATCCGACCATTCGGCCTGTCGACGCCGCAAAACTCGCGCGACGCCCCATTGCGATTGGGAGCGACATAGGCCCGGTCACAATTCCTGATGAGACACCGGCGATCGAACATGAGTCGCCGATCAATGAGGAAACAGCCGAGGCATCGACACACACCGAAATTCAGGCTCTCCTCCTAAAGCTCGGAGCAGCGATGGGCTTGGAAGTCTGGGTCGCCGGCAACGACCGCAGCAGGGTCTATTCGGGAACGCGCCTTGGCGATCTTCCGGGTATGACAGAAAGACTACCCACGCAGTTTGCCGCTCACGCGCAAAAAATTGTGTCTCTGATAGATGTCCTTTGGTTGCGCGGGACTGCGATTGTCGCGGCGTTTGAAGTGGAAAGCACAACCAGTATCTATTCTGGACTGCTAAGAATGGCCGACCTGCTCGCGCTCCAGCCAAACGTGAGCATTCCGCTCTATATCGTTGCTCCAGATGAGCGGCGCGATCGGGTATTCCAGGAGGTCAACAGACCTACCTTTAGCAGGTTAAACCTGGCTGAAGTGTGCGGGTACATCCCGTTCTCGGCAATCCGCGATGCGGTCGGCCGGGGCGGTCGCTATCTGCAATATCTAAGGCCCGAGTTCTTGGATGAGCTTGCCGAGCCGTGCTCGCTGGAGGAGGCGTAGCGAACACCGTGGCGCGTGACCGGCGTAAGCCAGATAGCTATTTCGCGCACTGCGAGCTGACCGTACTTCCGTCTGGCGCGGAGGTAGTACGTACCCCCGAGCAGTCCCATTGACCGTGGGCTGAGCACGCAGCACGCTCCGGGCCATGCCGCTGGCAACCGGCGCGCTGGGGGAATCCCGGAGCGTCAGGCCTCGTTCGCGTACGTTCCCGTTCCCGATTTCGGGCTTTGGGTTGATGGCGATTGCCTGCGCGATCGGTGCGGTGCTGGTCATCGGCCTCGGGCGGGCGGAGGGCGCCGGCTGGGAACGTCTGCATGCCCCGGTGGCAGCCCTGATTGGCCTGGCCATCGTGCTGTACAGCGCGCGCCAGGGAAGTAAACGCGAGCGGCTGCTTCGCTCGTGGATCAGCCTGGGCTTCGCCGCCTGGACGGCCTCCCAGGTAATCACTGCCTTCGACCTGGGAACGCCGATGGTGCCCGCTGCGGAGTTGTCGCTGGTGATGCTCGCAGGAGTCACGGCTGCCTCGCTGGGCGCCTATTGGGCCGTGGTCCACGGGCGTGTTGCCCGACGCGAGGAGCTGGCGATCTACCTGGATGCGGCCATCGTGGCGGCGGCCGTCGCGGCGCTGGTGCTGACCCTGTTCCAGGGCGGCGGGTCCGCGATCACCTCGGTCGGCATCCACGCGATGTTCTTCCTGGCCATCCTGGCGGCGACGCTGGTCTTCGACCTCGCGGTCCTGGCCGAGTGGCGCGTGCGCGGCGCGTACGCGAGCTTGCTGGGGCTGGGGTGCGTGGGCATCGGCTTCGTGGGCAGGTCTGCCGGCGTGGGGATCAACCCACCGTGGGCGCTGCCGCTGGTCATCTCGCTGGGCGTGCTGGTGGTCGCGTTTGGCACGGCGACATGGTCGGATCGGGTGGATAACAACCCGGCCTACGTGCGGGTCGCCAGCCGGCTGCGCGGTTGGCTGCCACTGGCCGCCGCCGGGATCACGCTGATGCTGCTGTTCGGCCGCGGAGAGCGGATTGGTGATCCGAGCGCGCTGGCCAGGGACCTGGGGGTGGCGTTCGTGCTGGCGGGCACCGTCGCGCGGCAGAGCCTGCTGCTGACCGAGCGGGGCGACCTGCTGTCCGACACGCGCGAGCGCACGGAGCAGCTCGAGCGTCGCCTGGCGAGCCAGCGTCAGCTGCTGGCCATCACCGAGCGTCTGCTGGTGCATCGGGAGCGGACCGCGGTGTTCGAGGCGGTAGCGGACACGCTGGCGGAGGTGGTGCCGTACGACACCCTGACCATCTACGTGGTGGACATGGCCGAGGGCTGCCTGGTGCCGATCCTGGCCCGCGACGAGTACGCGGAGCAGATCCTGGCCAGCCGGCCGAAGCTGGGCGCCGGGATTACCGGCGACGTCATCAACAAGGGCGAGGCCGAGATCATCAACGAGGCCAACCGCGATCCGCGGGTCGTGCACGTGCCCGGCACGCCGGAGGACGAGGACGAGGCGATGATCGTGGCCCCCATCCGCAGCCCTGGCGGCGCGATTGGCGCGCTGAACATCTACCGGCGCGGTCAGTGGTTCGACGCCGGCGACCTGGAGCTGGTCCGGCTCTTCACCAACCTCGTGGCCATCGCGCTGGAGAACGCCACCATCCATGACCAGCTGCTGGATGCCGCCGACAAGGACCCGCTAACCGGGCTGCCGAACCGGCGCTTCTTCACCGAGCGCGTCGAGCACGCGCTCGAGACGAGCACCGTGACCCGGGACCGGCTGGCGGTCCTCTTCCTGGACGTGGATGCGTTCAAGCTGGTCAACGACAGCCTTGGCCACACGGCCGGCGACGAGGCGCTGCGCGCGGTCGCGGCGCGGCTGCAGGAGTGCACGCGCGAGACCGATACGGTGGCGCGGCTGGGCGGCGACGAGTTCGCCGTGCTGTGCGAGCACATCCAGACCGAGGAGAACGCCATCGCCACCGCCCAGCGGATCGTGGCGGCGCTGGCGAAGCCGCTCACCCTGGAGGGGAGGGGAGTTTCCGTCCGGTCCAGCATCGGCATCGCGGTCCATGCGGGCGACGAGCGCACCACCGCCGTGGAGCTCCTGCGCGACGCCGATACAGCCATGTACCGCGCCAAGGCCACCCGGCGCGGTGGCTTCCAGGTCTTCGAGGAGTCGATGCACGCGCACCAGCTGGCGCGCCTCCAGCTCGAGGCCGATATGGAGCAGGCCGTCGAGGATGGGCAATTCCGGCTGGTCTACCAGCCGATCCTGGACGTAGCCACCGAGCAGCTGGTTGGGGTCGAGGCCTTGCTCCGCTGGGACCATCCCACCCGCGACATCCCACCGGGCGAATTCATCAAGCTCGCGGAGGAGTCCGGCCACATCATCGGCCTGGGCAAGTGGGTCCGTCGGGAAGCGTGCCACCAGGCGGCCGCCTGGCTGCATGACCACCCCGCCGCGGAGAACATGCATTTCGCCGTCAACGTGTCCGCCTCGGAGCTCGTTGAACCCGGCTTCGTGGAGAGCGTCGAGTTCGCCATCACCGCCTCCGGCCTGACCACCGATCAGCTGATCCTGGAGATCACCGAGAGCGTGATGCTGTCCGAGGAGACCGTGGCGATCTCCAACCTGCGGCGCCTGCGGAGCCATGGAGTCCACGTGGCGGTCGACGACTTCGGCACGGGGTATTCGTCGCTGAGCTACCTGAAGCAGCTGCCGGTCGACGGCCTGAAGATCGACCGCTCGTTCATCGAGGGGCTGGGCCTGGAGCGGGAGCGCAGCGCCATCGTGCGCGCCACGATCGCGTTCGCACGGGCGCTGGGCCTGGTGGTGACCGCCGAGGGCGTCGAAACCGAGGAGCAGCTGGAGCTGCTGCGGACCATGGGCTGTGACCGGGCACAGGGCTTCTACTTCTCGCGGCCGCTCGAGGCATCGGCCATGGAGGCCATGCTGAGCGAGGCGGCCGTAGTCAGTGTTCTTGCGCCCCGTGGGACTAACGGGGAAGTTCTGGCCGAATAGGCGGTTTTTGCTCCCCGATAGTCGCGCCTCGCGCAATTTCCAGTCCCACCACGTGCAAACCAGGGAGCGCGCGCCGGCCAGCTGGAGACCGCGTACCAAGAGGTAACGCGGTGTAGCCCGACGCGGGCCATTCTGCGGCTGGTTCGCCTACCGGCACGTAGACTGCGCGAATGAGCGCGTGCCCAACATGTGGTGCTCAGATTCAGGGCGCTCCGAAGTTCTGCGGAGAGTGCGGAAGCCGACTCCCTGAGTCCTTTGAACCTGCGCGAGAAGCGCGCAAGGTCGTGACGATCCTGTTCAGTGATGTCACCGGGTCGACCGCCATCGGCGAGCGCCTCGATCCGGAGGCTGTGCGGGGCCTCATGAGCCGATATTTCGCGGCCATGAAGGATGTGATCGAGCGACACGGTGGCACCGTGGAGAAGTTCATCGGCGATGCGGTCATGGCCGTCTTCGGCATTCCCGTGCTGCACGAAGACGACGCGCTGCGAGCGGTTCGCGCAGCAGTGCAAATGCGTGAATCACTCGCGACCCTCAACGCCGAACTGGCAACAGCGCAAGGCGTGCAAATCGAGACCCGGACCGGCATTACCACCGGCGAGGTTGTTGCTGGGGACCCGGCTTCGGGCCAGACGCTGGTCACCGGCGACACGGTCAACACCGCCGCGCGGCTGGAACAGGCGGCGAACCCAGGCGAAGTTCTCATTGGCGAACCAACGTGGCGCCTCGTGCGAGACGCGATAACGGCCGAATCGGTCGAACCGGTGAATGCCAAGGGCAAGGCTCTGCCCGTCCCGGCATTCCGCCTCGTCTCAGTGGGTGCCGGCGTCCATGGCCACGTTCGTCGCATGGATGCCCCTCTGGTTGGCCGAGATCGCGAGCTGAACCGCCTCCAGGAGGTCTATCGCGACGCGGTAGCGCAGCGTTCGCCGCAGCTGTTCACGCTGCTTGGAACCGCGGGCGTTGGCAAATCGCGGCTCATAGCCGAGTTTCTGACCGGACTTGCGGAAGAAGCCCGCATCATCCGTGGTCGCTGCCTTCCGTACGGTGAGGGGATCACCTACTGGCCCCTCGCCGAGGCGCTTCGTGAGGCGAGCGGCATTACTGATCGCGACGATCGCGGGGCCGGTCAGCGGAAGCTGCATGCGCTCCTCGACGGCGAGCGCGACGGAGAGTTGTTGAGCGCACGCCTGTCGACCGCGATCGGCCTATCAGACGAGCCGGCGTCCCAGACTGAGCTCTTCTGGGCGGTGCGCCGCACGCTCGAGCACGTCGCCAGCCGCGGTGCGCTCGTGGTCGTCTTCGACGACATCCACTGGGCTGAACCTACCTTCCTGGACTTGATCGACCATGTTGCGGAATGGAGCCGCGACGCCCCGCTCTTCGTGCTCGCCTCGGCCAGGCCCGAGCTGCTGGATGTCCGCCCAACCTGGGGCGGAGGCAAGCTCAACGCCGCCACCGTCCTGTTGGAAGCGCTGCCGGCAGATGCGACGGCCCGCCTGATCGAAGCGCTGCCGGGCGGATCAGCCCTTCCGGATGACCTGCGGAGTCGAATCTCCGCCGCTGCGGAGGGAAACCCGCTCTTCGTCGAGGAGCTGCTGGCGATGCTGGTCGACGAAGGCACGCTCCGTCAGCACGACGGCCGGTGGGAGGCCATCGGCGATCTTGACCGCCTCGCGATTCCACCGACGATCCATGCGCTGCTGGCCGCGCGCCTAGAGCGACTGTCGGATCCCGAACGCCGAATCGCCGAGCGCGCTAGCGTCGTCGGACGGGTGTCGAGCAGGAGGCGGTGGTCGCGCTCTCGCCTGGCATCGTCGAGACCGACCTCAGCAAGGATCTACTCTCCCTGGTGCGCAAGGAGCTGGTAAGGCCCGATCGCAGCGAAGTCACCGGCGGGGACGCCTTCAAGTTCCGTCACATCCTGATTCGTGACGCGGCGTATGCCGCGCTGCCCAAGAGGGAGCGAGCCGAGCTGCACCAACGATTTGCCGACTGGCTGGAAAAGCTCACGGCGGATGGCGCCATCGAATTGAGCGAGATCATCGGGTATCACCTGGCCGAGGCCCATCGATATCAAACCGAGCTCGGCCTGCCGGCATCCGAACTCGGCGGGCGGGCCGCCGACGTGCTGAGCAACGCCGCTGGGCGCGCGGCAGGACGCGGTGATTTTCAGGGTTCGGCATCCCTGTTCACGCGAGCGGCTCAGGCTGCGCCAACCCGCGAGAGACAGTTACAGATGCAGGAGCACGCGCTGTGGGCTCGTCGACGCGACCTCGCGGGCACCTCGCTTCGGGAGATCTGGGTCGCTGCGTCCGACGCAGCGACCCAGGCCAAAGAGGCTGGTCTTAAAGCACTTGCGCTGCGGCTCTCGCTGCTGGCGGGCGACACGCTTACCTACGTTGATGTGTCTGCCTGGTCATCACTGGAGCGCCTCCTGCCAGAGGCACTCGCTGTCTTCGGATCTGTCGGCGATGAACGGGGCATTGCACTCGCCAAGTACGTCGAGGCCGGCCGCGATCAAGTCGCGATGCGATTTGACCGAGCGTATGAGGCGATGAGCGAGTCGCTGGAGATCGCGCAACGTACTGGATGGCAAGCATTGGGTGGTTTGGTCGCAATGAACCAGTCTGTATCCGGTGAATACGGTTCAACACCGATCGAAAAGCTTCGCTCCTCTATCAAGAAGGCGAATGCTTCAGGCCCTGTCCCGATGGCGCTCATAGCCGGCGTGGAGGCCAATCTCTCGTTGCTCGCGGACGGGTACGAAAAGAGCCAGCCAAAGCTCGAGGCAGCACAGACGCTCCTCGCGCAATACGGCGGAGGGATGCGTTCAGGTATCACCCTCTTTTGGGCGATGTACGCCAGCTGGACTGGTGACTTGCACGCGGCGGAGGAGATGGCACGGGAAGCTGAGGCCGCGCTCCGTACTGACGAGAATGAATATGGACGGCGCACAGCGGCTGGCATCATCGCCTTCTGTCTCGCTGCTCGCGGGCAATTTGACGAGGCTGAGCCATACCAACGCGACGCGGCGGGCGCGGACATCAATGACCCCGCCACTCACTTGATTGCGCTTCGGACCGCAGCTGTGATCGACCTCGGCAGGGGAGACGTCGCAGCGGCAGAACGGAGCTGCATCACCGCCATGGAACTCTTGGACGGCACCGAGGCAGCAATGGATCGGGCGGAGACCCTCTTCATCTTGGCTGATGTGAAACGGGCTATGGGGCAAGTCGACCTGGCCGTGGATGCGCTACGGGAAGCTCACGAAATGATGATGAAGAAGGGCGCGACCGCGGTGGCGCGAAAGATCGCGAGGCGACTCGAACAGGTCGAGCCCAAGAAGACCAGTCAGGCGACGATCACCTAGGTCCGCTTGCGATCTCCGGCCTGCAGGACACGCTTCCGGAGGCGGATGGCCGATGGCGTGACTTCCACCAGCTCATCGGCCGCGATGAACTCGATGGCCGACTCCAGCGTGATCGGCCGCGGCGGCGTCAGGCGCAGCGAGTCGTCATGGCTGTGGGTGCGGATGTTGGTCAACTGCTTGGCCTTGGTGGCGTTGACGTTCATGTCGCCAGGCCGCGCGTTCTCGCCCACGATCATGCCCTCGTAGACCTCCACCCCGGTGCCGATGAACAGCTCAGACCGCTCCTCCAGGTTGGCCAGCGCGTAGGAGTTCGAGATCCCGGCCCGATCCGCCACCAGCACGCCGCTGGTCCGATGCGTCACGTCGCCGGCCCACGGCCCGTAGCCCTCGCCAATCTGGTGCATGAGCGCCGTACCGCGGGTATCGGTCATCAGCTGGCCGCGGTAGCCGATCAGGCCGCGGACCGGGACGATGTACTCCAGGCGGGCACGGCCGTCGGCATCGGTCGACATCTGCTCCAGTGACCCTTTGCGGCCTGCCAGGGCCGCCTGCACGGGGCCGATGAACTCCGGTGGAATGTCGAACGTCACGCGCTCGTACGGCTCCTGGGTCTCGCCGTCGCGCTCGTGCAGGATTACCTCCGGGCGCGATACCGTCAGCTCGTAGCCCTCGCGGCGCATCTGCTCGATCAGCACGGCCAGCTGCAGCTCACCGCGGCCGCGCACCTCGAACGTGTCCGCCGACTCCGTTGGCGACACCTCGATGGACACGTTGCCCAGGACCTCCCGATCCAGCCGCGCCTTGATCTGGCGGGAGGTGACGTACTTGCCGTCACGGCCGGCCAGCGGCGAGGTGTTGACGCCGAACGTCATGCGCAGCGTCGGCGCGTCGACGTCCAGGCGGGGGAGTGGGCGCGGGTCACTGGTGTCCGTGATGGTGTCGCCAATCGTGACCTCCGGCAGCCCGGCCACCGACACGATGTCGCCGGCGCTCGCCTCGGTGATGTCCACGCGGTCGATGCCGTGCGCCGTCTGCAGGCTCGTGACAGTTCCGTTCAGCGTTATGGTCCGGCCGGGCTGGACGTCGCCGGCGGCGTCATCGGCTTCTTCGCGAACGACGCTGACGCGTTGGCCGATGCGAATGCTCCCGTTCCGGATCCGTCCCACGGCCATGCGCCCGACGTAGTCGTTGGCGGTCAGGTTGGTGACCAGCAGCTGCAGCGGGTGTCCGGTCTCGTGCTGGGGCGGGGGAGTGACCTCGACCAGAAGGTCCAGCAGCGGAGTCAGGTCCGTGCCGGGCTGCGCCAGGTCGCGGGTGGCGGTGCCGGCCTTGGCATTGGTGTAGACCACCGGAAAGTCGATCTGGTGCGCATCGGCTCCAAGGTCGATGAACAGCTCGTACACCTCGTCCAGCACTTCCTTGGGCCGCGCATCCGAGCGGTCGATCTTGTTCAGGGCCACGATCACCGGCAGGTGGCGCTGCATGGCTTTCTGCAGAACGTAGCGGGTCTGCGGCAGCGGGCCTTCGCTGGCGTCCACCAGGAGCAGCACCGCGTCAACCATCAGAAGGCCGCGCTCCACCTCGCCGCCGAAGTCGGCGTGGCCCGGCGTGTCAACGATGTTCAGCCGGGTCCCCTGGTAGTCCACCGTGGTCTGCTTGGCCAGGATGGTGATGCCCTTCTCGCGCTCCAGGTCCCCGGAGTCCAGGACGCGGTCGACCAGCGTCTCGTTGACGCGGAAGGTGCCCGTCTGGCGCAGCAGCTGATCCACCAGCGTGGTCTTGCCATGGTCCACGTGCGCGATGATCGCCAGGTTGCGCAGGTCGCTGCGCACGGCGAGATCAGGGGTCTGTGTGCTCGTCATGGGGTGAGCATGCTAGCGGAGGGGGCAGGAGACCTCGTCATGCGACCCAAGGTTGACGAGGAACGCATCGATCCGGGAGTCCCATACCATGGGCAGCCGATGGCACCAGTTCCACGTCCCCCAGATTCCGCGGAGCGATCCGGCGGCAGGCTCCGGGAGCACTCGCTGGTCGTCACGCTCGTCCTCCTGGCCATCACGTTCGTGCTGCTGGACCAATTCACGACCTGGCTCAACGTGCTGCCGGTGGCGCCCAGCGCAAGTGGCGGTGTGGCAGGCGGGCCCACGGCGTCGCCGACTGTGCGGGTGGCCGCAACGCCGCTGCCCACGCCCGTCCCCGATGACCGCCCACGGGTGGTCTATGCGGCGGGCGACATCGCCGATTGCCCCGACCGGACGCCGGCGGTCGCGTCGCTCGTCAAGGATCCGGACAGCCTGATCCTGGCGATCGGCGATATCGTCTACCCGGCCGGGGCGGCCAGCGGCTTCAGGGATTGCTTCGATCCGGTGTGGGGCGGCATGAAGGCGCGAATCCGGCCTGTCCCGGGCAACCACGATTACCAGACGGGCAAGGCGAGCGGGTATTACCGCTACTTCGGCTCGCTGGCCGGCGAACCTGGGAAGGGCTGGTACAGCTTCAACCTCGGCTGGTGGCACGTCGTCGCCATGAATTCGATCTGCCAACACGTTGGCAGCTGTGGAATTCACTCCCCGGAGATTGACTGGCTCAGGGCCGATCTGGCCGCCCATCCAGCCGAGTGCACGCTGGCGTACTGGCATCACCCGCGCTTTTCCTCCGGCGACGGCGCTTCGCGCGCCCGGACGTTCTACATGTGGCGGCTGCTGTACGCCGCGGGCGCAGAAATCGTCCTGAATGGGCACGACCACGACTACGAGCGGTTTGCCCCAGTGGACCCCGCCGGCCGGCCCGATGCAGAGCGCGGCATCCGCGAATTCATCGTCGGCACGGGCGGGACGCATCTGACCGGTCGTTCGCGGGTAGCGCGGAACAGCGAGATCTGGACGAACCAATACCACGGCGTGCTGGAGCTGACGCTGCGGCCGCGCGGCTACGACTGGCGGTTCATCACTGCCGAGACCGGCGCGGTGATCGACCGCGGGACCGGCACCTGCCATTGACCCGAGGGTGAGCGCGGGATCAGTTGAGGGCGACTAACGGGGAAGAAGACCGGTAATTCGGCCCCTGCGTCCCTGGTTTGCTCACCTGGCAGCAACTCTTGGGGAGCCACAGGCCCCAACTTCCCCGTTAGATGCCACCAGATGAAACCCGTGGTTCAGCGAACGCCCCACTGCAGCCGCGGACTTAACGGCGCGGGGCCGTCAGCGGGTGCGCTTTGCCGGTTTCGCCGCAGGCGCGTTGGCGATCATCTCGTCGACGGCCTTCCGCGCCAGGAAGAGGGACCGGTAGGACTCCGGCATGGCATTCGCGTCTGGCAGGCGAATCTGCCACCCGCTCAGCTCGGGGACGAAGTAGATCTCCCAGCCCTCGCGCTGCTCGTCGGGCGGCGGTGGGGCCGTTGCTGGCCGCAAACGACGGCGGGCGGCGTTCGCCTGGGCGTCTGCGCATCGCCCGCAACGAGATGCGGTGAGGCCGTGGGGGCAGGTGCGGCATGCGGCGCATTGGCCGGGGTCGAATCCGTGGATGCAGGGGGCAACGGTGTTGGCATCGAGCGAGGGCGTCATGAAATCCTTTCGAAGGGCCTCCAGCATACGCCGATGCCGCGATCGGCTCTCCGGGATGGGCTCTCATGGTGTACACTTTTCGAAAACGTGTTCGATTGGCGCACCGGTCCGCGCCGCGGCTGCATCAGCCGCCCCGATCTCGACCAACCCTCGCCCTGACCGGACCCCGCACGTCGCGGGAGGGCCGTCTCAGGAGCTTTCCCCAAATGTCCTTTGCTCAACTCGGGCTTGCGCCCGACCTGCTCCGTGCCGTCTCGGCACAGGGCTACACCGACCCAACGCCTGTGCAGCGCCAGGCCATTCCCCTGGTCCTGGCCGGGCGTGACCTGCTTGCCGGGGCACAGACCGGCACCGGCAAGACGGCTGCCTTCGTGTTGCCGATGCTGCAGCGTCTGGCGCAGACCCAGCCGCGCGACGGCGGTCGCCCACGCATCCGCGCCCTGATCCTGGCACCCACCCGGGAGCTGGCGATGCAGGTGGAGGAGAGCGTCCGCGTCTACGGTGGCGGGCGCCGCCGCTCCACCGCCATCTTCGGCGGCGTTGGCTTCGGCGGACAGGTGGCCGCGCTGCGCCGAGGGGCGGAGATCGTGGTCGCCACCCCTGGCCGCCTGCTGGACCACGCCCGGCAGGGAACCATCGACCTGCGCAGCGTGGAGATCCTGGTGCTGGACGAAGCGGATCGCATGCTGGACATGGGCTTCATCCGCGACATTCGCTCCATCCTGGCCCTGCTGCCGGATCGCCGCCAGAACCTCCTCTTCAGCGCCACGTTCTCGAACGAGATCCGTGGACTGGCGGAGGGGCTGCTGGATCGGCCCGCATCGGTCCAGGTCACCCCGTCCAATTCCGCGGTGAAGCTGGTGCGGCAGGTCGTCCATCCTGTCGATCGTGACCGGAAGCGGGAGCTCCTCTCGCACCTGGTGCGGACGCATGCCATCGAGCAGGCGCTGGTCTTTACCCGAACGAAGCACGGCGCCAACCGGCTGGCCCAACAGCTCTGGGCCGATGGCATCGCCACCGCCGCGATCCATGGCAACAAGTCGCAGCCGCAGCGCGTGCGGGCGCTGGACGACTTCAAGGCGGGCCGCGTCACGCTGCTGATCGCCACCGAGGTCGCCGCGCGCGGCCTGGACATCGAGCAGCTGCCGCACGTCGTCAACTACGAGTTGCCCATGGTCGCGTCCGACTACATCCACCGCATCGGTCGCACGGGACGTGCAGGGATCGAGGGTGACGCCATCTCGCTCGTCTGCGTGGACGAGGCACCCATGCTCCGCGAAATCGAGCGGTTGCTGAATGCGCCGATCCCGTCAGAGGTCATCCCCGGTTTCGAACCGGACCGCTCGATTCCCGCGCAGCCCATTCGGCTCCGCACCGGCCGTCCGGCGCACGCCCAGCCCCGGCAGCGCCAGGGCCGAGTGCGTGGCGCGGGAGCACGGCCGTATGCGCCTCGCCACGCTTCCGGCCAAAAGGGGGCCGGACGCGCAGGCAGTGGCCATCGCCCGTGGGTGCGGCTTCCCGGCGAGCGAAGCGCCCGCTAGCTTCCCGTCAGCTCCCGTCAGCTGCCGAAGAAGCGGTTGATGGCGTCCGTGTCGTCGGAGAAGGCCCAGCGGGCGGTGATCTTGCCGTCCTTGACGTGGACGATCTCCGCGGTGCGGTAGTGGAACTCCCTGCCGTCCTTGGTGGCGGTGGCGTTCACCAGTCCCACGACGTGCTCGTCATTGGCGACGACGTCGTGGAGGTCGCCCTTGATCGTGAAGCCGGGATCCTCGCCTGACATGTAGCGATCGGCGAGGGCCTGCTTGCCACGCATCGGCTCGGGGTTACCGATCTCGTGCCACTCGACGTCATCGGCCAGGAGGTCCATGCCGGCCTGGAAGTCGCCTGCGTCGAGGGCTTCCAGTGCCTTGCGCAAAATCGCTGCGTTGGGATGCTCGTCCATGACAGTCATTCCTCCGTGTGCGGCAGTGCACCGCGTCGGAGGAGCGTACCCGATGGACACCATCCGTATGATCAGCCGCGAAATGGACCGCACGCGGCTCAGCCTCTTCTACCTTGCCGGCTATCTCACCTTCGCCGGCCTGGCGCTGCTCCTGATTCCGACCTTCGCGCTCCAGCTGCTCTTCTCGAACGGCCACTACGGCGAGATCTTCCCGCGACTGGCCGGCATGCTGCTGCTGGGGCTGGCGATCCTCATCAGTCAGATCATCCGATTCCAGGTTGAGGAGCTCTACCCGATCACCCTCATCGTGCGGCTCTTCTTCCTGGTCGTCCTTGCGGCACTGTTCGCGGCCAGTGGCGATCCGTTCTTCCTGGTGGTGTTCGGGATCGTGGCGCTGGGCGTGCTCTTCACCGGCTACGCGTACCTGAGCGACCGCGGGTCGGCCTAGGCGAGCAGGTAGGTGGTCAGGGAGCCGATGCCCTTCACTTCGACCTGATCCCGTCGTTCGAAGGTGAACCTGTCCGCCAACAGGGCGTGCGTCGAGGCATCGAGCTGAATTCTGCCGGGCACGCCGGACGATTCCATGCGCGCGGCCGTGTTCACGGTGTCGCCCCAGAGGTCGAAGAGCATGCGTTGGCGGCCGATGACGCCGCCCACCACCGGCCCGCTGGCGAGACCCACGCGCAGCTGCATCGGCGCATCCAACCCTGCCTGCGCATCCGCCAGCTCGCCGAGCAGGTCGATGGCAACCCGGACGGCGGCCACGGCGTGGTCGGCGCGTGCCTCCGGCGCGCCGGCGACCGCCATGTAGGAATCGCCAATGGTCTTGATCTTCTCCACGCCGTGCCGCTGCGCCACGGCGTCGAAGCGGCTGAACAGGTCATCCAGGAACGCGACGACCCGGGCGGGATCCGTGCGGCGCGACCACGGCGTGAAGCCAACGAGGTCCGCGAAGACCACCGTGGTCTCGGGGTAGGTCTCAGCGATCCGCGATTCTCCGTGCCGCAGCCTGGTCACGATGGACGGCGGGATGGCGTTGGTCAGCAGCTCGGCCGACCGGGCCTCCGCGGCGCGACGGCGCAGGTCCAGGTAGCGCAGCAGGAAGAACGTCACGCCCAGGGGCACGATGAGGTTCTGCGCAAACTCGAGCAGCCGCGTGGACTCCGACGGGGCCGGGATGTTGGCGCGGACCCACGGGTCCGCCACCACGGCAACCAGCACCACGCCGACGTAGATGCCAAACCACACGGTTGCCGGACGAGGGCCCAGCGCCATCAACGCGTAGGCCGGGCCAAGGAACGCCCACACCACGCCTGCGCCGGCGCTGAGGCCACCGGCCAGGACATCGGCGCCAAGGGTGAAGAGGAGGCCCGAGGTGAGCAGCACCACCGTGTAGCGCGGGAAATCCTTGGTGCGAGCGACGACCACCAGGTTCGCGATGCTCAGCAGCGGCAGTCCCACCGCCATGAAGGTGCCGAGCACGCTGCCCAGGAAGGAGACCGCCCCGATCGGGGCGACGATGGTGATGTACCCGGTGGCCACGCCGACGCGCTTGCGAAGCAGGACGTCGTCATCGTCGCCGGGTTCGTCCGCGATACCGAGAAACCGGTCGGCCAGCGTCCGCCAGGTCACTGGCCTAGCGTACCCGTACCAGAAACGCGTCAGCCGCGATGTTCATCCGACGGCGACCAACGGGGAAGCAGCCTCCAGGTTGGGGTCGTGCAACCCCGGGTGGCTCAGATCGGGGCAACTTTCGGGGCCGGAGAGGGCCTAACTTCCCCGTTAGGAGCCACCAGGTGAGCATCGGCTGCAAAGCCGCGAGTATCTTCCCCGTTAGGAGCCACCAGGTGAGCATCGGCTGCAGAAGCCGGGGGCTATGCTCCAAGGGTGACGTGGCTGCTTGATCGGCTGGCACGCATCGGCGCCGATCCCACCGACGACCTGGACACCCGCCGCCGCAAGGCGCTGCTGGTCTACCTTGCCGCGCTGATCCTGCCCATCTCCCTGGTCTGGGGCACCCTCTACCTGGCGTTGGGAGCGGTGTCGGGGCTGGTGGCCTACGGCTACTTCACGGTGTCGGTGGCCTCCATCGGCCTCTTTGCCATCACGCGCAACTTCCGGATGCTGCTGGTGGTCCAGCTGCTGGACATCACCCTGGCGCCCACGCTTTCGATGTGGCCCACTGCGGGGTTCCTGGCCTCGGGCGGGGTTGGCCTGTGGGGCCTGCTGGGGCCGATGGGTGCCCTGGTCTTCGGAGACTTCCGCTCCGGCATGCGCTGGTTCGTGGTTTTCGCCGCGGCGTTCCTGGGGGCCGGGATCCTGGGCGAGATCACCGGCGGCCTCTCTGAGCTGCCGCGCTGGTTCAGCACCACCATGATCGCCCTGAACGTGGTGGTGGGCGGCGCGGTGGTGTTCACGCTGCTCGCCATCTTCGCCAAGCAGCGCCAGGACGCGCAGGACGTGGCGGACAACCTGCTGCTGAACATCCTGCCGCGCTCCATCGCCGACAAGCTGAAGGAAAGCCCCACCACCATCGCGGATTCGTTCACGGCCGCCTCCGTCCTCTTCGCCGATGTCGTGGAGTTCACCCCACTGGCCCAGCGGCTGCCGCCGGAGCAGGTGGTGGGCATGCTGGACCAGCTGTTCGGCTACTTCGACACGCTGGCCGAGCGGTACGACCTGGAGAAGATCAAGACCATCGGCGACTGCTACATGGCCGCGGCCGGAATTCCGGCGCCCCGGGCGGACCACGCCCGCACCATGGCCTGCATCGCGTTGGACATGCAGGCGGCGGTCGCGCCGGACGGGCCGATGGGTTCGCTGGGCTTCCAGCTGCGCATCGGCATCAACTCCGGCCCGGTGGTGGCGGGGGTGATCGGCCGCAAGCGGTTCCTGTACGACCTGTGGGGGGATGCGGTGAATACCGCCGGCCGGATGCAGACCGAGAGCGCGCCGGGACGCACCCAGGTCACGCGCGCCACCTACGAGCTGCTGCGCGACGAGTTCGAGTTCGAGCCGCGCGGCACGATCAGCGTCAAGGGCAAGGGCGAGATGGAGACGTGGTACCTCGTCGGGCGGCGCGCGGGCGGCGACGCTCATCCCGCCCCGGTCGCCGCCTCGGCCTGACCGTCGCCCTTCCCAAGTTGCGGTTCAGGGCATCTAACGGGGAAGGAACGCCAGAAACGGCCCCGAAACTCCCCGGAAATTGCCGTGGGCTGCATCGGACGGGGAAGAAGGAGGCCCTTCTTCCCCGTTGGTCTCGTGACGTGCAACTCGCGACGAACGCATCGGCTCATGCGGACCTTCGTCGCCCTGGTACTCGCGTGGCCTGGTACTTGCTCTCCCCAGTACTTCCGGCTAACCGGCCCGATGGAACAGGGGAGACTTGAGGATGAGACGACTGCTGGCCATCGGTGCTGGCGTGGCGCTGACGCTGGGCCTTGCGACTGCTGCCTTCGCCTGGGACAACATGACATTGAACGCGGAATGCGCGCCGGATAGCGCCTCGCTGGCCTGGACCATCGACCTGCCCCGCGAGAAGAACTACAAGATCGACTGGTCCTTCGATGCCACCTTCGCGACCTTCACGACAACGGATTTCGGATCGAAGGGAGAGCACGCGTTCACCACGGCGCGTGACGGCGACACGCTTCACGTACGCTGGCACAGCGACACCTCGGTGACGGCCGAGGCGATGGCGAACGAAGAGCTCTGCGTGCAAGGCGGCCAGGCCACCCCGACCCCGACCTCGACGCCCGAGAACGGCGTGCAGGGTGCGACCGGAACTCCATCGGGCATTCCTGACACCGCCGTGACCGATACCTCGTCCACCGGCCTGCCGGCGCTGCTGTTCGGAATGCTGTTGGTCGTTTCGTTGGCAACGCTGGTGACTCTGAACCTGAACGCCGCTCGCTCGCGCGCCTAGCGCGATCCCCGGCCATTCGCAGCGGGCTGGTGCTTCGGCGCCAGTCCGTCTTGCACATCAGGCCTGCCTCCTGTTACCAGATGGCCTAATCGTCCAGCACTGACAGGTCCAGATGAGCCAGGCGGGCCGGATCCGCCACCACGTCCAGCTCCACGATCAGGCCGCCGCGCACCGTGAACGCCAGCACGGCGTACGGCGCGTCGGCGCGCATGACCACGAAGCCGGCGGTCCCGTTGACCGTGGCGGGCCGCGCCGCAGGCGCCAATGCCCGGAAGCTCAGCGCCTGGCGCGCCACGGCATCGGCTCCGTGAACCTCGCCCGATGCCGGTGAGGCAGGCCCGAAGTCCGCGCGCACCACGACGTGAGGATCCAGCACCGCCAGCAGTGCCGTCATGTCCCCCTGCCGAGAGGCCGCGAAGAAGGCGTCCACCACGCGGCGTTGCTCGATCAGGTCGCCATCCGGCTTGGCGTGTGACCCCTGCACCCGGCGACGTCCGCGGCTGGCCAGCTGGCGCGCCGCGGTGGGGGAGCGATCCAGGATCGGGCCGATCTCGTCGAACGGCATGACGAACACGTCATGCAGCACGAACGCCACGCGCTCCGCGGGATTCAGCGTCTCCACGACCACCTGCAGGGCGAGGCCCACGGCGTCCGCCAGGAGGACCTCCTGCTCGGGATCGGGACCGCCCTGCGCGCTCAGGATGGGGTCCGGCAGGCGGAGCGGCATCGGCTCCTCCGCGCGACCGCGACGCGTGCGCAGCAGGTTGAGGCAGACCCGCGCCACCACCGTGGTCAGCCAGGCACCCAGGTTCTGGACCTGCGAGACATCGGCCCGGCTGTACCGCAGCCAGGCATCCTGAAGCGCATCGTCGGCCTCCGCCAGCGAGCCCAGCATGCGGTAGGCGACCGCCCGCAGGTGGGGCCGATGCGTTTCGAAGGCAGCCGCCTGGTCTTCCGCGTTCATCCGGTCACGTTCCTCTTGCCGATTGTGTCAGAGGAGTGACCCGCAGCCCCGCTGCGATGTGACACGAGGATCCTTGCAATGACTGCCATGACTTCCCCCAGGCCGATTGACCGGCCGCCTTTCGCCGTGCGCCTGGTTGACCCCATCATGCGGCGGCTCCTGCACGTTGGCGTGCCGCTGGGGCCGAATGCCCTGATGACGGTCCGCGGCCGATCCAGCGGTGAGCCACGAACGGCCGCGGTCGCGGTGATCGAGATCGACGACCGGCGCTGGGTGATCAGCGCCTACGGCGAAATGAACTGGGTCCGCAACCTGCGCGCTGCCCGCGCTGCCACGCTCGTCATCCAGGGCCAGCCGGAAGCGGTATCGGCGCTTGAGCTGTCTCCGGCCGAGGCCGAGCGCTTCTTCCGTACGGTGCTCATTCCCTACGTCCACGCCTTCCCGCTGCCGGTGAGGCTGTTCGGCCGGCTGTTCGTCGGTGACATCCTGCGAGACCCGGCCGCTGCGGTGGCCGGACATCCCGCGTTCGAGTTGCGGCCCAAGTAGAGCTACTGCACCCAGATCTGGTCGAACAGGATCCCGTACGGCACGCTGGCCTGGTAGTTGCCGACTCGCGCCGAGACGAAATCGCTGCCCTCGTTGACCAGCGGCGCATAGAGCGCGAGGTCGGTGGCCATCCGGTCCACCTCGGCCCACGCCTTCGCGGCCGCGGGGGCGTCGGTCGTCTGGAGCGCGCGGGCGCGACTGACGGCCTCATCGAAAGCCTTGTCGCAGTAATTGGTCAGGCCATCGGCTTCGTCGCAGGTAAAACCGCCCAGGAATGTGTCCGGGCCGGGGAAGTCCGCGCTGAATTCAAAGGCACCCATCTGGATGCGCCCCTCCTGCAGCGGGCCGAAGACCTCTCCGGAGTCGACCGCGGTGACTTCCTCCACGTTCTTGAAGCCGATCTGGGCCAGCAGGTCGCGCATGTAGTCGGCCAGAGGGGTGAGGCGTGGGGCGAAGGGTCCAACCACGACCGGGGTCTTGGCCTTGCCCGAGTGCGCGATGAGACGCCTGGCTTCTGGGAGGTTCGGACCGACCCAGGGGCCTCGACCAGAGGGACCGGGATCGACCGTATATGGGCAGTACGGTTCATAGCCGGGGAAGTTGGGGGGCAGGACCTGGCAGGTTGGAACAGCCGCCAGGGATCCGCCGCGCAGGGCCGCGATCGCGTTGCGGTCGATGGCCAAGTTGACCGCCCGCCTGACGTCCGGATCGTCGAATGGGTGCAGCCGCGTGTTCATGAAGATGGCGGTCACCCCGGCCGTCGCGAGGTGCAGTTGCGGGGTGAATTGCGTCCGAAGCTGATCGAACGCGTCCGCCGGAATCTGCTGCGCGACGTAGTCCGCGGTCCCTTGCTCCACCATCTCGACCTGCCTGGCGGGATCAACGCCGCCGGTCCAGGTGACCTCATCCACGAAGCCGGCGGGGCGCAGCTCTGGCTCAGGCGACTTGAACTTCGGATTGCGAACCAGGTGGATCTCGGTTGCGCTCACCGATGCGATGGCATACGGCCCCAGCGTCGGGTACGGCTGGCTGGCGAGCTCGTGATCTGGCACCGAGCCGGGGACCAGCGGCGTCGCAAACGGCAACGCCAGCTCGAAGAGGAAGTCGGGATCGGGCGCGGACAGGTGGAACGTCACCGTCCTGGCGACATCATCGGCGACGATGCCCTTGGAGAGGTCGCAACGGGCGACAGGCTTGCCATCGCCTCGCAGGCAGGGCGCGGCACCCATGATATTGGCGTAGAAGCCGCCACCAAGGTTGCCGAACGTGGGATCGGCGACCTGGAAGATTCGCTGCATGGCATACACGAAATGGGACGGGAGCACGGGCGTGCCATCCGAGTAGACGATCCCGGGCCGAAGCACGAACGTGTACGTCAGGCCGCCGTCGGTCGGGACGGGGATGGCGGCGGCCAGGTCTGCCACTAGCTGGCTGCCGGCGATGCCACCGATGTGGCGGTACGCGACCAGCTCGTCGTCAATCACGGCCTGCAGTTCCGGCGGGCCGAAGGCATTCGTATCTGGACTTGGCAAGTCCTGTGAAACGACTCGCAGCTCACCGCCGCGGTGGCTTGCCGCCGAGGCACCACTCGCGAACCACAACTGCCCGTCAACGACGGCAACTGCCTCGGCCGCACTGCCCGTCGCAACCCGGATGGGGGGAGCGTTTGGTTGATCCGGAGCAATGCGCAGCACGGCGCCGCTGGCATCCGCGACCCAGATCGCGTCAGGAGCGACGGCAATGGCGTCCGGCGACCCACCGACGTCAGTCACGCCCACGACTCGATCGCGGCGTGCATCGATGCGGGAGATGGATCCGTCGCCGGTGTTCGCGACCCACACCGCACCCGCATCCACGGCCAGCGCGCTGGGCCGAGACCCAACCGGGATGGCGGCGCTGACCGCCGCGCCGCTGGCCGGATCCAGGTGCGAAACCGTGCCGCCCTCCTGGCTGGCCACCCACACGCCATTGGCATCGACGGCAACCGCCCACGGTGGCGATCCGACGCCGATCGTGGCGGTGCGGTGGTTCGATGCCGGATCGATACGGGTGACGGTGGCGTCCTGGCTGTTGGCGACCCAGACCGCATCGGCCCCGAAGGCAATCCCGGTTGGTCCGTTGCCCACCTGTATGGTGGCCACTGTGCGCCCGGTTGCCACATTGATGCGCGACACCGAACGGGCTCCGCTGTTCGCAACCCAGACCGACCCGGCGCCGATGGCGATGCCCTTGGGAGCGCTGCCGACCTCGATGGTGTCGGTCACGGCGCGCGTCGCCGGATCGATCCGCGATATGGTGTTGGCGCCCCCGTTCGCGACCCAGACCGATCCCTCGCCCACGGCAATCGCCGCCGGCTGGTCACCGACCTGTGTCTCAGCGACGATCTCGTTCCGCTCAGGGTCGATGATGCCGACCGCGTGCTCGCTCACGCCGGCCAGTGCCTTTGGCCGCCACGGGCTCCACACCAGGAGCGCGGCGAACACCACGGCCACGACCAGCGCCGCGGAAATCGCAGCGGTCAAGCGGGGTCGCCGTTGCCAGATGGGACGCGATCGCGACCGGCGGACAGCTGCTGCCCGGCGAGAAGCCGTCTCCGATTCGGCCAGGCTTTGCTTCGGATCCCGTTCCGTGGCGGAGGCGGGAGCGGCGTCTGCCCTGGTGACGGCATAGAGACGCCACGCGCCCGGCACGCCCTTGAGCTCCCGCTCGCCGATATCGGTGAACTGCAGGCCCGCGCCCGCCGCCAGGTCGCGTACCGTGCTGGATGCAACCAGTTGGCTCGCGCCGGCCGCGGCCATGATCCGGGCAGCAGTCGAGACCGCGATGCCGCCCACCTTGGGGCCGATCTCCTCGACCTCCCCCACGTGGATGCCGGCGCGAATCTCGATCCCCAGCGCGGTCACCGCGTCGATCGCCTCAAGGGCGCTGGCTGCCGCGGCGGCCGGAGCGTCGAAGATGGCAAAGAACCCGTCGCCGGCCGTGTCCAGTTCCCTCCCACCGTGGCGGCGGAGGGCGGCGCGAATCAGTCGATGGTGCTCCTGCACCAGGTCGCGCCAGCCACGATCACCGAGCTCCGCCGCAACCTCGGTCGAGCGGACGATGTCGGTGAATAGCAGGGTCGCCAGGAAGCGCTCGGGATGGCGCCTGGACACACCCGGAGTGTACGCACGTATGGCAACGGGCCGGCACCTTGCGGCACCGGCCCGCCGGCTCAGAGGCCGGAACTAGCGACGCGTGGCGGCGGGCATGCGCTCACCGTAGTACGTGCCGATGTTGTTCCGATACGCCTGCTCCTTGTACTGCGTCGGATCGAACTCCGGCGCATTCTGGATCTCGTCCTTGGAGCGGTTGACGATCAGCGTGCGGTTGGTCAGGTCGACCATGTCGACCACGCCGGCTGGCAGGAGAACCTTCTTGCCGAAGATCCAGGGGCCGGTGTCGACCACGACGTAGCTGGCGCCGATGTCGTAGGTCGCCTCGTCAACCGATCCGATCTCGCCGTCGACGGCCTGGACCTTGAAACCCGTGATATCGGTCCCACGCCAGCTGTCGAGATCGGTGAACGTCCACAGCTCAGGTGTCGTGTTCTGAGTGGTGTTCTGCATGGTGAAAGAAACCCCTTCGTGCTTCTTGGACACCACCCGAAGGCCGCAGGTCCCATGCCAACCGGCCGCCCTCGACCGCCAGAATTAAGTCTTCTTAGCCGTCCCGCCTGAGCCAGATGACGACGCCGATGAGCCCCAGCACGAAGACGCCCAGCACCAGCGGTTCGAAGCGATCGCGAATCAGGTTGTTGCCCCGCACCAGGAAGGGGACGCTCAGTCCCAGGCCAATGACCACGCCGACCGCAATCCGTACGGTAACCGGCGCGGCCAACAGGTCGGGGATGCGGCGGCGCACCAGGAAGGCCGCAATGGCCACGAGCACGTAGAGGCCGATGATCTCCAGGCCCTGCAGGTGCTCGCTATGGAACATGCGGGCATCATCCACCAATGACCTGGGGTTGGCTGATTGGCGTCATCGGGGGTGTCCTGGTCGTGTGGGCGATCCTCATCGCCCTGCTATGGGTGCTGCGCCCGCGGGACACGAGCCTGCGCGACCTGCTGCGGGTGGTGCCCGACGTCCTGCGCCTGGTCCGCGCCCTGCTCGCCGACCGCACCACGCCGTTGGTCGTGCGCGCCATGCTCATCGGCCTGCTGGTGTGGCTGATCAGCCCCATCGACCTGATCCCCGAGTTCATCCCGGTGCTAGGGCCGCTGGATGACGTGGTCGTCGCGGTGCTGGTCCTGCGCTATGTCTCCCGTCGCCTGGGCCGCGAGGAGCTCGAACGCCGCTGGCCGGGGACGCCGGAGGGATTCGCCCTGCTGAGCCGGGTGCTCGGCTAATCTTGCGAGCGATGAACGACGAACGCGTCGACGCATACGTGGAGTCGCTGACCGGCTGGCAGCGTGACGGGGTGGTGCGCCTGCGCGAGCTGGTCCATCAGGCCGTGCCGGACATGCGCGAGGATTGGAAATGGGACACCCCGGTGTTCGCGACGCGCGCCAACGTATGCGCCATCGGCGTCTTCAGCGATCACGTGAAGGTGAACTTCTTCAAGGGCGCCTCACTGCCTGATCCAGCCGGACTGTTCAACGCTGGCCTGGACGCGAAGGCGAGCCGGGCGATCGATTTCCCCCAGGGCGACCTCAGCGGGCTTGACGCCGATGCGTTCCAGGCCCTCGTTCACGAGGCCGCCACGCGCTGACCGTCGCCAGCGCCGAGATCGCCAAGGCGAGGATGCCCACCACGGCCAGGAGTGGCTCACCGCTCGTGACCGGCGCAGAGGAGGCCGTGTCCGGCACATCGCTCGGTGTCGGCTGGGGAGCCTGCAAGCTGACCGCCAGGCTGATGTCCATGGCCACACCGCCGGGCGCGCCGGCATCGGGCCCGCCGTTGCCAGTCACCGCGACCGTGGCAATGACGCCGAGCCGATGCGCAGCACGAAGCTGGTCGCGTGCCGCATCGCTGATCACGCTGTTGGGCAGCCGTGCCGCGCCGACCACGATGTCGCCGTTGTTCTTGAGCTTCACTGGTCCCACGAGGGTCAGCGAACCGTCGAAGGCAGTGGGCGTGCCGACGCTGGTGTCGATGGTGAAGGTCAATGACAGCGGAACGCCATTTGCGGCCGCGGTGGGGATCAGTGCAGCCAGGCCGTCGTTCGTCGCGAGAAACGCCGCTGGCGCGAAGACCCTGTCACCGACCGTGTAGCCATCATTCCCGGGACCGAACAGGTCGGGGACGAAGGTCACGGGAGCGGTCAGCGTGCACGAATCGGCGAAGGCAAGCGAGGTGATGACACCGGTGTCACGCACCACCGTGAGCGCCGTGGGCGCGCCACCGCCGAGGCCGCCGAGGTTGGTATCGGCTGGAGGAACGAGCGTGGCGTCGGCCGCGATGACTTCGGGCGCACCGGATAGCCCGAACGTGATGGAGCCGTCAGTCGGGCCCAGCGGATCCGGGGCGACGTAGTCCTTGAACAGGCCGCACTCGAGGCTGGTGGTTGCAGCAGCGGCGCTCGCGGTCAGCAGAAGGCTGGCACACGAAGCCGCGAAGATTGCTGCTGCCCCCCTTCGCATGATCGCGAAGGACACGCCAAGCACCCACTAGGAGGTCCCGATCGGTGCATGCAGGCACCGCGGGCTAGCGTGCACCTGGTTCCTATCGGCTCCTATCACCCATTCGTACCGGCCTGATTGCTTGGTGGCGATTGACTGGCCCGTTCATCGCTCAGCGGTTGGCGCGGAAGTGGCCGCTGCGGCGCTCGCCACCTCGTCGACTTCGTAGAGGAATAGCTGAGCGTCGCACTCGAGTAGCTCGCTCCGGGCACGAGCCAGGATCTCGCTGGCATCCTGATCGAGCCGAACCATCGCTCGCGCCAGGTCGATCTCCGCGCGGGCCCCGAAGATCCGCAGCTGGAGCCGATGGAATTCATCGGCCGCATTGCGCAGGAGCTCGATCGATTTGTCGGCATCCGCCTCGAGCAGGCCGGCGACGTTGCGGGCGTGGACAAGCGTATTGATATTGGCGCTGCCGGAGAGGGAGTCGCGGAAGGCTGCGGCGCGGTCCGCGGCGCCCACCAGCATCAGGGCACGGACGGCCTCCGTGATCATTTCCGGCGCGGCCTCGACGGTGTATTCCAGGACCATGGCTGCTGCCCCGTCCAACAGGTCGGCCGCGGTTTGCCGGTCGTGGCGCGCATAGGCGAGGTAGGCATCGACCCAGGGCAGGAAGAAGTTCGCCTGCTTTTCGGGATTGGCGCCCAGCAGGGGTGCCGCCTCGTCGCGCAGTGCGCGGCCCTCCTCGATGCGCCCGCGCGCGACGAAGTTCGCGGCCTGCGCCAGGACTCGCTGGCTGATGAGTGGGGCATCACCGACCCGCTTGGCGAGGTCCACGCTCGTCTGGTGGTATTCGGCCGCTTCGTGTAGCCGGCCGAGCTGGTCCAGCATGTCGCCGGCGCTGCCCGCGATCCAGCCGGCATTGCTGATGATGCCGTTTCGGAGGGCGAGCTCCAGGCCCTCCTTCAGGACGTCGAGTGCCGCGGCTGGTCCCTCGGTGGCGGCACGCACGCTGGCAACGTTGTTGTAGGCGCGGAACAGGTTGGCGCTGTCGCTCACCTGCTTTGCCAGGCGGAACGCCTCCTCCACCAGCTGGCTGCCTTCGGCGAAGTTACCCCTCGCGCCAAGGGTCAGGCCGAGGGTCTGCGTTGCCCCAGCGTGCACCTCAGTCGCGCCGACGGCTTTGGCCATCTCAACGGATCGACGCAGGAGCGGTTCGGCATCGCCGTCTTGGCCACGGCGCCAGTAGAACCACCCCAACCGATGCAACGCGTCCGCCAGCTCGGGAGTGTCGCCCAGCGGCTCGAGCATCTCGATGGCCTTCTTGCCGGCAGCTTCCGCCTCGTCGTGCCGGGATAGCTGCATGAGCGGCAGGACGAGCCGGGCGTATGCCCAGCCAACGCCGCCGTCGTCGCCGCTCTGCCCGAGGATCTCGATCGCTCGCAGGGCCACCCGTTCGGATTCGACCACGATGTCCGGGCCCCACGACGCGGCCGCATGCTCGCGGACCAGCTTCGCCCGCTCATCGAGCGGGATATCGAGCCGGTCGGCCAGGCGCTCGGCTTCGCGATACCAGCGCGTCCGCTCCCCGTTGAGCTGCAGTGTGCCGGTGCGCCGCGCAGCCGCCCAGGTGTCTGCCAGCGCCTTGCGCTCCACGTCAGGGCGCCGCTCGCCGAGCTCATCGAGATAGCGGATCGCCTCGACCTCATGGGTGGCAATGAGCTCTTTCCAGCACAGTGGGATCCGAAGCTTGGAATTCACGTGACTTGAAGTCGCGGC
>JADMIO011053079.1_pt1 | contig 56988 bp, 55 predicted proteins | sample 8958161 | NCBI WGS metagenome assembly JADMIO01 (sample SAMN16585339, study PRJNA669376) | soil metagenome | isolation source: Crop rotation soil | place: USA: Cullars Rotation, Alabama | collected 2011 | reverse complement strand
CGCGACAACTTGTCCACGTGGAATTCTAAGCTTAGGATCCCAATGTGCTGGAAAGCTCCACCGCGTCCTTGGTCAGGCGGTCGCTGTCCAGCAGCTTGTCCGCCTCCTCGCGTTCCAGCACGCGGCGCGCGGCTTCCACCGTCATCTTCCGCTGTTGCGGGGGGCGGCCGAACATGCCCTTCATCATCTCGCCGAGGTTGATGACCTGGCCCGGCGGCATCCCGGGCATGTCGAGCTGACCCAGCGGGTTGGCGGGGGCGTCGGTCACGCTGACCTCGACCTCCTTGGTCTCCAGCTCCCCGCTCCGCAGCATGCGGCGGAACTTGGAGCGGGTGTCGGCCGCGGCCGCCTCGCCGCACAGGGCGGTGATCAGGCGTTCCTCGGCGGCCAGTTCGGCCTTGGCCTGGACCTCCTTGCGGCTGGCGTCGCGCAGCATGGTGATCGAGGCTTCCACGAGGTCGCGAACGATGCTCTCCACGTCGCGGCCGACATAGCCGACCTCGGTGAACTTGGTGGCCTCCACCTTCAGGAACGGGGCCTGGGCGAGCTTGGCGAGGCGGCGCGCGATTTCGGTCTTGCCGCAGCCGGTGGGGCCGATCATGAGGATGTTCTTGGGCACCACCTCCTCGCGGATGCCCTCGGGAAGCTGCTGGCGGCGCCAGCGGTTGCGCAGTGCGATCGCGACGGCGCGCTTGGCGTCGTTCTGCCCGACGATGAAGCGGTCGAGCTCGCTCACGATCTCGCGTGGCGAATAGGTCGGGATTTCCATCGGAGTGTCCTAGGCGATCGTTTCGACGATCACGTTGTAGTTCGTGTAGACGCAGATATCGGCGGCGATCTTCATCGCGCGACGGGCGATTTCCTCGGCCGAGAGGTCGGGCATGGTGATGAGGGCCCGGGCCGCGGCGAGGGCGTAGTTGCCGCCCGAGCCGATGGCGATCACCCCGTCCTCCGGCTCCAGCACGTCGCCGTTGCCGGTGAGGGTGAAGCTGCGGTCGCGGTCGGCGACCGCCATCATGGCCTCCAGGCGGCGGAGGTAGCGGTCGGTGCGCCAGTCCTTGGCGAGCTCGACGCAGGCGCGTTCGAGCTGGCCGGGGAAGCGCTCCAGCTTCGCCTCCAGGCGTTCGAGAAGGGTGAAGGCGTCGGCGGTGGCGCCGGCGAAGCCCGCCAGGACGGTGCCGCCGGCACCGATGCGGCGGACCTTGCGGGCGTTGCCCTTCACCACGGTCTGGCCGAGGCTGACCTGGCCGTCGCCGGCCATGGCCACGGCGCCGTCGCGGCGGACGCAAAGGATGGTGGTTCCGTGCCATCCCACGGGATCGTTTGGCGTGATTGGGTTGTTCATGATGGGCGTTAGATGGCCCGCCGCCGCCCCGACAGCAAGACGCATGCAGCCGCCGCAGTGCTGCCTCACGTTTGCTGCCCCGAGCGGTTTTCGGGTATCGGTGCCGCCATGCCGCGCACCGCCGCCCTCACCCGCAAGACCACCGAGACCGAGATCGCGCTCAGCCTGGACCTCGACGGCTCCGGCCGGGCCGAGATCGCCACCGGGATCGGCTTCCTCGACCACATGCTGACCGCCCTGGCCCGGCACGCGCTGCTCGACCTGCGGGTGCAGGCCAAGGGCGACCTGCATATCGACTTCCATCACACCACCGAGGACATCGGGATCGTGCTCGGCCGCGCGCTCGCCGAGGCGCTGGGGGAGAAGCGCGGCATCTGCCGGTTCGGGCACGCCCTGGTGCCGATGGACGAGGCGCTGGCGGAGTGCGCGATCGACCTGTCGGGCCGGCCCCACCTCGCCTGGTCGGTGGCGTTCGAACGCCAGAAGATCGGCGAGATGGACACCGAGCTGTTCGAGGAGTTCTTCCGCGCCTTCGCCATGAACGCGCTGCTGACGCTGCACGTGACGCGGAAGGCGGGCAGCAACGCGCACCATGTGGCGGAGGCCTGCTTCAAGGCGCTGGCGCGGGCGCTGCGCATGGCGGTGGCGGCCGACCCGCGCGCCGGCGACGCCGTGCCCTCCACCAAGGGGGCGTTGTGAGGGTCTATACCGCCCACACCCGCAAGCGGTCCGCTCCCGTGCTGGTGCGCGAGGGATTCTCGTGGGGCGCGCTGTTCTTCGGCCCCATCTGGCTGCTGGTGCACCGCGCCTGGGTGGCCGGCGTGCTGGCGCTGTGCGCCGCGGTCGGGGCGTGCCTCGCCCCCGGCCTGCTGCCCGCGGTGCTGCTGCCGGCGCTGGCCTGGCTGCTCGGCGTGTCCGGCACCGACCTGGTGCGCTGGTCGCTGCAGCGGCGCGGCTTCCTGCTCGCCCATGTCATCGCCGGCACCAACATCGACGCCGCGCTTGCCAGGCTGCTCACGGTCCGCCCGGACCTTCGGCAGGACGCAGCCACGTGAAGGTCGCCGTCGTCGACTACGGCAGCGGCAACCTCGCCTCGGCGTCGCGCGCGCTGGCGCTGGCGGCCGGACGGGCGGGCATCGCCGCCACGGTCGAGGTCACCGACGATCCCCGCGCCGTCGCCGCCGCGGACCGGATCGTGCTGCCCGGGCAGGGGGCGTTCGCCGACTGCGCCCGCGGGCTCGCCGCCATCCCGGGCCTGCGCCAGTCGATCATCGCGGCGACCGACGGCGGCACCCCGTTCCTCGGCATCTGCGTGGGCATGCAGCTGATGGCCGAACGCGGGCTGGAACACGAGGTCACCGAGGGGTTCGGCTGGATATCCGGGGAGATCGCGGCGATGGCCCCGCCGCCCGCGCTGCGGCTGCCGCAGATGGGCTGGAACGACCTCGACTTCACGCCCGACGCCCATCCCCTGCTGGAGGGGCTGGAGCCTGGCGACCACGCCTATTTCGTGCACGGCTATGCCCTTGCCGGCGGCAACCCCGCCGAACTGGTCGCCACCACCGACTACGGCGGCCCGGTGGTCGCCATGGTGGCCGCCGGCAACCGCGCGGGCACCCAGTTCCACGTCGAGAAAAGCCAGGAGGTCGGCTTGCGAATCCTCGCGAATTTCCTCCGCTGGACACCCTGACCATGGCCGAGACCGACAGCACCACCGAACCGACCACCCTGGCCGAGCGGGCCGCCCGCTTCACCGAGGAGGAACTCGCCGACCTCTGCGAGGCGGCGGACGCCGCCATCATCGACGGCGGCGGCTTCGGCTGGGTCAATCCGCCGGGACGCCAGGCGCTGGAACGCTACTTCAAGGGCGTGCTGCTGGTGCCGGAACGGGTGCTGTTCTGTGCCCGCCTGAACGGCCGGATCGTCGGCTCCGCGCAACTGGTCCGCCCGCCCCGCAACAACGAGGCGCAGGCCTTCGCCGCCCACCTGATGCACTCGTTCATCGCGCCCTACGCCCGCGGCCACGGCCTGGCGCGCCTGCTCACCCATCGCGTCGAGGAAGGCGCCCGCGCGCTGGGATACCACCTGCTGAACCTGGACGTGCGCGAAACCCAGGAAGCCGCAATCGCACTGTACGAGTCGATGGGATACATCCGGTGGGGCGTGCACCCCGCCTATGCCCGCGTCGCAGGCAAGACCGTGCGCGGCGTCTGCTACTACAAACTCCTGCAGCAGGGTGGGCGCATCGGGTGAGGGTGGGTGGGAAGGAAGGCCAGGGGCTTTGCCCCTGGACCCCACTAAGGGCGGAGCCCTTAGAACCCCATTGTTCAGGAAGTTTGGAGGCGGGAGGGGGGCCAACCGAGCGGGTGGCAAGGTCCGGGTCGGCCCCCCTCCCGCCTCCAAACATCTTGAGTAACGGATTCCAAAGGCTACGCCTTTGGCGGGTCCAGGACAGAGCCTTGGCCTTCCTTCACCCTTCCTACCCCTGATGCCCTCCCTCATCGTCTACCCCGCGATCGACCTGAAGGACGGTGCGTGCGTCCGCCTGCGGCGCGGGGAGATGGCGGATGCCACGGTGTATTCCGGCGATCCCGCGGGCCAGGCGCGGGTTTGGCAGGAGGCCGGGTTTCGCTGGCTGCACGTTGTCGATCTGAACGGCGCGTTTGCCGGGCGTTCGGTAAATTTCGCGGCGGTCGAGGCGATCCTCGCCGCGGCTGAGGTGCCGGTGCAGCTGGGCGGCGGCATTCGCAACATGGCGGCGATCGAGCGGTGGCTGGAAGCGGGGGTCCGCCGGGTGATTCTGGGAAGCGCGGCGGCGCGCAATCCCGAACTGGTGCGCGAGGCCTGCCGGCTGCATCCCGGCCGAATCGTGGTGGGGATCGATGCGCGCGACGGGCTGGTGGCGGTGGAGGGCTGGGCGGAGACGTCGGAGTTGCGGGCGGTCGAGCTGGCATTGCGGTTCGAGGACGCCGGCGCGGCGGCGATCGTCTACACCGATATCGGGCGGGACGGCATGCTCACCGGCCTCAACCTGGAACAGACGCTGGACCTGGCGTTCCAGGTCTCGACGCCGGTGATCGCATCGGGGGGCGTCGGAAGCCTGGGCGACCTGGCGGCCCTGAAGCAGGCGGTCGATGCGGCGCCGGGATTGATCGAGGGTGTCATCGTGGGGCGGGCCCTGTACGACGGGCGGATTGCGCCGGCGGACGCGCTGGCGCTGACGGGTGGATAGCGCCCGCCCGGGGTAACTTATCCGTTCGGCGGGATCGCGGCTGGTGCGCTGCAATTTGAGCGCTTGCAACGGCGCGGCCGGCCGTCGCAGCGTAACAGCTTAACCGGGGGCGACAAAGTGCTGAAGCTGCGCGTCATTCCCTGTCTCGACGTGAAGGACGGCCGGGTCGTCAAAGGGGTCAATTTCGTCGCCTTGCGCGACGCCGGCGATCCGGTGGAGCAGGCGGCGGTGTACGATGCGGCCGGTGCGGACGAGCTGACATTCCTCGACATCACCGCCAGCCACGAGAACCGGGTCACCATCCTCGACGTGGTCTCGCGCACCGCGGCTCGGGTGTTCCTGCCGCTGACGGTGGGGGGCGGCATCCGCTCCACGGAGGACATGCGGCGGCTGCTGCTGGCCGGGGCGGACAAGTGCAGCATCAATTCGGCGGCGGTGGCGCGGTCCGATTTGGTGGCAGAGGCAGCGCGGAAATTCGGCAGCCAGTGCGTGGTGGTGGCGGTGGACGCCAAGCGCAGCGGCAGCGGCTGGAGCGTGTTCACCCATGGCGGGCGGCAGGACACCGGGCTCGATGTGGTGGCGTGGTGCGCGCGGGTGGCGGCGCTCGGAGCCGGCGAGATCTTGCTGACCAGCATGGACCGCGACGGCACCGGCGAGGGGTTCGACCTTGCGTTGCTGCGCGCGGTGTGCCGCGCGGTGCGGGTGCCGGTGATCGCCTCGGGCGGGGTGGGGACGCTGCAGCATTTCGTCGAGGGGGCGCGAGCCGGGGCGACCGGGCTGCTGGCGGCGAGCGTGTTCCATTTCGGCCGCTTCACCATCGCCGAGGTGAAGGCGGCGCTGGCGGAGGCCGGGTTGCCGGTGCGGCTGCCGCGCGCGGCGATGCGGGCGGCGTAGCGGCGATGGGCAAGTCGGCGAAGAAGCAGGACACCAAGAAGCAGGCGCGCAAGCGGCAGGCCGATAAGAAGGCGGTCGATAGGAAGGCGGGCGGCAGGAAGGCGGGCGGAAAGAAGGCGGGCGGAAAGAAGGCGGGCGGCACGTCGATGGCGGCCGTGGTGGTGGGCAAGAAGCGCGTGGTGGCGACCGCCGCGGATGCCTCGGTGCTCGACCGGATCTGGGCGGTGGTGGAAAGCCGCCGCAACGCCAGCCCGACGATCAGCCACTCCGCCCGGCTGCTCTCGCGCGGCACTCCTAAGATCGCGCAGAAATTCGGCGAGGAGGCGGTGGAGTGCCTGATCGAGGCGACCCGCGGCAACCCCGACGGCGTCGTCTCGGAAAGCGCCGACGTGCTCTACCACCTGCTGGTGCTGTGGGTGGACGCCGGCATCCGGCCGGAGACCGTGTGGGAGGAACTGCACCGGCGGGAGGGCGTGTCCGGGATCGCGGAAAAGGCCTCGCGCGGCCGGCAGCCGGTGGCGTTGCGGACGGGCACCACCAAGATCCCCTGACTACAGCAGCGGGGTGATCACCTCCCGGGTTTCCGCCGACGGCACCACCGGGGTGATCTCGAACTCCACGAGGTCGCTCCAGGCCAGCACCCATTGCTGCAGCAGCCGGGCGTCGTCGCACTCCATCAGCTGGAAGCAGCGGTCGAAGCTGGCCTCGATCCAGCTGCCGACGGTGCGCAGGCCCTCCGGCGCCCCTCGCCCCTGGTCGCGGAAGCGGCGATAGACCTCGCGGGCATTGCGGTCGCGGAAGCGCTCGATCACCATGAACATCACTGTGGAAAATCCTTTTCTCGGGAGGGTTCGGCGATGCCGGTCAAGGGTCTCGGCGACTACGACGACAGCAACGTGTTCGCCAGGATCCTGCGCGGGGAAATCCCGTGCAAGAAGGCGTATGAGGACGCTTTCGCGCTGGCCTTCCACGACATCGCCCCGCAGGCGCCGGTGCATGTGCTGGTGATCCCGAAGGGAAAATACGTGTCCATCGCCGACTTCACCGCGAAGGCCGCGGACGCCGAGATCGCCGGCTTCTTCCGCGCCGTGGGCACCGTCGCCAGGCAGCTCGAGCTGGAGGCGCCGGGCTATCGCATCCTCGCCAACATGGGCGAGCACTCCGGCCAGGAAGTGCCGCATTTCCACGTGCACATCTTCGGCGGCCGCCCGCTCGGGCGGATGCTGGCGTGATGGAGCAGCGGCTGAGCCTGGTGACGCTGGGCGTCGCCGACGTGGCGCGGGCGCGCGCGTTCTACGAGCGGCTGGGCTGGCGCGCCGCCCGCGCCAGCCAGGCCGGCATCGCGTTTTTCCAGCTGAACGGGTTCGCCCTCGCGCTCTATGGCCGGCGGGCGCTGGCCGAGGATGCCCGGCTGCCCGATGCGGCGGCGGGCTTCGGCGGCATCACGCTCGCCTACAACGTGCGGGCGCGCCAGGACGTGGACAGCACGCTGGCAGCGGCCGTGGCGGCCGGCGGCCAGTTGCTCAAGCCGGCGGAGGACGCCTTCTGGGGCGGCTATTCCGGATATTTCGCCGACCTCGATGGGCATCCGTGGGAGGTCGCGTGGAACCCCGGTTTCCCGATCCTGGCGGATGGGCGGTTGTTGTTGCCGGAGTGATGGAAAGAATCGAAACCGAGCGGCTGCTGCTGCGTCCGGCGCGCCTTGCGGATGCCGGGGCGCTGTTCGTGTTTCTCGGCGATCCGGAGGCGATGCGGTTCACGCATGTGCAGCCAAGCCTGCGCGCCTGCCGCCGCCACCTCGCCGCGCATGAAGCGCAGCGCCGGCGCGTCGGGTGCGCCCCGTGGACAATCCTGGATCGGGTGGACGGGACGATCATCGGCTGGGGCGGCTTGTGCGAAGACCCGTTCGACCCCCGCTGGGGTGTCGAGCTGGTCTACTGGTTCGCGCCCTCCGCCTGGGGCCGCGGCTATGCCGGCGAACTGGCCCGGCACAGCCTGGAAGTGGCGTGGCGGGAGTTGCACCTCGACAGCGTGGCGGCGTTCGCGCATCCCGACAATGCGGCGTCGCGGCGGGTGCTGGAGAAAGCCGGCTTCGTCGCGGAGCGCGATTTGCCGGAGATGCAGCGCGTGCTGTTCCGCTGCCGGCTCGCCGGCATTGACAGCCGCCCGTGCCCGGCGGAGAGTCCCGGCCATCCGAGGGGTGTCCCGCCAGGGGGCTGAGATACCACCGTGCCGTCGCGGCAGCGTGGTGACCCTGATGACCTGATCCGGTTCATGCCGGCGTAGGGACGGGAAGCTACCGCGACCGAACCTTCCCCGATCCTCTCCGTCCGGCGGCCGAACGTGAGAGGACCCGCGCCATGAACGTGCAGACCAAGCCCGCCGCCGTCACCACCGGCCCGATCGTCGGTTCGCGGAAGATCTACACCAGCCCGGAGGGCCGGCCCGACATCGCGGTGCCGTTCCGCGAGATCGCGCTGCACGAAACCGCGCGCGAGGAGCCGTTCCGCACCTACGACACCTCCGGCCCCTATACGGACCTCGGCGTCGCCATCGACCTCGAAGCGGGCCTGGCGCCGACGCGGGCGCCATGGATCGCGCGCCGCGGTTTCGAGGCGATCGCGGCGCGGCCGGTGAAGCCGGAGGACAACGGCAACCTGGCAACCGACAAGGTGGTGCCGGCCTGCCCGGCCGAGCACGTCGTGCTCGCGGGGCGGCCGGGGCAGCTGGTCACGCAGATGGAATTCGCCCGCGCCGGCGTGATCACCGACGAGATGGTCTACGTGGCGCACCGCGAGAACCTCGGGCGCGCCGGTATGGTCGCGGGGGCGGAGGACCGCCGCGCCGACGGCGAGGATTTCGGGGCGTCGATCCCCAACTTCGTCACCCCCGAGTTCGTCCGCGCGGAGGTCGCCGCCGGGCGCGCCATCATCCCCGCCAACATCAACCACCCGGAACTGGAGCCGGTCATCATCGGGCGCAACTTCCTGGTGAAGATCAACGCCAATATCGGCAACTCCGCGGTCACCTCGTCGGCGGCGGAAGAGGTCGAGAAACTGGTGTGGGCGATCCGCTGGGGCGGCGACACGGTCATGGACCTGTCCACCGGGCGCAACATCCACAACATCCGGTCCTGGATCATGCGCAACGCGCCGGTGCCGATCGGGACGGTGCCGATCTACCAGGCGCTGGAGAAGGTCGGAGGGAACCCCGACCTGCTGGACTGGGAGGTGTTCAAGGACACGCTGATCGAGCAGGCCGAGCAGGGGGTGGACTACTTCACCATCCACGCCGGCGTGCGGCTTCGGCACGTGCCGCTGACGGCGCGGCGCGTCACCGGGATCGTGTCGCGCGGCGGCTCGATCATGGCGCGCTGGTGCCTGGCGCACCACAAGGAGAGTTTCCTCTACGAGCGCTTCGACGAGATCTGCGACATCATGCGCCGGTACGACGTCTCGTTCTCGCTCGGCGACGGCCTGCGTCCCGGCTCGATCGCGGATGCCAACGACGCCGCGCAGTTCGCCGAGCTGGAAACCCTGGGCGAGCTGACGAAGATCGCCTGGGACAAGGGCTGCCAGGTGATGATCGAGGGCCCCGGCCATGTCGCCATGCACAAGATCAAGGTGAACATGGACAAGCAGCTGCGCGAGTGCGGGGAGGCGCCGTTCTATACGCTCGGGCCGCTGACCACCGACATCGCGCCGGGCTACGACCACATCACCTCGGCGATCGGGGCGGCGATGATCGGTTGGTTCGGCACCGCGATGCTTTGCTACGTCACGCCGAAGGAGCATCTCGGGCTGCCCAACCGCGACGACGTGAAGGTGGGCGTGATCACCTACCGCATCGCCGCCCACGCCGCCGACCTCGCCAAGGGGCATCCCTCGGCGCGGCTGCGCGACGACGCGATCTCGCGCGCGCGCTTCGAGTTCCGCTGGGAGGACCAGTTCAACCTCGGCCTCGATCCCGACACGGCGCGGCAGTACCACGACGAGACGCTGCCGAAGGAGGCGCACAAGGTGGCGCATTTCTGCTCGATGTGCGGGCCGAAATTCTGTTCGATGAAGATCAGCCACGACATCCGCGCCGACAGCGAGCGTGCGGCGGGGATGGCGCAGATGAGCGAGGCGTTCCGCGCCAAGGGCAGCGCCATCTACGTGCCGGAGGCGGCGGCGGAGTAGCGCCTCGCCGGGCGGAAAGCCAGCCGCTTTCCGCCCGGCGAGAGGCGCGTCTAGCGGCCGCGATAGGTCCGGTGGCAGGCGCCGCAGGCGGCGCCGACGGCCTTGACCTGGGTGGCGACGCCGTCGGCATCGCCGGCCTTGGCGAGCTGGGCCAGCTTCTCGGTGGCCTCGGCGAGGTCGTTTGCCGCCTTCACGAACCCGGCGCGGTCGGACCACACCGTGGGCAGCGCCTTGGTGTTGTGGCCAGTCTCGGTGCCGGGCGGGAAATGCGTCACGAACTGGCGGATCCAGCGTGCCATGGAGGAGGCCGGAAACTCGATGGCCTTGAGGTCGCCCTTGGCCGCGACCACGGCATTGATGCCGGCGAAGCTGGCGGACAGCAGGTCCTGTCCGGCCTGGCGCGTCTCGATCGGGTCGTATGCCTGCGCGCGCGCGGCCGGTGTGGAGGCGGCGGCAAATGCCGCCGCGAGAAGGAACGCGCCAGCCGATTTGGTCACGAATGTCATGCGCAGACGTCTCCGGTTCCGCTTGTTGTCGCCGCCCCGCCCCGGCTGGGGTCGTTGCGCTTTCAGGGACCGGCAGGGAAGCCCGGACCCGCGCGTTTTTTCAAGCGAAAACTCTCAGGCATGAACACTTGCAATCCGAGGGGTGGGGCGCTATTTCAGGGGCACTCCACATCTTCCGCGCGTTCGGGGGGTGGCCTTCGCGGGCCGCCTTTTTTGTTTTGGAACAGGACCTGCCCATCCATACCGGCCTGGAAGCCCGCATCGCCGATGCCGTCGCGCCGACCCTGGCCGACCTCGGCTACGAGCTTGTTCGCGTCGCCGTGCTCGGCCGCGACCGCCCGACGGTGCAGGTGATGGCCGACCGCGCCGATGGTGCCCTGATCGGCGTCAGCGATTGCGAGGTCATCAGCCGCGCCGTCGGGGCCGTGCTCGATGTTGCCGATCCCATTCCCGGCGCCTGGACGCTGGAAGTCAGCTCCGCCGGCATCGACCGTCCGCTGACCCGCCGGCGTGACTGGAACCGCTTCGCCGGCCACCGCGCCCGCGTGGAGCTGTCGGTGCCGCAGGACGGCCGCCGCCGCTTCGACGGCATCGTGCTCGGTGCCGACGCGGAACACGCCCGCCTTCGCCTCGACGACGGCACCGAGGTTTCACTTGCGTTGCCGGACATCCGGCGTGCCAAGCTGGTACTCACCGACGCCTTGATCGCGGCGACCGCCGCTTCGCCAACCAGGACCAACTGAGAGGTTCCAGAAGATGGACACCGCCATCGCCCGCCCGGAGTTGCTGCTGGTGGCTGACGCCGTGGCCCGGGAAAAATCGATCGACCGCGAGGAAGTGCTCGAGGCGATGGAGCAGGCCATCCAGAAGGCCGGGCGCGCCAAGTACGGCCACGAGAAGGACATCCGCGCCACGATCGACCGCAAGACCGGCGATGTCCGCCTGTCGCGCTGGACCGAGGCGGTGGAGACGGTGGAGAACGAGGAAACCCAGATCCCCGTCCACATCGCCCGCAAGTTCAAGCCTGGCATCAACATCGGCGAGCACATCGTCGATCCGCTGCCGCCGATCGATTTCGGCCGCATCGCCGCGCAGACCGCCAAGCAGGTGATCGTGCAGCGCGTGCGCGAATACGAGCGCAAGAAGCAGTTCGACGAGTTCAAGGACCGGGTCGGCGAGATCATCAACGGCGTGGTCAAGCGCACCGAGTACGGCAACCTGATGGTGGAGATCGGCCGGGCCGAGGCGCTGCTGCGCCGCGACGAGCTGATCCCGCGCGAAAGCTTCCGCAATGGCGACCGCGTGCGCGCCTACATCTACGACGTGCGCGAGGAGCCGCGCGGGCCGCAGATCTTCCTGTCGCGGACCCATCCGGGCTTCCTGGCCAAGCTGTTCGCGCAGGAAGTGCCGGAGATCTACGACGGCATCATCGAGATCAAGGCGGTGGCGCGCGATCCCGGCAGCCGCGCCAAGATGGCGGTGATTTCCCGCGACGCCTCGATCGACCCCGTGGGCGCCTGCGTCGGCATGCGCGGATCGCGCGTGCAGGCGGTGGTGCAGGAACTGCAGGGCGAGAAGATCGACATCATCCCTTGGTCGCCGCAGGCCGCCACCTTCGTGGTGAACGCGCTCGCCCCCGCCGAAGTGACCAAGGTGGTGATGGACGAGGAGGCCGGGCGGGTCGAGGTCGTGGTGCCGGACGACCAGCTTTCGCTGGCGATCGGCCGCCGCGGGCAGAACGTGCGCCTGGCCAGCCAGCTCACCCGCTGGGACATCGACATCCTGACCGAGGCCGAGGAAAGCGAGCGCCGGCAGGAGGAATTCCGCCGGCGGACCGGGCTGTTCGTGGAGGCGCTCGATGTCGATGACGTGATCGCCGGCCTGCTGGTGACCGAGGGCTTCAACACGATCGAGGAACTGGCGTTCACGCCGGTGGACGAACTGGCCGACATCGAGGGCTTCGACGAGTCGATCGCGGAAGAGCTGATCCGCCGGGCCGAGGCGTTCCTGGTCAAGCGCGACGACGAGCTGAATGCCAAGCGCACCGAGCTCGGCGTCTCCGACGACATCGCCGCGATCGAGGCGCTGACGCCGGCGATGCTGGTGGCGCTGGGCGAGAAAGGGGTCAAGACGCTCGACGACCTCGCCGACCTCGCCAGCGACGAACTCGTGGAAGCCCTGGGCGAGGGCGCCATGGACGAGGCCACCGCCAACGACGTCATCATGGCCGCGCGGGCCCATTGGTTCGCCGACGAGGCAGGCGCCGCGCCGGGCGCGGCTGCGGCAGGCGATGCCGCCGGCGGCGCGGCGGACTGACGGGAGATCGCAATCACCCCCAACGCCAGCATCCGCACCGACGCGCGCGACGAGGAAGCCGAGAGCGGGCCGATGCGCCGGTGCGCGGTGACGCGCGAGCGGCTGCCGAAGGAGAAGATGATCCGGTTCGTGGTGGGGCCGGAGCGGCGGATTTTTCACGACCTCACCGCAACCCTGCCCGGGCGGGGAATCTGGTTGAGCGCGCGGAGGGATGTGTTAGAAACCGCTCGCACCCGGGGCGCCTTCGCCAGGGCGGCTCGCGGTCCGGTGACCGTGCCCTCCGATCTCACCTCCGACCTGACGGCGGCGCTCACGCGGCGGATCGGCGACACGCTCGGGCTCGCCCGCCGTGCCGGACAGGCGGTATGCGGGTTCAGCCGGGTGCGGGAATGGCTGGAGACGGGGCGTGCCTGCCTGCTGGTCGAGGCGCGGGACGGCAGTCCGGACGAGCGGGCGCGGTTGCTCGGCGGACGGGGCGGAAGCGTCGTGGTGGTGACGCCGCTGCCGGCCGAGGCGCTGGGTCCGGTGTTCGGCCGTGACCACGCGGTGCATGTGGCGGTGGCGCCCGGCCGGTTGGCGACGGTGCTGCGGATCGAGGCGGAGCGACTGGACGGGCTTCAGCGACCGGACGGGCCTGTGGGCGGCGCGGTCGGCGACAACAGGGTCGATACCTCTCCGGCGGTGCCGGAGGCGTTTAGCGAAGGTGCAGGCGATTAGATGAGCGAGAGCAACGATCAGGACGTGGGCAAGGGCCGGCTGTCATTGCGGCCCGCGGGCCGCATGGAACTCGGCCGCACCGTCGATGCCGGATCCGTGCGTCAGAGTTTCAGCCATGGCCGCTCGAAGGTTGTGCAGGTGGAAGTGCGCAAGAAGCGCGCGCCCGGCGCACCTCCGGCCCCGGCCACCCCGGCCGATGCCGCCGGGGCACCGGCGACCGCACGCTCGCCAAGCCCGGCCGCGCGTCCGCCGGCGGGTGCCGGGCGGGCGCTGACCGCCGCCGAGCTGGCGGCCCGGCAACGGGCGCTGGTGGAGCAGCAGCGCGAGAATGCCAAGCGCGAGGCGGAGCGCCGCGAGCGCGAGACGATCTCCATCCTGTCGGCCGCCGAGGAGGCGCGCCGGCGCGAGGAAGAGGCACGGCGCGCCGCCGAGGAGGAGGTTCGCCAGAAGGCCGAGGCGGAGGCGCGGGCGCGCGAGGAGGCCGAGGCCGCCCGCTCCGCCGCCGCCGCAGCCGCGGTGGAGACCGCGGCGCGCACCACCGAGCCCGTGGTGCGCGCACCGGGCGAGGAGCCGCGCCGCGTCGCGCGGCCGGCCACCCCCGCCGCCCCGGCGGCGCCGGCCGGCGAAACGCTGCGCCTGAAGCCCGCGCGGGTGATGGAGGACGACGACGAGGTGCGGCCGGTTCGCCGCCCGGGCGGCGGCGTGGTATTGCCCCGCAAGCCGCAGGTGGCGGCGCCGAAGAAGGGCGTGGACGATCGCCGCCGGGCCGGGCGCATCGACGTGCAGGCCGCCATCGAAGGCGAGGATGACCGCGTGCGCAGCCTGGCTTCGGTGCGCCGCCAGCGTGAACGCGAGCGCCGTCAGGCGGAACTGGAGCGGTTGCGCTCCGATCAGGTGAAAGTCGTGCGCGAAGTCGTGCTGCCGGACAACATCACTGTTCAGGAACTGGCCAACCGCATGGCGGCCAGGGCCCCCGAAGTGATCAAGGCGCTGATGAAACTCGGCGTCATGGCCACCATCACGCAGAGCCTGGACGCCGACACCGCCGAACTGGTGGTGCAGGAATTCGGCCACCGCGTGAAGCGCGTCTCCGAGGACGACGTGGAGCTCGGGCTGGAAGGCGCGGTGGACGAGGACACCGAACTGGTGGCGCGCCCGCCGGTGGTGACCATCATGGGCCATGTGGACCACGGCAAGACGAGCCTGCTGGACGCGCTGCGCGCCACCGACGTGGCCGGCGGCGAGGCCGGCGGGATCACCCAGCATATCGGCGCCTACCAGGTGACGCTGCCCTCGGGCGCGCGTATCACCTTCATCGACACGCCGGGCCACGAGGCGTTCACCGCCATGCGCTCACGCGGCGCGGGCGTCACCGACATCGTGGTGCTGGTGGTCGCCGCCGATGACGGGGTGATGCCGCAGACGATCGAGGCGATCCGCCACGCCCGCGCGGCGGATGCGCCGATCATCGTCGCCATCAACAAGATGGACAAGCCGGACGCCAACCCGAACCGGGTGCGCCAGGAACTGCTCAGCCACGAGATCGTGGTCGAGGACATGGGCGGCGAGACGCAGGACGTGGAGGTCTCGGCGATCAAGAAGACCGGGCTCGACAAGCTGGAGGAGGCCATTCTCCTGCAGGCCGAAATCCTCGACCTGCGGGCCAACCCGGACCGCCAGGCCGAGGGCGCGGTGATCGAGAGCCGGCTGGACCGCGGGCGCGGGCCGGTGGCGACGGTGCTGGTGCAGAAGGGCACGCTGCGCCAGGGCGACATCGTGGTGGCCGGCGCCGAGTGGGGCCGGGTGCGGGCGATGCTCGACGACAAGGGCCAGCAGCTGAAGGAAGCCGGGCCGTCCAGCCCGGTGGAGATCCTCGGCCTCGCCGGCGTGCCCACCGCAGGCGAGCCGTTCGTCGCGGTGGAGAACGAAAGCCGCGCGCGCGAGATCAGCGAGTTCCGCCAGCGCAAGGTGCGCGACAAGGCGGCCGGCATGACCGCCGCGGCGCGCGGCACGCTCGACGAGATGCTCGCGCGCATCCAGGCCGGCGTGCAGAAGGAAGTGGCCGTGCTGATCAAGGCCGACGTGCAGGGCAGCGCCGAAGCCATCCACGCGGTGGTGCTGAAGCTCGCGCACGAGGAGGTCAAGGTGCGGGTGCTCACGGCCAGCGTAGGGCAGATCACCGAGAGCGACATCCAGCTGGCGAAGGCGTCGGCCGGGGTGATCGTGGCGTTCAACGTGCGCGCGACCACGCAGGCGCGCGACCTCGCGCAGCGCGAGGGCGTGGACATCCGCTACTACTCGATCATCTACGACGTCGCCGACGACGTGGAGAAGCTGGTCCGCGGCAAGGTCGCTCCGAAGGCGCGGGAGAACTTCCTGGGCTACGCCGAAATCCGCAAGGTGTTCGACATCACCAAGTCCGGGAAGGTGGCGGGCTGCATGGTCACGGAAGGCGTGGTCAAGCGCGGCGCCGGCGTGCGCCTGCTGCGCGACGGGGTGGTGATCCACAGCGGCGAACTGACGCAGCTCAAGCGTTTCAAGGACGACGTGCGCGAGGTCGCCCGCGGCTACGAGTGCGGGTTGTCCTTCGCCAACTTCTCCGACCTGCGCGAGGGTGACGTCGTCGAGTGCTTCGAGATCGAGATGGTGCCGGGTTGAAGCAGGTTGCGGCAAAGGCGCCCACCCAGCGGCAGTTGCGCGTGGCGGAGGAAATCCGCCACGTACTGGCCGGGGTGTTCCAGCGCGGCGAAATCCGCGACCCGGACCTGGCGGACGTCCCGATCACCGTTACCGAGGTGCGGATCAGCCCCGACCTGAAGCGGGCGACGGCCTTCGTGACCCGTCTCGGGCGGTCCGACATCGCGGAGAAGCTGCCGGCCCTGCGGCGTGCGGCGCCGTTCCTGCGCGGCTTCCTGGCGCGCGAACTGCGGCTGCGCGCGGCGCCCGACCTGTCGTTCCAGGCGGACACCAGCATCGACTACGCGATGCACGTGGACCGGCTGCTGCGGGCGCCGGACGTGGCGCGGGACCTCGGCACCTCGTAGAACGGTCGCGGAAGGCGCTTCGCTCCGGCGCCCGGCGCCCCCCCTTCGGAACAGAAAACGCATGCGCCAACGCCGAGCCCGCGGCCGCCCCCTCGACGGCTGGCTGATCGTGGACAAGCCGCAGGGGCTGACCAGCACCGACGTGGTCAACCGCGTGCGCCGCTGGTTCGACGCCCAGAAGGCCGGGCATGGCGGGACGCTCGACCCGCTGGCGACCGGGCTGCTGCCGGTGGCGTTCGGGGCGGCCACCAAGACCGTGCCGTATGTCATGGACGGCACCAAGATCTACCGCTTCACCCTGCGCCTGGGCGAGGCGCGCGACACCGACGACGCCGACGGCCAGGTGACCGCAACCTCGGACGAACGTCCCACCGATGCACGCATCACCGCCGAACTGGCGGCGTTCCGCGGCGACATCATGCAGGTTCCGCCGGCCTTCTCGGCGATCAAGGTGGCCGGCGAGCGTGCCTACGACCTCGCGCGCGCCGGCGCCCCGCCGGTGCTGGAGCCGCGTCCGGCGCGGGTGGACCGGTTCGACCTCGTGGAGCGGCCCGATGCCGACACCGCGGTGTTCGAGGTGCATTCCGGCAAGGGCGTCTACATGCGCAGCCTGGCCCGCGACCTCGCCCGCGCCTGTGGCACGCTCGGCCATGTCGCGGCACTGCGCCGCCTGCGCGTGGGTCCCTTTACCGAAACGCAGGCGATTCCGCTGGACAAACTGCAACGGGCGGAGGATACCCCGCCGACTTCCCCGGACTTCCTGCTTCCGGTCGCGACCGCGCTGGCCGACATCCCGGCGCTGGCCCTGACGGAGGCGGAAGCCTTCGGCCTTGCGCACGGCCAGGCAATAAGCCTGGTGGTGCTGATGGGCCGCATTCCACGGGCGGCCGATCCCGATGGTGGATTGGCCCGCGCCATGGCGGGGAGCCGCGTCATCGGGCTTTGCCGGCTGCAGGACGGCTGGCTGAAGCCCGAACGCCTCCTGTGAGGCAGGCGCGGTCGGCGGCAACCCCAACCGAGGAGAAATCCCGATGTCGATCACTGCAGAGCGCCGCACGGCGCTCATTTCCGACTATGCCAACACCAACGGCGACACCGGCAGCCCGGAAGTCCAGGTGGCGCTGCTGTCCGAGCGGATCGGCAACCTTACCGAGCACCTGAAGACGCACGCCAAGGATTTCCACAGCCGGCGCGGCCTGCTGATGATGGTGGGGCGCCGGCGCCGCCTGCTCGATTACCTGAAGAACAAGGACCAGCGGCGCTACGAAGCGCTGATCGGGCGCCTGAACCTGCGCCGGTGATCCTGATATACTTGGCAGTCCGCCCCATATAGGCGGGTGCCACTTCGTCCCCGCGCCATGGTGGCGCGGGGCAACGCCACCCGGGGCATGGGCCCCGGTCGCCGCGACTGCGGCGGAACGACAGACGGCCGATCCGGCTACACCCCGGCACTGACGGGAGCCGCGACGGCGCCTCCGGCCACATGGTCGTGGCTCGTGCCCCGCACGGTCCACACCGCTTCTGGTCCCCGCTCGGACCAGACGCCCCCATGCCGCCCGAGACGCCGTATCCCGAACCGGGCACTGACGGATCGATCCCTGCCGCCCGCCGACGTCGCGACCCAAGAAGGAAACAAGGACGCGATGTTCAACTACTTCCGCAAGGAACTCGACTGGGGCGGGCGCAAGCTCGTGCTCGAAACCGGCAAGATCGCCCGCCAGGCCGACGGCGCCGTGCTGGTGAGCTACGGCGACACCATCGTGCTGTGCACCGCCGTGGGCGTGCGCACCTCCAAGCCCGGCCAGGACTTCTTCCCGCTGACGGTGAACTACCAGGAGAAGACCTTCGCCGCCGGAAAGATCCCCGGCGGGTTCTTCAAGCGCGAGGGCCGTCCCACCGAGAAGGAGACGCTGGTCAGCCGGCTGATCGACCGCCCCATCCGCCCGCTGTTCCCGCACGGGTTCCGCAACGAGGTCCAGGTCATCGCCACCGTGCTCAGCCACGACCTGGAGAACGACCCCGACGTCGTCGCCATGGTCGGCTGCTCGGCGGCGCTGACGCTGTCCGGCATCCCGTTCTTCGGCCCGGTCGCCGCGGCGCGGGTGGCCTGGCTGGATGGAAGCTACGTGCTCAACCCCACCAGCGAGCAGGTGAAGGCGAGCAGGCTCGACCTGGTCGTCGCCGGCACCACCGAGGGCGTGCTGATGGTGGAGTCCGAGGCGGACGAGCTGCCCGAGGACATCATGCTCGGCGCCGTCACCTTCGGGCACACGCATTTCCAGCCGGTGATCCAGGCGATCATCGAACTGGCCGAGGTCGCGGCGCGCGAGCCCTGGCCGCTGCCCGAGCCCTCGGAGGAGGAGCGCACCCTCGCCGCCCGCGTCGATGCGGCCGGCCGTCCGCTGCTGACCGAAGCCTATCGGGAGCCGCTGAAGCAGGTCCGCCAGGACAAGGTGTCGGCGGCGAAGAAGGCGGCGATGGCGACGCTGGTCGCCGAAGGGATCGAGGGCGACCGCGTCAAGGGCATGTTCAAGGAACTGGAGGCGGACATCGTCCGCAACGCCATCCTCGACACCGGCCTGCGCATCGACGGGCGCGACACCAAGACCGTGCGCCCGATCGTGTCGGAGGTTGGCGTGCTGCCGCGCGCGCACGGCAGCGCGCTGTTCACCCGCGGCGAGACGCAGGCGCTGTGCGTGGCGACCCTGGGCACCGGGCAGGACGAGCAGATCATCGACGCGCTCGAGGGCGAGTACCGCGAGCACTTCATGCTGCACTACAACTTCCCTCCGTACTCGGTGGGCGAGGCCGGCCGCATGGGTTCGCCCGGGCGGCGTGAAATCGGCCACGGGAAGCTGGCCTGGCGGGCGATCCATCCGGTGCTGCCCACGAAGGAGCGGTTCCCGTACACGCTGCGGGTGGTCAGCGAGATCACCGAGAGCAACGGCAGCTCCTCGATGGCCACGGTGTGCGGCAGCAGCCTCGCGCTGATGGACGCTGGCGTGCCGCTGCGCCGGCCGGTGGCGGGCATCGCGATGGGGCTGATCAAGGAGGATCGCGCCTACGCCGTGCTGTCGGACATCCTCGGCGACGAGGACCATCTCGGCGACATGGACTTCAAGGTGGCCGGGACCGAGCAGGGCATCACCAGCCTGCAGATGGACATCAAGATCACCTCCATCACGCCGGAGATCATGCAGGTGGCGCTGGCCCAGGCGCGCGACGGGCGGCTGCACATCCTGGGCGAGATGGGCCGCGCCATCACCGGGGCGCGCAGCGACGTGGCGGCAACGGCCCCGCGCATCACCACCATCACCGTGCCGAAGGAGAAGATCCGCGAGGTGATCGGCACGGGCGGCAAGGTGATCCGCGAGATCGTCGAGCAGACCGGCTGCAAGATCGACATCGACGACGACGGCACCATCAAGATCGCCGCCTCGGTGCAGGAGAAGGCGCAGGCCGCCATCGACTGGATCCGCGGCATCGTGGCGGAGCCGGAGGTCGGCGTGATCTACAACGGCAAGGTGGTGAAGACCGCCGATTTCGGCGCCTTCGTGAACTTCCTGGGGTCCCGCGACGGACTGGTGCACATCAGCGAACTGCAGCAGGGCCGGGTCAACAAGACCAGCGACGTGGTCAATGTCGGCGATGCGGTGAAGGTGAAGGTGCTCGGCTTCGACGACCGCGGCAAGGTGAAGCTGTCGATGCGCGTGGTGGACCAGGCCACCGGCGAGGACATCAGCGACAAGGTCGGGCCGAAGGGCCGCGAAGGCGGCGGGCGCGATCGCGGCGAGCGCGGGGACCGGCAGCCGGAGGTGGCGGACGGGCAGCCGGCATAGCCGGCTGCATCTCCCTGGTGCGTCGCGGGGCGGCATCGGTTACAAGATCGTGAGTGCAATGGAGCCCGGGCAGGCCGGCTCGCCGAAGGACAGCGAGGCGACAGTGCGATGAAGCCGATCAACACGATCCGCATGGCCGGCGTCGATGTGCTGCCCCTGATCGAGGGCGGCAAGGGCGTCGCCATCTCCAACGGGATCACCGCCGGCCATTGGGCGGCCGGCGGTGGCACCGGGACGTTCAGCGCCGTCAACGCCGACAGCTACGACGCCGACGGCCGCCCCATCCCGCAGGAATACCACGCCCGCACCCGCCGCGAGCGCCACGACGAACTGGTGGCCTACGGCATCGCCGGCGGCATCGCGCAGGCGCAGCGGGCGCGCGACATCTGCGGGCCCGAGGGGCGCATCCACGCCAACATCCTGTGGGAGATGGGCGGGGCCGAGCGGGTCATCAACGGCGTGCTGGAAGGGGCTCGCGGCCTGATCAACGGCATCACCTGCGGCGCCGGCATGCCGTACCGCCTGGCCGACATCGCGGCGCGGTTCAACGTGCACTACTACCCCATCGTGTCGTCCTCCCGCGCGTTCGGCGCGTTGTGGAAGCGCGCCTACCACAAGGCCGCGGCCCTGCTTGGCGGCGTGGTCTACGAGGACCCCTGGCTGGCCGGCGGCCATAACGGCCTGTCCAACAGCGAGGACCCGAACAAGCCGGAGGACCCGTTCCCCCGCGTGCTCGCCCTGCGCAAGCTGATGCGCGAGTTCGGCCTGGGCGAAACCCCGATCATCATGGCCGGCGGCGTGTGGTGGCTGGAGGAGTGGGAGAACTGGATCGAGAACCCCGAACTCGGCCCGATCGCCTTCCAGTTCGGCACCCGCCCGCTGCTGACCAAGGAAAGTCCGATCGGCGAGGGCTGGAAGCGCCGGCTGCTGACCCTGGGGGAAGGCGACGTTTTCCTCAACAGGTTCAGCCCGACCGGCTTCTACTCCTCGGCGGTGAACAACAACTTCATCCGCGAGCTGCGCGGGCGCAGCGACCGCCAGGCCGCCTACACCACCGAGGCGATCGGCGAGCACCAGGCCGAATACGGCGTCGGGCCGCGCAAGCGCATCGTCTACCTCACGCCCACCGACCTTTCGCGCGTGCATGCCTGGGAAGCCGAGGGCCACACCGAGGCGCTGCGCACGCCCGACAACACGCTGGTGTTCGTGACGCCGGAGAAGGCGCAGGAGATCCTCGCCGACCAGGCGGCGTGCATGGGCTGCCTGAGCCAGTGCCGCTTCTCCAACTGGTCGCAGCACGAGGAGGATTTCAGCACCGGCAAGAAGGCGGACCCGCGCAGCTTCTGCATCCAGAAGACGTTGCAGGACATCGCGCATCGCTCGGACGCCGAGGACGCGGTGGAGAACAACCTCATGTTCTCCGGGCACAACGCCTTCCGGTTCGCCAGGGACCCGTTCTACAGCAACGGGTTCATTCCCACCGTCCGACAGCTGGTGGAGCGCATCCTCACCGGGCGGTAAGCCCCCAATCCGTCTACGCGCTTAGGCCGACATTCCAGAAGCACGGCCAGGACTGCGGCGTATAGCCGGTCAGCTTGCTGCTGATGCCGTACAGGAAATACCACTCGCCCAGCTTGATGGTGGGCACGTCGCGGTAGAAGATCGCCTGGATGCGCTTCCAGATTTCGATCCGCTTCGCCTGGTCGGTCTCGGTCACGAACGCATCCAGTGCCGCGCGCTTGTCGGGTGAATCCCACCAGCCGGGATAGGTCGGGTTCATGATGGTGATCAGCGTGGGGTCCGCCACCACGCTGTGCGCGGCGATGAAGCCTTCCCACAGCGTCTCGTTGGTGCGCTTCTGCAGCAGCGTCGCCCAGTCCATCACCTGCAGTTCGACCTTGAAGCCGACATCCTCGAGGTTGGCCTGCGCGACCTGGCCGATCTTGTACATGTAGTCGTACTGGGTGGTGACGAGGAAGCGCACCGGCTTGCCGTCGTACCCCGCCTCCTTCAGCAGGGCGCGGGCGCGGGCGGGGTCCTTCATGTTGTAGCCGGGCGACGTGGGATCGTAGTAGGCGGTGCCCTGCGGATAGATCGAGCCCTGCAGGCGCCACTTCGATTTGTCGCCGAATGCGGCGGCCAGCATGTCCTCCGGCACCACGGCTGCCTGCGCGGCGCGGCGCAGCAGCACGTTGCTCATCACCCCGGCCTTGGTGTTGAAGATCATGATCGAGGAATTCGGCGAGTCCACCGTCCCCGGCCGCACGTTCGGCGCGTTGGCCAGGCGCGCATGGCTTTCCGGCGTGAGCAGGTCGGCGAAGTGGAACTGGCCGGACAGCAGCCCGTCCGCCCGCGTCGTGGGGTTCGGCACCGGCACGAAGCGGAGCTCGTCGATCAGCGCCTGCCGCCGTCCGGCATAGCCGTTCGGCGTGCCCGGCGGCGAGGCGTATTGCGGGAATTTCGCCAGGCGCACGTACTGGTCGGGCTTGTACTCGATCAGCGAATAGGGGCCGGTGCCGATGAATTCGCGCAGCGGATCCGGCGCCGTCGCCAGCCGCCTGGGCATGATCGCGGCGGCGCCGTTGGGGTAGGCCAGCAGCGCCAGCAGCGGCGCGTACGGCTTCTTCAGGTGCAGGCGCACGGTCGCGGCGTCGGCCGCGGTGACGGTCTCCACGTATTCGCCGCCGAGCCGCCCGCGCGGGGACAGCCGCAGCCAGCGCTGCAGCGAGGCCGCGACGTCGTCGGCGTTCATCATGGTGCCGTCGTGGAAGCGCGCATCGGTGCGCAGCCGGATCGTGTAGTCGCGCCCGTCCGGGGAGACCTCCGGCATGGCGGCGGCCAGCACCGGGTGGAACTGCAGCGACGGGTCGAAGATGTACAATGTCTCGTGGATGTGCTGGTCGATCTCCGACACGAGGTCGGCGGTGAACGGCATGGGATCGAGCGAGCCGGGATCGCCGATGGTGGCGATGGTGGCGATGGTGGGGGCCTGGGCGCGCGGCCCGGCGGTGGGGAGCAGGGTGGCGGCGGCGCCGGCGAGGACGCTGCGGCGGTCGAGCGTTACCAGCGTGTTCATGGATCCCTCCGTTTGCCGGGGGCACTGTAGGAGGTGCGCGCGATTAGAAAAGGCTGCGGTGCTGCCCTATGGCGCCCCGCCGCCGGGCTGCCTAGACTTGCATTCCGACAGCGGCGAACCCGGAGATCCATGACCAACTACGTCCTGCGGCGCCTGGTGGGCATGTTCGTGGTCATGTTCATCGTCGCCACCATCGTGTTCGTCATCGCGCATATCATCCCCGGCGACCCCGCCGGCGTGATGCTCGGCTCGGACGCCACCGCCGCCGACATCGAGGCGCTGCGCCACCGCCTCGGCCTCGATGTCCCGCTGCCGCTGCAGTACCTGGATTTCCTTCGCGATGCCGCGACGCTGCGGCTCGGCGATTCCATCTTCCTCAACCGCAGCGTCATGCAGGCGCTGGGCGAGCGCGCGCCGCTCACGGCGCAGCTCACGCTGATGGCGGCGGCCCTGGCGATCTGCGTGGGCGTGCCCGTCGGCGTGCTGTCGGCGATCACCCGCGGCAGCGTGCTCGACCAGGCGGTGACGGCGCTGTCGATGACCGCCGCCAGCCTGCCGAGTTTCTGGATCGGCCTGACGCTGATCGAGTATCTCGCGGTGCAGTGGCGCATCCTGCCGGTGGCCGGCTACGGGCCGCCCGAGGCGGGGTTGGTGGAGCACATGCGCTACCTCATCCTGCCGGCGATCGCCGTGGGCGTGCCGAACTCGGCGCTGATCATCCGTTTCACCCGCACCAGCATGCTGGATGTGCTGCACGAGGACTACGTGCGCACGGCGCGGGCAAAGGGGCTGGCGCCTGGCACGGTGATCGTCAAGCATGCCTTCCGCAATGCCCGGACCTCGGTGCTGACGGTGATCGGCCTGACGGTGGCGGGACTGCTGGGCGGCGCGATCGTCACCGAGACCGTGTTCGCCCTGCCCGGTGTCGGCAACCTGGTGGTCTCGGCGGTGCTGCGGCGCGACTACCCGGTGATCCAGGGGGCGCTGCTGATCATTTCGGGGATGTATGTGCTGATCAACCTGGGCGTCGATCTCCTGTACGCGGTGCTGGATCCGAGGGTGCGCTATTGATGTCCGACATCGCCATCGAGGCCGTCGCAGCGAAGCCCGCGCCATCGCCCACCGCGCTGCTGCTCGGCCGCCTGGTGCGCCGGCGGCTGGTGCTGCTCAGCCTGATCGTGCTGCTGGTGGTGGTGTCCTGCGCCATCGCCGCCCCCTGGATAGCGCCGTACAGCCCGACGCGCATGGACGTCGCGCACCGGCTTTCGCCACCCTCCGCTCTGCACTGGTTCGGCTCGGACGATTTTGGCCGCGACACGCTGACCCGCTGCATCTACGGCGCCCGCCTGTCGCTCATGTGCGGGCTGATGGTGGTGCTGACCTCGCTGATCCTCGGCACCATGCTCGGCGTCATCTCCGGCTACGTCCGGCGCCTCGACGGCATCCTGATGCGGGTGACCGACGCATTGATGGCGTTTCCCGACATCCTGCTGGCGATCGCGCTGATGGCGGCGCTGGGCGCGTCGCTATACGACGTGGTGATCGCGCTGACCACGGTGTACACCCCGCGCGTCGCCCGCGTGGCGCGCGGCGGCACCCTGGTACTGCGCGAGCTGCAGTTCATCGAGGCGGCGGAAGCGCTGGGCGCCACCGACAAGCGGGTGATGCTGCGCCACCTGCTGCCGAACCTCGTCTCGCCATTGCTGGTGCAGGGCACGTTCATCTTCGCCGCCGCAATCCTTACGGAAGCGGCGCTGTCGTTCCTCGGCGCCGGGGTGCCGCCGCCCAACGCCACCTGGGGCAACATGATCGCCAGCGCCCAGCAATACATGCAGCAGGCGCAGTGGCTGATCCTCGCCCCCGGCCTGTGCATCGTATCGACCGTGCTGTCGCTGCAGATGGTCGGCGACGGCCTGCGCGACGCACTCGACCCCAAGCTGCGGCGCCTCACGTGACCGACGCGCCGCCCGCCGAGGCCCTGCTGACCGTCGAGGACCTGCAGACCTTCTTCCGCGCCGGCGACGAGGTTTCCCGCGCCGTGGACGGCGTCAGCTTCCACGTCAACCGCGGCGAGACGCTGGCGATCGTCGGGGAAAGCGGCTCCGGCAAGTCGGTGACGGCGCTGTCGATCATGCGGCTGGTGCCGATCCCGCCCGGCGAGATCGCCGGCGGGCGGGTGCGGTTCCGCGACCGCGGCGGCGCCATGCGCGACCTGCTGGCGCTGTCGGAGCGGGAGATGCGGGCAGTGCGCGGCAACGAGATCGGCATGATCTTCCAGGAGCCGATGAGCAGCCTCAACCCGCTGCTGACGGTGGGTGAACAGATCGCCGAGGTGGTGCGCCTGCACCGCGGCCTCGGCCACGCAGCCGCATCCAGGCGCGCGGTGGAGATGCTGGCGCGGGTCAACATTCCCGATCCGAAGAGCCGCATCGGCGAATACCCGCACCGGCTGTCCGGCGGCATGCGGCAGCGGGTGATGATCGCGATGGCGCTGTCCTGCAATCCCACGCTGCTGATCGCCGACGAGCCCACCACGGCGCTGGATGTCACCATCCAGGCGCAGATCCTGGACCTCATGCGCGAATTGCAGGCCGAGAGCGAGATGAGCATCCTGTTCATCACCCACAATCTGGGCGTGGTGGCGGAAATCGCCGACCGGGTGGCGGTGATGTACGGCGGGCGGGTGGTGGAGCAGGGCGCCGTCGGCACCGTGTTCGCGAGCCCGCTCCACCCCTACACCCGCGCCCTGCTGCGCAGCATTCCCAGCGTCGCCAGCCACGGCCGCGATCCTGGGCGCCGGCTGCTTGCCATTCCCGGGCAGGTACCAAGCCCCGCTGCGCTGCCGCCGGGCTGCGCCTTTGCGCCGCGCTGCGAGCTGGCGATTGCCCGCTGCCATGAGACGCCGCCGCCGACCGAGGAAGCGCTGCCCGGACACACCGTCCGCTGCTACCGCTGGAGGGACGCATGAGCGCCCCGCTGGTGGAGGTCTCCGACCTTCAGGTTGCCTTCCCGGTTCGCTCCGGACTGTTCGCCCGCAGCACCCGGTCGCTCCGCGCGGTCGATCACGTCAGCCTGGGCGTCGCCCGCGGCGAGGTGCTGGGGCTCGTCGGCGAATCCGGCAGCGGCAAGACCACCACGGGGCGTGCCATCCTGCGCCTGCTCGCCCCCACCGGCGGCAGCGTGCGCTTCGACCGCACCGACATCACGGGGCTCGACCGGGCGGCGATGCGGCCGCTGCGCCGGCGGATGCAGATGATTTTCCAGGACCCCTACTCCAGCCTGAACCCGCGGCTGAAGGTTCGAGACATCATCGGCGAGCCGTACATCATCCACGACATCGGCGCACCGCAGGACCGCGTGGAGATGGTGCGCGAGATGCTTCGCCGGGTCGGACTGCCGCAGGATTCGATGGACCGCTATCCCCACGAGTTCTCCGGCGGCCAGCGCCAGCGCATCGGCATCGCCCGCGCGCTGGCGGTGGGACCGGAATTCGTGATCGCCGACGAACCGGTCTCCGCACTCGACGTGTCGGTGCAGGCGCAGGTGCTCAACCTTCTGCTCGACCTGCAGCAGCAGCTCGGCCTGACCATGCTGTTCATCGCCCACGACCTCGCGGTGGTGCAGTACGTGAGCGACCGCGTGGTGGTGCTGTATCTCGGCCGCGTCATGGAGATCGCGCCGAGCCATGAGCTGTATGTCCGCCCGCGCCACCCCTACACGGTGGCGCTGCTGGAGGCCGCGCCGATGCCGGACCCGTCCCGCCGCCGCCGCCACGCCGGCCTGCACGGCGAGATCCCCAGCGCCTTCAACCCGCCCTCCGGCTGCGTGTTCCGCACCCGCTGCCCGCACGCGATCGCGGAATGCGCGGTGACGGTTCCGCCGCTGGTGGAGGTTTCCCCCGGTCACAGCAAGGCCTGCATCCGGGACGACATCGTGTAGCGCCTTGAGCGATCCCGCCCCCACCGCGTTGCAGCCCCGGCTGCGCCTGCTGATCCCGCTCGTGGTCGCCTTCGCCTTCTTCCTCGAACAGCTCGACCAGACCATCATCACCACCGCCATTCCCGACATGGCGCGCGGCCTGGACGAAACCCCCCTGCGCCTCAATCTCGCGCTCACCAGCTACATCCTCAGCCTCGCGGTGTTCATCCCGGTGAGCGGCTGGGTCGCCGACCGCTTCGGCATGCGGCGCACTTTCTGCGCGGCGATGGCGGTGTTCACGCTCGGCTCGATCGCCTGCGGTGCGGCGATCGACCTGCCGATGCTGGTGGCCAGCCGCGTGCTGCAAGGATTCGGGGGCGCCATGATGACGCCGGTGGGGCGGCTGATCCTGCTGCGCAGCTTTCCCCGCGCCGACCTGATCACCGCCATGAGCTATTCCAGCATCCCCGCCGTGCTCGGCCCGACTCTGGGGCCGCTCGCCGGCGGGGCCATCACCACCTATGCGTCCTGGCGCTGGATCTTCTTCGTCAACGTGCCGTTCGGCGTGGCCGGCATCCTGCTCGCGTGGCGCTATGTCAGCGACGTCGCGACGCCGCGGGGCTACCGGTTCGACTGGCCGGGTTTCGGGATCTGCGCGCTGGGCATGATCCTGCTGCAGTTCGGCATCGAGACGCTGGGCCGGCCGCTGCTGCCGCGGGCCATGGTGGCGCTGCTGTTCGTGTCCGCAATCCTGGTGCTGATCGGGTATGCATTCTATGCCCGCAACCGGCCGAACGCGGCGCTCGACCTGACGCAGTTCCGGGTGCGGACGTTCCGCATTTCCGTGCTGTCGGGCTCGCTGGCGCGCATCGGGCTCACCGCCATGCCGTTCATGCTGCCGCTGCTGTTCCAGCTCGGCTTCGGGCTGTCGCCGATCCGGTCGGGGTCGCTCACCTTCGTCTCCAGCCTGGGCACCATCGTGATCCGCCCGCTCAGCGCCACGCTGCTGCGTCTGTTCGGCTTCGACCGGCTGCTGGTGGGCAATACGATCGTCGCGGCGCTGGTGATCGCCGGGTTCGGGCTGATCGGGCCGGACACGCCCGAGTACCTGGTGCTTGCCTACATCCTGTTCTACGGCATCGTCCGCAACACCCAGTTCAACTCCTCCCAGACGCTGACCTTCGCCGACATCCCGCCGGCCGGATTGTCGCGCGCGACCAGCCTGGCGGGGGTGATCCAGCAACTGTCGCAGGGCTTCGGCGTCTCCGTGAGTGCCGCCCTGCTGGGGCTGGTCGCCGGATCGGAATCGGTGCTTGGTGTTGCCGACTTCCAGCAGGTGTTCATTGTCCTTGCGATCGTCCCATTGCTCGCCCTTCCCGGCTTCCTGCGGCTGCTGCCGCAGGACGGCGCGGTGATCAGCCACCATGTCCGCGGCGCGTGATCTTCTGGCCGCTGCCGGGCGCCTACTCGATTCGTTCGATGCCGATGTCCTGGGGGAATTCCGTGTGGATTGGCCTGGCACCGCCCCGTGCCGGCCGGTCGAGCCGGCCGCCCTGCCGGTGCTGCGCTGGCTGGCGCAGACGCGTGCGGCGACGTGCCCGCGCACCGATGACATCGTTGGCCGGCTGATCGGCCAGGCGGCGGGGCTCGCGTGGCGGCAGACCTATTCGGCTTCGGACCTCGGCGCGGCGTTCCTCGACCGCTACGGCTGGACGGAGCTGGCCGGACTGCGGGGGCCGGTCGCCAGCGAGCGCCTGGCCGCGGGCTTTCTGCTGCTCGGGCCGCGCACCGAGTATCCGCGCCACAGCCACGAGGCGGCCGAGATCTACCTGCCGCTTTCCGGCACCGCGCAGTGGCAGCGCGGCGACGAACCGTGGATTTCCCGCCCGCCCGGAGACCTCGTCCACCATCCGCACTGGATGCCGCACGCCATGCGCACCGATGCGGACCCGCTGCTCGCGCTCTACCTCTGGCGCGGCGGCGACCTCGCGCAGAAATCGGTCCTGGGGTAGCGTCCGGCGGCGATCAGGGGGGTCATTATGCTTACACGCGAACGCCGCGCACGCGCCGAGCGCTTCCTGCCGCAGAACGTGCGACCCCTGTTCTACAACCCGCAGGTGCGCCCGCACTGGATCGGCGGCGGCGACCGGTTCTGGTATCGCCGCGAATCCCCTGACGGCATCACCTTCACCGAAGTGAACGCCGCCGACGGCAGCACCCGACCCGCCTTCGACCACGCCGCGGTGGCGGCGGCGCTCGCCGCCGCGACGGGGATGCCACAGGACCCTAACCGGCTGGCGATCGACATCATCGAGCTCGGCGGGCAGGATTCAATGACCCTGCATGCGGCCGCGCAGGACTGGATCTTTGCCGGCGGTGCATGCCGCCCCTTGCCGGTGGCGGCACCCGGGCATCCCGGGGAGGTGCGTTCCCCCGACGGGACGCGCGCCGCCTATCGCCACGGCCACGATCTTTGGGTGCGCGACATCGAAACCGGGGTCGAGCGGAAACTCACCGCCGACGGCGCGCCGCACCACGCCTATGGCAAGTCGCCCGACATGAACCTTACCACCGTGACGCTGGCGCGCCGCGGTGTCACGCTGCCCGCCGGCGTGCTGTGGTCGCCGGACTCGACCCGGATGTTCACGTTCCGGCTCGACGAGCGCGCAGTGGGCAATCTTCCGCTCGTCCAGCATGTGCCCGACAGCGGTTCCGCCCGTCCGGTGCTGCACACGCTGAAGGTTGCATTGAGCGGCGACCCCGATCTTCCGATGCAGCAGCATTGTGTCATCGACATCGCCAGCGGGAAGATCGTGCCCGCGCAATCGGGCCCGCACGTGGCCGGCGTGATGACCTGCATCGAGCGCGAAGAAGCCTGGTGGAGCGGTGATTCCACCCGCGTGTTCTTCCTCGGCCATGACCGGCACAGCCGCACCCTCACGCTGTTCGAGCTCGATGCCAGGACCGGTGCGGTGCGCACGGTGATCAGCGAGACCGCCGCCACGTTCACCGAAGTCAACGTCTCCGTCACCGGGCTGCCGAACATCCGGGTGCTCGACGCCAGCCGCGAGGTGATCTGGTTCTCCCAGCGCGACGGCTGGGCGCAGCTTTATCTCCACGACCTCGACACTGGCGCGTTGAAGAACCGCATCACGTCGGGCGAATGGGTGGTGCGCGACATCGTGCATGTGGATGAAGCCGCGCGCGAGGTGTTCTTCCTCGCCAGCGGCGTCGATCCGGCGGCCGATCCCTATTACCGCACATTGTGCCGCGTCGGGTTCGATGGGTCCGGCTTCACCGTTCTGACGCCGGAGCCGCATGATCACGCGCTGGCCACGCCGCAGAAGCGGGTGCCGCGCGACCACATCCGCCCGGTGGGCGAGGTCGGAGAATGGCGGGCGCCGTCCGGCCGCTTTTTTGTTCACACGCATTCGACGCTGGACCGCCTTCCGGTCTCGGTGCTGCGTCGCGGCGACGGCCGCGCGGTGGCGACGCTGGAAACCGCGTCGCTGGACCCGGCCCTGCAAGCCGCCTGGCGCTGGCCGACGCCGTTTCGCACGCGCGCCGCGGACGGCGCGACGGACCTGTCGGGCGCGATCTGGCTGCCGACCGATTTCGACCCGACCCGGAAATACCCGGTGATCGACTACATCTATCCCGGCCCCCAGCGGGGACAGACGCCGACGGTGATGCTCACCGACAGCATGCCGGATCTGTTCCGCTCCTGCCTGCCGCAGGCGTTTGCCGAACTCGGGTTCGTGGTGGTGAACGTCGATGGCCGCGGCACGCCGCTGCGCTCGAAGGCGTTTCACGACACCAGCTACGGCCGCCTCGATGACCCCGGCACGCTGGCCGACCACGTGCACGTGCTGCGCCATCTCGCCGCCACCCACGACCATATCGACCTTGCGCGCGTCGGCATCATGGGCCATTCCGGCGGCGGCTACGCCTCGGTCCGCGCGCTGCTGGAGTATCCGGATTTCTTTCACGCAGCCGTTGCCACCAGCGGCAACCACGACCAGAAAGGCTACAGCTTTTCCTGGTGCGAGAAATACCAGGGCCCGATGGTCCGCGACGCCGACGGCCGCAGCAACTACGACGCCGCCGCCAACCCGCCGCTGGCGCATCGCCTGCAAGGAAAGCTGCTGCTCGCCTATGGCGACATGGACGACAACGTGCACCCGGCCTTGACGCTGCAGCTGATCGCCGCCCTGATCGCCGCGGACAAGGATTTCGACGTGATGGTGTTGCCGAACGACGACCACACCACCGTCTGGAACAACGCATGGTTCCTGCGCCGCGCGATGGAGTTCATGGTCGTCCACCTCGTGGCATGACCTCCCACGTCAACATCGGAAAATGCGTGTTGCCGCCTTCGAAAGGTGGGAAATCACGGAAGTCCGCCCGCATCTCGTGCCGCACCGGGGAGTTGAGGGCCGCCATCAGCGCCGCGGGATCATCGAACACCACCTTGTTGCGCTGCATGTAGTCCACCCGCTGAAACGGCAGGAAGCCGCACCAGTCGATCCGCGTGGTGATCTCGATCTGCCGGATCGCGGGAAAGCGCGCCATGATCGGCGGGTGGTGGGCGATATAGTAGGACAGCCAGACGTTCAGGTCGGCGGCGGTTCCCTCGTACGACACCAGGTAGCTGCAATGCGGCTGCCCCACGGGCGTGCGGAACCGGCTCTCGGGCACCGGAAAGGTGCGCACCAGCATCGCCTGCTGCGCCACGTCCGCACCTGGCAGCAGGTCCGGCGCCGCCAGGTTCTGCAAATGCCCGCCCCGAGCCAGCGCCGCCTCCATCACGGCGACATCGGCGAAATAGAGCTGCACGCCCAGCACCGGCGGCGGCCCGTCGTTCAGGTAAGGATCGCTGGTCGTCGTCGGCGTATACACGAGCCCGCGCTGCAAGCCCGGCGTCGCTGCCAGCATCGCCCGGAGCCGGGACACCATCGCCGGATCCGCGGGCGCTGCATTCCGGAACATGGCAAAATAGCAAACCGTCATCGCGCGCTCCCGTGGGTGACCCGTGGAATGATTGCTCCCCCGCGCGAAGTTGGATAGCCTTCCGCACGCGCCCGCAACCGGGTGCCGGCACAGGGGAGCAAAGGCCATGCGTTGGTCGAGACGGGACGTTCTCGCGGTCGGAAGCGCCGCGGGACTGCTGGCCGCAACCCACACCCAGGCCCAGACCGCCCCCAAGCGCGGCGGGACGCTGCGCGCCATCGTCAACCCCGAGCCCCCCAGCCTGATCATGGGCCTGAACCAGCTGCTCACCACGCAGCAGGTGGCGGGAAAGATCTACCAGAGCCTGGTGCACTACGGCTTCGACCTCAAGCCGCTGCCGCGCCTGGCGAAGTCCTGGACTGTTTCGCCCGACGGACTGGTCTACACATTCACCTTGCAGGACAACGTGAAGTGGCATGACGGCGCCGCTTTCACGGCCGACGACGTGGTGTTCACCACCACCGTGTTCCTGCCCGAAACCCACGCCCGGTGGCGCGGCATGTTCGAGCGGTGCAGCTCCATCAAGGCACTCGACCCGCAGACCGTCGAATTCACGCTGAAGCAGGCGTTCGGTGCCTTCATCTATGCCTTCTCCACGTCCGGCTGCCCGATGATGCCCAAGCACATCTACGCCGGAAAAGGCGACTTCCGGCAGAACCCGGCGAACGCTACGCCGATCGGGACCGGCCCGTTCAAGCTGGCGGAATGGCAGAAGGGCAGTTTCATCCGCCTGGTCCGGCACGACGCTTACTGGTCGCCCGGCAAGCCGTACCTCGATGACATCTACTACTACGTCATTCCCGATGGGGCGCAGCGCGTGGCCGCGCTGGAAAGCGGCCGCGTGGACATGTCGCAATACAACGACATCGACTATTTCGAGCTGCCGCGCCTGCGCAAGCTGCCGCAACTCGAATACATCACCAAGGGGGACGAGGCGATTTCGCCGATCTCCTGGCTCGATGTGAACCTGCGGCTGCCGAAGTTCCAGGACAAACGCTTCCGCAAGGCGATGCTGCACGCGATCGACCGGCAGTTCATCATCGATAACCTCTGGTTCGGCCTGGGCCGCATCGCCAATGGCCCGATCGGCAGCCGCACGCGCTTCTACGACGAAAGCGCGCTGGTGAAATATCCCTACGACCCCGCCCGATCCATCGCGCTGATGGACGAAATGGGCCTGAAGCCGGACGCCCGCGGCATCCGCCAGCGAGTCAACATCCTCCTGCTGCCCTACGGCGAGGTGTGGACGCGCCACGCCGAATTCGTGAAGCAGAGCTTCGCGAAAGTCGGCATCGAGGCCACCATCGAGAACACCGATACCGGCGGCTTCCTGCAACGCAATTCGAACTGGGATTTCGAGCTGTGCTTCAACTTCCTCAGCCAGTTCATGGAGCCCGCGCTCGGCGTTGCGCGTGCCTATATCAGCAGCAACATCCGCAAGGGCATCATCTCCAGCAATGTCGCCGGCTACTCCAATCCGACTGTCGATGACCTGTTCGCCAAGGCTGCGGTCCAGACCGACACGGCCGCCGCGCAGAAATTATACAGCGAGGCGCAGCACATCATCTCCGATGAACTGCCGGAACTGTACCTGACGGAACTGGAGTTCCCGATCTTCGTCAACAAGGCCTTCAAGGACGTCATCACCGACGGCACCGGCCCGGCGGGGGATTTCGACTCGGCCTATAAGGTTTGACGAGGAAAGGTCGCCGCGCTGCCTCTGGTCTTGCCTGACACCCCGCCGTGATGGCGCGGGTCGGCTTCATCCTGCGACGGCTGGTGAAGGCCGTCGTGGTGGTCTTTCTGATCGTGGTGCTGAACTTCCTGCTGATCCGGCTGGTCCCGGGCGATCCCGCCATGATCATGGCGGGCGAGGCAGGCGCAGCCGATCAGAAGTTCCTCGACGACCTTCGCCACGATTTCGGACTGGACCAGCCGCTGTGGAAGCAGTTGGCGCTGTATGTCGGGCACGTCGCTCAGGGCGATCTGGGGTTCTCCTACCGGCAGCGCACGCCGGTGGTGCGGCTGATCGCCGATCGGTTGCCGCAGACCCTGCTGCTGACGGGCACGGCGATGCTGCTGGCGCTGGCGCTCGGAATTGCGATGGGGGCGCTGGCGGCGATCCGTGCGGGAACGCTGGCGGACAGCGCGATCACTGCTGCGGCGATGGTGGTGTTCGCAACGCCCTCTTTCTGGATCGGCCTGATGGCGGTGCTGCTGTTCTCGGTGCAGCTCGACTGGCTGCCGCCGTTCGGGATGATGACGATCGGTGCCAACCTCACCGGCCTGGCCCTGGCCGGCGATGTCGCGGCGCATCTGGTGCTGCCGGCGACCACACTCGGGCTGTTCTTCGTCGCCATCTATGCCCGCCTGACGCGGGCCGCGATGCTGGAGGTGGCGGACCTCGATTACGTGCGCACCGCCCGAGCGAAAGGCCTGACCGAGGGCAGGGTCGTCCGCCGCCACATCCTGCGCAACGCCTTGCTGCCGGTGGTGTCCTACGCCGGCTTGCAGGCGGGGTACCTGATCGGCGGCTCGGTGCTGATCGAGACGGTGTTCGCCTGGCCCGGCGTGGGGCGGCTGGCATTCGAGGCGGTGTTCGGGCGCGACTATGCCGTGCTGCTCGGTGTGTTCATCGTCACCTCGATCATGGTGATCGTCTTCAATCTCATTACCGACTTCGTCTACACGCTGGTGGATCCCAGGATCGAGCCCAATGCGTGACTTCCTCCGGCGGTTCGTGCGCAACCGCGGGGCCGTGGCCGGCAGCGTCATCCTGCTGCTGGTGGCGGCAATGGCGGCGAGCGCGTCGCTGATCTATCCCGCGAGCCCCTGGGATATGGCCGGCGCGCCGTTGCAGCCCCCGGGTGCGCGCGGCTTCCTGTTGGGCAGCGACGTGCTTGGCCGCGACATCGCTTCGGGCATCGTTCATGGCGCGATCGTATCGCTGCTGATCGGCCTGGTTTCCGCCTCCGTCGCGGTCACCATCGGCGTCACCATCGGCGGCATCTCCGGCTATTACGGCGGGCGCATCGACGATGCGGTCATGCGCATCACCGAGTTCTTCCAGACCATCCCCAACCTCGTGCTGCTGATCGTGCTGGTGGCGCTGTTTACGCCCAGCGTCGGCTCCATCGTCGTCGCGATCGGCGTGGTGAGCTGGCCGCCGGTTGCACGCATCGTGCGCGGCGAATTCCTGTCGCTTCGCTCGCGCGAGTTCGTGCAGGCGGCCATCCTGATGGGCGAGTCGGACTTGCGCATCATGCTCACGCAGGTGCTGCCGAACGCGCTGTCGCCGGTGATCGTCGCGGGATCGCTGCTGGTGGCGACTGCGATTCTGCTGGAATCCGCCCTCAGCTTCCTCGGCCTCGGCGATCCAAACCTGATGAGCTGGGGTTACATGATCGGCGCCGCCCGCACCATGATCCGGCGCGCCTGGTGGATGAGCTTCTTCCCCGGGCTTGCCATCGTGTTGACCGTGCTGGCGCTGAACCTGTTGGGCGACGGGCTGAACGACGCCTTCAACCCCCGCCTTGCCCGGAAAAGGCGGGCGTGATGGACGAGGTCCTGTCCATCGAGGGTCTCACCGTCTCGCTGCCCGCCGGCGCCGATCGCGCGTGCGCGGTCGAGGACCTCAGCCTCAGCGTCGGGCGCAGCGAGATCCTGTGCATCGTCGGGGAGTCCGGCTCCGGCAAATCGGTGACCGCGCAGAGCATTCTCGGGTTGCTGCCGAAGGGCCAGTTGCAGGCAACCGCCGGTACCATCCGTTACGGAGGCCAGGATCTTCTGCGGCTGCCGCCTGCTGCCCTTCGCCGGCTGCGCGGCGCACGCATCTCGATGATCTTCCAGGAGCCAATGGCGGCGCTCAACCCGGTGCTCACCGTCGGCAACCAGATCGCCGAGGCGATCGAGGCGCATGAAAATGTCCGCACGGGCGACCTGCACCGGCGCATCGAGGCGCTGCTGGACTCTGTTGGGCTGCCGGACCCGCCGGTGCTTCGCCGCGTGCATCCGCACCACCTCTCCGGCGGCCAGCGCCAGCGGGTGATGATCGCCATGGCCCTGGCACTCTCGCCGGACCTGCTGATTGCCGACGAACCCACCACCGCGCTCGATGTCACCACCCAGGCGCAGATACTGAAATTACTGAAGGACATCCAGGCGCAACGCCACATGGGCATCCTGTTCATCACCCATGATTTCGGCGTGGTGGCGGAGATCGGGGACCGCGTGGCGGTGATGCGCAACGGCCGCCTGGTGGAGCAGGGAACCACACGGCAGGTGTTGACCAACCCGGCGCACCCCTACACCCAGGCCCTGATCGCCGCGGTGCCGCGGCTGGAAGCGAAGCGTCCGCCGGTTGCTGCGGGCGCCCCGGCGGTGCTGCATCTCACCGGCCTCGCGAAAACCTATGCCGGCGCCCGGTCGCTGTTCCGCCCGGCCCGCCGGGTCGTCGCGGTCGATGGTGTCGACCTTACCATCCGCCGGGGCGAAACGCTGGGCGTGGTCGGTGAATCCGGGTCCGGCAAATCCACCCTCGCCCGCCTTGTGGTGCGGCTGATCCGCCCCGACCGCGGCGTCATCGATTTTCATGGCACCGACCTCGCCACGCTCAGCCGCCGTGCGTTGCGACCCTATCGCAAGCGCATCCAGATGGTGTTCCAGGATCCGTTCGGCTCGCTCAACCCGCGCTGGACCGTCGGCGACATCGTCGCCGCCGGCCCGGTGGCGCAGGGCACCGCGCGCACCGCCGCCCTCGCCCGTGCCGCCGAACTGCTTGTGCTGGTGGGGCTCGATCCCGCCGCCATCCGCCGCTACCCCCACGAATTCTCCGGCGGCCAGCGCCAGCGCATCGGCATTGCCCGCGCGCTCGCCATGGACCCCGAATTGCTGATCGCCGACGAGCCGGTATCCGCGCTCGACGTGTCGGTGCAGGCGCAGGTGCTCGACCTGCTGGACCGGATCCGACAGCGCCTGAACCTGGCGATGCTGCTGATCACCCACGACCTGCGCGTCGCCGCCCAGGTCTGCGACACCGTCGCGGTCATGCGCGGGGGGCGGGTCGTCGAATACGCGCCGGCCGCACGGCTGTTTTCCGATCCGCAGCATCCGTACACGCAGGAACTTATCGGCTCGATCCCCGGCCGGGCCTGGTCGTCGGCCGCGTAGTCACGCCCCCGTGGTGTTGAGGAAGACCGAGTACAGCGACGTCGTGCCGCAGATGAACAGGCGGTTCTTCTTCGGACCGCCGAAACAGCAATTGGCCACCACCTCGGGAATGCACACCCGCCCGAGCAACGTGCCATCCGGCGCGTAGCATCGCACGCCGTCGCCGGAGCTGGTCCAGACATTCCCTCGCATATCGACGCGCAGCCCGTCGAACAGCCCGACCGCGCTGGTCGCGAAAACCTCCCCGCCCGACAGCGACCTGCCGTCCGCGCCCACGGAAAAGACCCGGATGTGCCGCGGCAGGTGCTCGCCATGCGAGTATCCGGTATCGGCGATGTAGAGCAGCCGCTCATCGGGGGAGAACGCCAGCCCGTTCGGCTTTTCGAAGTCGGTCGCCACCGCCGCCACCTCCCCGCTGCGCGGGTCGATCCGGTAGACATGGCAGGCACCGATCTCGGATTGGGTGATGCGCCCCTCGTAGTCGAGGTCGATGCCATAGCTCGGGTCGGTGAACCAGATGCTGTCGTCGGATTTCACCACCACGTCGTTCGGCGAGTTCAACCGCTTCCCCTGCCAGTTGGTGGCAAGCTGCGTGCGCGTGCCATCGTGCTCGGTGCGCGTCACCATGCGCGCGAGGTGGTGGCAGGTCACCAGCCTTCCGCTGCGATCGACGGTGTTACCGTTGGAGTTGTCCGAAGGCTCGCGGAACACCGAGACAGATCCGTCGGTCTCGTCCCAGCGCATGATCCGGTTGTTGGGAATGTCGGACCACACGAGGTAACGCCCTGCGGCGAAGTAGGCCGGACCTTCCGCCCAGCGGCACCCGGTGTACAGCTTCTCCACGTGCACGTTGCCGATCACCAGCGGATTGAAGCGCTTGTCGTACACCTCGAAACTGTCGGTCAGCATGGCACCGTTTCTCCGGTTCAGGTCGCAGGCCCATCATCGGCCGGCGGCAGGCAGCCGCGCAATGGGAGCGGCGTCGGGGCGAACGTCGATTACCAGGTCACCCGGGCGGTCGAGGGATGCCTGGCCAGGCGGATGTGGACAAAGCTGCCGTCGTGCCACCACGCCGGGCCGACGCCGGCTTCTCCCTCAGCCAGACGGCCGATGCCGTCGATCCCGACGTTGGCCGGGCGTTTCAGCGCGTGGATGCAGAAGGTGTAGCCGCGTCCGGCCGGGATCACGCCGGCATCGCCGGTCGGCGCCTCGACCGAGCAGATGCAGCCGGCTGCGTTGGAGTCTGCGACGAATTCGGTCTCGGCGTAGCCGCCGGCGAGATAGGCGTTGCTGATGCCGTCGTCGTCGTACAGCGTGAAGCTTGAACGGCCGCGGGGATAGATCAACAGCGTCAACGCATCGCTGGCGCATTCGCCGTCGTACTGCATCACCGGGCCGAAGGGCACTAGTGCGCCGGCGCGCACGAACAGCGGCAGACGGTCCAGCGGCGCCGGCACGGTCACGCCGCCGGGACCGTGATATTGCTCGTGCGTCCAGAAATCGTGCCAGGCCCCCGCCGGCAGATAAACGGTCCAGTGAGTCGCACCCTCGCGCGTGACCGGCGCCACCAGCAGGTCGTCGCCCCAAAAGATACTGCGTGCCGAGGTCCCACACGTTCGGGTCGTCGGGGTAGTTCAGCACCATCGGCCGCATCGTGGGCAGGCCGAGGCGATGCGCCTGCCAGGCGAGCGTGTAGGTGTAGGGCATGAGGCGCGAGCGAAGTTCGAGATAGCGCCGGCAGATCGCCTCGATCGTCTCGCCGTGGGCCCAGGGCAGGTGACGGCGCCACATGAAGCCGTGGCCGCGGAAGACCGAGCAGAAGGCACTGAACTGCAGCCAGCGGACGAACAACTCCCCGTCATCCGGAGCCGTCGCGTAGAAGCCGCCGGTGTCGGTGCCCCAGTGCGGCACGCCGGACATGCCGGTGTTGAGGCCGCTTCGTATCTGCGCCTCCATCACGGCGAAGGTGGTATTGATGTCGCCGGACCACGGCTGCGCCCCGAAGCGCTGCATGCCCGGTCCGCCCGAGCGGCACAGCAGATAGGGGCGGCGATCCGGGCGGTCCAGCGCCTCGCCCTCGGCGAAGCATTGCTGGCGCAGCAGGTCGAACCGGTTATGCAGGTCTTCGCCGCTTCCCGTCCCGAGCGTGGCCCCCGCGGGCGGACCCTCGCCACCATCCAGCCACCAGCCGTCGATGCCCAGGTCCACCAGGGGCCGGTGCCGACGCCACCACCACGACCGCGCCTCGGGGCGCGAGAAATCGAGGAAGCGTTGTCCCTCCTTGTAGTTCACGGCACCCGGTCGGACCGGGGCCAGGCTGGGATAGTGATGGTCGAGCAAATAGCCTTGCCCGTCCGCTTCGGCGAACAGCGGGGAGCAAGGATGCAGCACCGGGTATTCGTGGGTGATGACGTGGAAGTTGCGGGCCCGGAAATCGCCGATGATCTTTTCCGGCTGAGTGAACAGCTGCGGCTCGAATTCAAGATGGCCGACGCCGCGGTTCCAGCCGCGGGCGTCGCCGTAGGTGGAGAGGAAGATCACGGCGTCGCATGGCAGCCGTCGGCTGCGGAACTGTTTGGCAAGGCCTTCGACTTCCGCCGTGTCATCGAAGTGCCGTGACGACTGCATGTAGCCGAGCGACCAGCGCGGCGGCATCGTGGCGTGGCCGAGCAGGTCGGCGACGCCGCCGAGCACCGCGCGCGGGCTGTCCCCGCCGATGAGATACAGCGAAATCGGGCCGGCGCTGCAGCGGTATTCCAGCCATACGCCGTCGCCGGCGTCGCCCGGATGCAGCATGGCGGCGGCGGAGCAGTCGAAGAACAGCCCGTAGCCGAGATGAGACACCAGCAGCGGGACGGCGATATTGGCGCCCTCCCCGCGGTTCGCCTGATAGTTCCACAAGCGCCGCGTGATGCCCAGGCGATCGAACTGCTGCCCGCCCTCGCCGAGGCCGTAGAAATGCTGCTCTCCGATGATTTCCAGGCGGATCAGCACGGAGGGCTGCAAATGTGACTGGTCGAGGGCGACACGCAGGCGCGGCGTGCCATCGCGGCCGCACAACAGAAATCCGCCGGCTTCCTGCCGCAACACCATAAGGCCGGTGTCGATTGCGCCCGCCGTCAATTCGCAGAGGAATTCCGGCCACTCGCGCGATGCCAGGCAAGGGCGGCCGTTGTCCGGCGCCCCCAGGCTCACGCGCAGGATGTTCGCCGCGCATGCGGCGGCCACTGCCGTGACAGGCCAGTGGTCGTGGACAAGGGTTACGGCGGATGACGGCGCAGGCATTCTTCCCGATCGCACTTGCGGTGTGACGCGCTTCAGTTGACCCCGACCACCGCGCCCAACGTGTCTCCGATCATGCGGTTGACCACGAGGTCCGCCATTTCGTCGAGGCTGGTGGGCTCGCGGTTGACGATGGCGAGCATCGCGCCGTTGCGCTTGGCAAGCTCCGGAAATCCCGCGGCGGGATATACGACGAGCGATGAGCCTGCGACGATGAACAGGTCGGCGGCGAGCGTTTCCGCCTCCGCCTGCTGCATCGCCGCCGGCGGCATCGCCTGGCCGAACGAAATCGTCGCGGTCTTCACCAGCCCGTTGCACCAGCGGCAGCGTGGTGCCGCGCCATCGCGCTCGAACGCCGGCCGCAGCGCGTCGATCTCGTAACGCTGCCCGCAGGTGAGGCAAAGCGCATAGGTGGAGTTGCCGTGCAGCTCGATCACCTTGTCGGCCGGCACGCCGGACGCCTGGTGCAGCCCGTCGATGTTCTGGGTGATCACCGAGGATGCCCGGCCCTGGCGGATCAGCGTCGCGACCGCGCGGTGGCCGCGATTGGGCTCGGCATTGCGCATGACGGCGTCACCTTCGAAGCGCCGCTGCCAGGCCAGCCGTCTTGCATCCTCGGAGTTCAGGAAATCGCGATAGTCGATCGGCTTCTGGCGCGTCCACAGCCCCCCCGGGCTGCGGAAATCGGGAATGCCCGATTCCGTGCTGATGCCGGCACCGGTGAACACCACGACGCGGCGCGCCTGGTCGAGCAGGCGCTTCAGCTCGGCGATCTCCCAATCCGCATCCATGTCCCGACATTGCCAGCAACGCCGGCGGCGGCCAAGCGCCGCCGGCCGCCGCACTGGCGCCGCGCCCGCACGGCGATAGACTGGCATCCCTCGCAATGGAGAAACCCATGCCGCAACACCTGGTGGTGACGTTCGACCCGGACGATGAGGGGCGCGCCGTCATCGCCGCCGCGATCGGGGGTACCGCCGAGATCACCTACATCGCCAAGGCCACTCCCGCGGCCCGGGAAGCGGCGATCCGGGCGTCGACTGCGATGATGGTGTGGAACACCGCGCGTGAGCTGCGGCCGGAGGAGCTGCCGTTGCTGCGCGGGCTGAAGCTGGTGCAGCTGATGCCCGCGGGCATCGACTTCATCCCGATCGGTGATCTTCCGGAGGGGGTGCCGGTCGCCAGCAATGCCGGCGCGTATTCCGAGCCGATGGCCGAGCACGCGGTGGCGATGGCGTTCGCCGCGGCCAAACGGCTGTTGTTCGAACATTCCGAGCTCGCGCAGAACCGGTTCAACCAGCACACGCAGAACCGCATGCTGGCCGGCGCGGTATGCGGCATCTACGGCTTCGGCGGCGTGGGTGCGGCCACGGCGCGGCGCATGCGGGCGCTGGACATGCGGATCCATGCCATCAACCGACGCGGCGCCACCACCGAAGCGGTGGACTGGATCGGCACGCCCGCGCAGATGGATACGCTGCTGGCGGCGTCCGACGTGCTGGTGCTGGCGGCACCGCTGACCCGCACCACGATGGGCCTGATCGGCGCAAGAGAGCTGGGCGTGATGAAAGACGATGCGATCCTGATCAATCTCGCGCGCGGCGAACTTATCGACGAGGCCGCGTTCTACCAGCACGTCAAGGCGCACCCCCGCTTCACCGCCTGCATCGACGCGTGGTGGATCGAGCCGGTGCGCCATGGGAAGTTCCAGATGGACCAGCCCTTCATGCAGCTGCCGAATGTGATCGGCTCGCCGCACAACTCCGCCTCGGTGAGCACGACCCGGCTGATCGGCCTGCAACGGGCCGCCGAGAACTGCCGGCGTGCGCTGATGGGCGAGCCGCCGCACAACCTGGTGGGGCCGGATGACCGGTTGCTGTAGCTACTGCGCGCCTGCTGCAGCCTATTCCGGATAGCGCCAGGGGTTCGAGGGCTGTTCGGCCTGCATGTCGATGGTCCATTGCGGAAGCGAAAGTCCGGGCGAAACGTCGGAAAATACCATTCGCACGCGGGTGCCGATGCCAACGCGGCGAACGTCGTCCAGCGATGCGAAGCTGCCGTCGGCGTTGACCAAGTTGCCGGCCACGCGCAGCGCTTCCTCCGGTGTCGGCCTGCCCTTCTGGGTGTCGAGATCGACCAGCAGGATCAGATAGGGCAGATGCTCCTTGAACGCCGGCTGGATGGCATGGTGCACCTCGGCGTAGGAATGGACGGCACCCCGTCCTTCGATCGGGACCCAACGCGAGTCCGGCGCCGCGCACCAGGGACAGGCGGTGGTGGGGGGATAGCGGATCAGATTGCATTGCAGGCATTGCTGCAGATGGAACGCGTGAGCGGCGCAGTGGCCGAAATAGCCGATGTTTTCGATGTCGAGTTCATCAACCGTGAGGTTCATGCCGAGGTAGTTGCCCTGCAGTGCCATCACGCCCTCCGCATCACCATGGCGGAGCCGGTGCCCGGCATGGCCCAGCCCAGGTTCGCCGTCAGTTCCACGTCCTTCACCTGGCGACAGCCACTTTCGCGATAGTCGTAGGTGTGTTGCCGCTTGCCATCGGGGCCGATCGGGCAACTGTCATCGACATCGCACCGCAGCTGGCGGACGTTCTCGATCACCATGTTGAGGCCGTGGGTGTAGCCCTCGCACAGATGGCCGCCGCTGGTGTTGTTCGGGCGGCGGCCGCCGAGCCGCATGGTGCCGTTGGAAACGTAGTCGCCGCCGTCGCCCTTCCTGCAGAATCCATAATCCTCGAGCTGCATCATGGCGGTGAAGGTGAAGGCGTCGTAGGCGCCGGTGACGTTGATGTCCTCCGGCCCCACGCCGGCATTCGCCCACAAAATGTCCTTCGCGTAGTGCCCGGCAACGGTTGAAATGGGGCCGTGCTGGTAGTGCATGTCGGCGCGCGGCTTGCAGCATCGGCCCACAACGGAGCGGATCAGCGCCGGCGGCTGGCGCAGGTCGCGTGCGCGCTCCGCCGTGGTGACGATGATGGCATTGGCGTTGTCCGTCTCGACGCAGCAATCGAGCAGGTGCAGCGGCTTGACGATGATGCGGCTTGAGATGACCTCGTCCACCGTGACGCGCTTCTTGTAGAGGGCCTTCGGATTGTTCGAGGCATGCTCGCTGTGGATGACCTTCACCATCGCCACCTGTTCCGGCGTGGTGCCGTAGTCGTGCATGTGGCGCATGAAGCTGGGCGCGAACTGCTGCCCGGCGGACTGCCAGCCATAGGCGCGGCTGTGCAGCATGTCGCCGGTGATGGGGATGGCGGAGCGGGCGCCAGTGCCGCCGATGCGGACCTGTGAGTAGCCGTTCATGGCGCGGTAGATGACCACGGTGCGGCACATGCCGGCGGCAATGACCCCGATCGCCATGCCAATCAGCGCCTCCGTGCTGGAACCGCCGCCGTAAACGTCCATGTAGAAATTGAGGCGGATGCCGAGGTCGCCGGCGATGAACGGGGCGTGCGTGGAATCGTTATTGGAGTAGGACAACATGCCATCGACATCGGCGGCCTTCAGGCCGGCGTCCGCCATCGCTGCGCGCACTGCCTGGGTTCCGAGCGCGCGGGTGCTGCGGCCAGAACCGGCACCGCGCATGAACTCCGTCTCGCCGACACCGACGATCGCATACTTATCGGCGAGGAATTTCGGCGTGGTGGTATCGACCTCTGACGCGACCATTGTGCTTCTCACCGTTCTATCAAAGCGTGATGGCTTTCGTGCGCATTGCTTCGGCCATCAGAAGACATGCGCACTAGGATGTCGGCACGGCGATATCCAGCCAGCCGTGCGGCGTTGTCGTGGCCGTGTTGCCGGGGCGCAGCAACACCGTCGTCATTGCGGATTCGACGATCGCCGGCCCCGCGATCGCCTGTCCCGGCGCCAGGGCATCGAAATCATAGAAGGGGACGCTCATCCATCCCCCGATATGAATGCGACGCTCGCCGGTCGGCGCCACGGGCACGGTGGTGGTGCGTTGCGGTTCCTGCGGCAGGTCGGGAAGAACGCCGATGACGGCGGCGCGGGCATTGACCAGCACGGCTTCCTGTTCGCGCAGTGCATAGGTGTAAAGCGCCTCGTGGCGTCGATGGAACCGTTCGACGATCTGGGGCAGCGGATCGGCGACGGACCAGTCGATGTCGTCGAGGGGAACCGTGATCTCGAAAATCTGCTCGCCGTAACGCATTTCCGCACTTCGCTGCACACGGACGGGTCCGTCGTAGCTGGCGCTCAGGCGTGTGCGCCCCTCGTCCTCCATCTCGGCGAACAGGCGCTTGACGGCAGCGCCATCGAGCCGACCGGCGTCGCCGATATGGGTGCGCGAGACCTCGAACCGCAAATCCGTTGCCAGCATCCCCCAGGCGGACAGCACCGCCGCGACGCGGGGCACGACCACCCTGGACAAATCGAGCTGGCGCGCGACATCCGTCACGTGCAGGCCGGCCGCGCCGCCGAACGCCAGCAGCGCGAAGCGTCGGGGATCAACGCCGCGGCGGACCGAAACGAGCCTGATGCCCTCGGCCATGTTGGTGTTGACCACGCGATGCACACCTTCGGCCGCGGCGATGCGATCGACACCAAGCGCATGGGCGAGCTGGTCCAGGGCCGCATCGGCGGCCGCCACATCCAGCGTGCTGCGCCCGCCGAGGAAATGCGCGGCGTCGAGGTAGCCAAGCACAAGGTTGGCGTCGGTCACCGTCGCCGCCGTGCCGCCGCGGCCGTAGCAGGCGGGGCCGGGCGTGGCACCGGCGCTTTCGGGGCCTACGTGCAGGATGCCCCCGGAATCGACGCGGCCAATGGAGCCGCCGCCGGCCCCGAGGCTGACGATGTCGAGGCTGTTCAGCGCCAGCCGATGCCCGCCGACGCCGCGGCCGGATACCAGCACCGGTTCACCATCCACGATCAGGCAGATGTCGGTGCTGGTGCCTCCCATGTCGAACGGAATGAGATTGCCGCTGCCCAGCAGCCGCGCCGCGTAGCGGCTGCCCGCAACGCCGCCGGCGGGGCCCGAGAGAACGCCGCCGGCCGCCAGCCGCGCCGCTTCCGATACGGGGGCAACGCCGCCATGCGATTGGATGATCAACAACGGCCCGCTGTAACCTGCCTCCCCGAGGCGCCCGGCGAGACGGTTCAGATACCGTGATAGCGCAGGGCCGACATAGGCGTTCACGATCGTTGTGGAAACGCGGTCGAATTCCTTGATCTGCGGGAACACCTGCGACGAAAGCGACACGTAGGCGTCGGGCATGGCGCTAGCCAGCGCCGCAGCGGTGGCGCGCTCGTGGGCCGGATCGCGCCAGGCGTGCAGGTAGCAGACGGCGACGGACTCCACGCGGTCGCGCCGCAACTGCTTGATCGCCTCCTGCAGCGACGCGTAATCGAGCGGCGTCTCGATCCGCCCGTCGGCGCGCATGCGCTCGGTCACGCCGAGGCGGAGCGGTCGAGGCACCAGCGGCTCCGGCGGCGGCATCCGCAAGTTATAGCGGTCGTCCTTCAATCCCTCGCGCATCTCGATCACATCGCGATGGCCGGCGGTGGTGAGCAGGCCGACCTTTGCGCCCTTGTGCTCCAGCAGCGCATTGGTGGCGACGGTGGTGCCATGCACGATGCGTTCGGTCTGCGACAGCAGGGCGGGCAGCGACAGGCCGAGAATTCCTGCGAGTTGCCCCAGGCCATCGATGACGCCGATCGACGGGTCGTCGGGCGTGGACGCGACCTTTGCCAGCGTCGAGTTGCCGGAGGCGTCCACCGCCACCAGATCGGTGAACGTGCCGCCGACATCGATGCCGATCCGCAGCATGCTCATGGCTGCTCCACGAAGCCGAGTGCCACATCGCGCACCCGCGCCTCCGGCGTGCGTTTCGCCGGGTCGCCCCAGCCGCCGCCGCCTCCGGACTCGATCATGAACACGTCGCCCGGCCGGATCGGCAGCCCGACCTCCTTGGTCTTGACGGCGCGGGGTTCGCGACCTTCGGAGTGCAGGATGTAGCGATGCGGCATCCCATCCGCGCCGCCAAGGATGCCGCAGGCGCCGTGCCGCACGCCGTCGCCGGCGGTGTTGCCGAGCGCCGGTTCGGCGATCTCAGCCACCATTTCCAGCACGCCGCCGGGTCCGCCCCGATATTGGCCGTCGCCGCCGGAGTTCGGCCGGAATTCATGGCGACGGAAGAACAGCGGGAAGCGCACCTCCGTGACCTCCAGGCTGCCGAACTTGATGCCACCGGCGGCCTGCCACTCCCCGCCGCCGGGCCAGCCATCGCCGACCGGGGAAGCGCCGCCGCCGGGACGCGCCTGGAACAGGTGCCAGATGAACTTCTTACCGTTGCGCGGATCGCTGCCCTGGATCGCGATTCGAAACCGTCGCCCCCAGCCCGCCATGGCGCGGTCGGGGCAGGCGGGGGCCAGCGCCTTGATGATCGCTTCGATGATTTCCTGGCCGCAATGGTTGGTGGACAGCGTCACCGGCGCGCCGGGATTGGCCCACACGACCGTGCCCGGCCGGGCGATCACCTCGATCGGACGGAAGGCACCATCATTCTTCGGCGTGTGCGGGTCGATCAGGTAGGCGATGGCCACCACCACGGCACTGCGCATATTGGGAAAGGACGAATTCACGAAACCGACGACCTGCTCGTGCGAATCGGAAAGGTCGATGATGAGGTCGCTGCCGCGCTTGGTCACGGTGGCGCGGATGTGCACGTCGGTGTAGCGGTGGCCGTCGTCATCCAGGATCGCTTCGCCGTGGTAGACCCCATCGGTCCATTGCGCGATCACTGCGCGGGCCTGGCGTTCGGCACCGTCCAGCACCTCCTCGATCGCGGCGCGCGTGACCGGCCAGCCGAACTCGGCAGCGAGGGACAGCAGCCTGCGCTCTCCCACCCGCGCCGAGCCGATCATCGCCGCGAGGTCGCCGAGGAAATCGTGCTTGTGCCGCACGTTGGTGGCCAGCATTTCCAGCACGTCGCGCCGCACCTCGCCGCGGTCGTACAGGCGCAGGGGCGTGACGCGGATGCCCTCCTGCCAGATTTCGGTGGCGCCGGCATTGTAGGCGCCGTGCGTGGCGCCGCCGATGTCGCTCTGGTGCGCGCGGTTGATCGCCCAGAACAGCGGCGCATCCCCCGCGAACACCGGCACGAACACGGTGAGGTCAGGCAGGTGATTGCCGCCGTGATAGGGATCGTTGAGCAGGAACACGTCGCCGGGATGGATCTCGCCTTGGAAGAAATCCCGCACCGATCGCGCGGCCCAGGGCAGCGCGCCCACATGGATCGGCACATGCTCCGCCTGCGCGATCAGCCGACCGTCGAGGTCGCAGATCGCCGTGGAAAAATCTCGGCTGGAATTGAGGATCTGCGAATAGGAGGTGCGCAGCATCGCCTCCCCCATCTCCTCGACGATGGCATGCAGGCGGTGCTGGATGACCGAGACGGTGATGCGGTCGACGGTGGTTTCCATCGTGTTTTCAGTGCACGCGGAAGCGGTCGAGCAGGTCGGGATCGATGTCCACTCCGAGCCCCGGCCCGGTGGGGACGGCGACGCATCCCTCGTTATCCAGGGGGAATTTCTGCAAAGTGAGATCGAGGTTTATCGGCGTGCCCGCCACGCAGTATTCCTGGTAAAGCGCATCCGGCAGCACCGCGTTCAGGTGCAGCGACGCAGCCTTGATGATGCCGCTCTTCCACGCATGGGGCACGCAGGCGACGCCCGCGCTCTCGGCGATCGCGGCGATCTTCAGCGCCTCGGTAAGGCCGCCGCAGCGGGTCACGTCGGGCTGCACAACATCGACATGGCCCCGCTCGATCAGTTCGCGAAATCCCCAGCTCGTGCCCTCGTGTTCGCCCGCGGCGATGCGGATGCCGACGGCGTCGGCAAGTTCCGCATAGGCCTCGAACTCGTCCGGCCAAAACGGCTCCTCCATCCAGCCGACGCCGAGCTGTTCGATCTGCCGCGCGACACCGATCGCCCGGGCCGCGTCGTGGCCGTAGCCCAGGCCGGCATCGAGCAGGATCTCCACGGCGCCTCCGCCGGCCCGCACCGCCGCCGCGCACAGCCGCACGTCATGCGCCGCATCCTGTCCCAGCGGCCCCCAGCCCAGTTTCACGGCGCGAAACCCCATATTGCCGAGCTCCGCCACCCGGCGTTCGGTCTCCGATTCGGTATTCGGCATCAGGGTGGAGGCGTAGGCCTTCAGCCGGTTGCGCTTCGGCGGCCCAAGCAATTCGCAGACCGGTTTGTCCGCAAGCTTTCCGCGGATATCCCACAGCGCCAGGTCGATGCCGCTCATGGCGTGGATGGCGACGCCGCGTCGGCCAAAATACACGCTGGCGCGATACATCGCTTGCCACAGCCCGTCGATATCCTGCGGATCGCGGCCGACCAGCACATGGCGCAGGCCGATCGAATTGGCGTGCGAATTCGGCGCCTCGATCGCCGCCTTCACCACCTCCGGCGCCGAATCCACCTCGCCGATGCCGATGATCCCGGAGTCCGTGTGGATGCGGACGATCAAATCGTCCTGGCTGCCGTCGGCGATGCTGTCGTCCACCGTGGGCTGACGCAGGATGATTGCCTCGACATCGGTTATCTTCACGGCTACCTCGTGGCTGTAGGTGCCGCGATGCTATCGCCATTGCCGCGTGCTGTCACACCGCAGGAGAGTGAGGAAGATGTCCGGGAAAGTGCGGGTCGCGGTGATCGGGGCGGGATGGTATGCGGCGCAGAACCACATCCCCGCGCTCCAGCAGCGTGGCGACGTGGTGCTCGATGGCGTCTGCCGCCTGGGTGCAGACGCACTCGCGCGGGTGCGCGACCATTTCGGCTTCGCCTTCGCCTCGGAGGATTTCCACGAGGTGCTGGCGCGCCGGCCGGATGCGGTGATCGTCGCCTCCCCGCATGACCGTCACTTCGAGCATGCCCACGCCGCACTGGTCGCGGGTGCGCATGTGCTGTGCGAGAAGCCGATGACGCTCGATCCGGCGCAGGCGTGGGAACTGGTGGCGACCGCCCAGCGGTGCAGGCGGCACCTGCTGGTGGCCAACGGCTACCACTATCTGCCCCACCTCGATCAGGTGCGGCAGGCCATCCGCGATGGTGCGGTGGGCCGCATCCAGCACGTGATGTGCCACTTCGCCTCCGCGACGTTGCCGGTCTTTTCCGGCAGCACGGGGTTCCGCCGCTGGCAGACCACGTTCTTCCGTCCCGATACCGCCACCTGGCAGGACCCCGCGCGCGGCGGGGGGTTTGCATATGGCCAGATGTCGCATTCGGTGGCACTGCTGTTCTGGCTGACCGGGTTGCGGGCGCGCGACGTCGCGGCACAGGTGCGCAACGAGGGCGGGATCGACCTCTACGATGCCGCCGTGGTTGGCTTCGACTCCGGCGCAGTCGGCGCGTTCTCCGGCTCGCCGGCCGTGCCGGAGGAGGGTCGCGCGCGCATGCGGCTGTCGATCTCCGGCACGGAGGGGATTCTCGACCTGGAAGTGGACCGCAATCGCTGCGAGATCGAACGGCACGACGGCGGCGGCCGCGTGATCACCCCGGCACCGGAGACCTGGCAGTATCGCTGCGACGGTCCCGTGGATCGGTTGGTCGAGCTCGCGCGGGGCGCCGACACGGAAAACCTCTCGCCCGGCGAGGTCGGTGCGAAAACCGTGGAGCTTATCGCGGCGTTGCTGCGCTCCGCGGCATCGGGCGGACAGCCCACGCGGATCACCCCTTGATGGCTCCGGCGGTGAGGCCGGAAATAAGGTATTTCTGCGCGAGCACCACGAACACCAGCACCGGCAGAAGCTGCACGGTGGAGGCGGCGAACAGCACGCCCCAGTCCCCTGTTTCCACCGAGCTGATCATTTCCGCCACCGCCAACGGTGCCGTCTTCGCGGCCTTGGTGGTGAACAGGAACGCGAACAGGAACTCGTTCCAGGCGTAGACCACCACGAACACGGACGCCGCGATCATGCCCTGCGCGCCCAGCGGCAGGATGATGTGGCGCATGATCCGCAGCATCCCTGCGCCATCGACGCGGGCCGCTTCATCCAGCTCCGTCGGGATCTGGTCGATCGTGGTTTTCATGATCCAGGTGCCAAGCGAGACGAAGAACGTCGCATAGAGGAGGATCAGCACGGTGAACGTGTCGTTCAGGCCGACCGCATTCACCACCGGGAACAGCGGCAGGCTGATCACGATCGGCGGCAGCATGCGCACGAACACGGTGAAGAATGCCGACAGCGTCAGCAGCCGCGAGCGATACCGGGAATAGACATAGCCCGCCGAGGTCGCGACAACCACGGTGAGCAGCGCGGCGCCGGCCGTGATGGCGGCGCTGTGTCCGAGCGTGTCGAAGAAGCCAGGCCAGCGCTGCCACAGCCTGACATAATTCGTCAGCGTCGGCTGCTTCAGCAGTTCGGGCGGCCAGACGAAGATGTCCCGCGAATATTTAAGCGACGCCAGCAGCAGCACCAAAATCGGCCCGCCGGACCACACCGCGATCGCGGCCAACGCCAGGTGCCGCAGCAGCCGCACACGCGCTGCCCTACGCACCGGCGGACATCCGGCGATACATCCGCTGCAGATACACCAGCGACAGCAGCAGCGAGGCCAACAGCATCAGCCAGCCGATCGCCGCGGCTCCGCCGAAATCGCCGTAGCGAAAGCCGGTGACATACAGGTACAGCGCCACCACCTCCGTAGACCGCGCCGGGCCGCCCTGGGTGAGCAGCCACACCTCGGAGAACAGGCGGAAGCCGAAAATGTAGCGGAACAGCACCGCCACCAGGATCGCCGGCATCAGCACCGGCAGCGTGACGTAGCGGAATTCCTTCCACGCTCCGGCACCGTCAATCCGCGCGGCCTCATACAGCTCGCCTGGAATCGCCAGCAATGCGGTGTAGAGCAGCACGAAGGTGAACGGCAGGTGCGTCCAGAGATTGATCAGCCCCACCAGCACCAGCGCTGCAGCGCCGCTCACCGTCCAGTCCAGCGCCGGCAGGCCGAGCGCCGCCAGCGCATGGGTCACCGGACCGATCTCGGGGTCCACCAGGTAGCGCCAGACAGTGACCGCGACGACCTCGCTGATCGCATAGGGCGCCAGCACCAGCGCGATCATCAGCCGCCGCGCCGGCACCCCTCCGGCGAACAGCACGGCGATTCCCAACGCGATCGCCAGCTCCGCATAGACGACGACGTTCACCACCAGCAGCGTGTTCACCAGCGCCCGCCAGAAATAGCGGTCGCCGAGCACGGTGCGGTAATTGTCCAGCCCGGCCCAGACCGGCGACTGGCCGTAGCTGGAATGCGCCAGGCTCAGCCAGAATACGTGCAGCGAGGGCAGGGCGATCAGCAGGATCAGCAGTCCCTGCGCCGGCGCCACCATCGCCCATTGCGGCCATCCGACGCGGGTCAGGCCGCGTTCCCACGCGCCGTGGCAAGGCGATCCGCACCATAGGCGAATAGGCCCGGCGTGCCCCCGGAATGCAGGAAGACAATGGCATCTGTCGCCGCCCATCTGCCGGCGCGGATATGAGCCATCACGCCGGCCATGCATTTGCCGGTGTAGACGGGATCGAGCAGCAGCCCTTCGGTGCGTGCGGCGACGTCCATCGCATCGACGGTGTCGGTATTCGCGACCCCGTAGCCGGCACCGATCCGGCGGTCGTCCAGCTCGATCTCGTCCTCCGTCACGGTCGTGGCCAGCCCCAGCAGCGCAGCGGCTTCGTTGGCGCGGCGCGCGATGATCGGGCGCAGGAAGTCGGCCGAGGTCTGCGCGCAGATGCCGACGACTTTCGTGCGCACGCCGAGATGCTTCAGGCCCAACACCATGCCCGCCACGGTCAGGCCCGACCCCGCAGTGATGTAGAGCGCCGCCGGTGCAATGCCCGATGCCGCGAACTGCGCCGCCAGCTCCTCCGCGGCCGGCACATAGGCCGCCGCCCCCAGCGCCCCCGCCGCACCCACCACGTGCAACAGCACCGGCTTGCGCCCAAGCGTCCGCAGCCGCTGCATGGTCGCCTCCAGCCGCGCCGGCGTCGCGGGATCATACGGATCGGTGGTGGCAAGGAATTCGATCTCGGCCCCGAGCAGATGATCGAGCAACAGGTTGCCGGTGACCGGCGAGTCCGCCCCCCCACGCAGCAACAGCACGGCATGCAGCCCGAGCTTCGCCGCGGCGGCGGCCGTGGTGCGGCAGAAATTGGACTGCGCCGCCGCCGTCGTGACCACCGTATCCGCCCCGGTCGCCAGCGCCGCCGCCATCAGCGCCTCCAGTTGCCGGGTCTTGTTGCCGCCGAGCGCTAGCCCGCTCATGTCCTCGCGCTTCACCCAGATCGCCGGCCCACCCAGCGCCGCCGACAGCCGCGGCGCCGGATCGAACGGCGTCGGGAACTGGCCGAGCACCACGCAGGGCATCGCCGAAGCGATCCCCGAGGCCGGGCGCATCGGCACGGACATGCGGGTCAGTGCACCAGCGGTTGCACGCGCCGCACCACCTCGTCCATCGCCGCCTGCGGTTCCTTGCTGCCGAGCACCGCAGCCTGCATCTCCTCGACGAAAATATCCGCGGCGCGGGCCGACTCGTCGAAAGCCGGCAGTGGGATGCGGGCGTATTTCAGCTCCTGCGCCTCCACCGCGGCATACGGAAGCTGCGCCTGAATCTGCGCCTCGCGATAGGTGGAGGCGCGCACCGGCCCGTTGCCGTTCAGCGCCGCCTTCAGCGTGTTCTCCTTGGACAGCAGATCGACGATCAGCGCCCAGGTCTCCTGCTTGTGGGCAGCGTTCTTCGGCATCACGAAACACCAGAACTCCGTCTTCACCGGCGCCGCATCGAAGCGCGACTTCAGCGCCGACGTCACCGGAATGACGGCGGTCTTGAATTTTCCCGGGAATTTTGACTTCGTGGGATCATTGTAGAACTGCGTCCGGCTCAACCCCTGGAAGCTCATCGCCGCCCGCCCGCCGGTCATCCAGGTGGTGACCTCTTCGTCCTTGATCTGCGCGAAGCTGCGCGGCAGCACGCCCTCCTTGTAGAAGTCCCGCAGCATGGTGATGGCATTCACCATCGGCGGCTGGTTGGCGACCACCTTCATGTCGGCGTTGATGAAATCGCCGTCCCACGCCCGCGCCAGGTCCACCACGTTCGGATAGCCCATTCCGGAAATGACGAAGCCGTACACCTGCGTGCCATCGGCGCGCGTATGCGTCGCCTTGCGCGCGGTCTCTGCGAATTCCTCGATGGTCGCAGGCGGCCCGGCAATGCCGCGCTCGGCGAACAGCTCGGTGTTGTAGTGCATGCCGGAGGTCGAGTGGCGGAATGGGATGCCGTACAGCCGCCCGTTGAACGTCATCGCCTTCACCAGGCCCGGGAACACGTCGGCCATGTCCTCCACCGGCAGCGCCTTCATATAGTCGTCCAGCGGCTCGAACAGGTCGGTGATCCGCGGGACGGCGCGGGCGTTCAGCAGGGTGGCAACGTCGATCGAGGTGCGGCCGAGGCTGGCCTCGCGAAAAAGGCGCTCGTGCAGCGGATTGGTGTCGAGTGTGACCCACTCCAGCGAATTGCCGGTGCGCTTGCGCCAGGCCGCGGTGATGTCGCCGCCCTGGGCGCCCTCGGAAACCGATCGCATCACCGGATGCGCCAGCATGGTCAGCGACAGCGCCTCCGCCCGCGCCGCACCCACAAACCCTGCCGCCGTAAGCCCGCCGAGCACCGTACGGCGGCCAATCAGATCGCTCATCTGCTTTCCCCCGATCATCGCAACGCCGGCCGGCCGGCCGCCACCCATTTGCGGTATTCGGCTGTGGCCGCCTCGTTCGGCGGATACAGGCCGGGGATAGGCGCGCCAAGCTGCACCCGCCGCTTGATCCAGCTTTCGATCTCCTCCTGCTCGATGCCGCCTTTCGCCACGGCGTCCGCCAGATAGCGCGGGATCACCACCACCCCGTCGGCGTCCCCCACCACGATATCGCCGGGGATCACCAGCACGCCGCCGCACGCGATCGGCCGCTGGAAGTCGGCGATCAGCAGGTCGTTCGTGCTCGGCGGCGCTGCGTGGCTGACGGAGAACACCGGCAACGACATTTCGCCCAACGGCCCGATATCGCGCATGCCGCCATCCGACACCGCCCCAGCGGCCCCGCGGGCGATCAGCCGCGACGTCAGCACGTCGCCAAGCGCGCCGCAGGACGTGTCGCCCCCCATGTCGAGCACGAACACCGCGCCGGCGGGGATCGCCTCGATCGCCGCGTGCATCGGGTTCTCCTTCAGCGCGCGCCGCCCGCCCTGCGCCAAATCCTCACGCAACGGCACATAGCGCAGCGTAAAGGCCGGCCCGACGAAATTGCACCGCGCGGGATTGACCGGCCGCACGCCCTTGATCGCCCGCGTGCGCATGCCCTGCGTCTTCAGCAGTTGGGAGGTGATCGTCGCGGTGCTGACCTTTTTCAGCAGGTCCAGCGTGTCGGCGGCAAGTTCGGCATTGTCCTCCATAGCTATGTCCCCTGCGCCAGCTTTTCGATTTCCTTCTGGCCCCATGCGACGGCCTCGCCCACCGGCGTGCGATCCACCAGCACCTTCTGCATTACCTTGGTGAGGACATTGGCGTCGAACACCTTGCCAGCCAGCACATTCGGCGGCCCAGCATAACCGTCGGTGAAGCCGTCATTGGCAAGGCTCCGGAAGTTCTTGAACGCTGGGTTGGCGGCAAACAGCGGTATCTGGTCCAGCATCGCCGGATAGATCGGCAGCCAGCGTCCCCCGACCTTCTCGATGATCGCCCGGTAGCGCGTCGGTTCGTAGAAATACCGCAGCCAGTCCTTGGCCCAGTCCGGATGCTTCGACGCTTTCGGCACCTGCCACACCCAGCTTCCGACGATATTGCCGGCGGTTCCCTTCGGTCCCGGACCCTTCGGCACGCTGAGCAGGATGGTGTTGCCCAGCATCGTCTTGTCGTTGTCGTTCAGCCAGTAATAGATGCTCGGCGGATTGATCACGAACGCCGCGCGGCCCGTCTGGTACGCGATGTTGTTTCCCGAATCGTCCCAGGTGAGCGACGCCCGAGGGATCGTCCGGTCATTGAAGAAAATATCAGACAGGAACTGGTAGGCGGCGCGGGTTTCCGGGCTGTCGAACACCACGGTCTTGCCGTCCTCGGCCATCACCTTGCCGCCATACGACCAGATCAGGTTGCGGATCTGCGCCTCGGCGTCGTTGGTGGTGCTGACCACCAGCCCCAGCGTGTTCATGTTGGGGTGTTTGGCCTGGATGAGCTTCGCCGCCTCGCGCAACTCGTCCCAGGTGGCCGGCGGGGGCCTGCCGACCTCATCCAGAAGATCCTTGCGGGCGAACACAGGGGAGACATCCACCTCCAGCGGCAGCGCCTGGATGGTGCCCTGGTAGCGCCCCACCGAAAGCTGGTTCTCGAAAATCCCACCAGGAACCTTGCGGATATCCGCAAGCACGTCGTCGAGCGGGATGGTCAGCCCGTTGCCGCTGTAGAACTGCGCCTTGGCGCTCACCTGCATATACGCGTCCGGCGGGGCGTTGCCCTGGAAGGAAGCGGCGAGCCGATCGTTGATCACGGTCGCCGGCACCACCACGTACTCCGCATCGATGCCCTTCGACTTACCGAACTCCTTCACCAGCTCCCCGACATACGCATCGGCCGCCTGGTTGAACGCCTGCAGCCCCCACACCGTCAGGTCAGCCGCCTGCGCCGCCGAGCCAAGCAGCATGGCGGCAGCGATCGCCATCACCGATCCGCTTTTCATGATGCGCTCTCCCCCTCTCATTTGATGCTGCCGCTGGCGAGGCCCTCGACGAGGGTCCGTTGCGCGCACAGGTAGATCACCAACACCGGGGCGATGGCGATGGTGCAGGCCGCCATTAGCTGGCCCCAGATGAACACGTCGCCCATCATCATACCCACGAGCCCGGAGGTCAGCGTCCGCGCCGCCTCGCTGTAGGTGAAGATAAGCGCATACAGGAACTCGTTCCACGCCTGGGTGAAGGCGAACAGCGCCACCACGGTGATCCCCGGTGCGGCGATCGGCACCAGCACCCGCAACAGCACCTGCAGCCGGCTGGCGCCGTCGATGCGGGCGGCTTCGTCGAGGTCGGTGGGGATGGTGCGGATGTAACCGATCAGCATCCAGGTGCTGAACGGCACGGTGAAGGTGAGGTAGGCCAGCACCAGCCCCGCGAGGCGGTCGATCATGCCCAAATTCTGCAGCACGATGAAAAGCGGAATGAACAGCAGCGCCGGCGGCAGCAGGTAGGCCGCGACGATCCCCCGCGCCACCAGCGCCCGCCCGGCAAAGCGCATGCGGGTGATGGCATAGGCCCCCAGCGTGCCGATCACCACCGCGGCGGCCGTGGTCGCCAGCGCCACCACCACGCTGTTGCGCAGGAACAGCCTTTCCAGCACAGTGGGATCCGAAGCTTGGAATTCACGTGACTTGAAGTCGCGGC
>JADMIO010789716.1_pt1 | contig 56988 bp, 46 predicted proteins | sample 8958161 | NCBI WGS metagenome assembly JADMIO01 (sample SAMN16585339, study PRJNA669376) | soil metagenome | isolation source: Crop rotation soil | place: USA: Cullars Rotation, Alabama | collected 2011 | reverse complement strand
CCGCGACTTCAAGTCACGTGAATTCCAAGCTTCGGATCCCACTGTGCTGGAAAGCAATTCACGCTTATATTGAGTCCTGATGGAATCGCGACCACTCAAGATCGGGATCACCTGTTTTCCTTTAATCGGCGGGAGCGGCATTCTTGCGACCGCTCTTGGAACCGAACTCGCCGTCCGCGGCCACACGGTTCATTTCTTTAGCTACGCCAAACCGGTTCGGCTCGATTTGTCGGCGCCGCGAACTCATTTCCACCACGTAGAAGTCGGTCAAAGCAGCCTGTTCCCCTGTCCCGATTACACTCTTCCTCTGGCTGTGAAGATGGCTGAAATCGGCCGGCAGAATCAGCTCGATCTTTTCCACGTCCACTATGCCGTCCCGCATGCCACCGCCGCATTTCTCGCCGCGGAAATGATCGGTGATTCCGCGCCCAAAATCGTGACTACCTTGCACGGAACCGACACGACGCTCCTCGGTCAAAACCCTCAATACCGCGCCGCGATCGAACATGCGCTTATCCATTCCCATGCGGTTACAACGGTTTCGAAAAGTCTGCGGGAACAAACAGAAAAGACCTTTCAACTCCGCGACCAAATTCAGGTGATCCCGAATTTCTTCACGCCGATCGCACCCGCCAAGAGTCGAGAAGAAGTGCGACGGGCCCTGGGCATTTCGAATGAGTTTCTCGTCATCCACATGTCCAACCTCCGGCCGGTCAAGCGGATTGATCTTCTGTTGCGAGTGCTGGCAGGAACATCGGGCCGGGATCGAATTCGTTTGCTGATCCTGGCTGGCGGATCATTTGCGCCGTACGAATCCCTTGTGGATGAGCTCGGCTTACGAGACCACGTTATCGTTAGGGAGGACGCGGCGGCGGTAGAAAATTATCTGCCCGGGGCTGACTGCGGTCTCTACACATCGGAGAACGAAAGCTTTGGCCTGAGTATTCTTGAGACGATGTTCTTCGCAAAGCCTGTCGTCGCTTTTCGAATCGGCGGAATTCCGGAGGTGGTGGGCGATACCACGCACCTGCCCGAGTTTGGTGATATTTCAGGGATGGCTGCATCCCTTGATTCTCTGGTCGACACTCCCGACCTCGCGCGCCAGCTTGGCGAAAATAACCGCGCTCGAGCGGAGAAGCATTTCACCGCTGACCGTATTGTTCCCCGCTACGAAACAGTCTACCGGCAAGTGATCGCGTAACACGGACAGAGCGGTCAGGTCTCCGCTGTAGCCGCGTCGCTATGCGACGCGTGGGTTGACGCAATTGGGGCATTCGAAGCAAGATCAGATCTTGCGCGAGTCGTAAGCCCAGTGGAGGAGCGCCTGCCGTTGTCGGCGACGGCAGTTGCAGTCACCAGCCCGGCAAAACTTTCTTACCTGCGCGACATGTCTGCGAATGGCGCGCCATCGACTGATCTGGCGTTGATCATCCGGGCAGCGCCGTCCGAGATAATAGCGGCAATACCATTGGAACCAACCGCGAGGATCTTCATGGTAAATCCACCCCTTCTCTTGCCAGACGGAAAGAGACTGCGAAGCATTGACTCCGAAATAGTTGAGAGAGGGGTTCCGTCGCTGAGGTGATAGCTTTGCCTTGGCAAACCAATCGGCCGGGAATTCGCCCCGGCAGTCGGTCAGATAGCGACCACCGAAAACTCCGAGCTCGAGCATTTTCTTCGGTGTGAGCTCGGGCCGGAAACCGAGGGCGAAATCTTTGCCGCACGGCTTGGTCAAAAGATAGACGTAGCCGGTCTGCATGAGATCGTTGACCTGGACTACAATCGGTTTCATGCGTCGCCCCTCATTTTATTTCGGCGATGCCTGGTATTTGTCTAATCTTGAGGCAGATGAGATACCGCGGCGATTCGGTCGGGGGACGGACGGTTGAGTCATTGGGATGTTGAGAAAGATGAAAAACAGCCTAACGAACAGAGCGATTCATTTTCACAAATTTCGGAATTCCGGCTTGTGAGTCGCTCTCGATTGGATTTTCGCCTGGAAGCGCAGGCCACCGGCTCGCGAGCCCGCGCTGCGACGTTCCGCACCTTGCATAACGAAGTGCAGACCCCCCTCTTCATGCCCGTGGGAACCCAGGCCACGGTGAAAGCACAGCTCCCCCAAACGTTGGAAGATGCCGGGACCCAAATTCTTCTCGCGAATACCTACCACTTGTTGCTGCGACCGGGACCTGAAGTTTTCCGTCGGACCGGCGGGATTCACGGTTTCATGAGCTGGAAACGCTCAGTCCTGACGGATTCCGGTGGATTTCAAATCTTCTCGCTACCCCATTCGCGGGCCATGAGTGAAGAAGGCGCCGTTTTCCAGAGCTACCTGGATGGGAAAACAATCCTGCTCAGTCCGGAAGTCAGTATCGAAACGCAGAAGGCAATCGGTGGTGATATCATGATGGCGCTGGATCACTGCATCGCTTCGACTGCGGATGAGGCCACGGCCCGGGCCGCCATCGAAATCACCCATCGCTGGGCGGCACGAAGCCTGGCTGCGCGCGGAGATTCGCTGCAATCCATGTTCGGAATCGTGCAAGGTGCGCTCTTTCCGGAATTAAGACGAGAAAGCGCGACCCGCCTGAGTGAAATGCCGTTTGACGGATTTGCCATCGGGGGCCTCGCCGTCGGGGAGGGCAAGAACGAGCGCGAAGATGTCTGCGAGTTCACCGCCCAACTTCTGCCGGAGAAGAAGCCGCGCTATCTCATGGGTGTCGGGACCCCGCTTGATATTCTCGAAGCCGTCCATCGTGGCGTGGACATGTTCGATTGCATTATGCCGACGCAGCTCGCCCAGCGCGGCGCCGTTTTTACTTCGCGCGGATTTTTGCAAATGCGCCGCGGCGTCTACAAATTTTCCGAGGAAAAACTCGATCCGACCTGCGCGTGTCCCACCTGTGCCCGTTACTCGCGGGCTTACCTGCATCATCTGACGAAAACGAGCGAAACCCTCGGCTGGCAGTTGCTGGGGAAACACAACATCCATTTTTACCACCAGCTCATGCGGGAAATTCGGGAGAGCGTCTTGGCCGACAGTTTCCTTGATCTCTATCGCGAAAAACGCTCCTTCCTCCATGAGTCTGACCTCGACAATCCGATTCGCGCGCAGAAACCGAAGCGAACGAAACCACGGGCGCTGGGGAATTACGAGATCCACCTGGCGTGGGAAGGCTTTGCCAGCATCCGGCAGATTTCATCGGGCGAAATCATGCATTCGCGGACGTCGCCGATGGAAGAAGCGCGGAAACTTTATATCGAACAATCGAACCTGGCGGAGCGGGTTCAGCCTTCTCCGGACGAAAATCCAGAGACTGCGGCGCCTTTGGTAATTTGGGATGTTGGACTTGGTGCTGCGGCGAACGCTATGGCTGCGATACTCTGTTATGAAATGCAGGCGGAAATCGGTCCGGTTCGTCCACTCCGCATCGTCAGTTTTGAAAACGATCTTGATTCATTGCGGCTCGCATTTCGGCATCGGCGCGATTTCCCCTATCTGCGGCATGGTGGTCCGGCCGGAATTCTGAAAGAGGGTGTCTGGCAATCCCGGAAGCATGCGGGCTTGAGTTGGTTGCTCCGGTCGGGCGATTTCCTCGAAACGATGTCGACGGCTCCCGCTCCACCGGATCTGATTTTTTACGACATGTTTTCGACCAAGACCTCGGGCGACCAGTGGACGCTGAAAGCATTTGAACAGTTGTTCGATGCTTGCGCGGGGCGGGCCGCGGAACTTTTCACTTACACCTGCTCGACTGCGAACCGGGTCGCGTTGCTCGCGGCCGGCTTCTACGTTGCGCGTGGTCGAAGTGCGGGAGAAAAACTGGAAACGACCATCGCCCTGACACCAGCTGCGCGTCGTGCTTCGGCAAGTTGCCGGCATGAATTGCTCGGGTCGGACTGGTTGGAAAAATGGAATCGCTCCGGCGCCAAATTTCCCGGCGAGATCCCGGTCGATCAACATGCTTCGTTTGAGCAATTAATTCGAGGCCACGCTCAGTTCCGTTAGTGATTCAAGGGGGGAGGGTTCGGAATCACTGACCTTCGTATGGCCGAGCCGTGCAGCCTGCTTTACAAAAGGGTTTCGTCAGGGGAAACGTTAAACCTATGAAGACAGTCCGCCACACGATCAATGTCCCGGCCGAAATGGAAGAACTTCTCAACGATCGCAAGGGAGATTTCCGGAGTCTTTCTGCCTACTTCGTGGCGCTCTGTTTTACTGACCTGCTTTATCTTCCCAAGCGCCCGATCGCAAAAGCTTTCGCCAACGCCAGCTGGCAGCAGCAGCGCCGCGCGATCGAGAGCCTCGCCACGCTGCGCAAGCAGGGCTGGAAGGGGGTTAATTTGCAACTGCATTTCGACGCCGTGACCCAGGTGGAAAAGGTGGCCCAGAAGTGCCTTAAACCGGACGACTGGGTCCTCGACCATATTCAGGAGGAACTCGCTTTCATGCGGGGCGCGGATTTGCGGCGATAGCGGAAGCTGCGCCGCGCATCATTTCGCGGCGCAATACATATTGGCGCTGCGCGGCGCATCATTTCGCGGCGCAATGCATGCCAGATTGTTACTGCAGACTCGGTCGAGCAACGTGATATCACTCGCTTCCTAATCAATGGAGCGAAAATGATACAAACTATCCGACCTAACCAATCCATCCCCCAACCCGACAAGACCTATCGCCTAACTAAGGGTTTGTCCTTCGCCAGTTCGCTGGCGCTCGCGCTTCTCTTCGCCATCGTTGCTCCGCTTCGGGCGGCCGATGTCACCTGGACCAACGCAGACGGCAGTTCCCTGTGGAATTTGACTGATCTGAATTGGAGTACCGGGGCCTGGAATAACGCGAACGGCGACGGCGCGATCTTCGATGCGACCGGTGCGGGAGCGATCAACGTCTCTTCACCGATCAACGTTGATAGTCTGAACTTGATAGCGAGCGGCTACATTTTTAATGGCACCGGTCCGCTGACATTTGTAAACGGCACGGGCACTCTCGCCACTGGCATAATCAACGTAGATACCCACTTCGAGGGTACCATCAATACGCCTATCAACAGCTCGTTAGGCTTGATCAAGAAAGCGCCGGGAACGTTGGTCCTGGCCGGCCCGATCACTTTTAGCGGCCTCGGGCTTCCCATCACTTCCGCTACGAACATCCTCCCGGCCGATATTTACGCGGGAGGCATTTCGCTCCAAACGCCGTCCGATTACAGTGGGATTACGCGAATCCTGAACGCCAGCGTCCTGCCCGCGACCACGCGCCTCGGGGTTTCTAATGGTCTGTATGACTTTGGCGCGCTTGACCCCACGCTTGGCTCGATCGTTTTCAGCAACGACCAGGATTTCTTCGCCTTCGATCCGGGAACTCGCACAGCCGGCGTGGGAATTACCGGCACCGGCACCCTGGTGGTCATGGATGATATCACCGTCCTCGGCAACGTGGCCGGTTTCAACACTGGCAGTAACGCGATCGCAACTAATATGGACTTTGGCGGCGCAACCCAGGTCTTCCGCGTCTCTAGCGCCACGGTCCAGGCTCAGTCGGGGGCGTTGCAAATGACCGGAGTTCTTGCCAACGGTTCGCTTCTCAAGACGCTCGGTTTCAATCAGAACGGCGTCATGAACGCCGGCGATGGCATCGGTCTGTTCGGCAACAATACCTACACCGGTTCGACCCGCATCAGCGGTGGCACCAACGTGGTCGCCGGCACGAACGCTTCTACTTCGGTTGAAGTGTTTGGGAATAGCGCCGGCAGCGTACTCTCGCTTCAGGGCGCCAATGGCTCCTATCTTTCAGCGACTACGATCCAGGCCTTTTCCCTGGGCACCTTCCAAATCGATAACAACGCGAACCTCGGTGGATCCGGGAACTTTAATTTCCCGGTCCCCCCGGCCCAGAATAACAATCGGTTGGCTGACAATGTGCAACTCCAACTGCGCGACGGTGGATTTACTTACCGAGGTCTCGCGAATACCCCCGCCACCGAGACAATCGGTTCGTTAGCTGTTCTAGGCGGACACAATGTCCTAAATCTGGCGACGTCGGGAACCGGCACGGTCGCCCTTATGGTGGCAAACGATTTCACGATGGCTCCACGCTCGAGTCTCGGATTTAACATCAACACCCTGGGTGGTACTACTAAGCTGTTGGTTAATGGCACCGTTCCAGCCGCGGACGTGACCAGCATTTTACCACGCGTCGTGTCGATTTCCGACTTTGTGACCTACAACGGCGTGACGGGCCTTACGCCTTACACCGGTTATGCGACCGACTTCAGCACACCAGGGACCAACGTATCGGTGACCGCTGCTTCCACGGTTAATAGCTCAGTCAATATCAACGCCCTCAAACGAGGGGCCACATCCTTCACGACCACGATTGGGGCTGGCGTAACCTTGGGCATTAACTCAGGAATGATCCTGAGCACTGGCGGCACAGGTACTTTCTCTGGCGGAACGATTGCCTTTGGTTCTTCTCCCGGAGCCTTCTTCGGGACTAACACGGTAAGTACTACCGCCATCACTGGAACCGCCGGTCTACTCAATGCCCAAGGCACACTCACCTTGAACGGAGATTTGTCCGGACTTAGCGGCACCATCACCCAAAACGGTTCCGGATCGACCACCCTTGGGACCAATACCTTCGCCGGTTCATTCGAAGTGCGTGAAGGCTTCTTCAATATCAACACCAGCCAGACGATCCCCGGTCAAGGAGCAATCACCCTGGGCGTCCCGACGAACGACGTGGATTTGGTCGGTGCGCCTCCGCTGCTGACCATCTCGGGGGCGGGTGCTAACTCGACCATCGCCCGCGACATCATTGTCAATAACGGATCACTGACCAACGTCGGGGTCCCGCTGGGCAATTCTTTCATGGCCGGGCTATCTCCCCTGAGTAACACCACTGGTTCGCAAACAGTCAGCGGCAACATCACGCTGAACACCCCACTTCGTATCCAAGGCGGTGGTGCAACCGGCACGGGTTCCACTAATTTCACGGGTAACATCACAGGTTCATCTTTCATTCGCGTCGTCAACGGACGAATGAGCTTCTCGGGCAACTACAGCAACGCCGGCGGCTTCTGGCTCGGCGAGACCGGGGGTGTCACGCAGGTGACCTTCAATGGCACCGCTGGGGGCACAGCCCCGCTGATTATTAATGGCGTAAACCCGGGTAGTTTCATCTCCTACACCTCCGGGACGTTGCCCACTGGGTTGATCTCAACGAATAATACGGGACCGGCCGGACTGGCCTATCTCACGCCGCTCGATAATTCGACGATTAACAACGATTTCTTCCTCAACGGGCTCGGTTACAGCAACGGGGTCCTTGTTCCAGGGAGTGGAAGTGTCGGTGCTCTCGTCGGCACCGGCCTTAGTGCCACTTGGACCGGACAGATGAGCGGTCAGGGCGGTTTGGTGAAGAACGGCGACGGCGTACTGACTCTCACCAACGCCTCGAATACCTACACCGGCACCACTACGGTGGCGCTCGGTACCTTGCTGGTGAATGGTAATACTTCAGGCAGCCTGATGAATGTTACCGGAGGAACGCTTGGCGGCACCGGCTCAGTCGGCGGTATCATCGCGACCAGTGGATCCGTGGCACCAGGGAACGGCGCTGGTCTGCTGACTTCCGCCGGCAATGTGACCTTTAACACCGGTGCGACTTTCAGGATCGAAATCGGTGGGGTAAATGCCGGCACCGAATATGATCGGCTGCAAGTTACTGGGACCGTTAATCTCGGGGCTGGTGTGACGAACCTGAACGGCACGCTCATTAACGCCTTCGCTCCCGAGGTCGGACAGCAGTTCACCATCATTCAAAGCACCGGCGGAATCACCGGCACCTTCGCGCAGGGCTCTTCTATCAACATTGGTGGCACCGATTTCACTATTACTTACAACGCCAACAGCGTTGTCCTGAGCGTTCCGGCGACAACGCCAACGCCGACCGCGACTCCAACGCCGACCGAGACCCCCACGCCAACGCCAACACCAACACCAACACCAACACCAACACCAACACCAACGCCAACACCAACGCCAACGCCAACGCCAACGCCAACGCTGACACCAACACCGGCTCCAACGCCAACGCCAACCCCCGTAGGGGGATGTGTCGTTGTTACCGCATCGGCAGGCGACGTCGGCCCGACCAATTACACGAATGTTGGATCAGCCTTTGCCGCTATCAACGCCGGCATCCCTCAAGGTGTAGTTGTTGTCAGCGTCACCTGTGACACCGTCGAGCCCGTCTCCGCGGTTCTGAACGCCAGCGGCGCAGGGTCAGCGAATTATACAAGTGTTACCGTAAACCCTGCCGGAACGCGGACAGTTTTCGGCACACTCGCGACGCCTTTGATTAATTTGAACGGTGCGGACAACGTCACGATTAATGGTGTGGGCGGCAGTAACTCGCTCACCCTCGACAACACGAGCACGGCTGCCACCGCTTCAACCGTTCACCTGGTTGGCGATGCTTCGAATAACGTTGTCACCAACTGTACCATCAAAGGTGCAAGCACTGCGGTGACCACCGGAACCATCTTCGTTGATACGGGCACAGCAACCGGTAACATCGGAAACACGTTCTCGAATAACTCGATCACTAACTCCGGTGCCAATTTCCCGGTCAATGGGATCTTCTCTCGAGGCACGTCGGCCGCGATCTTCAACAGCGGCACGATCACCCAGAACAACATCCAGGATTACTTCAGTGCGACTCTAGCCACGTCCGGTATTAACCTCGGCAATCTAGGTAACTCCGCCTGGTCGATTACGAACAACAGATTGTTCCAAACGGGAGACCGCGTTTATACGACGGGCAATACCCACAGCGGTATCTTCGTCGGCGTTGGCGCCGGATATGCCATTAGCGGAAACGTAGTAGGGTTCGCCAACGCATTTGGAACGGGCACGACTAATACAATCGGTGATAGTGTGGCTCTGCCAGGCTTCCCGGCTTCCTACGCTGTAGCGGGTACAGCTAACGCTACCCTTTATCGCGGCATTAATGCCGCGTTCACAGCAGGCGGTGCGGTTTCCAATATTCAAGGCAACACTATCGCCGGACACGCGATCTATACATCGTCAAACGGACAGATCTTCATCGGCATCCTCGTTAATTCCGGTAACGCGAATATCGGAACCACGACTGGTAATACGATTGGTGCCACAAGTGGCGGTGGCGGAGTACCAGCCTCAATTTATTCTGCTACTACTGTGACGGGCGGCCAGGTCGTGGGAATTCTTGCTGCCACCACCAATGCGGTCTCCATCCAGAATAATACCCTCGGCTCCATCGATGCGTCCGGAACCAGCGCGACCACAGCGGGCGGCTTCCTCGGCATCCAAACCCAAGGTGCCGCCGGCGTGATTACGACCAGCAACAACACCATTGGGAGCCCCACGTTGCAGAATATCCGAATCGGTTACATGACGACTACGGGTGTAGCAGGAGGCCCGCTCTCTAATGCAGGTATCCTGACCTCTACCACCACCGCCACAACCGGAACCCTTATCGGCATCGCCAACACGGCGACGGGAGCGCCCCTGAACATTACGGCCAACACGATTAGGAATCTGGCCAGTTCAGTAAGCCATACTGGACTGGTTAACTCGTTTTTCGGCATCATTAACCAAGGCGCCGTTCCTGGCACGATTAACATTACCAACAATAGCCTTGGCACGGCGACAGAGCGTTGCGCCACCTACACTGGGGCGACGACCGGTCAGATGTACGGGGTCCTCAGCACGGCAGGTGCAGCCGGGACCACCCAGAATCTCAACAACAATATCGTGCAGGGCCTTGTCCTGGTTGCGTCTGGTCAGATAACTGGCGTGAGTCACCAAGCGTCGGGAACTGGAGTCGCGATTAACATCATGAACAACCAGATCGGTACCGCCACCCAAGACGCGTTTACTTACAGCGCGGCTTCGGCGGGGACTATCCTTGGTTGCTTCAACTCTAACGGTGCCGCGACCGCTACCCTAAACATGACTGGCAATGACATCCGGCGTGTCGTCCAGAACGTGCCCGGCGCAAGCTCGCACCTGTATTATCTGAATCAGACCTTCACCGGCTCAACCAATATCAGCAACAACACGATCACCAACGTTACCGCTAACACCACAGGCACGTCGACCCTGTTATTTATCGGCAATGACGTGACCCATGCCGGAGGCACGACCCACAACGTCAATAACAACTCGATTGTGGGGACCTATACCAGGACGGGCGGCTCGGGGCCCAATGTCCTCTACAACGCCTTTGCTCTTTCAGGACCAAGCGTTACCGAGACAAACACTGGCAATAACTTCTCCAACATTAATCTGACCGGCACGACCGGTACCTTTGACGGTTGGAGAAGTGCTGACGGCGCAACGCCCGGATCAAGGAAGACTGTTACGAATAATACCTTCAGCAATATTACAGGTGGCTCGGCCGCTATGGCGGCAATCCTCTGGGTGGGATTCAGCGACAACACGTTCGCCGGTAATAACGTGAGTGGGAATACGATATCTAATATTACCAATGGCAACAGCATCACTGGCATTTTCTCCGATGGCCAGAATCAGAACTTCTTTAACAACAGCGTCACTGGGCTCTCTGGCACCGCCGCAGGGGCAGTCGTTAGCGGCATAAACCTTGCCGGTGCGACGACTCAAAACGTCTTCAAGAACAAGATCTGCAATCTGACGGCGACTGGTGCCAGCGCGACTACGAACGGCATCCTTATTTCCGGCGGAACGACGCACAACGTCTTTAATAACCTGATCGGAGATTTGAAGGCACCTTCCACCAGCAGCGCCACAGATGCAGTGCGCGGCGTCAATCTTACCTCCACGACCACTCTGTCGAATCTGAACATCTCCGACAACACCATCTACCTGAACGCAACGTCCGTGGGGGCGAACTTTGGTAGCTCGGGTGTTTTCCACACGGCCAGCGCCACGGCTACCACCGCCGCGCTGACTCTGCGGAATAACATCATCGATAACGTCTCCGTCCCGGCTGGCACAGGCTTAACTGTGGCTTTCCGTCGCTCTGCTGCAGCATTGAGTAACTACAACACGGCTTCGAACAACAACGACTTCTACGCCGGTTCGCCGGATACGAGTCATCTGATCTACTTCGACAGCACGAACTCGGATCAAACCCTGGCTGCTTATAAGGCCCGTGTTACCCCGGCTGATTCCGCTTCGATTGCGGAGGATCCTCCATTCCTGAGCACGAGCTGCGGAGATCCGAACTTCCTGCATATCAATCCGGCGATGCCGACAGGAGTTGAAAGCGGCGGAATGCCCATTGGCGGGATTACCGACGACTATGACGGCGACACGCGCAACGCGTTGACACCTGACACTGGAGCGGACGAATTCAATGGTGTCGTTCCAACCCCGACTCCCACGCCAACGCCGCCAGTCAGTATCTCGGGGACGGCAGTCTATTGCTCGAACCCGGCTCTTCCTCCCGTGCCGGGAGTGACAATGAGTCTGACCGGTCCTTCGCCGGCGCCGAGCTCGACCCTGACCAACGGTTCGGGTCTCTACTCATTCCCTGGTCTGACCTCGGGCGCGAGCTATACGGTGACGCCGACCAAGCCTGCTCTGGTTCCAGGCACCTCAGGCATTAACACCTCCGATTCGGTCGCGATCCAACGACATTTCCTGAGTCTCGGAACACCTCTCACCGGATGCCGGTTGGCCGCAGCAGATACGAATGATCCGCCGAACGGGATCAGCACGACTGACGCGATCGCCGCGCAGCGATTCTTCCTCGGCCTGACGACCGGGATCGCGCAAACGGGCCGCTACAGGTTTACGCCGTCGAGCATTTCGTATGCGCCGCTGACGAGCAATCAGAGCGCGCAGGATTACAGTGTGGTGATCTTGGGCGATGCCGCGACTGGGTTTGTTGCACCTCGTCCGGCTGGTGGCCCGCAAGCCGAGGCGGCCCTTGAGAACCAGATTGCTCCAACGGTAGCATCGATCGCGCTGCCGAAGATCGTGCTTGACCAGGCCAAGGGCGACTTCATCGCCACGGTGACGAGCACGGCGGTAGACGCGAACAACAAGTTGGTCGGATTCCAGGGTGATTTCACCTTTGATGAAAGAGTGGTTACCTTCCAAAGCGAGCCAGTGCAAAAAGGTGGACTAACGGCAGGCAACTGGAATGTGTTGGGGAACGTTCTACCTGGAAAAGGACCGCTTAGGACGCTACGCGTATCGGCCTTCTCGAACGACTTCACGCCCCTCTCAGGGACGGGAACACTTTTCGAACTGAGGATGGTTAAGGCAAGCAACGCGGCGCAAAGCACGCAGTTGATTTGGGCGGCCTCACCAAACCATTTCATCTTCATCGACGCCAATCTGAAGACGCAGAGACCGGGTAAAGCCGCGCCTGGCAACGTCAGGCCGGCCGGGAAACGTTAGGTAAGCTCGCGTTTTGAATCCGCGAGATCGCTCTCACCAAATTTCCGGGCGAGATCCGGGTCGATCAACATGCTTCGTTTGAGCAATTAATTGTTGGTCGCGCTCAGGTCCACTAGACGCGTTTTCTGTCCCGTCTTCAGCGGTTCAGACGCATTCGTTGGATATGCAATCGAGGAGGTATGGATCTCCAGGAAACTGGCATTCTTCTGGAACAGGACGAAGATGGAGCATGCCAAAAGACAAAGCACTCAGCCGCGAACGTTTCATCAAACTTCTCAATGAAGACCTTGCTCGCGAGTATCAGGCCATTATCGCTTATGTGATTTACAGCCAGACGATAAAAGGCGCGAAGTTTACTGATATCGCCCGGGAATTGCAGGTCCACGCGGGGGAGGAATTGAACCACGCCATCCTCATTGCCAAGCAAATCGATTACTTAAATGGGACGCCCGTGACAACGCCCAAACCGGTTAAGACGTCGGATAAAGCGGAAGACATGCTCCGGTTCGATCTCGCGAACGAGCAGGAAACCATCATCAATTATCGGGAACGCATTCGTCAGGCGGAAGCAATGGGCGAGTTCGGAATTAGTGAAGTGCTGCGCAAGATTATTGCCCAGGAGCAGGAACACTTCACGGATTTAGCCGGTGCGCTCGGGATCGATAACCCGACGATCAAAGGCTAGACGCGACGCGGCAAGGGAGACCTCAGTTTCGCGTTGCTCCACTCCGGGCTTCAATTCCCACGGCACCCTGCCGGAGCTCCAGAAGCGCTATGGGCCCTCTCCGGATACTTTTGTGCCGGCGATTACTTCCTCGCCTCCGGTGTAATCGTGACCTTGACCCGCTGGCCGTCGCGCGTCACGACGATATCGACAGGCTGACCAATCTTGGCCGCGTCCAGCGCATAGGTGTAATCGTAAATGTTCGACACTTTCTGGCTGCCGAACTCGACGATGATGTCGCCACCCTTTAGTCCTGCCTTCTCCGCCGGACTGTCGCCGCGAACACCGGATAGTTTTACACCCGCAACTTCCGTGGCGTAATCCGGAATAGTGCCAAGGTAGACACGCAACGTTTCTCGTCCTCCGGCTCCTTCACTGTGTTGCACTTTGACGTAGTCAGGACGTTCCTCGCCTTTCGCAAGGTCCAGGACCAAAGTCCGCGCGAACTTTGTGATCCGCTCCAATCCTTCGTATTCAATTTTGTCGGCCGTGTCGGTGGGCCGATGATAATCATCATGGCCGCCGGTAAAAAAATTCAGGATCGGAACGCCCTTTGGATAAAACGCCGTCCCATCCGTCGGCAAATAGGGATCTTCCTGGAGCGAAAGATTGAACCCGGCTGCCACATTGCGTTTTTCCACCAGCCGTCGCCACATTTTCGATGATCCGATTCCTTGCAAGCTGAGTTTGTTTTCCCGGAGGCGGCCCACCATGTCGAAATTCACGTAAGCGGCGATACTTGAAAACGTAACGAGCGGATGCTCAACAAAGTAGGAGGATCCGATCAGCCCGATTTCTTCACCGGACCAAAGCGCGAACACGATCCCGCGACGAAACTCTTCGGGCTTGGCCTTTCGTGCCTCGGCCAGGGAAGCCGCCAATTCCAAAATCGCGGCTGTCCCGGAGGCGTTGTCGTCCGCGCCCGCGTGAATTTTTCCTTCCTCGCCTTGCCGTTGCATCGCTCCGGTCTCGCCGAAACCGAGGTGATCATAGTGGGCACCGACCACGATATACTCGGCTCGTTCTGCAGGGCCGGAGGGCGGGAGAATCGCGAGGACGTTACGATCCTCTTTCTTGATATGTTCTACTGCGGCCACGATGTGAGCGGTGCGGTTCGGAAGTGTGATCCCGCTTTCCGCATGGGGATTCTCCTTGTCGAGTCCGGACTGGAGCGTTTTCAAATCTTTGCCGGACCCTTGAAAGAGCGCATCGGCGACGTTGCTCGTGATGCTTGCGGCGACGATTCCGGAATTAGCCATGCTGGCGTCAAACGAAGCGGCCACGAGCTCGCCTTTATTTGGAGAATTTGGGCCGGTCACAAAGAGCACGGCTTTTGCGCCATGCTCACGCGCCAGCATCGCTTTGTATCGAAGGCCGGCGTAGCGATTCAGTTCCTGTCGTCGTTTCGGATCGACCTCCTCGGGCACGTAGCGCAAGACCAGCGCGATCTTGTTCTTCACGTCCACGCCGGCATAGGAATCGTAGCCCTCTGGTCCCTTGCCGGGTACCGATAAACCGTAACCGACGAAAACAATTTCGCCGTCCACTGTTTGGTTCTCTGTGAATGAAAGCGGCGCGAAATCTTTCTCGACCCGAAATTTCACGGGTTCGCTTTTAGCGTCCCCGCGGACGACAAATTCGTTCTTTTCTTTCAGGACCTTCACGCCCGCATTGAACTCGAACTTCTGGAAGAAGGTATTGTTGTCTCCACCCGGTTTTAGTTGGGCGTCCTGTAATCGTTCCGCGATGTAATCAGCCGCTTTCTTGGCGCCGTCGCTTCCTGTCATTCGACCTTGTCTTTCATCCGCAGCCAGAAAACCGACCTCGCCCCGCAGATCGGCGGCCGTGATTTCAGGTGTATTCGCGCCTTTTGGTTGGGAAGCGGAAGATGGTTCGGTTGGTTTGGCTGCGGCCGAGACGGACGGAGCTGGACCCTGGCCGGCGCGGGGCGATTCCGAAATCGCCTTCAGGGCGGCCTCATGATTCCAATTCGCGAGGAAAAGCTGCGACTTGCCGTCGGCCGTCCGGCCAGTTGTCCAGCAAACCTGTTTTCCATCAGGTGAGAAAACCGGCAGTCCGTCGAAGCCATCGGTAAAAGTCACCCGCACCGGTTCGTGTTCACCTGCGGCATCGACGAGGTACAGTTCGAAATTGGAAAAGCCGAGTTTGTTGGAAGTGAAGATCACGTATTTCCCTGAGGGATGGAAGTAGGGTGCCCAGGACATCGCCTTGAAGTCGGTAAGCCGATGCTCATCCGAGCCATCCAGCTTCATCGTGTAGACGTCCGCAACCATTCCGCTCTTATCGAACCGGCGCCAGATGATGCGTTGTCCATCGGGAGAAAAGAAGGGCCCTCCGTCATAACCCGGCGCGGAAGTGAGCCGGCGCTGATTCGAGCCGTCCGCGTCCATGATGTAGATTTCGCCGAAATAAGCGGGATCGGTTTCGTAGCGTTTGCGATCTTCGGCGGAAAGTTTCCCAAGGGGATAGGCATTGCGGAGCGAACAGAAGGCAATCTTGGTCCCGTCCGGCGAGTAGCTCGCTTCGGCATCGTACCCCATGGTCTTTGTTAACTGGTGCAGGTTCGAGCCATCGCGATGGGCGGTGAAAACATCCATCGTCTCGTCATAATCCCACGAATAGCGGCGCTCTTTTCCCGAGGCCCGAAAATCCAGCTCCGCTTTTTGTTTTTCCCGCGCCTTCGGATCAAGATGGGTGGAAGCGAACAGCACTTCATCTTTCCCGGGCCGGAAGAAAGAACAGGTCGTCTTCCCAATTCCAGGCGAGACGCGGTGAATGTCTCCCGAGGTGAGATCCACCGTGTAGATTTGATAGAACGGATTATCCGGTTCGCGCTCACTTTGAAACGTAAGAGCCTTGCCGTCAGGCGAGAAATACCCTTCGCCGCTCCGCTTCCCTTCAAAGATCAGCTGTCTCGGATTGGAGAGAAATTGCGCTTCGTCTTTGTTCTCGCCGGCCTCCGCCTTCAGGGAAATGAAGCCGAGGCCGAGGACGAACAGGAGCAGTCTTGGGAAATGGAGTTTCATGATGGCATTGCGGGAAGGATTTTTACGCGTGGCTCCGCCACGGCGCAAATATTAGGGGATCGCTGTCCTGTCGGGTGCAGTTTGCCTCATGATTCTGGCGGCCGGCCTCCTCGTTGCAAACGCCTCCGTCGGCCTTATGAGGTTTCATTCCCTTCGTTTATGAAACCTGACGTTAGAACAAAGAGTGTTTATTCCGGTTACGATGGTCGCCACGACGGCTTTCGAATTTTGGCGACTCGCTTTCGGGGGCGCGGATTAAAGAAGAATCGCTACGACGTTTGGGTGGCGAGTCTCGGTCCTACGGAGGAATTGTTACGAGACGTGCAAACGGGCAAAATTGGTTGGACGCAATTCACCCGGAAATATCGAAAGGAGCTCGTCGAATCAGCGGCGATAGACCGGCGAAACCCGGTCATAAAAAATCATGGCCAGAAATTTACCCTCCGATTGCTTCAGACTTTGGCTCAACGGATGCCAGTCACGCTCCTTTGCCATTGCGCGGAGGATGAGCCGCACTGTCATCGCCACATCCTGAAAGCCGTTTTGACAGGAAAAATTTAGACAAGATTTCGAATCAGGACCCTGCTGACGCCGTGGTGCCTCGAACATCTGGACTCTGGCCGCCGGCCTGATCGGAAGAGAGGGTTATTTTCCCCACCCTATTTTTCTGTCTATTGTTCTGTAGGGACTAATGAACCGCTTCGAGAATGTTCTGCACGAACAGGGTCGCGCTCTTCGCCGGGCGCAACCCGAAATTTTGCAGATCAACGTGGGTAAACTCTGCAACCTCACGTGCACCCACTGTCATGTGAATGCCGGGCCAAAGCGCAAGGAAATCATGTCGCGACAGACCGCAGAGCGCGTTCTCGATTGGTTTGCTGCGACCACGATTCCAACCCTCGATCTGACCGGCGGTGCGCCGGAGATGATTCCGGATTTCCGTTACATCATCGAACGAACCCGGGCGCTCACGCTGCGACGGCGAATTATCGATCGCTGTAATCTCACGATATTGCTCGCACCGGAGCACGATGGACTCGCGGAATTCCTTGCGGATCACGAAGTCGAGATCATCGCTTCGATGCCGTGTTACTCGGCGGAAAATGTGAACGCACAACGCGGGGAGGGGGTGTTCGACGCAAGCATCACTGCTCTGCAACTCCTCAATCGTCTCGGATACGGTCATCGTTCCGAGTTACCGCTCCATCTGGTCTATAATCCCAACGGTGCTTTTCTTCCCGGGCGACAGGCGGAACTCGAAGCCGACTACAAACGCGAACTCGCAACGCATTTCGGTATCGCCTTCAACGATCTCTACACGATTACGAACTTGCCGATCGCTCGTTTTGCCAGCTGGCTGCGACGCGAAAACAAGTATGAGGATTATCTCGAACTACTGGTGGAGTCATTCAACCCTGCCACAGTCGAAGGATTGATGTGCCGCAACACAATTAACGTGAGCTGGCAGGGCGCGGTCTATGATTGCGATTTTAATCAAATGCTTCATCTGCCCCTTGGTGGGAAAGGTCGGTGTTACCTCTGGGAACTCGATCCGGATGCATTGTTCGACCGCGCAATCGCAACGGGCAACCATTGTTTCGGCTGCACCGCGGGTGCCGGTTCGAGTTGCGGCGGGGCAATCGCCTAAGGTAGCGTCGGGACCGGCCACAGGCCGGTGGCTACAGTGGTACGAGACGAATGCACTCGATCCCAATCATCTCTCGAGATCGGGAAATGCCAGCTTCGCGCGCGTCCAACTCATCTCATCGTCCACATCTTCCAAAGCCGGTAATTCCTTCCACGCAATGGACTCCTCGCGCAGTCGTTGGCGTGTCTCGTCGGCGACTGCATTCGTACTCCATGCAATTCTGCTAAAGATCCGCTCGACTGGTTGCCGAAGAGCAAGCAAGCAATAGCCGCCGTCGAGCGCGGGAATCAAGACCACATCGGTTTCGCGCAAGAGCGTGCTGACTTCGTCCAAGCACGCATTGGTAAGGTAGGGGCAATCGCCACCGAGAAAGACCAAGGGCTCGTCACTCGTCGTAAAATGCGAATGCATGACAAAGGAAAGCCGATGCCCAAGATCGCCGTCAGCTTGGGGACTATAGGTGGGCCCTGAGCCAAGCCACTTTTGCATTTCGTCGCCTGCATCCGGCGGCGAGAAGTGGATGTGCGTGCTCCAGTTCCGGGGAATTTGCCGGATCTGCTGCTCGACCAGCCGGCGGTAAATCCGGTTTGCGTCTCCCGCGCCGACGGCAAGCGCGAGCCGTGTTTTCACTGTGCCCTCGCGCGGAGCTTTCAGGATGAGCGCCGCTGCCGTGCTCATGGAGCTGAGTGGCGCGTTCTAAACTTCATGGCTGAAGGGTGTCATTAGGCCGTGGATCGCGGGAAGGAACCTTTCCGTCCGGGAGCCGCCATTCGCGTTGCGAGCCGAAGGGCATCGACCAAAGTCGCGTCACCGTCAGCTCGCGTTCGTCGCGATAAGGAGCGACGCCGATTTCAATTTCGTCCTGCGCCAGATCCACTCGCAGGGTCCGATGCAGTCGATCCCAAAATGAAAAGATTGTGCCCCAGTTAGAATCGGTCTCGCGGCGAACAATGGAATGATGAATGCCGTGCATGCGTGGCGTCACGATGAGGAGGTTAAGCGCCCGCTCCAGAGTGAGCGGCAACCGCCAATTCGAGTGATGAAAGAGCGATGCTGCTTCAAAGCAAATCTCGAACACGAGCAAGGTGAATGGAGTAACTCCGAACATTAAAACGGCCACGATTCGGAAGGGAATCGAAGCAATAATCTCGCCGAAATGAAACCGGGCGGCCGTGGTTACGTCGAGATCGAGATCGGTATGATGGACATTGTGAAAACGCCAGAGAAGCGGGAGAGCGTGAGTTCCGTAGTGCCACCAATAGTAAGCCCAATCCATCAGGACGAATCCGACGATGCCCGCGAGCCAGGGCGGTGCCGGCAACCAGTGCAGGAGGCCAATGCCTCGCTGTTGTCCCCACCACGCGACCGAGAGCGGGATCGGGATCAAGGTCAGCCGCAAAAGGGCGAAGGCCGGCGCGGAGAAGATGAAATTACAGAAAGCTCTGCTCCAGACAGAAAAGCGGAGACGACGCAATGGTCTCCGCATTTGTCTCCAAAACAAAAAGAGAAGAATCCCGGCTAAAAGCGGACTGCCAACATAGTCGAGTAATGGGATTGGTTTCATACTCGATCGATTGCCGTCGTTCCTTCGCGATCGAGTGGACCACGATGGGGAGTGGCGTGGCGGTGCAATCGGCGATAGAGCCGGTGCAGCGTTTCGATGCGGACACCGCTCACATAGAGCGCGAGGATCAATATATAAAAGACCGTGGTGCGATACGGCCCGAGCATTTCGTAGCGGCGCGGGCTGCTCACGATTTCGTCCCGAATCTGCCGCATCTTTCCCAGACGCCGCAATCGCCGGTAAAGCTCCGCATCTTCCAGGATGGGTACTTCGGGAAAACCACCTGCTTCTTCGAACTTCGTTCGACGGCAGAAGATACCGTGATCGCCGAGCGCAAAGCCGAAAATGTCCACGCCCAGATTCCCCAGCGAATCGCTCACGCGATAAATCCACTCGCGCCGCGGAAAGCGGAGACGAAAGCAACCGCCTGCCAGGCGTGAGTCGGCGAGGAGGGATTCAATCGATTGCACGGCGCAGGGCGGCAGTTTTGAGTCAGCGTGCAAGAACCAGAGCGGGTCGTAGCTGGAGGCGGCAGCGCCTACGTTCATTTGGGACGCTCGGCCACCGGTTGCGACAAGGACGCGGTCAGCATGAGTTTCGCAAAGTTCGACCGTCCCATCAACGCTGCCCCCGTCGACCACAATAATCTCCGCCGTTGGTGCCTCCGTGCGCAGGTGCTGGAGAAACCGACGGATGAGGACAGCCTCGTTGAGCACGGGCACCACAATCGAAAGCGCATGTCGGTGGTTGCTCATCTCAAGATGAAATCACAGCTGCATACGGCGCGCTGCGGAAAGTTTGAGTTCCCGCCTTGTTCACAAACAAATTGGAACCAACCGCACGGCTCCGCAACGCAAGCGGCGCGATATAATAAGAGAGCCGGAAGAGCCGCGCTTTCATTGATGAAACCTGATGACACAAATGGCAATCGGCCGACGTCGGAGCGACCGTACCGCGTCCTGATCATCGCCGGCTCCAACCGCCGGCAATACAACTGTCCGGGAGTCGATTCGAAAGCCCGCACCCTCATGTTGCGCATGGCCAAGCAGCTTCCGCCGGAATGGGAGATCGATTACGAAGATCTCGGCAACGTCTTCGCCAGGGCGCGCATCCAGAGCTGCAACGGATGCGTCTCCACTTCCATGGCCCTCTGCGTTTGGCCCTGTAATTGTTACGAGAAAGACAATGCGAAAGAGCCCGACCTGATGTGGGATCTTGATCTCTATGCCCGCCTCGATCTGGCGGACGCATGGGCAATCATAGGTCCGATCAATTGGTATGGGCCTACCAGTAATTTGAAGCTGATGTTCGATCGGCTGGTTTGCATGAACGGCGGCAACCCGCGCGAGGAGTTGATCGAACACAAAAACCCCGAGCTGGCCATGAAGCTCGAGCACACGGCCGAATGGGAGAGCTTAAGTCTGAATCATCTCGAAGGACGAACAGCTGGGTTTTTCTGCTACGGCGATGGCGGAGGCGACGAGCTGGATCAAGCGGGCCGGCCAAAACTTCTGAGGGCCGAGCACAAGCATTATTTTAAGCCCGAGAACGAGCCTTTCGAGAATGATCGCAGTAGTTATGCGCCACTCGTCTGGCAGTGCCGCTATGGTGGGATCGAGGTGCCGGATGAGCTTTGGGAATATGTTCAATTCGGCCGGAACGAAAAATATAGCGACAACCAGGCGGAAGATTTGCCGCGCCACGCCGAAGTGTTCGACCAGTTCGATGTCTGGACTAGTCGTTTCGCTGCATTCGTTGAGCGCAAAGGAAAGGTCGAGCCGGGCCGTTGGCGGGCGTTCGGTTACGAGGCACCGGGTCATTTATGGCGCGACGCGCAACTCGCGTGGAGGGAAATTCGAATGCGCACCGGCCATCCGCGGGAAGGATCCTCTCCGGCTGAGCAACAGCACCTCGGCTTGAATCAGGATGTGACCCTCTCGCCGAAAAAAAGCGAGGGAGAAAAGCTGCGGGAGTAGGCGGTTGCCTTATTGGAATTCAACCAATGTAGCCACCGGCCTGTGGCCGGTCGGGCTCAGTTACGTCACTGATTGCCGGCTCACCGCCGTTGCATTGCTTTTGTCCTGCTACGCATCGGTGAGCACTCGTACGCAGAGCGCATTGGCTTCTGCGAGAAATTCCAATACAATGCGGCGTTCGATATTCCTACCAAGCCAGGGTGGCGAAATTGGCAGACGCGCCAGACTTAGGATCTGGTGGAGCAATCCTTAGGGGTTCGAGTCCCCTCCCTGGCATTCCGCTTAGACGCTGTCTGGAGTTCCTGGCCCCGCCGAGTGATCTAAGGTCACAATCCTCCCAAGCAGAATCGTAATCTGGTCCAACTTTTCATTGATCGCAGTCAGGTTTAATGACGGATCAGGGGTATTCAGATTTTTCCGCAGTGCCTCATTACTCATAATGGTAACGATACGACGTTTTTCGGCATCGGCGATCTTTTCAGTGTCCTCTGGAGTTCCTGGCGTACGTAAATTAATCATGAATGCTCGCTCACGGTTGGCCGCAATATTTGAAGAGGAGCATTTCCGTGGTCGCGTCGGTTCCGAAGTAAAAACGAATGGCGCCGTCGCGGCCAATGTAGTCCTGCAGCACGCTGCAACTGGCGCGCCGGCTATGAATTTGGTGGATGCCCGATTGATTTCGAAAGTAAAACTCGCCCCAGGCTTCAACAAAAACGGCGCGACCGGTTTTGTCCGCGAGCAACGACTCCAAAGCGGGACGTTCGTACTCGATGTAGCTGACCGGCGTCGCCGCTTCGATTTCGTGGTAATCCAGACCACGCCACGCCACTATTCCTGGTTTGGGCAGCTCTTTCCAGGTCGAGGCTATGACGCCGACTCGCACTCGCGGATCAAAACCCGCTGCGGCGTTCTGCCGTGAATGAGTGCTGAGGGCGATGCGCAACGATTCGCCCTGTCCCATTCCGACGGTGATCCAGAAGTGATCGATGTTTTTCTCGACTCTGTCGAACTCCGCCGCGAAAGCGATTGGGACGCCTGTCACCCGGACAAAATCTCCGTGGCCCCACCGAGGCTGCGGACGTTTACTGCGCTGGCGGTTTCGATGAGGCAACGAATGGGAATTATGGCGCGCCTCAATCCGCTGTCGAGGGAAGAGAGGTCACCGGAAGGGAAATCACAGGAGCTTTGACCTGATCGGACACGCCCAACTGCATTGCTACGGCTCAGGATGACAGGCCTAACGTGCTTCAAAATTGTAGGGCGGGCGCATCGCCTGCCAGGGATAGAGCAAGGCAACAGATCAATTTGCCGCAATTTGAAGCGGACAGGCGGAGCGCCCGCCCTAACGATGGTTCTACGCAGAATGAAACGCTTTGTCGTTTTTCAACGTGCTTCGAAGGTTCCGTTGCCTTCGTCGATGTAAGTAGTCTCGCCGACTCGCGACGTGCGCAGATGTTGACGCCATGCGCCGGAAGGAAATTTGCGGACCGCCTCCCGTGTTTCAGTCACCGCTCGCAAAGGCGGCGACGTCGAATCTCCGGTCATGGCTTCGGACAAAACGCGCCCATCCAATTTGTGCGGCGCCTCCAATTCGAGAAGGCGCAGGACAGTTCGAGCGAGATCGATATTGCCGCTGGGGATATCGCTGCTCATCGCGCGCCGGAAATCGGGACCAGCCGCGATCAGAATATTATGCACGTCAAATTCGCTCAAGGTCCCGTGGCTTCCTTCGCCGGCGCTATGACTTGTATCGGTAATGATCTGGCCGGGAATTTTGAACCGATTCGGTTTTGGATTCCAGCGGAGGGCCACCATCACGTCCGGCGCATCGCTCGTATTTGCGTTGATCGATTCCAAAGGGAAAACTCCTTCGAATTTTTCCCGCGCAAAAATCACTCCGGCAAAGTCCGAATGCTGCAGCCATTCCACCAACCGGGAGACGACAGTTCGATCGTGTTCGATGACATAGAAGAGAATCGTGCCGCCATTTCCGACGATCATGATCTGCCCAACCTTCGGTATTTGCTCGAATCGCGAAACCGCCTCGAATCCAGCGGTGCGCAACTCGCGAACGAAATCAAGGCTGCGCTCCACGGTGGAAAAGCCATGATCGGAAACAATGAGAAAATCGGTTGTCTCCCGGGCATTTTTTTGGGTAACCGCTGCAACAACGGCCGCTAGATTTTTATCGGAGGCCTGAATTGCGGCCAGGGAAGGTTCAGCGCCCGGGGAAAGATCATGCTGGGTGAGATCGGGCTCGCTCAGCCAAAGGACCGAATAGGCGGGCAAACCATCGCGCCATAAAATCTCGGTGAGCGCGCGGGTAGCGTAGGCGTTGCGGTCGTTACTGGTGTGGACCGGCTCGGTCCGGAAAGGACCGAGAAGTCGCAGCATCGTCTCGCGCACGTCCTGAGAAATCGGGGCGGCGGCAAATCTGGTGATGGAATTCTTCGAAACGGCGGATGTCCATTCAGCGTGACGATCGTGGAGGAACGTGACCGATTTGGTGCCCGCGATCGCAGTCCGCCGGCCGGCGGCGCGAACGATTTCGGCTACGGTCGCCGCGGCGAGGTATTTTCCGCCAGTAGTTTCGTCGCCTTTCTTAATAATGGTTGGTTGACCGTTTTCGAAAGGTTTTTCCGGATCGATCTGTGGGCGGTACTCGCGATTTGCCAGTAAACCATTTCGGTTTGGAAAAACCCCTGTCGCGAGCGCGGTGCCGTTGACGTTGGTTAAGGTAGGATAAACCGAGTGATGACGGCGAAAGGTCACGCCTTCGCGGGCCAACTTCCAAAGGGTGGGAGTAGTTTGCTCGCTGATGAAATCGGGACGCATCCCGTCCCAGACCACGATCACAATGTGTCGATCGTTTTGATGGGGCTTCGTTTCGCTGAAGATCGTTGCCGGCAGCAAGACGGCGAGCAAAACGGGCAGGCGCAGGAATGATTTCGTTTTCATCGAGGCGAGCGGGAACGTCCAACGTCCAACGCTCAACGTCCAACGCCCAATGATGGGAGTAAAATGCGTGAACTGTTCGGGAACCCCGCGCCGCCCTTCAACGATTTAAAGTCCAGGTCCGGATTCCAGCGACGGCCGTCCTTGTTGGCTTTTCGCTGGTGGGAGCCGCGTGGTTTCACGCTCGCGCGAATTTGGGCGGGATGAGCCAGCGCAGCTCGCCTTCCATGGAATTGGTTTCGAGCTCGATGAGGGCGACGCCAGCCTTGGGCATTTTCGTGTTTCCTCCCGTGAGCTGGAAAATCGTGTGCGTGAAATCGGGCTCGTGACCGACAATCATGAGGCTCTTGCCGGAAAAGCCTTTAAGGATTTTTCCGAGCTTGGCGGCATCGAACCCTGGGCGGAGGAGCGGTTCGGTCCGGACTTTCATGTCCAGGTGTTTGCCTGTGATCTCGGCCGTCTGACTCGCGCGCGGGAGCGGACTGGTGAGGATAACGGGGGTGATTTCGAGACGGGCCAATCGCTTCGCCACGGCCGCGACTTCTTTTTTTCCTTCATCCGTCAGGGGACGCTCATCATCAGGTTGAGACCAGTTAGGCCAGTCAGCCTTTCCATGGCGGAGCAAATAAAGCTTCATTGATTCAGCGGCGTCTGTTGTCGAAAAGCGATCTACTTTGGAGGGATTGGTGGCGGGCTAGGGGGGAGAGGCGCGGGAGTCTGTCCCTTGAGGGCGGCGTCGATGATCGTGTGCAGCGTTGCTTCATTGAACGAAGCAAAAGGAATCTGGACACCATCGATAAACAAAATCGGAGTTCGATCGACTCCGATCGAAGAGCCGCGATCCTGATCCGCCTTGATTCGGGCCAGGACCGGTTCGCTGTCCATATCCTTTTTGTAGCGTTCGACATCCAGTCCCACCCTTGTGGCATATTCTTCAAAGATCTTCCGGACCTTCGCTTCTCTTTCCTCAGCCAAGGGGTTTGGCTCGCTGGCGGGTGTGACTTGTCCCGGTGGGCCTGCTCCTCCCTCTTTGCTCCAGTATTGGGCGTGTTCAAACAATAGATCATGCATCTCCCAAAACTTTCCCTGCAAACCGGCCGCTTCCGCGGCGCGGGCCGCCAGCATCGCGTGGGCGTGCATCGGCAATGGGAATTCTCGAAAGATGACGCGGATCCTGGTTCCGTAGTCGTGTTCCAATTTCAGAAGCGTCGTAGCAAACATCCCGCAGGGCGGGCATTGAAAATCGCCGAATTCTTCGAGAGTAACGCGGGCGTTGGGTCCGCCGCGAACGTGAGCTGGATCAGCTCCCGGTTTGCCGGCCGCGATTTGCAGAAGCGGGGCGGAATTCTTCGAACGGAAAAGAAGAAATCCACCTCCGGCGGCGATCAACAAGACCGCACCAATAATTAGAAAAGGAAGAGCGCGTCGCATATCAGGATTTTTGTTATTCGAGTTTGTCTATTCGCCGGCGGTTGGATGTCTTCGGGCGAGAAAGAAAGTGGTTACAACGATAGTGGAAAGAGAAACAGTAATCGCCGCCGATAACAGGCAATAGGTGCAAAACGCATGAAGAATAAATGCCTGCACGTAGAGTAGCCAGAGCGTAGTTGCGAACATTCCGGCGACCAGAACGGCCAACCCGGTCCGGGCGTGCCGATAACCGAACGCCGCCAGAATGGCGAGACTGAAGGCTGAGAAGTACCCGAGCACGCCGAAAGCGCCGAGCGGAATCGGTCCCACGCTCGAATAGGCGCTGGACAGCACTTCCGAGCAACCGGTGCCGGCAATGCAGGTTACATCCTCGCCGGTGAGGTGCGTAATCGTGAGATAAATCGAATCAGCCAGCCCCAGAAGGGCGAGACCCGCGGCGAGCGCGTGCAATTTTGGGAAAGTGGGCGCGGCCGGGGGTTGAGCGTTTATCATTTGGATTGCCCATGAGTCGCGGTGGGCGAAGGCGATGTCGCCTCTTCTTTTGTTTTTCCAGCCAGCTCCGCGTCAATTGCCGCCCGCAACCCTTCCGCCGTCAGGGATGCCGGCCCGGGAACAAGGCGGCCATTCACATAAATGGTCGGTGTACGGTCGATGCTGAGCTTATCGCCGCGGGCCCGATCCGACTCCACCCGCGCTTTGACCTGGTCGCTGTCGATATCCTGTTTGAAACGTTCCAGATCGAGTTTCAAAATTTCGGCGTAACGAAGGAACACGTCACGCACTTCTCCTTCCAGAGCGAGAACCTTTGATTGGAGTCGCCGCGAAGGGGATGCGTCCGGGTCGACGGTATCCACACCTTTGGTCCAGCGTAACGCATTCTGAAAAAGCAGGTCGTGCATTTCCCAAAATTGGCCCTGCAATCCAGCCGCTTCCGCTGCGCAGGCGGCGAGGACCGCATATTCATGTTGATGCAGAGGCTTGTGCCGGAAGACGACCCGCAAGCGGTCACCGTAATCGTGTTCTAAAGCTGTGAGAATGGGGAAGAGTCTGCCGCAGGGCGGACACTGAAAATCGCCGTATTCCTCCAGAGTCACGCGCGCGGTCGCGCTGCCACGAATGTGCAATTGCTCAGTGCCTGGGCCTTGCACCACTGTTGTTGCTGGCGCTTTGGGGGTCGGTTGTGATTGGGGAGTGTCCGGTCCTGGTGTCTCCGGGACGCTCGTTACCGTTCTTGCTGGCTCCGGCGTTTCCTGAACGATTGGGATGATTGGGCTTGTCTGGCTCGGTTGCTGTTGTTGTTTCGATCGGAAAACCAGGAAAGCGCCTCCGATGGCCAGGAAAAAAGCGGCGCCAATGATCGCAAAAGGAAGATAACGTCGCATGGAATAACCCGCGCGGGGCCAGGAGCGAAAAAACTAGACGTCTCTGATTTGGTTTCCACTCTTTTTGTCGAGGGGTTGACCGGCCACAGGCCGGTGGCTACAGCACCCTCGCAAGATTTGCCGGAGACTGCGCCCTTGGCGCTAAACATCTCTGAAACGACAGAACACGAAACAATGGGCCCGAATTCCTGCCTTGTAGCCACGGCCCTGTGGGCCGTTGACGGATGCGGTCCGCAACGGGACCGGCCATTATAGCCCCCTGGCGTTGCAGGAGAGCTTCCACATCCAAATACTCAGGGCGCCCAGAACCACTACAGCGACGCCGCTGGGCCAGAATGGAAGATGAGTTCCGCCGATGACCACGTCGAATTGCGTCGCCAACCGCAACAGTTGGGCGAGGCATAGCACTCCGAAAACAATGCCGGCCACTCTCAAACCCAGAACTTGTGAGCTCATATCGCTGTCTCCTCTTGCGGTTCAATCTCATGCGAATGCTTCAGTGTGCAACTTGAAGACCGAACGGGGCGAAGTGGGAACGACCATCAATCTGCACTTGTGCGAAGAGACGAACGAAGCCGGACCGCGGCGCAAAAATTTGAAACTCCAATTCCGGTCCCCCGCGGGCGGTGGAGTCGAGCACCGGGGGTCCCTTGGGATGGATATGCATCACGGTCTTGTAGTCCTGATTGAATCCAACGAGGTGGGCAAAGGTGGCCATGATCGGCTCCAATTTGGTGAAGCCTTCTCCTTTCGCTGTCGTGATCCTGAGCCGGACGACCACGGGTCGGCCAACCTGAATTGTTTTCTGCGCGGGAATGAGTTCGTAATTCAATCCATCTACCATGGCCTTGAGATTGACGTCGCGGTTTGCCGCCGGTTTGCCCGAGGTTGAGGCGGGAATGTCTGTCATCGCATATTCCTGAAGGCCGAGCGGATAGGGTCGCACGTCCGCCCAAACGCGATAACTGCCTGGATTGGAAGGGATGAAGCCGAAGGAATATTCGCCCGGATTTTTCGTCGGCGTCGGATGTTCGTGATGATAATCCGTCAGGCTGTTGTCGATGATGAAAAGATGAATTTTCTGGGTGTGGGTTTCGATCAGATCAGCGAGCGAGATCGGCCCGTTGCCCTTCGACCGGTACAACTTGAGGAGCGCTGAGGCGGGCTCGCCCACGGTCAATGGTGCCGCGGTGGTGACTGTGGCCCGAACGGTTTGCTGTCCAGGTGACGGAAAATCGGAGTTGGACGGTAGAATCCGCGATGATTGATCCAATGACATGCCGCATTTGGCACAGGAATCGGTTCGCTTCCCGACGACGTCCCGGTGCATCGGGCACGTAAAAGTGTCGAGATAGACTTGAGCGTCGGCGATGACCTTCCTGGGGAAATGCGCTTTCACCTTGGAAAACGATTCCAGGACGGTGGCAAGCTGAGTTTCCGAAGCGGCTTGCTGATTTAAGTCTGCCACCATATGGAGAGCGTTCACCCGGGATGAAAACGCAGTGAGGCTGATCGTGAAATCGTTACCTTGGCTCGAGTCGATGCTGTCGGCTTGAGCCAACAATTCGCTCGCCGCGGCGGCGAGAATCACATCTTCGTTGTGGATCGCACTCAGGTCTTTGTTCCGGACGTAGTATTCGAGCTGCATGACGACCTGCGAAAGCATTGCCAACGACCGTGCCTGAGCGAAGGGCTGAGGTGTCGCCTTGGGCGTATCGGGGTGCGCGATCTTTGGTTGCGGTGCGATCTCACCACCACGTGAAATCCCTGCCCCGAGAAAGAAGAGGAAGATAACAGCGCTTCGTCGGACAAACGGCATCCAGAGCGTCATAGGAATGGGCTCCGCGAAGGCGAACGAAAAAAAACCGTCCGCATTTCGCAAATGGCGCGCTCTTACCTTTGGAAAATAAACTGAAGATCGTAGGCGACAGCCACGCCGCCACCGAAGGCGCGCGATACTGACAACCAATCGAAACGCTCACCGGGCGCGAGAAGGAGGGTTCTCGCCTGGGAGAGACAATAGAGAGTATTGATAATGGCCAACACGATCATGGTCTCTGTTTTGTAAGATGGGGCCATTAATCCGCCTGCGCCTACAAAAATGGCTCCGGCGATAACGCCGGTAATGACCTTGGCCGGCAAGACTTTGCGCGAAATATTGAGCGCAATGATCGCAGCCATCACGCCGCAAACGAACGAAGTCGGCAAGACCAAAATCCATCTGAGTGCGTTCATCATGAGCGTAATAAATTGGAGCAAAAGGATGACCGGCGTGCAACGATTTAATTGTAATTTTTTTCCTTGGTCGCGCAGACTTTCGGTCTCGACCTGGTGAGTGGGCTTATCGCCGGGTTTCCTCCGTTCGCCTATTGAGTTTGAGACGGAAATCCGTTTGTTTTTTGAAAAAAGCCCAGCGTGTTAACGCGGGGTTTCGGATGTGAAGAATTCGAAGTCCCTTCCGGAACGGCAGAAACGTGCCGATGGATTGGCGCTCTGTTGCCCCTGATACGGGACTTAATGCTCGGGTTTAATCAATTTTCCCAGGCTTAAGACACCGGGTTTTTGAAAAAAGCACGAAGTGAGGGAAAAAGTGTCGGCAGTCAGGAACATCAGTTGCGACCTCGACGATGCGGCGGGATCTAAATTACATTCCATTTGGGACGCCTGGTCTTGGGATCGTTTTCCCACATTCGGCAACCGCCGAGATAGGCGTTGCGATTGTGGCCGAGCTCTGCCCCTGGTGGGATCTTGCTTAAAGCTTTTGAGTTCCCTCCACCCAGCATCACGTAGTCCGCAATAAACGAGAGCTTGAGCTGGGCGACGCAGAAGAAAACCTCTCGTTCCCACGTTTTCTTTCCCAAGAGCTCAAGCCCTGGCTTGCCCAGTACATTTTCAATGAGGCCGCCTTCATAGGGTAAATCGCCCAGCTCGAGCGGAAGAACATTCTTCTGCCAGACGAGCGTCGAACCGAGGCCGGTGCCGAGCCCCAGAAAAAGCATTCGACCTCCACGATAACTTCCGAGCGCCTGCATGGCGGCATCGTTCATGACGCGGACCGGTTTACCCAGGGACTTCCTGAAATCCAAGCCGACCCATCCTTTAGCGAGGTGTTTTGGATCCTTCACGATCCGGCCACTCTGCACGGGCGCCGGGAAACCAATCGAAATGGCATCGTAGCGCCAACCTTCGGCGGTTTTCTTGATCCGCGAGACCAATTGCCTCGGCGAAAGCTTGGGGCCGGATTCGAATTTGCGCTTTTCCCGGCGGGAAATCATCAGTTTCACGGTGGTACCGCCGATGTCGATGACGAGGATCTTCTTCATTTGTTTTCGTTTCGGGTCACGGTGATCGGAGTGAGTTTGACCGACTTGAGGTGCTGCGACTCCGCCAGTTTGCGGGCCTGTCCGCGGGATCGTTCACGGAAATGAAGCTGCGCCTGCGAACGGGGCTCGCCTTCCCCCGGTTTGAGCCGGACGTAGGTGCCATCCGGCTGCAGTTCCCGGGCTTTGATGTGATCGTTCAAAAAACGCGGCAAAACTTCGCTGATGATTTCAGTGCGAAGCGCGGCATCCTCGATCGGGAAAGCAATTTCCACTCGACGAATAAAGTTTCGCGGCATCCAATCGGCGCTCGCTAAAAAAACCTCCGGATTTCCCGCGTTTGCGAAATAATAAATCCGGCTGTGTTCGAGGAAACGTCCCACAATGCTGATGACGCGAATATTTTCGCTCAGATTCGCAGTGCGCGGTCGCAGGCAACAGATGCCGCGAACGATCAGGTCAATCTTCACGCCGGCGCAGGAGGCTTCATAGAGCTTTTCGATAATTTCCTGATCCACGAGCGAATTGAGTTTTGCGATCATGTGGCCAGGCTGGCCAGCGATGGCGTGATCGCGTTCGCGTTCGATCAGACGAATGAGGCGTTCCTTCAGATCGAAGGGAGCGACCATGAGCTTTTCCAGACCGGGGTAACCGGCCAGTCCCGTGAGGGTGTTGAAGACGATCGCGACTTCCTCGGTGATTTTCGGATTGGTCGTGAGCAAACTAAAATCTGTGTAAATGCGGGCGGTGCGCGGATGGTAATTGCCGGTACCGAGATGAACATACTGGCGGAGCCGATCGGTATCGCGGCGAACGATCAGGAGCGCCTTGCAGTGGGTTTTTAGTCCGACGACGCCATAGACGACATGGGCGCCGGCCTCCTCGAGGCGGCGGGCCCACTGAATATTGGCGGCTTCATCAAAGCGGGCGCGCAATTCGACCAGAGCCGTCACTTGTTTACCGGCGGTCGCCGCATGCATAAGGGCTTCGACGACTGGAGAATCGCCGCTGGTCCGATAGAGGGTAATCTTGATCGCCAACACCTGTGGATCCTGGGCGGCGTTCTCGATGAATTCGACGATCGGATCAAAACTTTCGTAGGGATGATGGAGGAGAACATCCTGTTTGCGCATTACCTCGAAAATATTGGCGTGCGGAGGCAGAGCCGGATCGCGAGCGGGTTGAAAAATTCGGTCCTTCAGTTTGGCGAACGCATCATTGGCAACCAGAGGCGCGAGATGCGTCATCGAGAGGGGACCGTCCAGCCGGTACAAATCCATTTCGCCCAGTTCGAAAAACTCTAGGAGCAATTCACGAAATTCTTTTGGGCAATCGGCCGATACTTCGAGGCGGACCGCGTCGCCGCGACTGGAGCGCCGCAATTCCTGCTCGATGCTGCGGAGAAGATTATCTGCTTCTTCTTCATCGATATAGAGATCGCTATTTCGTGTAACCCGAAAGGCGTGCGCTCCGTCGAGGATCAGGCCTGGGAAAAGGTCGGCAATATGGTGTTTGATGAGCGACGAGAGATAAATGTAATCCCACGGTTCGTCTTCACCCTGGCCCCGCGGCAGGAGGATCAACCGAGGTAGGACGCGCGGCACCTGGACGATGGCATGAAGCAATTCGCCGCCGCGCTTTGTCCGAGCGCGGACGAAGAGATTGTGGCTCTTGTTCAAGAGCTGCGGGAAAGGGTGACTCGCATCCACCGCGAGCGGAGTGAGCATTGGGAAAACTTCATCGCGGAAATAGCGTTGCGCCCAGGTGGTCCGCTTCGCATTTAGATCTTCGACGGCGTGGACGCGAATGCTGTTCTTGGCCAGAGCGGGCGCCAGGTCCTCTTTCCAGAGTGCGTATTGCGTCGCCACCATTTCATGGGCGAGGCGTTGGATGGAGTTAAAGATTTCGGTAGGACTTAAACCGTCCGCGCTCACATCGCTCGTTTGGCTCTCGATTTGTTGCTTGATGCCCGCGACGCGAATCTCGAAAAATTCGTCCAGGTTCGAACTGAAAATCGTGAGGAACTTGACCCGTTCGATGAGCGGTTGGGTCGGATCCTGCGCTTCCTCGAGAACGCGCCGGTTGAATTCGAGCCAGCTCAGCTCGCGATTGATGAAGTTTTCCGGGGCGGAAAAACGGGAGAGCGGAGCGCTTTCAGGGGCGCTGGGAAGCGCGACAATATTCGACGGCTCTTCCGGCGTCGCAGATTCCGATGGCGGGCTCATTCCTCACCATCTCAGTGACTAATCGCCAAATCCAATCGTCTTTCCGAGGCCCTGAAGAAAACCGCGTTTTTCCGGTTTGGCGATTGCGACCGGGGGCCAGCATTCGACGATTTCAAGCGCAAGGAATCGAAAGAGGGTGAGGCGCGCGAGCTTGAAATCCAACCGAAGATTCTTTGCGATCTGAGCAATGGATCGGGCACCATTAAATTGGGAAGCAAACTGGGCTTCTGCCACCGTGAGACGGAGATCGTTGACGCGATTGAAACCGTCTCGCGTATAAGCGGGGATGTTGCCGGACTCCAGGTCCGCCGATGATTCCAATTCCTGAGATTGGATGCAACGCAGAGTAGTCAGGCTCCAGTGATCAATATCGGCGTCACCGGGAACGTCGTGACAATATTCGGGCAACACTTCGCTTTGTTCGAACGCGAAACGGACCCGAGGCGCGGTCCAGAGTTGGGCGAAAAGTTTTTGCCCGTAATGCTGGACCAGCTGCACCGCTGGATCACGGAGGATCAATTCTTTCTGGGCGAGCGCCAAAAAAACGGGGCAACCTGTTTCGCGCTGCTGGGCGCGGGCTTGTTCGGTCTTCTCGGCGTCCACATTGACGAGCGTGATTGGCGCTTCCGGACAATAGAGGTGCGGGTCGTGTGAGGTGACGAGAATGATCTCTCCATTTCGAGCGAAAAGCTCGGCCGTATGTTGGTTCCAGGAGGCGTAGAGCGTGCCGGTTAATTTTTCTTTTCCGATCGTTTGCAGAGCGCCATTGAGGGAGAAAAAGCTGGTGTCGCCGGAAAAATATGACCCGGTCACCGGAAGTGCGGTGTCGGCTTGAGCAGCCATCGGTGCCTGGTAGGGAGCGGGTGGGTCGTAAGCAACGGGTGCCTCGAAAGCCGGTGACGCCTCATAGGGAGCGGGTGCGTCAAAGGGAGCGGGGGCGTCAAAAGGAGCGGGGGCGTCAAAAGGAGCGGGGGCGTCGAAGGCCGGACTCTGGGACAATGGTTGAGGCTCCCGCCGGGTCAATCGCTCACGAGCAGGTTGTGAGACAGGGGCGCTCCACCACGCATCTCCGGCGGCGCCGGCACTCGCAGCGATTCCTTCAGTCTCGTCGACCTCCGCAGGTGAGGGCGATGGCTGCGTCTCGTTTGGCGTGTCCAGCCAGGTCGGTCCGGGGTTGGAAACTGGCTGGGCTTCCGGCTCGCGCGCCGGTTCGGGCTGAGACCAGGCTGGTTCGAAAGCTGGCGATGGAGGCGCCTGCCACGCCTTTTCTGGTTCGGCGGAAGATTCAGGCTCTCTCCAGGAGGGTTCGATGGCGGGCGAGGGTGGTTGATGCTGTCCAACTCTCGGGTCAGCGTCGCCTGGCCCTTTTGAAATGTATTTTTCGACCGTCTTTAACAGCAAATCTGAGGTGAACGGTTTGTTCAGCGACCCGACAACGTTGGCCATGCTAAATTTGTCATGCTTCAAGTCGGCCCCGAACCCCGACATAAATATGATCCGCACCTTGGCCGTTATTGGGTTTTGAGATAAATGCCGGCAGACTTCGTCGCCCTTCATGTCGGGCAGCACGTAATCGAGCAGAATCAGATCCGGCACATCGTCCGCGGCGGACACGAGACCATCCTCAGCTGTGGCAGCAGGAACCACCTGATAGTTTGCTTCTGACAGGATCTCTTTAACGAAACTCAGCAGCATCAAGCTGTCGTCGATTACAAGAATTTTTCGTCCACCAGCCACTGCCTGGGCGGTCGCGCTGGTGGAATCCTCATCCCGCCTCTCGTCCATCTTGCGGACTGCTTCCATGAGCAGAATTTGCCAATCGAGATCAATCGTTCTCGGAGTCAGGGCAGCGCCCGAGACTTCGGAAATCTGGCCGCCTTTCCAGTGCACAATTTCGTTAAAGGCGGCGATGCCTTCTTTTCCTGGGGCGGTGGCGTGGCGTACTTGTCCGCTTTCAAAGTAAACGCGCGCCTTTTCGCCCTGTGGTCCTGTGAACTGCAACGCTGCGGACGATCCGCTCATGCATTTCAATTGAATGATATCAGCGAGGTGCAGATCGCTCAGCGTGCCTTGAAATTTTTCGCTATCCGGCTCGCTCGAGGGTGAAAGGAGCGCCTGGACAAGATCGACAAAGTCGGCGTGTGGAAATGGTTTTTCGAGGAAGTGAATCGCACCCAATCCGGCAGCCTGCTCGCGGTGGGCGGCCAGGTGTACTCCAGTCAGGACTATGGCGCGCGCATTTGGATGGCTGGTGCGCAAATCGTAAAGAAAATCCTGGCTCAGCTCGGGAACGGCCTCCGCATCGAGGACGAAAAGGTCGGGCCGAGCGTTCATGATGAGGCGCTGGGCCTCATCGAGATTACGGGCCAGATCGATCTGGGCCGATGGCACGGCTTCTTGCGCCGCGGCGAAAATACTTGAAGCGAGCTCCTGTTCGGGCTCGAGCACAAGAATGCGCCCGCCCTGTTCGAAATTTTGAGGATGCGTCGATGTCGTAGTGTTCACGAATTCAGGGTGGCGCACGGCCGGAGACACGTCGAGTCGTGAGCCCTGCTCCAACTACGAATGCCTTTTTCCCGGCAAATGGAAAGCATTTTTCGCGCGCAGGTCCCTCGCCCGCCCTCTTCTGGACCTCATAGGACGACGGAGGACCCGCCTTCCTCTCCTGAGATCAGCGGGTGTGGACGCCCGCGGTAACGCCATTTCCAGTGTCATGAACGCCCGCTGTCACCCCATGACCACTGTCAGTTTTGACCGACGTGCTGCAGCTGCTGAAAGCAACGACTACGACGAAGGCGGCAACCGTGGAGAAAAAAATGTTTCGCATACCCTGAATTCGGATGGGAATGCGGAAATGAGCGTCTTGCTTCGAGCTCGCTGTAAGAAAATTACGAAGGGAACAGGCCGGCCAGTTCCCGGCGATTAACTTTACCCCGCTCATTCACCGGAATTTCTTTCACAAAAAAAATCCGCTTCGGGACCTGCCATCCGCTCAATCGCGTCCGGCAATGTTCGAGCAGAGCGGATTCATTCACTTGCTCTCCGGCGACAACACAGGCGGCGACTTCCTCGTTGCGCAGGATTGATTCGCGGCCGAAGACGACCGCTGCCTGGACGCCGGCAAAGCGAAGCAGCTCAGCTTCCACCTCCGCTGGATTTACCTTTTTCCCGGCAACATTGATGACGTCGGAAGTGCGGCCAACGATGCGGAATCCGTCCGTCCCGATATTCAGCAGGTCATCTGGAACAAACCTGCCGTTTCCGAGTCGCTCTTCTTCGGGCTCGGGAAAATAGCCATCTCCGACTGCGTCGCTCCGGACGCGAACGCGGGTGGAGGGGGCGGCTGGGTCAAGAGGTTCGAGATCGACCTTGCGGAGCGGTTGTCCCACGAAACCGGGTTCGAGCAGAGGGGCTTCACGATCGTAACAAATGCCGCCGCATTCGGATGAACCGTAAAAGGAATGAATAGATTTCCCAAATTTCTGGCGGAATTTTTTTGCTACTTCGAGGGGCAACGGCGCACCCGCGGAAATGCAAAGGCGAAGCTTTCGAAGAGCCTGCGTTTCCTCCATTTCCGAAAACGCCTGAAAGAAAACCGGCATGCCTGGGAACACCGTGGCCTTACTCCGGGCCAAATCATCCAGAACGGCGCGGGGCATTCGATCACGGCTTAACACCATCGGCACACCGTGAACCAGCAAGGGTGTGATCAAATTGCTGAAGCCGTAGGAATGCGACAGCGGTATGACGGCGAAATTGAGATCGTCCCCGGTGATTCCCATCGTCGCGCAAATTTGGGTGCAATCGGCCAAAAGTTGCGCACTGCGAAAGCGAATCGCACGTGGTGCGGCCGTAGTGCCGGAGGTGAGTTTCAGGAGCACCGGCGGATTCACACCCCACTCGATTAATTCGTGAGGCAATAGTTCGAGGCTGACCTGCTCGCTGCTGGCGTCGGCCGGATCAACCGCGGAGACAACCGCCGCGGCTCGACAAATTTGCAGTGCCGCCGTCCTCTCGCCTTCGGCCATGGTCCGTTCCAGCGGAAGGGCGACGAGTTGACGGCGGAGACAGGCCAGAAGCAAGGCGGGCCAGGCTGGATGATTTCCCACCTGAAGGGCGATTACGGCGCCGGGGCGAAATTCGCGGAGCAAGGTTTGCTCGAAATCACGCGCTTCCCCGTCAATCTGGGCGAAGGTTCTAAGCACATTGCCTTTTGTATCGAGGATTGCGGCGTTTTCTTGAGGAAAGGAGGGCCTGGCAGGCGAACGCCGCTTCGGGGTAGACGAGGTGGGACGGGGGGTGGCCTCATTCTTCTTAACCCGCGCCTTGAGAGTGGTCTCCCACGCGTCGATTAGGCTGTCAGCGCCCCCGGATTTCATCGCTTGCAAGCACGACGGAGCGCGCCTAAGTTCGCCACTCGTTTCCAAACATGAAAGCGGACATTCATCCAGAGTATCACGAGACCGACATCGCCTGTGCGTGCGGTGCTGTCTACCATACGCGTTCGACCAAGCGGGACATTAAAATCGGCATCTGTGCCGCGTGCCATCCGTTTTTCACTGGCGAACAGAAGTTCGTCGATACCGCGGGTCGCGTAGAGAAGTTCGCGCGCCGCTACGGCAGCACAAAGGCTACTCGCGCCGGCGTCGCCCGAAAAGCCTAGCTCCGCTAAACCGCTGGAGCCGTTCCGCCCGCCCGGATCCTCATCCGGAATCTGGCTCCGGCCCGACCGTAGCCGCGATTTCTTATGGACTTCAATTCATTAATCGAGCGCAAGCGCGAGCGGTTCGAACAACTCGAACGCGAGATCGCTGATCCGGCTCTTTTTGAGAATCGCAAGCGCGCCAGCGACATCATGCGGGAACATTCCAGCGTAAAGCAGTTGCTCGCACGTTGGACCGAGCTCCAAACCGCCCGCCAGCAACTGGACGACAACCGGGAACTGGCCGAATCGGGCGACGTGGAAATTGCCGCCATGGCCGATGACGAAATTCCAGAGTTGCAAAAACGTGTCACCGAACTTGAGCGTGACTTTCAGATCGCGCTCCTCCCTCCGGATGAAAACGAGAATCGCGACGCGATCATCGAAATTCGAGCAGGGACGGGCGGAAGCGAAGCAGCGATTTTTGCCGCTGATCTCTATCGCATGTACAACCGCTATGCGGAATCAGCCAAGCTTAAGGTCGAAGACCTCGAGTCGAGCCCATCGGAATTGGGCGGATTAAAAGAGTCAATCTTCAAGGTCTCGGGCGAAAATGTTTTCCGCAAACTTCGCTTTGAAAGCGGCGTCCATCGCGTTCAGCGCGTGCCGGCGACGGAAGCCCAGGGGCGTATCCATACTTCCACTGCGACGGTGGCGGTCCTGCCTGAGGCGGAGGAAGTCGATCTCGAGTTAAAGCCGGAGGATTTGCGGATTGAAGTTTGTCGTTCGGGCGGCCCGGGCGGACAAGGCGTTAATACGACCGATTCCGCCGTCCAGATTCTCCATATTCCGACCGGCCGGATTGTCCGATGCCAGGACGGACGCAGCCAGCAGAAGAACAAGGAGAAAGCGCTCAAAATTATGCGCGCCCGTTTGCTTGAAGAGAAGCAGCGCGAAGAAGAAGCGAAGTACTCCGCCCATCGCAAAAACCAGATTGGATCGGGCGGACGTGAAGAAAAAATCCGCACCTACAATTATGCCCAAAACCGCGTAACCGATCACCGCATTGGATTAACGCTTTATAATCTCGATCGGTTTATGGAAGGCGATCTGGGTGAGATGATCCAATCGCTGCAAGTGTCGGATTTACAGGAACGTTTGAAAGAATCGTCCCTCACTGCCTGACGCGACGGCGCTTGCTGTTGTCTGCACCTTTCCTGATCTGGAGCAGAAACGAATGACAGTTCTTGAGGTTCTGCAATCGACGACCGCTTACTTTAAGAAGCGGGAGATCGAAAGTCCGCGCCTAAACGCTGAGCATTTGCTGGCCCATACGTTGCAGCGCCGGCGCATCGAACTTTATCTCGAGTTCGAAAGGCCGCTGGTGGAAACAGAATTGGCGCCTCTTCGTGAATTGGTCCGCCGGCGTGGGCAAGGAGAGCCGCTCCAGCATCTGCTGGGGACCGTCGAATTTTCCGGACGCACCTTTCTTTGCGACAAGCGCGCGCTCGTTCCGCGTCCCGAAACGGAAGAGCTGGTTGAGCTCTTGAAATCCAAAATTACGAATCCTAAGTCTAGAATCATCGACGTCGGGACAGGGAGCGGCGTCATCGCGCTCACTCTGGCCGCGCAATTTCCCGAAGCGGAAGTAGACGCGGTTGATGTTTCCAGCGAGGCGTTGATGCTGGCGCGAGAAAATGCAGCGCGACTGGACCTTTCGAATCGACTTCGTTTTACCCAGGGCCATCTGCTCTCCCGCGTCGAGGGAACGTTTGACGTGATCGTGGCCAATCTGCCTTATGTCGCGAACGGGGACCGCCCGTCGCTTTCCCGGGAAGTGATGCACGATCCGATCGACGCGCTCTTCGGAGGGGAGCGAGGCGACGAACTGGTGAGGGAGTTGATCGAGGCCGGGCGCGACCGTCTGAGTCCCGGCGGAATAATCGCCCTCGAGATCGGGATAGGGCAGGGCGATGCCCTGGTTTCCTTCCTGGCGGAAAAAAATTATCACGACATCTCGGCCATGCGGGATTATGGCGGAGTTACACGATTCCTCTTCGCGAGATATGGATAAGATTCTGATTCACGGTGGTCATCCGCTTTCCGGCTCGATCAAGATCAGCGGATCGAAAAATTCCGCGTTGCCAATCCTGGCCGCGACGTTACTCACGCGGGAGCCCTGTATCTTGCGCCGCGTCCCGGATTTGAGCGACACCCACTACATGTTGCAAATCCTGATGCACCTCGGTGCGCAGGTGGAACGGGCCAGCGGCACGGTCTCGGTCAACGCCGAGAAGATTGAATCAATCGCACCTTATGAAGTCGTGCGAAAAATGCGCGCCTCCGTCTGTGTGCTCGGTCCACTTCTGGGCCGCTGCAACGAAGCGACAGTTTCCCTTCCGGGCGGTTGCGTTATCGGCGATCGCCCGATCGATTTGCATCTCAAAGGTTTTGAAGCGCTCGGCGCTGCGGTCCGCGTTGAGGGCGGTAACGTGAAAGTGTTCGCGCCGAAATTGGTGGGCGCCATTGTTAATCTCACCGGCAAATTTGGCCCGACGGTCCTCGGCACGGACAATGTCATGATGGCCGCTGTGCTGGCCGAGGGAATCACCGTTATCGAAGGCGCAGCCACCGAACCGGAGGTCGTCGATCTGGCGGATTTCCTGAACAAGATGGGTGCGAAGATCGAAGGCGCCGGCACCCGGCGTTTGATCATCGAAGGCGTGAAGGAATTACATGGCGCCGAACACGACATCATTCCCGACCGGATCGAAGCCGGCACCTTTCTCGTGGCGGGCGCGATCGCCGGAAAAGGTGTCACCATCAAACGGGTGTTGCGCGACCATGTCACTTCAGTCACCGACGCGCTCACCGCTTGTGGTTATAAAATTGAATGGGGCGAAAACTCGATCACGGTTTCGCCGAACGGAACGGCCCAGCCGATCGAGCTGGCCACGCAACCGTACCCAGGTTTTCCCACGGATATGCAGGCCCAGATGTGCGCTCTGCTTTCCACCACCGAAGGGATCAGCGTGATTACCGAGAACATTTTTCCCCAGCGCTATATGCATGTGGCGGAGCTCAAGCGAATGGGTGCCCACATGCAGTTGGAGGGAGCCACCGCTGTCATCCAGGGTGTCGAAAAACTTCTGGGTGCACCGGTTATGGCGAGCGATCTGCGCGCTTCCGCAGCGCTTGTGCTGGCGGGCTTAAAAGCCGAGGGCGTGACGGAGGTTAGTCGCGTTTACCATATCGATCGCGGTTACGAACATCTCGATGAGAAATTGAGCGAACTTGGTGCCCATATCGAACGGGTGAAGGCGTAGCGACGGTGCGCCGAAATCGAGTATGAACAGGAGCACGAAGACAGAAAACGGAACCCGAAATGGATAACTCCTTGCAAGCCGGAAACGTCCGCTCGTGGACCGTCCTCTGTCATCTCAGCGCCTTGGCCGGGTTTCTGATCCCGGCGTTTGGACACATCCTTGGGCCACTCATCGTTTGGTTGATCAAGCGGGGCGACTCGTCTGAGATCGATGCTCACGGCAAGGAAGCGTTGAACTTTCAGATCTCGATGCTCATCTACAATCTCGTCGCCGGCGTTCTCTGTCTCGTCCTGATCGGTTTCGTCCTGCTCGCCGTCCTGCACATTCTCAATGTGATTTTCGTTATCATCGCCGCGTTAAAGGCGGGTGAAGGCCAGTTATACCGATATCCCTTTACGATTCGGTTGATCAATTAAGCGTGAAGGTTTTGGGAAGCTCCCAACGTCGCTCTTCGCGATCGCCTTGGCTCAAGCTTCTCCGCCAGATCTACAGGAGCGAGCGCAGCGTCCGCATATTCACGACATCTTCCTTCAGCTCTTTCCCTTTCGGTGTTTCCAGCACTTTGGGAATTTTTCGAAAACGGCGGTCGCGCATGATAAAACGAAAGGCTTCCGATCCGATCCGGCCTTTTCCGATATGCTCGTGCCGATCAACGCGGGAACCGCGCGCGGTTTTTGAATCGTTCAAATGAAGGGCTACGAGATGCTCCAGCCCGATAATGCGATCGAATTCGGCAAACATTCTTTTGGTTGCTTCTCCGGTCGATAATTCGTAACCGGCCGCAAAGACATGGGCGGTATCCAGACAGACGCAGAGTCGCTCCGGCTCTATGACGTTCGCTCTGATATGAGCAAGGTGCTCAAATCGGTGGCCGAGGCAGGAACCTTGTCCGGCAGTCGTTTCCAGAGCGAGGCGGGTTCTTGTTTCGGGCAAACCGGCGAAAACCTGATTGATCGACTCGACGATTTTCGACAGCCCTGCTTCTTCTCCCGCGCCTAGGTGTGCACCTGGATGCAGAACCAGAAACGGGAGATCGAGTTGATCCGCTCGAATCAATTCTTCCGAAAGGGCGCGCAGCGAGTTGGCGTGGAACTGCGGGTTGGTCGCGGCCAGATTGATTAGGTAATTAGCGTGAGCGAAGACGAACCGGAGATCAGCGCGTTGGGCGTGATCGCGAAACGCCGAGATTTCGCCGCGCTCCAAAGGCCGCGCAAACCACTGCATGTTGTTCTTCACAAAAATCTGCATGGCCGTGCTTTTGATCGAACAAGCCCTCTCGATCGCTCGATGCGCGCCGCCGGCAATCGACATGTGAGCGCCCAGAAGAATGTCGGATTGCGGATTACGGATCGGGGAAAGGTCGCGGCCAGCGGTTACTCGCTTCTTCGGCGCGTTCGTTTTCCTTCGACGCGAACCTGGGGCTGCTGGTTTACTCATGGAGACGGCCGATCCCTTTCTCCCAATTCCTAGAATCGCTTGGGATGCCAGGTTGGTTTCGAGATACTGCCTTCGCCCTTATATTCGAAAAGTTTATAGACTGGCGTTAACAGAATCCCCGGGCCGCTGGCGTCCATGCGAATGTCGAAGTCCAACTTGTCGTCGATGAATCGCACGTCTCCGTGTCCGACCATGCTAAAAAGGTTCGCAGAAACCTTGAAATCGTCTGTGTGGATGACTCCGTCCTTGACCGTAAAGCTGGCGTTGGCTTTGTGAGCCAGGGTGTAGCCCGTGCCCGGAATAATGGCGGAGAATATTCCCGAGAGAGGTCCAAAAATGGGAATGGCAAAGATATCGCCTTCGATCACTCTGGCGCTTCCCTTGCCGCGGAGACTGCGGGCTTCGCTTCCCTGGCCGGTCCAATCGAAGGCGCCGCTCAATTGGCCGCGGGCGGTTTCGTATTTGAAATAGAGATCGGCCACGCGGGGAAAATCGACTCCCTCGACCGCGAGGTTTGCCTGGTAATGCTTATCGTTCTTGGCGAGTGAAATGTCGGCCGTTCCCTTAATGACGCCGTTGAAAAGTTTGCCCGCGACATTGCCAAGTTGAAGCCGATCGTCGGTGAAAAGGAGGTTCGCGGAAACACGGTCGACCGGGAGGGTTTTGCCCAGAAAGACGTAGTCCATTCCGGCAGGGGCATCGACGGCCAGTTCGAGATGATCGTTAGGCGAGCCGAAATGAACAACCCCGTTCACAACCACGTTGGGCGGTTGCCGGAATTTATAGGGCGCTACGTGCTTGAAGAGCTTGGGCTCAATCCAAAGAATCACGTCCGCGGGCCGGAGATCGCTTTTCACATCCTTGAGCCGCACTTCCCGCTTCAGGAAATCGAAGGTGAACGATCCCGTGCCGGCGCCTTCCTCGCGGGTGACACGAAAATTGTCGAAAGCGAGCGCTCCCTTTTCGAGATGGACACTGCTGTTGGCGCTGTTCATCCAGACCCCCCGGAAACGGGTGCGCTGAAATGCCAGGGTGCCATCTCCAGTCCATGTTTCTGGCAGGCGACTGGAACCACGCAAACTGAAACGCACGAGAGGTGGCCGGCGCCATTCCCACTCTCCCAGGAAACGACCCAGTTCCGGAGAAACCAGTCCCCGGAGCGCCGTCGGGTCGAGACCACTTTCGAAGTTGATCCGGAAATCATCCGGCGCTTCGAGAAAATCGGCCGTGAGCTCGCCGGTTTCATGCCGGAGGCGCAGACCGCGCAGCATTCCGCGCTGACCGTCCCAGGAAAAATCTCCGGCCACTTTTAAGAACGGCACCGTCTTGTAGGAAAAATTTTCGAGCGCAGCCCGTCCGATTACGCTTAGTCGCGGAGGCAGCTCGGCGAAATTGCCCGACCCGGACAGCTCGATCAGGGGGGGAGAAGTGATGGCGAGATCATTTAACAATTGTCCAAATCCAAAAGCATCGAGGAACTGTTTGGCATCGAGCGTACTGCGCGCCTGAAAATCCGCCGTTTTCGTTTCACGACCCCAGCTGGCCCGGCCGGAAAAACTTCCGGCCTGATCAACCCATTCGCATTGAGTCAGAGTGAGAGTTTGATTCGTCCACTCGGCGGCGACGGAAAGGTTTTTCATTTCATACGGCCCGCGCCGGAGGCGATCGCTCTGCAGGGTTGCTTCAGCCCGAGCGGCCTCGAAATGGGAAAGGTCGCCGGAAAATTTTACCGACAGCAGGGGCGCTTCGCCGGGAAAGTTGAACCGTTGCAGTTCGTCCGCGACGCGTTGAACCAGCATCATGCGTTGCCGCAACTTTTCATCGGAAACTTCTCCCGACGGCTTGTAGTCGTTTCGCTTGATGAGTTGGCCGGTCGCCGAAATCCGGACGCCGCAGAACATTCCTTCCGCGTGGCTCACAAAAATTTGTTCCGGTGGAAAATAGATATGAGCGCGAAATTGAGTGATTTGAGGCTTGGCCGTTGTTGCTCCCGGCAGATTGGTCGGAATGGTCAACTGCGCGCCGCGAACGTCGAGCGCATTCAGGAAAGGCTGGTGATGGAGGAGGGCGGCGTAATTAATATCGAGCGCGACCTCGCTGATCACGGCCAGCGTGTTCTCGCGGTTTTTGAAATCGAAAATTCGGACGTCCTGGGCAATCAGGCCGCGGACCGGGTCGAGCGTGAGCCGTCGAACGGAGGCTTCGACTCCTCGTTTGTGCAATTCTTCGACAATGCGATCCCGCCATTGCCGGCCGAACCCGCGTTTCGCGAGATACCATGAGCCCCAGGCGAGCGCGACGATAAGAAGAAAGAGAAGGAAACGTGCGGCTCGCGCGCCCGAGCGGTGCGATTTCGATCGGCGCCGATAAAACTGCCGCGCCAGGGAGGGCGGCGTTGGTTCCAACAATGAAGGCACGGGGAAACGTCCAACGTCCAACGTTCAACGTCCAATGCCACCTTCGATCGATCGATTTGTGTAGCCACGCCCTGTGGGCGGTCAACGAGCGGTGATGCGACTCTGACCAGCCACAGGCCGGTGGCTACATGCGACCTCAAATTAGGACTGAACCGGCGCCTTGCTTCCGGTCGAAAAGAAACTAGACAGGATTAACGGGATTAACTGGATTTGTTTTCTTCAAACCCATTCATCCGGTAAATCCCGTTTGTTTTCACTTTCTTTACTCGCAACGATGACCATTTCGGATTTACCGGCCCTGAACGCCTCCCTGAATTTCGTGAGCACGGTTTTTATTTCCTGTGGCTGGTATTTGATCCGACGCGGACATTGGCGCCGGCATATCGCCTGCATGGTGACCGCCGTTCTCTCCTCTACTTTGTTCCTGACCGGATACGTCATCTATCACCTCCATGTGGGCGAGCGCTCGACCCATTTCACCGCGGAAGGAGTCGTGCGTTATTTTTATTTTGCTCTGCTCATTTCCCACATTCTCTTGGCTTTCGTCACTTTACCGCTTGTCATCCTGACCCTAATTCCTGCTTTCCGACGGCGTTGGGACCGGCATACGCGCATCGCGCGCTGGACCATGCCGATCTGGCTTTACGTTTCTGTCACCGGTGTGCTTGTTTATTTTATGCTCTACAAATGGTTCCCGCCAGCCAGTCTTGCACTCGGTCAGTAGTTGATGTTTCATGAGGCAGCACGAAGCCCACTGGACGAGATAAATTATGGTGACGATCGCGACCTTCAACGAACCTTCTCAAGCGAAGCATCTTAAATCCCGCCTGGAGGAGGCGGGCGTGAAGGCGGATGTCCATAATGAGGGACATCTCCAAAAGGTTGCTTTCATGTCCAAGCCCCAGGCCAACGCAAAGGTTCTGGTCACGGAGGAGGATTTCGAAGCGGCCAATCGTTTGATGGTCGAATGGGAGGCAAGCGATCCCGAGATTGGAACGGCGATTCGTTGTCCGCAGTGCAAATCGCCCCGGATCGAATATCCGCAATTGACCCGGAAATTTATTACTCCCTCGATCGCCAGCGTCCTCTTTGCGCTCAAGATTTTCCAAAAAGAGTTTTATTGCCAGGACTGCCACTTCACCTGGAGCAAAGACACCGACAACTAGGAAAGTTGGGAGGCGTTTCTGTGATCCTCGAATGCTTTCGGGGCTGACGCAGACGGTCTATATATTGGCCTGCAACCCGCTCCCAATGCTCCGATGTATGTTTGACTCACGTCCAGTTCGTTCATGAAGTGGCTCCTCGTTTTCCTGCTGGCGATCGTCGTATTCGGCGGGGCGGCTTTCTTCAGCTATGATCTCTTCGTCAAACCGGAGCGGGAAATCCGGGCCGAGAAAAACGGGGAGAGTCCGTTTGAACCGGTGCCGGATATCAGCCTCCCCGAGTTCCAAGCCGCGGCCAAGCTTCGACAGGAAAACAAGCTGACCGAAGCGCGCGACGCCCTCGTTCTTTTCCTTCAAAAATATCCGAGCGGGCTTCACATCGAGGAAGCGAAAGACCTCCTTGGCGATGTGAACATCGAGATCCTCCTCTCGAATTATCGTTCGCCGGAAAAGGAGGAATACGTAGTGCGAAGCGGCGACGTTCTGGCGCGGATCGCGAACAAAACCAAGACCACGCCGGAGTTGATCATGCGCACAAATAATTTGAACAACACCATGCTCAATGTGGGCCAACGTCTCCTCATTTCGCACCCGGATTTTTCCTTATTTATTCAGCGCAAGGCCCAGACGGTGGTCCTGCTCGATCACGGGCAGTTTTTCAAGCGCTACCATGTAAAAACGATGAGGATATCGGGCAAGCCACCAGCGCGAATCAATACTCACGTCGGTGAGATTTTGGCGTTTAAGGCCGGCAAACGCGTCGGGTTCGGCACCAAGGAATACATTGGGAGCACCCGTTGGATTCGCCTGAACCAGCCCGGCTTTTTCCTTTACTCCGAGCCGGATGCCACCCATCCCGATCAGTCGGGTCAACCGGCCCCTCCGGGTCTCGGTCTGGCTGCGGCCGACGTGGAGGAATTGAGCGGCCTGGTGAGCCCGAAGACTGTTGTGACGATTACCGAGTAAGAGGGGAGCGTTGAAGTGTTAAGAGTTGCAGCGTTGAAGCGGCTCTATTTTCGACGATGATGCATTCTGGACCGGACCATTTAACGCTTTCACTTCACGCTTCAACGCTTCAACGCTTCAACGCTTCAACGCTTCAACATCTCCGCCATGGAATCCCATCCCTTGGATTTTGAGAAGCCGATCCTTGAGTTGCAAAGGCGACTCCAGGATCTCAAGAATCATTCCGACGAACATGAGCTCGACTTCGATTCGGAAGTCGAAGCGATGGAAAATAAGATCCGCGAAACGCGCCGCGCGATTTATGACAACCTGACAGCGTGGCAACGCGTTCAATTGGCGCGGCACATCCGGCGCCCGTTCGCGCTCGATTATGTTGCGCGTTGCTTTACGGATTGGGTTGAATTGCATGGCGATCGCTTCTTTGGCGACGACAAAGCGATGCCGAGTGGACTGGCCAGACTGGGTCCTCACAAGTGCGTCGTCATCACCCACCAGAAGGGCCGCGACACGAAAGAAAATGTGAAGCGGAATTTTGGCTGCGCCCATCCCGAGGGGTACCGGAAAGCGCTTCGTCTCATGCGGTTGGCGGAGAAATTTGGGATGCCGGTTATTTCGCTAATTGATACGCCCGGGGCATTTCCCGGCATCGGCTCAGAGGAACGCCATATCTCTGAAGCGATTGCGGTGAATCTGCGGGAAATGATGAATCTTCGCGTGCCAACGATCGCCGTCGTGATCGGAGAAGGCGGTTCGGGCGGCGCGCTCGGGATCGGGGTCGCGGATCGCGTCTTAATTCTCGAGAACGCCTACTATTCCGTCATCAGTCCGGAAGCTTGCTCGGCTATTTTGTGGAAAGATCGACGCCACGCGGCCGAGGCGGCCGAGGCGTTGAAACTCACCGCGCATGATTTGATCGGGCTCGGTGTCGTCGATGAAATTGTTCCGGAACCGGAGGGGGGCGCGCATCGTGATCACGATCTGGCGGCGGCGAATCTCGGAACAGCGTTGCGCCAGAATCTGGAACGAATCGCAGCCCAGCCCCTCCAGGAGCTGATGGAACAACGGTACAGGAAATTCCGGAAGCTTGGAAAATATACCGAAGGGGCGACTGCTGCCATTGCCGCGGGCGCATGACGGAATTCCTGGGCCGTTACCGGGAAAATTCTTGCGGGCTTGCTATTTTTTTTGTCCTCGCGCTTGCCAAGCCGAGCCCGGGCTCCGATTTCCGGTTTCACCGCGACACCTTCGCCTTTGCCAACGAGACCGTGTTCGAATATCGCGATGGCGTAGCTCATTGGCGAAAGCCATCGACTGGCGGAGAACATGTTCGTCGTTACACGAGTCGCTGCTTTGTCATGACCCGGGCCGCAATGCAATTTCACAAATTCGCGCGCTTCAATCCCCACGGTGCTCCGGCTGATGATCGAACCCTGACCGCGCAAATTCGCCAGATCGTGCGACGATCGGCCTGGCGGGAGCCGTTGCCGCCGGACCAACGCATCGTGGTGGCAGGCTATCCCAACTTGCGAACCTTGAGTCGGACGCGGGGCCGATTATTGCAGGATAATATCGGTGCCGGGTGGACAGCCTATTTCCGCCTCGGCAATAGCCGGATGCTCCACGAACATTCCCGTGAATATCAGGAGCGAACGCAGGCAGATCTCGAGGCGACCCTGGCGCGAGGGGAATTGTTCGTGGCCTATCTTTCCACCTTTCCGAATCTGAACATCAATCATGCCGTCCTGGTTTATGGACATAAACGGTCGCCCGGAGCGAAGAAGACGAAATTAATGAGTTACGTAGTTTACGATCCCAACCATCCCGAGGCACCGCGTGAGCTGACCTGGTCACCGGCTGGTCGCTTTTTCGCTTTTCAAAAGGATTGGGATTTCGTCGGTGGATTCGTGCGGGTCTATCGCGTGTATGGCAAGCCGATCCAATAGGACGCACTCTGGAAGAGGAACGGTCGCGGCCCGATTTCGTCCGACGCGAAGCGGGAGATTTAGCGGATTTTCGTGACCCGTTTGGGGCCTTTCGCCATTGAACGCAATCTGGCGCGGATCGCTCCGAGTTTGGAATGGGCTGGAGTTGCAACCCCCACCTGCGGAGGAAATAGGAAGCGCAACGCCGGATCCATCCGCGCTGCCCACGCACCCTCGCTGTGATCAGAGCCGTCCGCTTCCAGGTAAAGCAGGTCGTCATGGAGGCGCCACCCTTTGTGGGCCAGGTGATCGCGCAGTTCGCGGGCGTGTTCCCAACCGGGTTCGTTTGTTCCGGTGTCGAGCCAGATTTTCAGAGACGGTTTTTCTTCGATCATCTCGATGAGGCGATAGATCGAAAAGTCGTCCCACCAAATCGAAGGCGACATGACCAGCAGACGGGAAAAGGCTTGCGGATATAAAACTCCGATGGCGAGAGTGACAAGACCGCCCAGGGACGATCCACCCAGGCCGGTGAATTCTGCACCGCGCTTGGTTCGATATTTCCGGTCGATATAGGGCTTGAGTTCGGTGATCAGGAAATCGCCGTATCGACGGGCCAGGCCCCGGCTGCGTTTCTTGTGTTTTGCCGTCTGCTCGTAGACGCCTTTGGTCGGAGCATATTCGTGAATTCGATCTTCACCCGTATTGGAAACGGCCACGATGATGAGCGGCTCGATCAATCCCTTCCCGATCAAGGTTTGGGCCGTCTCATCGACACCCCATTCCACTCCGGCAAAGGAAGTGGCCGCATCAAAAACATTCTGTCCATCGTTCAAATAGAGGACGGGATAACGGCGCCGTGAAAAACGGCCATAATCCGGGGGGAGGTAAACCAGCACGTCGCGGCGATTGCCCAGGATTTTCGATCGGAAATTTGGGTGGCTTTGAATGTTTCCGGTCAGAGTGTGCGGTGGCATTTTGAACAAGAGGTATGGTTGAAGAGTTACCAGTTGTCCAGAGAGAGGAAATGTTTCGGACTTGGCAGGGCGGGTGACACCGCGTAGGTAGGGCGATTGACGGCAATCGTCCCTGTTCGGAACGCGGGCGGTTCGACGATCGTCTTTTCTGATATGACCGAACGTTACATTCGCTGGTGGACGCCATATTTGAGCCGTGATTTTGAAATGATGGCGTTTGGCAATGGCGGCGGGATCCCGCTGGTTCTCTTTCCCACCTCCTTCGGCCGTCACACCCAAAACAAAGATTTTGGGTTAACCGGCTCCATCGCCGGGTATGTCGACAGCGGGAAAGTCACGATTTACTGCCCGGACTCGATCGATCTCGACAGCTTCTACAACAAAGAAATTCATCCGGCGGATCGGATGCGCACGCACAACGCCTATGAACGGGTGATCCTGCATGACGTCTTTGATCTGGCCCGACGGGAGTGTTCAGTCGCGCGGGTGGCCGTTTCCGGGGCAAGTCTCGGCGCCTACCACGCGGCCAATCTGGCCTTCCGCCATCCGGATGCAGTCAGTCATCTTATTTCGCTGAGCGGCGCCTTCGATATCAGCTCGTTTTTTGACGGCTATTACGACGATAACATTTATTTCAACAGCCCTTACGATTACCTGCCGAACATCGATGACCCGTGGAAATTCAATCACATGGGCATAATCCTCGGCACCGGCGAATGGGATAACACGCGTCATGAATCCATGCGGCTCTCCCACATCTTGAACTCCAAGGGCATCCAGCATTTTCTCGACGACCGTCGCTGGTCAGGGCACGATTGGAACTACTGGCGCGATATGTTGCCGTATTATTTATCGCTCATCTAAGGGCGCGCAAATTTATGAAAAAAATCGGAATACTTTTCGGACAGGAAAACAGCTTTCCGCCCGCCTTTGTCGAGCGGGTGAATACCAAGACGGGAGGCAGAGAGATCAAGGCCGAGTTCGTTCGGATCGACAAAGTCGTTCAAGGCGAGCCTTGTGGTTATGATGTCATCATCGACCGCATTTCGCAGGACGTGCCGTTCTATCGCGGATTCTTGAAAAACGCGGCCCTGACCGGGACAGCCGTCGTGAATAATCCTTTTTGGTGGAGCGCGGATGAAAAGTTTTTCAATAACGCACTCGCCACCAAAATCGGGGTCGCGGTGCCCAAGACGGTCCTGCTCCCTTCCCATCAAGTCCCGACTGACACCAACGACAACTCGTTCCGGAACCTGGCCTATCCGCTTGATTGGGAAGGCATGTTTTCCTATGTCGGCTGGCCGGCTTATTTCAAACCGTTCGCCGGCGGAGGCTGGAAGAACGTCTACAAGCTGAACAATCCGGAAGAGTTTTTCCGGGCTTACAGCGAGACCGGGCAACTTGTCATGATGCTGCAGGAGGAAGTGAAATTCGATATGTACTTCCGATGTTACTCAATCGATCAACGGAACGTCAGGATAATGCCGTATGAACCGAGGCATCCTTATCACCTGCGCTATCAAACGGAGTGGGACACGCCCAAGGCAATCCTGCAAATTGTGGAGGAAGGGGTGCTGACGTTGAACCAGTATCTTGGTTACGATTTGAATACGGTTGAGTTCGCCATCCGGGATGGGGTGCCACTGGCGATCGATTTCTGTAATCCGGCGCCTGATGCGGAGGTGACCAGCGTGGGGCAGGGGAACTTCGAGTGGGTGGTCGAAGCCGTCTCCGACATGGCGATTCGCAAGGCCCGAGAACACCAGCCCGGTCGGGACAACCTGAGCTGGGGCAAATACATCCAGGCCGGCGCCACCGGGCGGCCCTTGACCAGCTTAGCCTAACGACTAATTCCACTGGAAACTCATTCCATGCTTTGCGGGGGTTGAATTTATGGCGGCAAAAAATCACGTCTACACCCTCGGAATCGAGGAAGAATTTGCCATCGTCGACCCGCAGACCCGCGAGCTCCGTTCCCATATTCAGGAGATTCTCGAGGGCGGCAAAGTCCTGCTAAAGGAACAGGTCAAGCCCGAGATGCACCAGTCGGTTGTCGAGCTGGGCACCGAGATCTGTTCGTCCGTCGCCAACGCGCGGGAACATGTGGTCGAATTAAGAAGCAAGCTCGCTTTCTTAGCGGGCCAGGCCGGACTGAGAATTGCCTCAACCGGCACGCATCCCTTTTCCCATTGGCGCGATCAATTGATTACGGAGGGCGAGCGCTACAAGGAAATTGTGCAGGACATGCAGCAGCTCGCCCGAGCCAACCTTATTTTCGGGCTGCATGTTCATGTGGGAATCCCCGAGCGGGAAACGGCCATTCACGTCATGAACCAGGCCCGTTATTTTCTGCCTCATATTTATGCGCTTTCCGCCAACTCGCCGTTTTGGGTCGGACAGGATACCGGTCTGAAAGGTTATCGCCTGAAAGTGTTCGAACGGTTTCCGCGCACGGGAATTCCCGATGCCTTCGAGTCACTCTCTGAGTATGAGGATTACTGCAAATTGCTCGTGAAAACCGGTTGCGTCGATAACGCCAAAAAAATCTGGTGGGACATCCGGCTCCATCCCTTTTTCGATACGCTCGAGGTCCGGGTCTGCGATGCGCAATCGCGCGTGGATGACACCCTCGCTCTGGCCGCTCTCATCCAGGCGGTGATCGCGAAGCTCTATAAACTCCTGCGGCACAACACGACCTTCCGCGTTTACCGACGCCGGCTCCTCGATGAGAATCGCTGGCGCGCATCGCGTTATGGGATTGGCGGAAAGCTCATCGATTTCGGCCGGGAAGCGGAAGTGGAAACCCGGAGCCTGTTGAACGAGCTCATCGAGTTCGTTTCGACCGAAATCGTCGAACTCGGGAGCGTCCGCGAACTGGAGCATATCGAACGAATCATGCGCGAAGGCACCGGAGCGGATCGGCAGGTCGCGGTTTTTCAACAGACCAACGACATGAAGGCGGTCGTCGATCATATCGTGACGGAGACTTACGAGGGTTTAACCGTGACCGAGCAGGGGGGTTCGGTCCCAACCGATTCGGTGGGGTAGGGCTGCGCCTTAAGTTTCGCGGCACAAATACAGCTGCGATCGTGGATTGCCCCGGCCCACTTTTCGCGTAATGCTGACCGCTCTTTCGCCATCATGCCCGACCGTGCCCATACCTTAGCCATTGACCCGGAACTCCAGCCCGGCGCGCGCAACGCTATTCGCATCTGTCTTCGTCTGAAGCCGGAGGAGCGGATCACGATCATTACGGATGAGGAAACCCGCGAGATTGCCGCCGCCCTCCAAAAAGAAGTGGAAGAGATGGGAGCTGAACACTCGGTCTTCGTCCTCGAAGAATATGCGGACCGGCCAATGACAGACATGCCGGAGATCATCCTCGAAGATTTGGCGCAATCGCAGGTCAGTATTTTTTGCGCGCAATCGCAGCGCGGAGAACTCCATTCGCGCATGCAAATGAGCGACGTGGTCAACCAGCACCGGATTCGCCACGGTCACATGGTCAACATCACGCGGCAGATCATGCTCGAAGGAATGTGCGCCGATTTTCGCGCGGTCGACGCGCTCAGTCAGCGATTGATCGAACGGGCGCGCGTCACGAAGCGGATCAAGTGCCGGACGCCGGCCGGGACCGATTACGAAGCTGAATTTTCACCGGCCCTGAAATGGCTGAAGACCAGCGGCATCATCACGCCGGATAAATGGGGCAACCTGCCCGGCGGCGAAATTTTTACCTCGCCGCTGAATTCGAATGGCGTCTTCGTGGTGGACGGCGTGGTAGGCGATTATCTCTGTCAGAAGTACGGTGATATCGGAGACACGCCGCTCACGATCGAAGTGGAGAATAATCGGGTTCGTTCCCTTCAATGTGAGAACAAGGAACTGCTCGAAGAATTCCGCGCTTACACCAGCACGGATGAAAATAGCAATCGCGTCGGCGAATTCGCGGTTGGCACCAATACGGCCTGCACGCACGTGATCGGCAATATTTTGCAGGACGAGAAAATCCCAGGCATTCATATCGCCTTCGGTCATCCTTACGCCGAACACACCGGGCAGAATTGGATTTCCAAGACCCACATCGATTGTGTCGGGCGCCATTTCGACATCTGGTTCGACGACTTGAAAGTGATGGAACGCGGGAATTTTTTGGTGTGAACCATGGACCCGGTCCTTCGGTCACGCTTCAACGCTGATTTTACCCCTGAGAAATACGCGGCGCTTTTGCACTGCGTGAACGAGACCGAAAAGTGGCCGGCGGACTTTCGGATTTCCGAAACCCCGATCTTTTTGACCGACACCTTTACCGATGAGGTGATGTCGGCGGCGACGACGATCGTGAATCGGGTGCGGACACCGGAGTTTGCGCGCCACGCGCAAGCCGCGATCCCGGCCGGATTGGAAGTTCCGAACGAGACCGCGCACCCGAATTTCCTCGTAGTTGATTTTGGAATTTGCGAAGGGAAAGGCCGGTTAACGCCGCGCTTGATCGAGCTCCAGGCATTTCCCAGCCTCTACGCTTTCCAGCTATTTTTCCTTTGGTGTTTGCGCAAGACCTATCCGGCGATTCCGCGGAATTGGACGTCTTCGTTCGGTGGATTGAAAGACGAGGCATACCTCGGGCTTTTGCGGAGTGTGATCCTGGGTCCATCAAGTCCCGAGAACGTCATTCTCCTTGAGGTTGAACCGGAGAAACAAAAAACCAGGATCGATTTTGCCTGCACGGAAAGCCTCTTGGGTGTTCGACCGGTTTGTCTGACAAAAATTCGCAAACGGGGGGCGCAACTCTTCTACGATCGCGACGGGCAGGAAATGCGAATCGAGCGGATCTACAATCGCGTTATTTTTGATGAACTGATTCGGCGACCGGATCTCAAGCCAGGTTTTCGGTTTCAGGACGAACTGGATGTGAAGTGGGTCGGGCACCCGAATTGGTATTTTCGAATCAGCAAACATTCGTTGCCGTTTCTGAAAACGGAACACACTGCTCCTGCCTACTTCGCTCACGAATTTCCTCGAAAAGAGCGACTCGATGAATATGTCCTCAAGCCCCTTTATTCCTTCGCCGGATTAGGCGTGGATATGGAGCCGACGCCGGAAAAACTCCGGACCCTGGAAAAACCGCAGGAATGGATTTTACAAAAGAAAGTCACCTACGCGGAATTCGTTCCCACCTTGGATGGCCGGAAATCAAAGGCGGAAATCCGGATGATGTTTATCTGGCCGGATGGGAAAGAGCCGATCCTGGTCAACAATCTGGTCCGGATGAGTCAGGGCAAAATGATGGGCGTCGATTTTAACAAGGAAAAGACCTGGGTCGGCTCGAACATCGCGTTGCACGAATGGAACAAGAGTTGAGAACGTTGAAGCGCTCGCGCGCCGAAGCCTTGGCGAAGGCGCGTTGAAGCGAACATTTCGTCCCGTTTTAACGTCGGAACTTTTTAGCTTTTCCCCAGCTCCTCATTCGTTTCCGCGAAGGCGTTGACGGCGAATTCGAGATCTGGGCGGGAATGGGCGGCTGAGACCTGGGTGCGAACCCGCGCCGTGCCGTGCGGAACGACGGGATAGAAAAACCCGATTACGTAAACGCCTTTCTCCAGCATTTTCGCCGCGAACTTTTGGGAAAGAGCGGCGTCGCCGAGCATAATGGGAACGATCGGATGGGTGCCTGGTTTGATCGTTAGGCCGCGTTCGGTCAGGGCCGCGCGAAAATATTTCGTGTTCTCTTCCAATTTGTCCCGCAAGGCAGTGGAATGGGTCAGGAGCTCGATCGCCTTGATGGAGGCAGCCACGATGGGCGGCGCGACCGTGTTGGAAAAAAGATAGGGTCGAGAGCGCTGGCGGAGTAACTCCACAATTTGTTTACGGCCGCTCGTGAAACCGCCGCTTGCACCCCCGAGGGCTTTTCCAAGGGTGCCGGTGATAATGTCGATCTTCCCGATGACGTCGCGATATTCGTGCGTGCCGCGCCCCGTTTTGCCCAGAAACCCAGACGCATGCGCATCATCGATCATCGTCAGGGCCCGGTATTTCTCGGCGAGCTCGCAGATCGTTCCCAACTCGGCGATTGTGCCGTCCATCGAGAAGCAGCCATCCGTCGCGATCAGGCGAACCCGCGCACCGCTCGATTCCCGCAGTTTGGCCTCGAGGTCGGCCATGTCGTTGTGTTTGTAACGAAAGCGCTGGGCTTTGCAGAGCCGCACGCCATCAATGATCGAGGCATGATTCAATTCATCGGAAATGACCGCATCCTCTGCCCCAAGCAGCGTCTCAAACAACCCGCCATTGGCGTCGAAAGCTGAGGGGTAGAGAATCGTGTCCTCGGTTCCGAGAAATTTTGTGAGCGCCACTTCGAGTTCCTTGTGAATATCCTGAGTGCCGCAAATGAAACGGACGCTGGCCATGCCAAAACCGTGCGTGTCGAGCGCTTCTTTCGCGGCGGCGATCAGCTCCGGGTGGTCGGCCAGGCCGAGGTAATTATTAGCGCACATGTTGAGGACCCGACGGCCCCCGGTGATTTCAATCCTCGCATCCTGCGGGCTGGTGATGATTCGTTCGGTCTTGTAGAGACCTTGCGATTTGATTTCAGCCAGGGTGCTGGCCAGATGTTGATCGAATTCCGCGAGCATGGCGAACCTTCGAACAAAGTGAGGCCGATGCAAAAGGGTTCGCTCAGGCCTCGTGGCACGCGATGCGCTTTGCTCATTTCCTGTGTTTCGCGGAAATGACTGGAGTGATCCATATGGTCTTTCAAGGTCGGCGATACAGGAAGAATGCCCTTGCGCGGGGTTGTGAATAACTGTTAATAACTTTTTTCCGCATGCTTAACCGCAAATCTTTCTCTCTCTTGCTCGTCGCCACGGGCGCCCTGTTTCTAACCGCCTGCGGAACGACCTCAACAGTCTCAAGAAGGACGTCGCCTTTGCCGAAGTACGAAACGCCCTTGGTGAAACGGGATTTTCAGAATGTCCGCACCACGGCTTACACGCACACGGAGGCGGACCACCGTCAGTTTTCTAATCGCAATGCGCTTGGCGGCAGGCTGCAGGCTGCGTCGGGCGCGATCCGACGGGCAGAGTACACTCCGCGGGCAATACCGGACGACCAATCGGATTATCGACGCGCAGCCTATACTCCCTCGACAAACCAGCGATTTTCACTCGAGCCCACGCGAACGACCAAAGTGGTGAAAACGAAAAAAGGAAAGAAACGAGTAGTGGTGGTCACGAAACCGCAAATTGGTAGTGCAGCGGCCGACTGGTCGCGCTGGCCGGTTGGAACAGTCTTCCGCCTTTTGTCCACCGGACAGGTTTACAAGATTGACGATTACGGGTGGGCGTTGGCTGGTCGTAACACGATCGATCTCTACATGCCTTTCCAGCACATTGGGATCCTAAGCTTAGAATTCCACGTGGACAAGTTGTCGCG
>JADMIO011135758.1_pt1 | contig 56993 bp, 44 predicted proteins | sample 8958161 | NCBI WGS metagenome assembly JADMIO01 (sample SAMN16585339, study PRJNA669376) | soil metagenome | isolation source: Crop rotation soil | place: USA: Cullars Rotation, Alabama | collected 2011 | reverse complement strand
GCCGCGACTTCAAGTCACGTGAATTCCAAGCTTCGGATCCCACTGTGCTGGAAAGCCTGGATGCGATTTTGCGTATTGGCGTAACGCGAGATCTTCGGCACCAGTCCGTCGAGCATCGCTCGCGGGACGACAGTAAGCTTCATCGGTACGGAGACGTTTTGAAGGTCAGCCTTATCGCGTCTTGCGCAACTGGCAATGGAAGCGGTGGTTTGCCCGCCGTTCACAATTTGAAAATCCTTAACGATACGGATTTGACCGAGGTTGCCCTGAAGCACTTCGAAATCAACGTCGCCTGCCGTGGCGGAAAGACCATTGTTGTAAGGCAGAAATCTCTGCGGTTCGGTTAACACTGTTTCGCGAATTCCTTTGTTAACCTTGCCGGTAAACTGAAGGAACGTACGGACATTCCGTTCAAGAAGTCCGGTTCGATGCGTGTTGTAAATGTCAGCAAGAAGTTGCCCCGGAATGCAAGTGAGAAGAACTTGGAGACCGTCCATTGACTTGGGAGTCAGAAGACAGGGAAGCGTTGTTCCAAAATCACGGGGAAAGTCAATCGTGATCGAACCATCGCGATTCCCACCACACAACCGTTCAAGCCGAAGCAGGTCCCAAATCTCGCGACGATAGGAATCACTTTCTCGGGCGACCGACGCCCGATCCGAGACTAGTCCCGTGGTGAGCACGTTCAATTCTATTGAGATGTTCTGAGCGGAAGCATTCTTTACTAATTCAACTAATTCTCGCGCTGGTTGCGACTCTTCAATTTGTGCAATTCGCTCTGACTGCGCGAGCTTTACGAATGCCTCCATGCGTCGAAACGCTCGGTCCAGCAAATCCTTTCCCGTGCCGCAAGCAGTAGCTGGCTGGCCGAGCGGCACATCCGCCGTCGCGTCCACACAATAAAAGAGGGCAATCACGTCATCTTCGGTATCGCACGCATAAGCGTGCACCTCTGCCGCGACATTGCCTCGCTCAAATCGGAAGTACGACGGCTGCGGCAGAGTGAAGATCCCTGCCTCCTCTAGATTCTCAAGCAAGACGCTCGTAAGGGCCGGGAGCCGAATGCTACCGATTTCGGGATCGTGCGCGCGGTCAAACGCTTCGTTCAGAATCCAATCGAGAAATTTTTGGCTCATGGGTGCGGAGCAGGTGGCGGCAGGACGGGACCAACAGCAGCATCGTGATCCACTCTAAATCGAACGAGCTGCAAAATCTCCAATGAGAATTGGACGTGGACAACGCCTGGCGGGACGGTGCCTGGATGAATCCGGGGAAAATCAGGTCCGACAAGAAAGGCGTGAAGTGGCCCAAGGGAGTAGCCTTCACGATACAACTCAGCATGCGACGGCATGTAACCGGATGCGGCAAGTGCATCGCAAAAATCATCGGCGAGTTTTACATCGTAAGCGAATCTCTGTGCCAAGCGAGCCACGTGTGCAGAAAGTGCACCGTCGGCGGCTTCCGAACGCCCAAGCTCCTGGCACACTAATAACAAGGAAACGTTCGGCTCAGGTTGCAGCTGTAACGGATCATTAACCCGCACTGAACCACCCATTGAGGCAAGCATTGTCTTTACCTCGATGGTTCGATCGCTGAATTCGAAGTCGCGAATCGAACCTTCCGGCGCTTTCCACGCGGCGAGAGCTGCGGCCGCCCCTAATCGACTGATCGACCGTTCAAGTATCGCGAGTTCGCCGATGAGCCCGCGCACCTCTTCCGCCGAGAGTGGACAGCGACGCAGTTCGAGAAATCGACGCCAACGCTCAATAATCCTCGCGATGAGTTGTACTGCCGAGGCAGGTGTTGGTGCAGCTTGAATTCCCGTAATTAGGTCTGAGCCAAGCTGTGCAAATAGGTCCTCGAACTCTGGGTCACGAAGTCGGACGATGACAGCGGATCGTCCTTTGGGCAGGCCCGGAACCGAGCCGGCATATACAGTAAACCGTTGACCGGATACGGCTTTCGACGCTGCCGGCCTAAGGTGCTCAGGGATCTCGATCACAACAGAAGCTTCACCTACAGTGTCAGCCACCGCCGCAAAAACTCGGAGTTCCTGCGTTTCATGACATAGCCGCATGCGGAAATCGCCCACAGTCGTCGCAGGGGTCGACGTGCGGAGTACTCGCCAGAGGTCGACAAGATTAGGTGGATTCATCCCAATCCTCGGTGAATCCATACTCAGCGCGCCAAACGTCGTTAACAGTGTATGTTAGCGCCTTGGCCCGTATGGATTTTGGAAAACTTATGGCAGCTGATACCACAAAGTCCTCATTTGGCGGCGAGATCGGAATGATTGGATAGAGGAGCAAAAGCCCTCTCTTTGCAGGTCGTACTGCACGGCCGTCTTCGCGAGCTGGGATGGTGCTAAGCTTCTTGCCCAGCGTTCGCTCAATGCTATTCGTTGATTCCAATGCCGCCTTGAACTGCACCGCACTGAGATCAGCAAGCTCCTCTACACGGCCGGCAATAGCCTGAAAGTCGACGTTTCCTTGCGGCATAGCGCGATCAGTATCGTATTTGCGGCTGATAAGCGGTAATTCAAAGCCCGCAAACTGGACTATGGGAACGTCCTTTCCTGGAGTGCGTGACACTAGACAAACGGTCCAATCGGTCAGTTCATCGTCCGCAACCCGATCCTTAATGTAGAGGCAAAGCTGTTCGCAGTTATTCAGAAAGCTATGAGTTCGATAGGCTTCATAACCAGTGAGGAATTCGAGGACATGGGCTGCCGGGACGTTGTCCCATAAGAAGAAGGGCGATGGTTCGCCACGAATGCTTCGTCGTGCGGGTGGCAATCGGCCGAAGAGGCGAGCCAGCGCGTCGCGATTTGCCTGCGCTGCCGCCCCGGAACCGGGCATTTGGAGAGCTTGCACTAGTTCCTCCGCAAACTGCACCTGAATTCGCTCGCCGCGCCGGATCTTGTTGGCCGCGGTAATGATCAGTCCATCGGGCGGGGTTCTCACGCGCATGCCAAATTCCTTCGGCGTTCGATTGGCGCGGGCCATGCGATCCAAATCAGCTCGAAGGTCATCAATGGCAAGTGCTATCTCGCGAAATGCTCCATACAGATCGCGGGTCGTGTAGACTCGGCAAAGGTCTGCATAACGAGGTCGGTAGCCGAACCATCGCCCCATCTGCATTAGCGTGTCGAACATGTTCGACGTGCGCAGAAAGTAACTTACCGACAGCCCCTCGAGCGTTAGTCCGCGACTCAGACGGTCGCCACCGATTGCAATTACAGAGAGCCCCTCGGGACAGCGGGCATATGCGAGCGAGTCATCCGACGTCCCATTGATTTGCATCACCTGAATACGATTTACAGCTCTGGGTATTTCACTCCAAACGTCCTCCCAATTTGGAAGCGATGAGCATTTATCGGCAAGCCGCTTCTTGAACGCAGCGTGATTGGCTGCGATCTCATCGTTCCAAAGATCATGCAGCTCGTCGCGATATTGCTGTACGGTGCCCGGAGCGCCGAACGAAAGCAGAGCCTGGATCGTTGACAACTCCTGCTGAATCTGATTAAAGACATGGCCTTGCACCACTACAAATCGAGTCGCGTGCACTAACATTGAATTGTGAGCATTGCCGTCGCCGCGGCATGCCCTGGCAGCACAAACAAGTACGAAGTGCCGAATCGCTTGACGAAGCGACACCGGCAGCGGACCAGGCACGTGGTCTTTTTTGTGTGGCGATGGAATCCACGGTGTCGCATCACGGACCTCCTTATACATCGGAAGTCGCTCTTGCGGCGCGATCCCCGCGGATTCGTCTCCCGGGTGGCCAAACACAATCGACGGGCCAATATAATCGCTCGGCGGCTTGAGACTTATGATAAATGAGCGAGGGAAAAGATCGTCGCCGAACCGTGACTGTGGCTGAGACTGATTGGCGCTAGGGTCGATAAAGATATTCGCAAACGGCGTAGCAGTGTAACCGACCCACGCCACGCGCTCGAAGGAAGTAAGCAGCTCGCGAATAAGACCGTTGATGACTGATGGATCTTGGTCTGGATCTTTCGTATTAATTGATGCTTGGTCGGCTTCATCGTCTATGAATAGAGTCGGATGGCGGATCGGTCGACGATCGCCGGAGGCGCTTTGCTCAGTGAGCAGAACGCGGAGCCAGTCGCGAAGCTTTCTTAGTATTGAGCCGTTTTTCTTCACGACCATTACTAGTCGGGCACCTTCATTCACCTGAAACCATACTTGGCGAGCGAGCTGGTCCTTAAAATCACCATTTTCAGCAGCGGTCGTGCAGGTGAGCATCGAAAAGGGCACATCTTCAAGCCCTTGCTGGCGTGCGTACTGCCCAACACCGGTGATGGGCGAATGCCCACCGGCGGGTGTCAATTCACAGCTGTCGCGTCCCAAAAGGTGCCGGTCGATTCGTTCGTGCGTTTGGCTTCGAAGACTGTTGTGAATTCCAGCCAATATAATGACGATGCGGTATCCGGCGTCGATTGCTTTCGCGGCAAGCATCGTGTAGTGCGTCGTCTTACCGGACTGCACGTGGCCTACTACGAGGCCCCTGCGATCCCATTTGCCTGCGCGGCTGGGAGACTCTAGTCTCATTAGCGCCTGATCCGTTGAGCGATCAAGCTCGTTTAGGACCGATACTGGCAGACGTTCATGGTCGCTGAGATAGGCGAGGAGGCGGGGCGATAACCGCCACATCGATCGGTCAGCAGTTTCAAGCCACGGCTCATGATCAATCGGGTTTTCCAGGACATCAGCGGCGCCAATTCGAACATCGATTCGGCGAAGGATTTCTGAAACGATCTCATTCATGTGCGGCTGCATGGACGCGAAAGGGCCGACCAGCATGGCCTCAACTTCTTGATGCACCTCTTCCACCGTTGGGGTAGCGCCTACAGATAATCCTCGAAGGAATATGTCGACGACGTGCTCAGGCTTAAAGCCGAACTGAAAAGAGCTGGATTCGCCGGACATAGTTCGCTCGTCCCCTACGCGTTAGTGGCTCTTGCCTTTGCCCTATCAACGATCTCATTTCGATATGGAGCAAACGGTTCGCACGAAAGAACGAGCGCTCTCGCGTCGCCCGGACTCTTCCCCGTGCGTATGAAATACTGCTCTGCATGCAACAACAGATCGACTAGCGATTCAATGTCGAGCGGCGGTTCGCTCTGCACCGAGCCATCGATGCTCTTAGTAGGCTCCTGAAGAATTGACGCAATCGGCATCGTACTTTCGATGAGTGTGACGACCTCACTCAAAAGGCGGTCATGGTCACACCCAGTGTGAAGTAGCGTTTTCAGCACGGGATGCGTTCGATCAACTGTATAGCGGACACCCAATCGCGTTGACTGCCGACGCCAAACAAAGTGTTCTGAACTGCTCTTTGACGGCACCTGGCGCTCGCCTCTGACTCTGTATACGTCAGACGCTTGTCGTCGGACATCTGCTGCGATACGGCGGAAGTCGTCACGCAGCGCCGACGGCGCTGCGACATGAGATTTGATGACGTTTAACTGCCACTCTGCGTCCATTGTGTTTGGCAAATCAACACGAATTCGCGCAAGCTTGAAATGCTCCTCCTTTTTTAGTTTTAGATTGAGCCATGTGCCGGGAACAATTAGCCGCCGGCAGCGATATATGTAAAAGCCCTGATGCGAGTTCCACCCATGCGGACCAGCAGCAGAATCGTGTTCGTCGTCAGTCAATCGGCCGTGATGCGGTAGCACAAATGGAGCTATTTCAATTTTTCCTTTGGCTCCGTGAACCCGGAGTGTCTCCGCAGGCAGCCGCGTGGATTGTTCGGCGAGAAATGGGTCCCAAGCCGAGATTACCGTTTCGCCAAGCCGAATGATTAGTCCGTCTTCCGTGACAAAGCGGTGGAACACCATACCCAAATGGCGGCGAACATCTTCAAATGCGGACGCCAGTGCTGTGGCAGCCATGCTCTCGGGCAGATTTACGAACGTGGCGCGATCCAGCTGCTCAATGACGATAGCCGTTCCATGTTTTTGCGCCTTGATATGCTCCGCGTATTTCAGTGCGGTGGCAGTTGGATCAGCGCGGAGCTCCCAATCATCGACTGCCCTGACGTGTGCAAGGTCCCAGCATCGAATCGAAATTGGCGACTTCCCGCGGAGCTTCGTAATTACAGTGAAGCATCGTCCCTGTGATAGTGACGCAGTCTTCATGCCCAATCCAAAGCGGCCCAAGTCGTTGGTCGCTCGTGCCGCAAGCGGGCCCAATGTGGCCATGCGCATTGCCTCGACAAGCCGTCCTTCGTCCATTCCATTTCCGTCATCAAGCACAGCTACGTGCGGCATAGGCGGCGATGGATCGACAATCACCTGAATCTTCGAAGCCTTCGCGGCTAGGCTGTTGTCAATTAAGTCAGCAAGCGCCGAAGGCAACGTGTACCCAAAATCACGAAGCGACTCGATCAAGTCGGCTGCGCAAGGTGGGACAGACTCGGACTTCTTGAGAGACCTAGCAGCCAACGAAGCACCTTATATGAATCAACATGGAGGCACTTTGCATTTTTTGAGATTCTAGCCGACCTAAACACTGCCTTCCACTTCGTGCAGAGTCATTGGCATCAAAGGTCATAGAAATGGACTTTTTCTGATTGCAGCCGCAATGACTCATGGTCGCCTAAGCGAAGAATTCGCCAGCAGAACGACTTAACAAGACGAAATGGAGGGACCGGTGGGGCACCTTTACACAACCTTCCCGTTCGATGACCGTGATCTTCGCCTGAGTCGGTCGGCCGATAGTGTATTTGCACTAGTCATCACGTTCAGCAACCCGGGGCGCTACAAGTCGTCAATTGAGCGGTACTGACAATCTCCCGTCGAGATGAGCGAAATGCCGGTTACTACGACGATCACATTCATCACACCGCCAGCAAAGTTGCTGAAGCAACCTTCGCTGCGCAAATGCCCCAAGACTTAGGCAAGTTAACAACTGGGTCGCGCTCTCTGCGGTTTTGGCGAGAGCGTTAACCGCCATTTCGGCGCGAGTGCCAATGCAGCACACAACTCGACCGAACCGTGTGGAAAAGAGAGGCGGACTTGGCACAAGGATTTGCGCAACTCCTTGCGTCACAGTCGGCAAACGCAAAACGCCGAGGCGTCTCACGCCTCGGCGTTCAGTGTTAACCAGACGGTCTCCGAAGTTCGGAGACCGATTTTCAGCTCCCCCGGTAGGACTCGAACCTACGACAAAGCGGTTAACAGCCGCTTGCTCTACCAACTGAGCTACAGGGGAATAGCGCCCACAAGAGGGCCAAAAACGTCGGCCAAACGATAAAAACTATCTTACCCGTTCTTGGGCATCAAGGGCGCCCTAACTCGGCTGGAAACTGCTGGGTTTTGCGGCTTTGGAGCAGGGCGAAACCGGTAACGCTGGATTTGACGGCCGCTGCGTGAGAAGCCCAATGGTTGCGGTCCAAGCCAAGGGGCCCGCCAACCGTCCGCCGCGATCCTTTGCGAAGGGTCACCAGCGGTTTGGCTACTCGCAATCGGCGACCTTTTCGCCCAAGCGCTTTTCCAGGACAACGCAATTACCGCGCTCGTTGTACGCAACGCGGGTCATGTAGGCGTTCATGAGCGCCAGCCCGCGTCCGCCGGGCAACTCGAGGCACTCTGGGGAACAGCAGTCGGGCACGTCGGCAGGGCGGAAGCCTGGTCCCTCGTCGCAAATGCTGGCCCAGAACTCATCCGGGCTTATTCGGCACTCGACATGCACGTGCTTGGAGAGGTCGTGTTTATTGCCGTGCCGCACCGCATTGCTAATGGATTCCTCCAGCGCCATTTCCACGCCAAACAAATCGTGACGCTGCCACCCGAGTTGAGTCAACTCATCGATGATTTGCTTGATGAAATCGTGATAGGCCTCAAGCGAGCTTGGGAGCGTGCGTTTGAAATTGCGTTCGCGGTGGGGAGAGGACATGCCGCTTGCCTGCCGTGAATCGCTTTGCGGTCGGCTCAAAGTCGCACCGCCATGGATCGAAGGAGTCTTCTCTTGGGATGTTGCACGCCGGGGAGACATGGCAGCCATCCCCGCAAATTCTATGCCGCGGCAAACCGTATCGACAGCTAAAGCACCGCCAGGGCGTCCGCCTCGCGATCCTTAATCCGAAAGAGCTTGTCCAAATTCGTAATCGCAAACACCGGAAAGATTTCCGGCGAAATGTCCGTCAGTATGAGCTCGGCGCCTGACCGCTTCGCCTTCTTCTCGAATGTAATCAGCTTTCCCAACGCGGCGCTCGATAGGAACTCAACTCGCGCGAAATTCAGTACGAGTTTTTTTCGATCATCTTTATCGATCAGATCGAACAACTCCTGCCCCAATTCCTGGATCGCCTCAGGATCAATGATCTTCTGATCCTTGAAGCGAACCACCGTGATCGCGGCGGATTCGTTCGTTTCGATGCGACGCGGGCTTGCCATAGTGACCTTGGACCCCGAATAGGCGAGTGACCCCAGCGCAACTGCGGCCGTTTGCCGCGAGCAGCCTCCTACCGATCATATCGGAGCGCGTCCCAATGTCAAATCCTGCAACCGGTTGCGCTTATCCCGCGATCAAATCCGAAGACTAGGATGGGCGCGCGATACCGCCGGCCCAGCGTTGCAGCAATTTCGAAAGTGGCCGAGCAAGCAGTCTACTCGCCCAACCGGTCGGGTGCGGGAGGAGCCGTGGCGGACTTGTAGACCGCCCGGCTGACAAGCAGAAAGTTGCGCCCGGAGAATTCCGTCACCGTTCCGCTGACGCTCCACGAGACGCTCTCGGGTTCCTCGACGCTCTTGAGCATGCGGGCAATTCTTTCAAGGTTGAGATTGGGCAGCCCACCCAACTCGCGACCTTCGTCGTCGATGAACGAAAGCGTCTCGCCGTTTTGTTTGAAGTGGCCCATGCGATTGGTGAGCTGGGTGCCTTCCCGGAGCCGCAGTGCTCGAGCGCTGGCGTTTTCTTCTTCCGATGTTGCTGGGCCAGGTACAGGAGTCTCACCTAACTTCGGCGCCGCGGGAACGGTGCTGGCCGAAGCTCCAGCAGGCTCGTCGGCCAGCAGCGGGAGCGCCGAAACTGCGAAGGCGCCGGCTATCGCGAAGCTCGTCAGCGCCAGGGCGTCTATGGCCCCCAATCGTGCGCGAGATCGACCGACGTTTATGCGATGCGAGTCGCGCATTTCGATTCCTCAGACTTCAGTGGCATTCGTCCTGGCTACGCCGCGCCCGGCTTTCGCATGGCCAAACTATGAAGCACCAGCACGCCGCCACACGACATCAGACACCACCCGAGCGATTGGGGCGGCTGGATCACTTTCTGCGGGCCGGCTCCCAAGTTGCTCGAGAAAGCTAACAGTGCCCCATCGCTTGCGCTCGACTGCGTGCGTTCGGCAAGAAACCGGGTTGCCTCGGCCGTCAGCGTAAACGAGCTGACCATGCGAAACTGCAGGCCCATCAGCAGCAGAACGATGCCCACAAAAAAATACTGATTGCGGTTGAGTTCCATGGCGTCGCGCCTCCAAAAACAATCGCACAAGAAGCGCAAGCGGGCGCAAGGGCGCCCAGTCGTTGCGATTCGCCGTCAATAAGAACTATCGTGCGGCCGGCCTGCAGACGTGCAGCACAAGACAAACGCTGCCGACGAAACGCAGAATATCGAAGAAACTCGAAGCGCCTGCTGCGCGACATCGCCTAGTTATGCCGGCGCCAGGGACGCTACGAGGCGGCACGCACCGGCGCCAACTGGTTCGATCAACTATCGATTGCCCTCTTCAGGCCCAAGCAGCCGATCCAGGCCGTTTCGCAGTGCGTCACCTGGCAGCGACTCTATCAGCTGGTCTTGGTGGGCCGCGCTCAGCGCCTGAATTATCTCGGGGTGTGCCATCCAGTCGCGCACCCCGAACTCTCGAATATCGACAAACGTGTTCGCCAACTGAGCGTTGACCTTGGGCACCAGGTGCAGCCCGTCGCGAGCCTGGATGATGTGGTAGTGCAAGACTGAGTAAATGAGGAGTCCGCCAACAATGACCCCTCCTATGAATGTGCTCCAGCGCCGCATTTCCCATCCCTTCGGAATGACCGCCACCACCGAACCAATCTGCACGGACTCCAAGCGTATGCGTTCACACGCGGCCATCATTGTGGTTACGCGGGCCCCTGGCGGCCAGTTCAAGGCCGCAGATAGCGTTTGTCCGCGTGAGAAGTGAAAAGCCACCATCGTCATAGGCGTCACCGGAACGCTAAACCTACGGTCCGAATAATGCGCAAGTGCATGCCGCGTCAGAACTTGCTTGACATAGGGAGGTTGTCAGTCCATCCTGGAAAAATGCGTCGGTAGCTCCTGCTGGGGCGGCTGGGCAACTTACACTTGATCGAGATGCACCGACCCGGGGATGTCCCGCGGTCGCTGGAATGACGTTGTCGAGTTCGAGCGCCATGACTGAGCGGGCATGCTGCCGACGATTCTGCGCACCCTGTGCGTATGCCGCGCTTGCACTTGCCATGCTCGGATGCGGCAAGCCGTCCCCAGAACAAGTGGCGGCGAACGCAAAGCAAGGGCCTCGGCAAATCGTCGCCTTGGGTCGCCTCGAACCCGCGGGCGGCGTCCTTCAGATTGGCGCCATCCCTGGCGACGTTCTCAAAGGCTTTCCCCAAGGCGTGGTCCAGGGAGCCGTCGTCAAGGCCGGATCCGAATTGGCGCGGCTCAAGAGCTACGACCTTCGAAACACTCAGCTCGACGCGGTTAATGCCAAATTGGCTGTCGGCCGCCAGCAGCGCGACCAGGAGCTTGCCGTCGCGAACGCAAACTACGAGCAGGCGATTGCCGCGAAGACCGAGGCCGACGCCAAGCTGGAGCAACTTGCGGCACAACAGCAAGCGCTAGAGAGCGTGAGCGAAGCGGCCCGCATTGCAGAAGCCGACTATCAGAGTCTCGTCAAGCTGCAATCGACGGATCCCCAACTCGTGACCGAAATTCAACTCCGCCGCAAGCGGAATCTGGCTGAGCGCGCGGTGCAAGAGTACAAGGTACAGCAGGCATCGCACGATGCCGCATCCAAAGCGGCAAAAGCAGCCGTCGCTGCAGCAACCGCCAATGTGCACCTGGCCGAAGTCAACCTCGACATGACCAAGAAGGTTGACCGAAATCAGGTGATCGAGCTTGAAAAGAAAGTCGCCGAAGAGACGCTACAGCAGTCTGTCCTCCGTGCGCCGCAAGCGACCGAGGGTACATCCGGCAATTTCACAGTCTTGAAAATCTTCGTGAAGCCCGGTGAGTTCATCACGCAATTGCCCGTCATGCAGATTGGCGACGTCAGTCGCATGATCTGCATCGCGGAGGTTTACGAAGCGGATGTCAAGGAAATCGCCGTCGATCAAGACGTCATCATTCAAAGCCCGGCGTTGTCGGAAGCTTATGCCGACGCTTCGGCCGCCGGCGCCGGCGGTCGCGGACTGCCGGGCAAAGTCCGCAAGATCGGCTCGCTCGTGTCCAATGCCGGGCTCATGCAGCGCAATCCATTGGCCCCGAGCGACCGATCCATTGTCGAAGTTGAAATCGAAATCGCGGGCGACGACGCCGACTCGACGGCCAAGGCGATTGCCGAAGCCGCAAAGCACATTGGAATGCAAGTCACGGTGACGTTCCTCAACGAGAAAGCCAAGTCCGCGGCCGCGTCGAAATAGGCCCCGGGACCAAGCCGCCGCACCAAACGCCGACTGCTTCAGAGCCATGCGACGAATCCATGAAAACCCCCCTTGCATGGAAGAATCTCGTCTATAACAAGGTGCGCACCGCGGTGGCGCTCGCGGGGGTGGGGTTCGCAGTCATTCTCATCTTCATGCAGATGGGATTTCTTGGCGCCGTACGCAAGACGGCCACGCAGATCTACGACGCGCTCGACTTTGACCTCATGCTGAGGTCGCCGACCTACCTCCATCTGACCGAGCCCCGGTCATTCCCTCGCGAACGCGTCTTCGAGGCGCGGTCGCTCCCCTTCGTCAAGCACGCCCGGCTGTTCTACCTGGGACTGTGCGAATGGCAGCGGCCTCAGCCCGATGACGTACGGCCGGAAGACTGGAACGGCGAAATGCGCGGCATCATCGCGATGGGGATTGACCCCAACGATCCGCCATTCATTCCGGAGGACCTGCGAGTCAAGGCAGCCAGGCTCACCGATGCGCGATTTCTGTTGATTGATAGCAAAAGCAAGCCCGAATATGGGCCAAAGAATGGCGTTCGCTTTGGCCCCGAGGACATCGGCGTCGAAACCGCGATCAGCTACAAGCGGGCCCGAGTCGTCGGGGTCATCGAGCTCGGCACCGGACTCGCCGCCAACGGCGCGTGCATCTTGAGCATCGATGGATTTGAACGAGTCTGCTATTGGCAGCCCATCGACCAGGTCAACTTCGGGCTGATCAAGCTCGTGGATGGAGTCGATCCCATCGCCGCCAAAGCAAAAGTGGCCGCCCTAGTGGGTCATCCGGATCCTACGGGCTCAACTTCTTCGACGCCTGCCGATTGCGAAGTGCTGACTCGCGCCGAGGTCGTCCAACGAGAAGAGTATCGGTGGGTCGTCCAAACGCCGATGGGAAAGATCTTTAATTTCGGCGTCTGGGTGGCCGTGTTCGTGGGAATGGCGATCGTCTATCAGGTGCTTTCCTCTGACATTGCCAACATGATGAAGGAGTACGCGACGCTCAAAGCCATGGGCTATGGCAGCCGCTATCTGACGGGCGTGGTACTGCAACAATCGGTTTTGCTTGCGCTCATTGGATACGTGCCATCGATCATCGTGTCCTGGCTTTTGTACGTATTTATCGGCGCAAAGTCCGGCCTGCCGATGATGATGACCTGGCAAATCGCGATGTTCGTCCTCGCCCTTGCGATATTCATGTGCGCCCTCTCGGGGGTGTTCGCCGTGCGGAAGCTCTACGCGGCTGATCCAGCTGATCTGTTCTAGCAACGCATGACGCCTATTAAAAAAACGCCGCTGGCTTGGAAGAACCTCACGCACGACTGGCGTCGGCTGGCCGTGGCCGTGGCGGGCATTGGCTTTGCCGTCGTGCTCATGTTTACGCAAATCGGCTTCCAGAACGCGTTGTTCGATAGCCAGGTAAAGATGATCGACGATCTTGAGGGCGACATCTTTCTAGTGAGCCCCGCCAAATACACGCTCGCCGCGGAGAAGCGATTTCCGCGCGAGCTCGTCAATCAGGCTGATTCATGTCCGGGCGTCGAAGGCGCCTACCCGCTTTACACCGAACTGACGCTGTCGCGGTTGAAGAACCTGCGCCCCGGAGCTTCCGGCAAGGGCTATCCAATTCGCTCGATCGGATTCCGTCTCGAGGACGATGTTTTTCGTTCAAAGGACGTGAGGGACCAGCTGACGCTGCTACGGATGCCCAAGTCGGCGCTCATCGACATCAATAGCAAACGCGACAATTTTGACTTTCCCATGGAAGATCTCAGCGCGCTCGCCAAGGCCCCGGCTGAACTAGCCGGAAAGCGAGTCAACATCGTTGGCACATTTAGACTCGGCACTGACTTTGCTCACGACGGCAATCTCGTCATGAGCGCCGAGAACTTCGCCGCATTTTTTCCCGAACGTCTGCAAGGCCGCGATCCGCTGGCGGTGGTCGACATTGGCATCGTCAAGATAAAGAAAGGCGCCGATCTGCAGACAGTCCAAAAGGAAATCGACGACCTTCTCGATGATCGCGTGCTTGTTCTCACCCGCGAAAAGTTTCGGAAGCAGGAAGTCCAGTTCTGGGATCGAAGCACGCCGATTGGAATAATCTTCGCCGCGGGTAAGGTCATTGGCTTCGTCGTCGGCATGGTGATTTGCTACCAGGTGATTTACTCAGATATTGCCGACCACATGCCGGAGTTCGCAACGCTTAAAGCAATGGGTTACAAGCCGTGGTACTTCCGCGGATTGATCGTAATGGAGGCGGTGCTGCTCTCGATCGTCGGATTTGTGCCCGGAGCCATTGCCAGCATTGGCTTGTATGCCGTATTGGCCCATGCGACGGGACTACTGCTAAAGATGACAATTTGGACGATGTTCGTCGTCCTCGTGACGACGCTTGCCATGTGCAATCTTTCGGGTTTATTCGCCGTTCGAAAGCTCCTGCGAGCCGATCCGGCGAGCCTGTTTTAACGAATCACACTTGGAGCCGTTCTCCAATGGCTATCAGCAATTCCGCTCATGCCGCAAGCGGCGCCTATACGCAGGCCGCCCAGCTACCGAAGACGGTAAAGGTCTCGCACCTGAACCACTACTTCGGCGAGGGCGAGCTGCGCAGCCAGGCGCTGCACGACAACATGTTCGAGGTGCGCCGCGGCGAGATCGTGATCATGACCGGGCCGTCGGGCTCCGGCAAAACCACGCTCCTCACGCTCATTGGCACGTTGCGTACGGTGCAGGAAGGAAGCCTCAAGGTTCTTGGCCACGAGCTCAACGGCGCGAGTCCAGATCTTATCGCTCAACTCCGAAAGGAAATGGGCTTCATCTTCCAGGCCCACAATCTCTTCGAGTCTCTGACGGCATTTCAAAACGTCAACATGGCGGCGGAGCTCGTCGGAATGAATGCGGGCGACGCACGTGATCGCATCAAGGACTTGCTGACGCGGCTGCATCTAGGCCACCGCATCGACTACAAGCCCAAGAAGCTTTCCGGTGGGCAGAAGCAACGCATCGCCGTGGCTCGCGGGCTTGTGCATCGACCCAAGCTCGTGCTGGCGGATGAGCCGACCGCCGCGCTCGATAAAGAGACGGGCCGGGCCGTAGTGACGCTCTTCCAAGAGTTGGCCCGCGACGAAGGGTGCTCGATCATCATCGTGACCCACGACGACCGCATCCTCGACGTGGCCGATCGGCTCGTAAAAATGGAAGACGGCCGGATCAAAGTTGACGTGGCCGTGCAGGAAACGCGCGAGATTTGCGATCTGCTCCAGCAGACGACGCTCTTCTCCGACCTGCCCACGAGCATGCTCATCGAGATCGCCGTCAAGATGCGCGGCCAAACCGCTCAGCCGGGCGAGGTGGTGATTCGCCAGGGCGATCAGGGCGAGTTGTTCTACCTGATCCGCTCAGGTAAGGTCGACGTCATCATCGAAAAGGATGGGAAGACCGATACCGTCGCCCATCTGACCGGCGGCCAGTTCTTCGGCGAGCTTGCGCTGAAGACTGACGAGCCTCGCAATGCCACGATTATTGCTCGGGCGCCGAGCGTGTTTTACACGTTGGGCAAGGCCGACTTTAAAGACGCTCTGGCTCGCAGCAAGACGTTTGTCGACGAGCTGGGCAACTACGTCGCCAAGGCAACGCATTAAGGCGAGGCAATCGGGCCGCGATCCTCGCGACCTACTTGCGGCACTTCTCGCATTTGCAGGGGAGTTCGCCGGGGCAGCACGTGCGGGCCTGGCATCGCGTACAGGCGCCCGTGCAGCAGCCTTCCTTGCACAGGTGCGGCACGAAGCCGCACTCAGGCGCCAGTGTGCACTCGGCCTGATGCAGTTTGGCGATGGCGACCTTCAGGCCGACGACCTGCTCGATCAAGTCGGATTCGGCCGTGTACATGCGGGTCTTCGCTCGGCTTAGCTCAAACACAGGCACATCGTCGGGGTCGCGTTTTGACGTTAGCTCGTACAAACTAGCTCGACGCTCTTCGACGGCTCGACGTGCGAGGGCCACGCGCTGCTGTTGCAGGACGACCTGATATACGCCGCCTTTGATCTCGGCCGTCGCGAGTTGCTCGGTGTCGTTGTAGAACAACTGCAGCTGTTTGCAGCGGACGTCGACTTCGTGATCGCTGCAGCGGATGCACCGCAGCTTGTGGATCCATCCTTCGGTGGGTTCCACCGATCCCACGGCGCCGTCGGCCACATTCAACACGCCGCGAGCAACGCGGAGCGTTGATTTCTCGAGATTGCACCACATCATGCCGATCGCACGCAAATCGTAGCGCTGCGGCAGGGCCATGGCGAGCTCGGCGTCAGCATCGAGCGGGTTCATGTCGGGCGCCCAGTCGACTTGCGGCCAGAAGAAGTTCTGCTCGGAGACGGGGCAGCCGATCAGCTTCTGCAGTTGGCCAGTGAGTTGTAGTCGCAGATAGTCAAGCTGCTGCCGCTGGTCTTCTAGTTTCGAAAGCTGTTCGGCGATCTCGCCGCGGTCGACGGGCGCCGTCAAGTCGGCCTTGTGCAGGTTCTCGGCTCGATAAAGCGACTGGGCCGTTTCGTCGATCGCCATGTCGAGGTAGTGCCGACGGGCCTCGAGGCCTGCCAATTGGTAAAAGGCTTCAAGAGCCTGGCCGGCGGCCTTGTTTCGCAGGTCAGTCGCCCGCAGCTCGAGCAGGTCGCGGAGCAGGCACATGTTGCGTTGGACGTACTTCGAGTCGCATTCGATGATGACGCTCGCCCAGTGCTCTTCCAGCTCGATCATGTTGGGCGTGTTGGCATTGGTCGCCGCGCGGCACTGGACCTCGCTTGCCGTGAGGAGTTGGTAGATCTCCGTGGGGGCGGGAAGCGGCTCAAGGTTGCACGGCTCAATCGAGCAGTCGGGGGTGAGCCGCATGAGGTCCGGCGGGCCTGGTTCGGCGACCGTGGCGTCAAGATTGCAGGCGACGTGCGGCGTCGCGGGCAAACAGCATCCCGAGGGGCAGTGGCAGCCTAGCGCCGCCGTCGCCACAGTGATAAGTCCGAGGATGCAAATGCGCGGCAAACGCATAACAATCGTTCAAATAGGTGTTTTCGCGTCGTCACACCTGTTATCGAGAGCCGGATATGATGGAGCGGAATAGATGCATTCGTTTTTCTGCATGCACCGCTCGGGGAAAGGTTGCCGGTTGTACGCATGGCGCAGGTCGCTGAACTGTTCCCGGCGAGTAACGGCCTAGGCTGGCGGGTGGGCGACAGGCCGTTCGCGGAGACCACATGGCAAAGTCAACGCTAATCGCCTAAAATGCACGGTCCCGCCCCCTGCCCTGCCCCTCCCCTCCCCTCCGAAAGGCTTCCTGCCCTTGTACGCCGTTCTGTTCGACATTGATGGCACGTTGGTCCACACGGGCGGCGCCGGGCAGCTAGCGTTTGCCGAGACGTTTGCGGCCGAGTTTGGCATCTCCCAGATTTCGGCGGCCGTGGCTTTCGCTGGCCGGAGCGACCGGGCGATTGCCATGGAGTTGCTGGAAGTCCATGGACTGCCGACGACGGACGCCAACTGGCAGAAATTCCGCTCGGCCTACGTCAAACAGCTTCCCAGCGCGCTCCAGCGCAAGAAGGGACGCGTGCTGCCGGGCGTGGCTGAGCTTCTGGACGCCCTCGAGTCGTTGCCGCATTCGGCGATTGGGCTGCTGACAGGCAACGTCCGCGAGGGGGCGGCCAAGAAGTTGAACCACTACGGGCTGGGCGACCGGTTTGCTTTTGGCGGCTTCGGCGACGATACCAGCCTTCGGAGCGAGATCGCCGCGATTGCTCTGGCCGAGGCCGAGAGGCATGCGGCCGAGCGGCTTGGCCGGGCGACGCCGCTGATGGGGGCCATGGTGATCGGCGATACGGTGCACGACATCCGCTGCGCTCGCGCGATCGGGGCACTGGCCGTTGCGATGCCGACGGGCGGTTCGACTCGCGAGGAGCTTGTCGCCGAGAAGCCCGACATTCTGCTCGACGATCTTTCGCAGTCGGGCCCACTGCTACAGGTGCTCGACGAAGCTCGGGCGGCTTAACCTTTTCGAGCAATCTGCATGAGCAACAGCGCTACTCCTATCGAAATCTCCGTGGCCGAGGTCGCTCAGCTTCGTGCTGACGGCGAGACCTTCGTGTTCATCGACTGCCGGGAGCCGGATGAGGCGGCCCTGTGCAAGATCGAGGGAGCGGAACTCGTGCCGATGAGCGAGATCGGCGAACGCGTCGGCGAGCTTGCCGGGCATGAGGGAGACCGGGTCGTCATTCATTGCCACAAGGGTGGCCGGAGCTACCGGGTGGCAAACTGGCTTCGGCAGCAAGGATTCGACCACGCCCAGTCGATGGCGGGCGGGATCGATGGCTGGGCCGTTGAAGTCGAACCTAGCATGGCACGATACTGATAGTCCAGATTCAGGCTTCAGCCTTCAGGTTTCAGGTCAGAGGACTCAGGCGAGGCCGATGCGTCCTGCACACTGCGCCCTTCTGAACAACGGTGCGTGCGGGCAGTTGGTGGTGTCTCGGAAGACCGAGTCGCAGTCTTACCCATCCTTCCCATTTCTCGGGCGCGCTGGACTTTTGTCGCGAAAACACGTTTTTGGCGACAGAAGTCCCATTCTTCACTAGTTGCGCCGCGACCCCCTGGCCGAAGACGAAGCGTCGCAATGGATTACGTCGCGGGCGGCAAGCGCAACGACTTTGTCGTGAGTTGTGTCGTCGGCGAAATTATGTGGACTTCGGCGACATAAAGAGTCGCCGGAGATTCGATGAGCGCGCACGCTCAGCGGCAGCGCGCGATCTTGCGTAAGGCGCGCTGGGATTGCATGGTCAAGTTGCCAAAGAACATGTACATTAGTTTATGTACCGACATTGAGGCCGTCAAGCATTTTTTCGGACGCGCGCTAGATTTTTTCTGCGTTTTTTGCCGGGCGCAGTTGGGGTGATACGTCTTGACGCGCGGCCATTAGCCGCGGGGCGCTAGCCGGTTTGCTTGAGAACTCGGAAACCTGCGCCGGAATCCGGACGCTAGCCGCCCAGAGGGCGCCCGCCGGCTGATGAAGAGGGGATACGCTTTCGGCAGCGGCAGAAGACGGGCGCGGCCAATGCGAGCAAGGCGAGGGCGGAGGGCTCGGGGACGGATCCCGCGGCGGACACGCTACTTGGGTTGGCGCCGAACTGTTGGGTCCAGACAGTCAGGTCGGCGGAGTTGACGGTTCCGTCGCCGTTGGCGTCGCCATTGGCTGCGGTGGTCTGTCCGGTGAGGCCGACGCCGCGTTGCCAGATCGTGAAATCCTGACTGTCGACCATGAGGTCGCCGTTGAAGTCGGCGGAGGCGACGACAGAGAGGTCGCCGGTCGTGAGCAGGTTCCCGGCGTACCAGGAGCGTCCCACGGGTAGCGTCGGCAAGTCGAGTGTGAAGGCGCCGGTAACGCTCGTGAAATCGAGAATGTCGAACGACGCGCCGATGACGGGGACAAAGCTGCCCAGCAAGTTGACGTCGAGAACGCCGCCGGCCGTGAGGGCGCCGGTGACGATGACGCGGTCGAACTGGCCCGAGGCCGCGCTTGCGAGTTCGATTTCCAGCTTACCGCTGTTGAGGGCAAGGTCGCCTTGGATTGTCGTGACGCCGGTGAGCGACGGCGTCGTCGGGACGGCGCCGCTTGCGTCCTTCATCGACGCGGCGGTGATGGCCTGATTGGTCGCGTCGCTTCCCGGGGCGATGGTTCCTCCATTGTTGGCGAGGCTGAAGGCGACCGTCGTCGCGTGGAGGACGCCGCCGGTGAAGTTGAAGCTGCTGCCGGCGTTGCCCTTGGACAGCAGCGCCGTGGAGAGCGTGCCGCCGGAGAGGTTGTAGGCGCTGGGGACGCTCGCGCCGCCGATGACGACGGACGTCGCGGCGCGGACAATCGCTCCGGACTGATTGACTGTGCCCGCGCCGGCCACGCCGACGTACAGCGTCTGTCGAACGTCGAGCCAGCCTGCCGTGACCGAGAGGGCAGCCGTGTTGCCGCTGTTGGGGGCGACCTGGAGAATCTTTGCCTGCTGGCCGACTGCGTCCACGGCCACGGCGCCGGCGATGATTTGCGCCGTGTCGAAGCGCGAGGGCTGCCAGAGATTTCCCCAGTTGGCGATCTGGGCGTAGCGCCCGTTGGTGAGGGCGTTGGTGAAGACCAACGCGCTGGAGGCGGGCCAGGCGCCGAGGTCGTTGATGTACTCTTCAACGTTGGTGTAACCGTCGCTGTCGAAATCCCCGTTGTTGCCGTTGGCGCCGGAGGCAGACGTGGGGCTCAGGCCGTAGGCCGATTCCCACGCGTCGGGCATGCCGTCGTTGTCGGTGTCGTAGTTGGCGGGGCGAGTCGTCGCCGTCCGCTGGTTCATCAGCGTCGTCCACTGCGCGGCCTGCGGGCTTCCCGTCAGGTCGTTGATCAGATTGGCGCTCAGATCTCCGATCTTGTCGACGATATGCTGATCGATTTCGCTTCGGTTCTGCCAATTGGATCCGCTGTAATCCGTCACGCGTTGCAGGGCAGCCTGGGCCGTTTCGCGAGTTTCAGGACCTGTGCCGGTGATGGCGAACGGCTGATTCACGAACACGGTGCCGCCGCCGAAGTAGGAATTGCTGTTCGTAATCTGGTTGGCGCCGGTGATCGTGCCAGCCGCAGACGACTCGGCGTACCAGTTGCCGGAGGCGTACATGGTGTGGTCCGAATCGGCACGGAAGAGGTTTGTCGTGGGGTGGGGGTTCTTGTTGTTGATGTAGTAGTTGTTGATGAAGTTGTTCTTGGAGAACTGCCTATTCTCCTCCATGGCCTGGTCGCCGCTGCCGTAGCCTGCTTTGGTCTGCCCCCAATTCGAGATGACGTTGTTCGAGAATTCGGTGGTGGCGACCGGATAGATTCCGAGGTCCTTTAAGTATTCGGAGCCGACCGCGGGGATGCGCGTGTTCAACTCGGCGAACAGGTTGTGGTTGTAGGAGTACTCGGTGGTCGGGTGTTCGGTCGAAACGATCGCGCCGAAGGCATGGGCCTTGTAGTTAAGTCCATCGCCGACGATCGCGTATTGAATGGTGCTGTTTGCCCCCGCGTCGGTTTCGGACACGCCTTCGTCGGTGAACCAGGTGGCGCTGACATGATCGACAATGGAGCTCTGCAACTGCATGCTGAACGAGTCGTAAAAGACCGTGTCGGGCTTGGAGCTCTTATTCGGCCGGACGGCGATGTTGCGGAGGACGACGTCCGTGCCCGTCCATTTCGTGCCCGTGCCAGCGATCGTGATGCCAGGGCTGGGGGCCGTTTGCCCCGCCACTGTGATGTTGCCCCAGTTGAATCGCAGCGTGTCATCATTCCCCGTCCCGCCGGCAAGGTAAATCGTTCCGCCTACGTCGAACACGATCGTACGACCAGCGGCCGGTGCATTCTTGGCGCCGTACAGGAACGATCCCGGCAAAGCTCCCGCGAGATCAGCGTCGAGCCTCGTCACGTGGTACACGTCGCCGCCGCGACCGCCGGTAGCAACCATGCCGGGGCCGGTGGCGCCGGGAAAGGCGGGAATCTGCGCATGAACGGGCGTCAGCGGCGAGATCAGCGAGATCGCCCACACCCCGAATGCATAAGCACAGAACTTGCGCATCATCGAATCGCTGACCTCTGTTCCAGAAAGGCCTGGCGGAGCCGCGGAACCGATCCCGTACCCCCAGGCTACCACCCCAATTCGCCCCAAGCGCCCCTCAGCCCGAAGCGTGCCTCATCGGTCGCAAGGAAAAGCGAGTCCTTGCACCGCGATAGGAGTCAAACGAACTTAGCGCGAATTGGCACGGAATCCTGAAAAGATCTTGCTCTGGAAGGAGCGCCGCCCACGTTCTTCGCCCGTGCAAAACCGCTAACAATCGGTCACACAACGACTTAGAAACCACCGCCCTCGGTCCCAGAACGCACAGAATTTTCCGCGGCAATTTCGCGGGACATCGTTTGATTATCTAGGCGAGGGTATGGACGCGAGAGGGTACAACCCAAGCGACGTGTTCAACCACGAGCGCGGAATCTCGGACTCAACGCATCAAACATTCTGGGAACTGGCGGACCGAAATGACAGAGGCCGATTCCGAGAACGATGACGCATTCATGCAATCCCTCACGCGGCGCCAAAGAGACCTGCGGGCGTTCATCATCGGCGTCACGCCAACGATCGCCGACGCCGACGACGTCCTGCAGGAGGTCAATCTCGCCTTGTGGAAGAAGCGGAGCCTGTACGATCGCAATCAGGAGTTTTTGCACTGGGCCATTGGCTTTGCGGCCATGGAGATTCGCAACTTCAGAAATCGGGCCGCCAAGAGCAAGTTATGGTTCGACGACGACCTCCTGAAGCTCGTGGCCGAGGCGCATCAGCAAGAATCGACGTTCGCCGAACAGCGGCGTGAGGCGCTTTCGCACTGTGTGAAACAGCTTGGCGCCGTCGAGCGCCAATTCATTGTCGATTTTTATCGCAAGGAGTGCTCCGCCCAGGAACTGGCTAGCGCCAGCGGCAAACCGCTGAGCACCGTTTACAAGACGCTCACCCGCGCCCGAAGAGCGCTGCGGGGATGCATCGAACGAAAAATGGCCTCGGCGTTGCGCACTTCCTAACCATGTTTCCTTTTCAAATCGGCAAGACTCAAGCGTAGCGACGCGGAAACGCAGACACGACCTCCGCCTAACCATGAACGATTCCAGTGAAGACGGCGATATGCTCCGAATGGAGCAGTTGGCCAGCGACAAGTGCAACGGTTCGCTTGACCCCCAGGGCCACGCCGAGCTGCACCAGCTTCTTGCCAAGAGCGCACAGCTGCGCGCCTGCTATTGCCAGATGTGTGCCATCCACGCCGATCTCCAGTGGGATTACGTCGGCAGCGAATCGCCAGTTCACGACGTCATGCGCCATTTCTCGGAGCAGCGCGACGCTTCGACGACGCCCAGTAGCACACGCAGTTCCAGCCCGCACAACGCGTCCCGCGCCCGGCAGCGCAGTTGGGCGATTGCGGCAACGCTTGCCGCCGTCTTATTAGGGGGCTGGGCGCTTCTGCGCAACTACCAAACGAAGCAAGAACGCGCGATCGTAAACGCAGTCCCCCAGTCTCATCCTGCCGCGCCGGCTCCAGCGCGCCTCACCGCACTGACTGCCAATAGCCGCTGGTCGCTGGGGCGGCCGGAGGACGAGAACTCCAAAGACTTCAACTTCGGCGACACTGTCTCGGTCAACGAGGGCCTCGTCGAGATGCAGATGCAAAACGGCGCCATGGGGCAGATTCAGGCGCCCGCCACGCTGAAGCTTATGTCGGACAATCGCGTTCGATTGCTCAGCGGAAAGATTAAGGTGAACGCGCCGCAAGAGGCCCACGGGTTCACGGTCGAGACCTCGTCCGCCGAGTTCGTCGATCTGGGAACGCTGTTCTCCGTCGAGGCCGCCGAAACGGGCGCCGACTTGGTCGTGTACGGCGGCAAGGTCGATCTCAACATTCCTGCCAAGGGCGCGGATGATTCAAAGCCGGTCAAAACCAAGCAGTTCACCACAGGTCAGGCCGTGCGCGTCGATTCCAACGGCACGCTCTCGCGAATCATGAACGTGCAATCCGCGGCCGGCGCCTCAGATGCCGGGGATGCGAGCCAAGCTCCGCTCATCGCCTCTGTTACCGACAACATCCGTCGCGACGACTTCTTTACGTTCTACGAAATCGTCCAGGGCGGCATGGGAGAAGACGCCCCGGCCTATGTCGATCGATTTCACGAGTGGAACGGCGTCGACGAGTCGGGCATGCCCGATTATTTGGTGGGCGGCGACTATGTGAAAATGTTCAACGACGACAAAATGGCCGACAAGTACAAGGTCGAGGTGACGTTCTCCCAACCCGTCACGCTTTACGTCCTGCTGGATACTCGAGTCAATCCGCCGTCATGGCTCACCAGCTCGTTTACCGATACGGGAGATCGAATCGGGGTCGATGAATCCCATCATCACAGGCCAGGACCAGCCTACGCGCTGGAGGTCGGACCCGGCCAAAGCATCGACCAAAGGCATTCCATTTGGAAGGCGACGATCCCGCAAGGCGGCACGATCGTCTTAGGACCAAACGGAGAGGCCGCGCCAAACAACCGCTGGGAAAGCGGAATGTACGGCATCGTGGCGACGCGGCTGAAGCACGGCGAGTAGAAGGCGGGCTGTTTTTGGAAGCGGGGTCAGAGAAGGCTTCCGAATTTGGGTGAATGGCCTTTTTGCCGTCGCGAGGTTATCGATTTCGCTTGCGTCTGCGGACCGAGGGGGAAATTCTCGCGGCGGGCTCCATCGGTGCGGAGCGGGGCCCTGCCAAGGCGCTGGGGCTTTGCTATAATCTGCCGTTCGCAACTCAGCCGGAGTGGCGGAATTGGCAGACGCGCATGGTTCAGGTCCATGTGACCGCAAGGTCGTGGAGGTTCAAGTCCTCTCTCCGGTACTTTTCTAAGCAGTGAGAGGCGAGGATCGAGGGGCGAGTGAAGTTGCCCGGCGATTCTCGCCTTTTTTGTATCCAAGCGTCATGCCTGGCCGCCGCTTATCGCTCTGGCGACTTCGCTTCAGCCTTCGCGCACTCCTCGTTGCGGTCGCGTTGACGGCCATTCTCATTCCGCTGGGACAACGCGCTTACCGAAGCTACGTTCACTCTCGCGACGCCAAAGCGTACGCCTTGCTGCAAAGCACCAAAACTTGGGGGCCCCCCAGCGATCAATCATTCGCGATCGACCATGGCCGAGGCGTCCCCAATGACTACATCATCCTGGTGCGATCGGGCAACACGTTCGGCTGCTTCATCCCTCGCAACCAATACAAGCAAGGCGAATCCGCCGAATACGATTGGTTCTACCGCACCGACGGCCTTGGAACTTTTGATCCTGCGGACCCGCATGTGAAATCGGGCCACGACTTTACCGGCGTGTATGTTTTCGGCAGCGGCGACACGCTTCGTATCAAATTTGGTCCGTTCAACATCCCGTGGTCTGGCAACGGTACGGATTGGGGCTTTGTGTACTACGAGTACAATCCCGACCCGCCGGACCGATCCGGGCCCAGCGTCCTTCGAATCTGTTCCACCGACTCCAAGAGCGTCCTCCTCATCGATGCTCGCGAACCGCATTGGCTCTACAAATCGCACAGCGACGACCCGGGTCTCCGCGGGAACGAGGATGCGAATGTCAAGACAACGTCGGTTCCCCGGTGACGTCGCTTCTTAGCGCAATAAGCCGTGAGCGGTGAATCGCGGCGGTCTACTTCTCGCCGCGCTTCATTTGCTCTTCGATCCAGGTTTCGAGGGATTCCCAGTCGACGGGGGGAAGCTTCGAGAGGTCCGGTCGCAGGCGCTTGGCTTCGCGGACGTAGATGTGCTCGATTTCCTGCTGGGTTTTGTTGGTGTTCCAGTGGATGAGCACGCGGATGCAGAGGGGGAGGCTGCCGGGGATGGCCATTTCGTGGCCGCAGAGGAGCGGAACGTCGAGCCAGCCGAGCTGGCGGGCGGCGAGGGCGGGGAATTCGGCGTTGATGTCGGGCGTGGTGGTGAAGATGGCGCTGGCCACGTCGCGTGGCTCGATGCCATTGGTGCGCACCATGAGTGCGAGAAGTTGGCGCGTCGCGGTGAGGATTTCCTCCCGGTCGTTGCGGTCGACAGTGGTGGCGCCTCGGACGCCGCGGCAGTTCATGGGGGAAGAAATTAGAAGATAGAGGCTAGAGGATAGGGATTTGGGCGGCCGCCTCCGTGGGTACGGGAAGTCGCGGCTGTTGAAATCTAGCTGATCGCTGCGGCGACGGCTGTCTAGTTTTTCATTTTGCCTAGGGCGCCACTTTGTGCAAGCTGCGTTGCGCGGGGTACTTCGGTTCGGTCGTTTTGGGAGGGGTCACGAAAATTGTCACCCCCCATGCGGCTTTTCGGGGCCGCAAGTTCCTTGACCGTTTTGGCGGACAGGCGAAAAACTACATGAAGCGGCCCGGATCGCTTTGCCTGCTCGGAACAGTAGGAGATCTTCTCAATGTTGCGCTCGAATCGTGGATCGTCTTTAGGGCGATCGCTCTCGTTTGAATCTCTCGAATCGAAACAGATGCTGGCCGGAGACGTGACCGTCAGCGTGGTTGCCGGCACGATGGTCGTGAAGGGCGACGATGCGGGGAATCACGTACAAATCACGCAGGGAGCCAACGGGACGTCGTTCATCGTCAAAGGCCTCGACGGCACGACGGTGAAAATGAACGACACGACGGCGCCGGAGACGGGGCTGGTCGTGACGGGCGTCAAAGGCATCGCCGTGAACATGGGCAGCGGCGAGGACACGGTGGACGTGGCCGGCGTGCAGATCCAGCGCGCGCTGACGATCGAGACAGGCGGCGGGGCGGACCATGTGAACATCACCAACACGAGGGCCGGGGCGGCGATTACCGTGCTGACGGGCGCCGACAACGACACGGTGCAGATTGGCGCCGTTTCGACGCAAACGGGCCTGAAAGCGGCGCTGAGCAGCTCGGATGCGAACGTGCGGGCGGGCGCTGCGCTGACGGTGCTGTTGGGCGACGGCGATGACTCGGTTTCGGTGGACAGTGCGTCGGCGATTGGCGCCCAGACGTTCCTCGGTGGGTCGGGAGGTGACTCGTTCAACCTGCGGAACGTGAGGGCGGCGAGCCTGGTGGTCGAGGGCGGCCTTGGCGACGGCGCAGACACGGTGAACGTGAGCAACGCCAAGGCGGTTGCGGCCGTGTTCGCGATGGGCGGCGGCGCGGACAGCGTAAACGTGGGCGATTCGCAGTTCACATCGCTAAACGCCGCGATGGGCGGCGGCGATGATCACCTGACGCTGACGAATGTTAAGTCGAAGGTGACCGTGCTGGTTGGCGGCGAAGGTTCGGGCGATGAGCTGACCGATGGCGGCGGCAACTCGCTGGGGATCAAGGTTGTGACGGGGTTCGAGATTCCCGAGGGCGCCAACACTCACAACCTGCCGCGGATTCCGGGATTGCCGAGCGGTGTCGCGAGTTTGCTCAACCGGCTGTTTGGCTAGGCATTCGTCGCAGAAAGTACTGCAGCGAAGTACGCCAGGAAAAGCGCGATTTGGCGAACCTAGAGTTTGCCGGACCTGTCTGATCGTTCGCGATGCTGGGAGCCTGCCAGAAATCTTCAAAAAAGTTTCTGGGAGGCGTTGACAGCACGACTTCGATCCATAGAATCAACGGGCTCGACAGGAATTTGCGATTCGTCGCAAGTGACTGTCGGGGCACTTCTTAGCGAAATCTCGACTTTGGGCCCCTTGCCCTCGGACGGCGATTCGCGAGAATACGTTTTGCTCTTTGACAATTTAGTGAGTAGACCTCTTAATTTTTGAGAACTCGCACGGTGCGAGTCTTGGGTGGCAGTCTCTTCGGAGGCCGTTCCTGAGATAAACGCCGGGCGAGAGCCAGCGCAAGATCGTACAAACAAGTTTGCCACGTAAGTGGTGAACGAAGTTTCAAACGTTTCAAAAGGCTCTTTAGCTGGTGAGGCAACTTCGGTTGCTGAACTGGTTGATGTATATAACCAATTGAAGGGTTTGATCCTGGCTCAGAATGAACGTTGGCGGCGTGGATTAGGCATGCAAGTCGAGCGAGAAGAGTTTGGTAGCTTGCTATTGAACTCGGAAAGCGGCGAAAGGGAGAGTAACGCGTAGTTACGTACCCAGGGGTTCGGAATAGCCACGGGAAACTGTGGGTAATGCCGAATAACATCTCCGGATCAAAGGTGTGATTCCGCCCCTGGAGCGGACTGCGTCCTACTAGCTAGTTGGCGGGGTAATGGCCCACCAAGGCAACAATGGGTAGCGGGTGTGAGAGCATGACCCGTCTCACTGGGACTGAGACACTGCCCAGACACCTACGGGTGGCTGCAGTCGAGAATCTTCGGCAATGGGCGAAAGCCTGACCGAGCGACGCCGCGTGCGGGATGAAGGCCCTCGGGTTGTAAACCGCTGTCGTAGGGGAGGAAGGCTCCGTGAAGAACGGGGTTTGACCTATCCTAGGAGGAAGTACGGGCTAAGTTCGTGCCAGCAGCCGCGGTAATACGAACCGTACAAACGTTATTCGGAATCACTGGGCTTAAAGGGTGCGTAGGCGGCCATGTAAGTGAGGTGTGAAATCCCTCGGCTCAACCGAGGAACTGCGCTTCATACTGCATGGCTTGAGGGAGACAGGGGTAAGCGGAACTGATGGTGGAGCGGTGAAATGCGTTGATATCATCAGGAACACCGGTGGCGAAAGCGGCTTACTGGGTCTCTTCTGACGCTGAGGTACGAAAGCTAGGGTAGCGAACGGGATTAGATACCCCGGTAGTCCTAGCTGTAAACGATGAGCACTTGTCTGGGGATCCTCCCATAGGTTCCCGGACGTAGCGAAAGTGTTAAGTGCTCCGCCTGGGGAGTATGGTCGCAAGGCTGAAACTCAAAGGAATTGACGGGGGCTCACACAAGCGGTGGAGGATGTGGCTTAATTCGAGGCTACGCGAAGAACCTTATCCAGGTCTTGACATGTACGGATGCTGCCCGTGAAAGCGGGTTAGTTGCCTTCGGGTGAAACGTGCACAGGTGCTGCATGGCTGTCGTCAGCTCGTGTCGTGAGATGTCGGGTTAAGTCCCTTAACGAGCGAAACCCTTGTCGCTAGTTGCCAGCGAGTCATGTCGGGGACTCTAGCGAGACCGCCGGCGTTAAGCCGGAGGAAGGCGGGGATGACGTCAAGTCCTCATGGCCTTTATGACCTGGGCTGCACACGTCCTACAATGGCGCGTACAAAGGGAAGCAAACTCGTGAGAGCAAGCAAATCCCAAAAAGCGCGCCTCAGTTCGGATTGCAGGCTGCAACTCGCCTGCATGAAGCTGGAATCGCTAGTAATCGCCGGTCAGCATACGGCGGTGAATGTGTTCCTGAGCCTTGTACACACCGCCCGTCAAGCCACGAAAGTGGGGGGGGCTTAAAGCCGCCGCGCCAACCCGCAAGGGAAGCAGGCGTCTAGAGTCAACTCCGTGATTGGGACTAAGTCGTAACAAGGTAGCCGTAGGGGAACCTGCGGCTGGATCACCTCCTTTCTAAGGATTTCTTAGAAACCTCGGTTGCCGTGAGGCGCTGAGGGATAGAATGGGGCGATCTTGCGAAGGCAAAGTGGTCCGCTCGCTCATGTGAGGTCAGTGTCTCAAACCTGGCTTCGCCTTACGCGAGCATACTCACTAAATTGAATAGAGAAACCCGGCCTGGGATGAGCCATCCCAGCGCCGGGTTTTTTTTATGCGCTGATGGCGTCTCCTGATAGCAGATAGCGCCCTGTCTTGGGTGGCATGCTAGCGGTGGTATCGATTGTTCCTTCATAAACGAAGGAATCAAATAACGCGATTGTTCCCGTCTTGCCGATACTCCCTAGCATTCCTTCCCTACGGGGGAGGGACGTTGCCACGCTTACCGAGAATCTCGGAGGCGCCCACTCCCGCCATACGCTCGCCGCTTGCTGGACCGCCAGAGGCCGGCCGACTTCACGGATGATCCCATGGCTACGAGCCGTCTCAGCGCCTCCCTTTGGCGCATCGGGATGACCTTTTCGGCGCTCGGTCTCTTGCTTGCGTCCGCCCGAGTCTGGGGACAGGCGCCTGTCGCCTCGACCGAGCTCGTGAACCCAATTGCCGACGGCGCCCCGGACTCGCCCTCGTTCCTAACCGCGGAGTTGCAACCGCTGCCAACGCCGGCCGAGCCTGCCGACGAGGCGATGTCGCCCGAGTTGCAGGAAGTGCTGAAGCGGCTCGACGCCGTCGAGAAGGAGCTGGCGGATACGAAGAAAGCAGCCGCCAAGTCGGGCGATAAGAAGGCCGACGACAAGGCGAAGGACTCGAAAGACAAAGACAAGAAGGACCCGCTGGCTGGGTGGACCGACACGTCCACGGAAAAGTGGACGCTGAAGCTGGGCGGCCATCTGCAGATGGACTGGATCAACTGGGCGGACAAAAACCCCGCGTCGCTTGCGGCAGACCCGCTGGCGCGCGACTACTTCGAATTCCGCCGGGCGCGTTTGCTGGCCGACGGCACAGGCTACGGCGTCTACGACTTCCGGTTCATGATCGACGTCGAGCCGGAAGCCGGCGACGGCGTGACGACGCCGGTGACCGACATCAAGGACGCGTACTTTTCGGTCAACGAGCTGCCAGGCAACGCACGGTGGCGCATTGGCAACTTCTTCGTGCCGTTCAGCCTGGAACAGGTGACGAACGACACGATGAACATCTTCCTCGAGCGTTCGATCCCGACCCAGGGCGTCTTCGCCGCCGACCGCGAGGTAGGCATGGCGATTTACGGCCACAGCGATGACATGAACACGACGTGGACCGGCGGCGCGTTCTTCGACAGCATCAGCGAGTCGTTGAAGGAACGCATCGACAATAACGAGGGACAACGACTGAGCGGCCGGTTGACGCACCTGTTGTACTACGACGAGCCCTCGAACGGGCGCTACCTGGTACACACGGGTTGCGGTGTGCTTTACACGAACGATCAGGACGATGCGGTGCGTTTCCGCGCCCGGCCGCAGATCCACGAGGGGCCGTTCATCATCGACAGCCTCAATCTCAACGCGAACAGCTACACGACGGGCAATTTGGAGTTCGCGACCGTGTGGGGACCGGTTTCCATCCAGAGCGAAGCATTTTATTCAGACGTGAACATGAACGGTGGGCCGGATCGCCAGTGCTACGGCGCGTACCTCTACGGAAGCTACTTTCTCACGGGCGAGAACCGCGTTTACGAGCGGTTCGGCCAGCACGGCGCCCAGTTCGGCCGCACGGTCCCCTTCACCAATGTATGGTGGGTGCCCGGGTGCGTTGGTCACGGCGCCTGGGAAGCGAAATGCCGGTGGTCGAACCTTTCGCTGCAAGACGTCAGCCGCGGCGTGTACAACGACGTGACGACAGGCTTCAACTGGTACTGGAGCGATCGCGTCCGAATCATGTTCGACTGGATCCACCCGATTACCGACACGGTCGGCGGCGCGACGCCCTTTGGCGATGCGAGGGCCGACATCATCGGCACGCGTTTCGACTTCAACTGGTAAGCCGCCGTCCGCTGCCCTGTCCGACATTGGTCTCGCCTCCCGCCGTCCACCCCCTGCCCTGCCATCCCGCCGCGTCGCATCGCGGTGCTTCGACCGAGGACTCTGTCATGCGTAACGCTTACTTGAGACTAATGCTCGTCGCACTTGCGTGGGCGATTTCGAGCGCACGGTCGGCCCAGGCCCACGAAGGCTGCTGCTCCTGCTGCGGCGGTTGCTGCGAGTGCTGCAAGACATGCCGGCTCGTGTGCGAGGAAAAGACGGTCGACGTCGTGTGCTGGGGCTGCGTATGCGAGGACTTCTGCCTGCCGAAACACGACAAGGCGTGCTGCGTGCACTGCGAAACGGTGTGCGCCAAGTGCGGCGAGCCCCATGACCCCAAGGCGCCGTGCGTCCAGCCGAAGCGGTTCCTGTGGACAGAATGGTGCCCCGGCTGCGCGACGATGCACTCCAAAAAGAAGCTGATGAAGAAGACGGAAAAGGTGACGGTGAAGACATTCAAGTGGGTCGTCGAGGACCTGTGCCCGAAGTGCAAGGGGACGTGCGACGTCGCCGAGGCCGGGCCCGAGGACAAAGTGCCGGATCCGCCGAAGGTGGCCGGCGCCGAGTTGCTCTACAAGACGAAATAGCGCAACTGGCTGTTCTCCCCGTTCTTCGAGATTTACCGCCGAAAAAGGGGCAAATTGCCCCAGCGCCCTGAATTCTCCTTCCTGCCGCGTGGTTGCCCCCGAGCGCGCGGCGGGCGAAAATGGCGATCGTTGATTGATCGGCTGTTTTCCCGCTCCCGGCTCGACCGGCAGGAGAAAGGGCGCTTTGATGTCTGCAGCGTATCGCCGCACGTGTGTTGTCGTTTGTGGTCTGGTTCTCCTGAGCGCGGCTAGCGCTGCCCACGCCCAAATTGTTAGGGGCGGCTTAGGCGCAGGACTCGTGATCCGTGCGCCGTACGCGCCGACGATCGCCATCAGGCCGGTGGTGCCTTATGGAGTCGTGCCCCGACCGGCTGTACCCGTGTTGCCGCGGCGACGGGCGGTGTTGGGAGCGCCTGTCGGGGTGGCGGCTGCGGGCGCCGCTGTATCGGCGCCGACGCCGGCAGTCGGACCGCGCAGCCAGGCGCCGCGCTACGCACCTGGCGGGACGCGCGCAATGGCGGCGGCCGACAGTGGGGCGTCGCAGGGAATTGCGGGCCAGTCATTCCCGAGCGCCGCGGATCTGGCGTCGTTCGACGACGGAACGTTGCTCAACTCGCTGTTGGACGCCTCGACGCAACTCGATGGCGATCTGGGACGTTTCGACACGGGCGCGGGTTGGCAGAAGTACCTGCGGCTGCCGGCCGATGCGCTGCCGCCGCCTTCGGCCGACGGCCACGTAACTCTGGGCTTCCGCTCGATCACGACGACGCTGGAACGCATCAACGCGGTTGCGGCAAATCCGCAGTATCCGATGATCTCGGGACTGCCGAGTTTTGTCGCCACGCGCTCGGCGCTCGACGAGGTGGTTCGCCGATTCGGCTCTCGTGCTCAAGCGCCTGCAACAACGACGACCGCTAAGCCCGCTGCGGGCGGCGAAGAACTGCCGATGCCGTCGCCCACCGTGGCAGCGCCCTCGAAAGCAGTGGTGGGGCAAGAGCGATCGATTCTTGCCCGTTAACTCGGTGCAATCGGCAGGGACAGCCACAGACAACGCAACTGCCTTCCGTTACGAGCGGTCGTCGCTGTGAGCTGCCTTGAAGACAAACCGAAGGAATGGGATGTCCCCGGCAAGTATCGTTGCAAGAAATGTAAGGCGACTTGCAACCAGAAGAAGAAACTCTGCAAGCCAGTAAAAGCCGACAAGAAGAAGTAGCGCCGCCCGCGACGCGGACGAGGCTGGAAGCCGCGTCGGTTATTGGCTCCGACGGAAACTTGGCGCCCGCTGGGTGGTTCAAATTTGCAATCGCTTGGCATAGACTAGAACCCGCTGCGTAACCTGTTGCAATTCAGTAGCGGGTTCTCGGCGAATTGCTCCCTTTTCTTTGCCCGATATCTTCGCGGGGAACTGCGCCATGGCTGCCGTTACAAGTGCTCCCGTTACGTCCGAGTCCGCAGTGACGGAGGCCTACAATCTGGCCCGCGAGCGGTACGCTGCGATCGGCGTGGACGTTGAAAACGCGCTCGATCGACTGCGGGAGATTCCCATTTCGCTGCACTGTTGGCAGGGCGACGACGTCGGCGGGTTTGAGAACGCGGGAGACGCCCTCGGCGGCGGGCTCGCGGTGACGGGCAACTATCCTGGCAAAGCTCGCACGCCGGACGAATTGCGAAGCGACATCGAGAAAGCGCTGTCATGCATTCCGGGACGGCACCGGCTCAACTTGCACGCGTTCTATGCGGAGACGGGCGGCAAGAAGATCAGCCGCGATGCGATCACGGTCGATCAGTTCCGCGGCTGGATCGACTGGGCGAAGGAAAACAATTTGGGGATGGACTTCAACCCTACGTGCTTTTCGCACCCGCTCGCGGCCGATGGGTTCACGCTATCGCACCGCGACAGCAAGGTTCGGCAGTTCTGGATCGACCATTGCATCGCCTGCCGCCGGATTGGCGCCGCGATTGGCAAGGAGCTCGGGTCGACATGCGTGACAAATGTGTGGATTCCGGACGGGTTCAAAGACTCGCCCGTCGATCGCAAGGGGCCGCGCGAGCGATTAGCCGCGGCGCTCGATGCGACGTTCGCCGAAAAGCTCGATCCGAAGCTGAATCTCGACGCAGTCGAGAGCAAGCTGTTTGGCATCGGCTCAGAAGCGTACGTAGTCGGGTCGCACGAATTCTACCTGGGCTACGCGGCGACGCGGCAGAAGGTGTTGTGTCTCGACGCGGGCCACTTCCACCCCACGGAGACGATCGACGGCAAGATCAGCGCCGTGATGATGTGGGTCCCCGAGCTACTGTTGCACGTGAGCCGCGGAGTTCGTTGGGACAGCGACCACGTGGTGACGTACACGGACGAACTTCAGGGCATTGCCCAGGAGCTTGTGCGCGGCGATTACCTCGACCGCACGCACATTGGGCTCGACTACTTCGACGCGAGCATCAACCGCATTGCGGCCTGGACCATCGGCACGCGCAATGCGCTACGGGCGCTGCTGGCTGCGCTGCTCGAGCCGATCGAGAAAATGCGGGCCGCAGAAAACTCGGGCGACTACACGTCCCGCCTGGCCATGCTCGAGGAAGCCAAGGTTTTGCCGGTAGGGGCGGTGTGGGACTATTACTGCCTCACCAGCGAAACGCCCGTTGGCCGGGCGTGGCTGGACGAAGTAAAAAGCTACGAAGACCGGGTTTTGTCGAAACGGAAGTAGCAGCACGGGCTTAATCTCATAAGCGTACTTTCGGCAGCAGTCCCCCGGCGGCGCCCAGGCTCGGCAGTCGGGGTGCTCAAAAACGACAGCGGATCCCTCCGCGGCCTTCTCCTATCTTCAACCAACCGAACAAGCGGCTTCTATGGCTCCGAATCCCCCACTTGGCATCTTCCTGCACGGCGTCGGCGGCTTTGCCGCGGGCAGTTTTTATTCGCCCATCAAGAAGGTCAAAACGTGGAGTTGGGAGACGGCCTGGTTGGTGATGGGTCTCGCCGCGTGGTTGGCGTGCCCGTGGATTGCTTCGTACTTGACGACGCCGAAGCTGGGCGACGTGATCGACGAAGCCCTCAAGACGCAGGGGGAAGCGATCAAGTACGCGATCATGTTCGGCTTCCTGTGGGGCTTCGGGAACCTGACCTACGGAATGGCGGCCCGCTATTTGGGCATCGCGCTAGGCGGCTCGGTGGCGCTCGGGTTCTGCATGCTCTTCGGAACCGTCGTGCCGCCAATTCACGATGGCACGATTTCGAAATTGTGGGCCGATACGTCTGGCTTCATGATCCTTGCCGGATTGGTGATGGGACTGCTTGGCATAGCGCTATGCGGAGAAGCGGGACGCCGCCGTGACATCGAGACGGGCGCTGGGGCCGCTGACCCCGCGCATGGCGCTACCGGCGACGTCGAACAGTTTAACTTCGGCAAGGGAATCATCGTTGCCATCGTGGCAGGCATCTTGAGCGCGTGCTTTGCTTTCGGCTTGGCCGCAGGCAAGCCAATTGCAGACATTTCCGTCGCCAAGGGGACGGACCCGCTCTATCAGAACAACGTTGTGCTCATCGCCGTGCTGACCGGCGGATTCTTGAGCAACGCGCTGAGCTGCCTTGTGATGAACTTCAAGAACCGAACATTCGGCGATTATGTTCGCTTCGATTCCGCTTATTTTGGAAACCTGATCCTCGTTTGGATCGCGGGAGTCACCTGGTTCTGCCAATTCTTTTTCTACGGCATGGGTCAGACGAAGCTGGGCAAGGAATATGACTTTGCCAGTTGGACGATTCACATGGCGTTCATCGTGATTTTCCTGAACATGTGGGGCATCATTTTCCACGAATGGCGGGGAACGAGTTCGAAGACGCGAGGGTTCGTTGCGGCGGGCATTTTGATACTTATCGGCTCGACCGTAGTCATCGGTTGGGGCAATAACAGGATCGCGGCCGCGACCGCAAACAGCGAGAACCCAGCGAGCCCGGCTGCCACGAGCGATACGCCGTAGGACGCTCGCGTTGGCGGTTCCGCGCGAGGTGCGACGATCGCAGCCCTTTCGCGGAGCGGCCATCGTGGCGACAATGGAAGTCACTCGCTCAGCGCTGACTTCCAAGCATCTAGTCGTTCCGCATGCGCATCGGCCTTTTCATTCCCTGCTACATCGACCAGTTCTATCCGCGGGTCGGCGTGGCGACGCTTGCGCTGCTCGAGCACTTCGCTCCCACCGCGACGATAGAATATCCGGAAGACCAAACATGCTGCGGCCAGCCGATGGCCAATGCGGGCTGCAACGACGACGCCCGACCCGTGGCGGAGCGATTTGTCGAGCTGTTTCGGCCCTACGATTACATCGTGGCGCCGTCGGGAAGCTGCGTGGCGATGGTGCGGCATCATTACCACGGGCTGGTGCGCGACGAGGCGGCGCTTCACGACGTCGAACAGAAGACGTTCGAGTTGTGCGAGTTTCTGGTTGACGTGCTTAAGGTGAGCCAGATTGCCGGACGATTTCCGCACCGCGTCGGCGTCCACCAAAGCTGCCACGGCCTGCGCGAGCTGCAACTGGCCGTGGGGAGCGAGCGGAATTTGCCGCCGTATAATAAGGTGCAATCGCTTCTTGCGGGGCTGGAGGAGATCTCATTCGCTCCGCTCGAGCGGCCCGATGAATGCTGTGGATTCGGCGGCTCGTTTGCGGTTTACGAAGAAGCCGTGTCTTGCATGATGGGGATGGATCGCGTGAACGACCATCGCCGCGGCGGAGCCGAGGTGATGACGGCGGGCGATATGTCGTGTCTGATGCACCTCGACGGGCTGATTCGCCGGCAGAAGTGGCCAATTCGCGTGATCCACGTGGCGGAGTTGTTGGCGGAGGCGATGGGATTGCCGCTTGAAGATTAAGGGGGTCGATTCTGAGCGCTGCGAAGAATCTCGATGTCAAACAAGATCCTTCGCTTCGCTCAGGATGACAATTGAGAGCTACGAACACTAATGGACCACGCTGCCGAAGCTGCTGAGTTTGTTGCGGATGGGACGCGCGCCCATTGGCACGATCAGGCGCTGTGGTTCATCCGCGCCAAGCGCGACAAGTGCGCGCACGGCTTGCCCGAGTGGGAGGAGCTGCGCGACCGAGCGGCGGCGATCAAGCGACACGTCGTTTCCAATTTGGGCGACTTGCTCGAGCAGTTTGAAGCCAACGCCACGCGGCTGGGGGCCGTTGTGCATTGGGCCCGCGACGCCGAGGAGCACAACCGCATCGTGCACGGACTGCTCGAAAAGCACGGCGTTCGAAAGGTCGTTAAGAGTAAGTCGATGCTCACGGAGGAGTGCGGGCTCAACCCGTATCTCGAAGCTCACGGCATCGAAGTCACCGACACGGACCTTGGCGAGTGGATCGTCCAGCTTCGCCGCGAGCATCCCAGTCACATCGTGCTGCCGGCGATTCACATAAAGAAAGAGGAAGTCGGCGAGTTGTTCCATCGCGAGATTGGCACGCGCGAGGGAGCCACCGATCCGACCTACCTCGCCGAGGCGGCGCGTCACAAGTTGCGCGAAAAGTTCCTCGAGGCGGAAGCCGGCATCACGGGCGTGAATTTCGGCGTCGCCGAGACGGGCGGCTTTGTCGTGTGCACGAACGAGGGAAACGCGGACCTTGGAACGTCGCTTCCGCCGCTACACATCGCGTGCATGGGCATCGAGAAACTCGTGCCTCGCGCCGCGGATCTTGCGGTGTTCTTGCGGCTTTTGGCCCGATCGGCCACGGGACAGCCGATTACCGGATACACATCGCACTTCCACGGGCCCCGACCGGGGGCGGAGATGCACATCGTCCTCGTGGATAACGGCCGGACGCGCCTGCTGGCCAGCGACGAGTTTCGCCGGTCGCTGCACTGCATCCGCTGCGGGGCATGCCTCAACACGTGCCCGGTGTACCGTCGCAGCGGCGGGCACAGCTATGGCGTGACCATTGCGGGGCCGATTGGCTCGATCATCAACACCGCACGGGATCCGGCCCAGCACCACACGCTGCCGTTTGCGTGCAGCCTATGCGGTTCATGCACCGACGTGTGCCCGGTGAAGATCGACCTGCACCACCAATTGCTGGCCTGGCGCGGCGTGCTAGCCGCCAAGGGGCTGATCGAAGGCTCGAAACGGCGGATGATGCGCGTGGCGGGCGCGGTTCTGGCGCGGCCGTGGATGTATCGAACGGGGGGTTGGCTTGCTCGCGTCGCGCTGCGGTGGACGCCGCGGTGGTTGGTCTACAACCGGTTCAATGCGTGGGGACGTCAGCGCGAACTGCCGACGCCGCCGAAGAAGAGCTTCCGCCAGTGGCGGCGCTCGCGCCGGAAGGATCGCTGACGATGCCCTCCTCACGCGAACAGATCTTGAGCGACATTCGCCGGCAACTGCCCGTCAGCGCGCCGCTGCCGCCGCTGGAAGGGCCATGGATTCGCTACGACGATCCGCAGCGCCAGTTCCTGGAAGTACTTGCCGGCGTCGGCGGAACGGGAGCTATGCTCTCCAGCGCTGCAGAGTTGCGCGGGCAAGTAGAGCGCATCGCAGCGGAGGTCGGCGCCAAGCGCATCTTTTCCGCGGTCCCTACGGCCGGCGGAGGAACAGTCCCGTGGGAGTCGATCGATGATCCGCACGATCTGGCGGACGTCGATTTGGCCATCATGCCTGGGGAGTTTGCCGTGGCCGAAAACGCGGCAGTTTGGATCACGGACGCGAAGCTTCCGGAGCGGTCGGTTTACTACTTGGCGCAGCATCTCGTGCTGGTCGTTGGAGCCGATTCCGTCGTGCACAACATGCACGAGGCGTATGAGCGGATTGCCGCGAACTCGCCCGATGGACGGCTATTTAGCGATCGCGGCTTTGGAGCGTTTTTCTCCGGCCCTTCAAAGACGGCGGACATCGAACAGTCGCTGGTTATCGGAGCGCACGGGGCGCGCTCGCTGCGCGTCCTGTTTGTTCCGTCGTAGCGGCCTTGGGAGGGCGAAGCTCCTGCTGAGCCGACGCCTGAATGTGACTCGGCGGAAACCTCGACCTCCCACGCTGGCTGACCCCGCGCGCAAAAAAAACCGCCGTGGAGAAAAGGCTCTCCACGGCGGGCGTTGTCATCGAAATTACACGCAATTCGAACCAGCGATCACGGGGTCGGAATTACTTCCTGGCCGGCGCGACTCACGGTCCACAGGTACACGTTGCGATCAATGTTGGCATTGATCGAACTGTTGTGCCCGTCGGCGAATGCATGCAGCACCACATCGCCCGAGTGGGCGCTGGAGGGGCCAAACCACCGGGAGGCGTCTGTACCCTGGCCGTGCATATAGGCCTTCCAGTAAATAGACGCCTGCGTGGCCGTGGTTGTCCCGTCGACAGCATTGGCAAGGCCCAACCGCTTGATGTTGCTGCCAACGTTCAGCGCCGTCTGACCGGTCGTGTCAGCGGCCGCCCAGCTAAGCACCTGAATTGCGTTGGCCGCCGTGCTGGAGGCCACCTTGGTAACCTTGTTGCCGGGGCCTGCCGGATCGGCAGCCACGACATACGACGCGTAACCGCTCACCCAGGCCGACCAGTTTTCGTCGCGGCTCTCGGTGAACCACGCCGTGTTGGACGTCCCGTCTCGAATCGACGCTTGAGACGTGCCGTTGACCTTAGCGTAGGTGTTGTGCGGCGGCTGGGGAGTACCGGTTGCCGGGCTCGAGTCTTGCCAGAAGCAGATCACGCCGTTGCCGGCGAGTTGCTTGAGCTTACCGCCCGGCTTGCTGTCGAACAGCGTGGCCGTCGTGGCCGTGTCGGCAGCATCTTGGCCCGTGCCCGTGCCGTCAAAGTTATAGTGCGTTGACGCCAAGGCGACGTAGTTGCCCACAGCCATCTTTTGCGAGGTTGCTGTCGGCAGAACGCTCGTACCCGTCTGTGCTAGGCCCTTGCAGTTTTCAGCGCCCGGAAAGCTAGGGCACTTCAACGTGTCGACCTGGGACTCGAGCGCGGCCCTGGTGTTGGTGCCGGTGCCCGTCGGAACGGCGACGTTCGCGGGACCGGAGGTGAGCTTGTTAGGCCCAACGACCGTTCCATACTGGGCATTGAACATCTGGTTGTACAACGGCTGCTGTTCCATGAACGGCAGGATTTGCACCATCCAGCTCCAACCGTCGCCATCGGTCTTGGTCGTGTTACCGACGCGTGAATTGGCAGAGCCAATCTTGAGGCCGCCTACGTACGGCGCCGTCGAGGCCAAGGGGAAGTACTTCTTGGCGCTCTCGTAGTTGAGCAGTCCCAGGCCGATCTGCTTCATGTTATTGAGGCAAGAATTGCGACGAGCTGCTTCGCGGGCCGCCTGGATGGCCGGCAGCAGCAGGGCGACGAGCACGCCGATGATGGCAATCACCACCAGCAGCTCGACGAGGGTAAACCCTCGCTTTCGGAGCTTTCTTTCCATTTGAGTTACCTCCTTCGAGAGAAAAATGGAATGAAACGGAAAAAAATACGTCCGGCAGGCGATGAATGAATACCTGCCGGAATAACAACACCCTTGTGGCCGATCGGCCCTGAGGGTTTCTAATTCCTAGTATCGACTTCCAGCGAACGTTAGACACACCCGGATGAGGAGCTAAGCCCTTTTGGGGCAACAACTCTGGAAGAGTGCAACGGGGTTTAGTTTAAGCCCGCTTGGCGAGTGCTGTCAATCTTTCGCGGTTTTTGGGCCCGCGGCAATTGCCGGGCTTCTGGGGTTCCAGGAGCCAACTGCGGCCGATGGCCATGAGTGAAGCTGTTACTGGCGTAGTCAGCCCAGGGCGGGTCACGGGCTACCACGGTTGAAGAGGCGCTAGAACCGTGACAACTCATCTGTCCGCGCAGAATTGCCCCGATACGATAAATCCATGAAACCTCAGGAGTTGGGCGCGCTAACACTCGACGTGGGACCCGCGGGCGGCGGGAAGACAGCCTCCGCACTCGCCGAGTACGCCGCCGTCTTGCGGGCGAGCGCGTCATCGCCCTCCGGGTCCAAGCTGCTCAATTGCCGGCGTGCCTTGTGGCTTTCCACGACGCGAGCCGCGGCCCACGACATCCGAGAGGCTCTCGTCGATTTGGCGGGCCCCACGCTTGAGCCGGGCGTCACAACATTTTCGACCTTGGCGGGCGACATTGTCCGTGAAGGCGGCCTCGAGGTTGTCGCCATCACGTCGTTGCAGCGCCGGAGGCTGATCGGTCGGTTGATCGCCGAGGCGGCGGCTTCCAGGCAGCTTGCCCACTATGCACCCGTGGCTGGGTCAACGGGCCTCGTATCGATTGTCGACCAGCAGCTTGCCGACTTGCAAAAGCGCGGCCTGGCTGTGGATCAAATGCGCGCAGACGCCGATCGCCTGGGCGATCCGCAATCTCGCGACATCGCCCTGCTGTTCGATCAGTATCTCGGGGCGCTCGCTCCGCGCGACGCGTCGGCTCCGAGGCTAGCCGACGCCGAAACGATGCTTTCTACCGCGGTGGGAGTGCTTGAGACCCGGACAGAAGCAGCCGCGGGGCTCGAATTGGTCGTCGTCGACGGCTTCGCGAGCTTTACGCCTGTTGAGCGGCGATTGTTGGACTTGGTGTCGAAATGCGCGCGGCGGGCGATCGTTACGTTGCCTGGCGAAGCAAGCGATGCGCAAGAAACGGCTCCCCGCGGCGATTTGTTTGCACAACCGTTGGAAGCGATTGCGCAGTTTGCAAAGACGTCGCGCGTGAAGATCTCGCGTCAACCGTCGCCGTCTCGAAAAGACTGGCCGGCGATTCGGCATCTCGAGCGCAACCTCTTTCGCGCCTATCGCACGCTTGAGCCGCCGAAGCGCGACGTCGTCGAATCGATTGGCCGCCTGCACATCGTGGCCGCCAGCGGCGTACAGGCGGAGATCGTTGAGATCGCGCGCCGCGTGAAGCGTTTACTGGCCGACGGAGAAAAGCCGACGGAAATCGTCGTTGCATTTCGGTCCACCAGAGACGTCACCGACCGCGTTCGCCACACCTTCGACGACTTTGGCATTCCCTTTCGACTCGACAACGAACGCCGGCTGGCGGCGACGCCGCTCGTGCGAAGCCTGCAAAACGTGTTGCGCCTCGCGTCGGAGGATTGGCCGTATCGGACCTTGCTCCAAGTCGTGAGCGATCGTTCGCTGCACATTTTCGATGGCGAGGAGGGATGCGAGTCGTCGCGCATTCGACAGGCCATCGAAATGTGCGTTCGTTACGCTCAACTTCCATCCGGTCGGCGGACGCTAATTGGACAACTGGCGGCATGGGCCGATGATGCGGACCGCGTCAGCGAGCCAAAGCCCGAGGATGCAATTCTGGCGCGTGACGGACTTGGAAAGCTTAGCGGCCTGCTCGATCTCGTGCCGAAACGGGCCACGATCGAGCGCTGGATTGGCGCGCTCGGTTCGCTGGCTGCCGGAGTTGGGCTGCTGCGACCCGCCACTGCTGAAGCAGAGGCGAATTGGGCAATTCTGGCCCGCGGCTTGCGCGGCGCGGAACGAATCGACGCGCTCACGAGTCACGCCAACCAGGAAATAACGCTCGCGGAGTTTGTCGACACGCTGTCCGAGACGGCGGCCCATGCTCCAGCTGCGCAAATGGGCGACGGTTCAGGATGTGTGCGAGTCTTGTCCGCCGAATCGGCGCGAATGACTAGACCGCGGCATTTGATTGTGGGCGGCCTGAGCGAGCAATCCTTTCCCGCGCCTCATCGAGGCGCCGTGGCTTTGGCAGGCGCCGCCAACGCCGCAGACTTGGCTCGTTCGGCCGAAATGCTCCTCTTCTACCAGTTGGTCACGCGGCCGACCCAAACTCTGACGCTCAGCTATCCGGCGCTCGACGAGCGAGCTCAAACGTTGCCCGCCAGTCCTTTCCTCATCGAACTGGAGCGCGCGTTCGGCGACGCCAGCGTCCCGCGCACCGATCAGCCGCTCAACTACGGCCAGCAAGCGGTCGACGACGATCCGCCCCTGTCGCGAAGCGAGCTTCGACGGAGCGCCGTGGGCCGGGCCCTTGACCGGCGGCGCGAGCTGCTCGCCTCGATGACAAAAGCGGACGGCGCGGCCATCCTCGACGGAATTGAAGCCGTCGCCGATCGAGGCCGGCGGGACGAGTTCGGCGCCTTCGAAGGACTCCTTACGTCGGAAGCTGCGGCGGCGAGGCTGAGCGAGTCGTTCGGGCCGCAATTCCTTTGGAGCCCAAGCCGGCTGGAAACCTACGCGGCATGCCCGTTCTTGTTCTTCGGTCAACATCTGCTTCGCCTGCACCCAACGCCCGAACTCGTGTTGGCGAGCGATATGCGTCGCCGCGGAAGCGTGCTGCACGAAGTCCTGGCTCAACTCTACGCGGGGCTGCGAGGCCAATCGCTGGATCCTGAAACGGCCAACGCGATTCTCATGGACCAGTTTCAAGCCGCACTTGCCAACGTCGCCGAGGCTCGGCCAGGCCGGGGCGTCGACGCTGCCATTCGCGAGATCGAGCGGCGGCAAATAGCGGCGTGGGCCGAGGAGTTTGCGAAGCAGGACGCCGACTATCGTGCAGCGTGGCAGTCGCTCGACCAACCCTTGGCGCCCACTTACTTCGAGGCGCGGTTCGGGCCTGGCAGCAAGCGCAGTGAATCAAAAAGCGATGCCGAGCTGTCCACGGATAAGCCGTTCGCACTGAACACCAACGTTTCAGGCGCCGCCGAACGCGTTCAATTCACGGGCCAAATCGACCGCATCGACGTGGGCCGCGTGGGCGACCGTACGGTCTTCAATGTCATCGATTACAAGACCAGCGCAAGGGCGGCGGTGCGCGACGCCGAAATTCACGCCGGCCGCCAGATTCAGCTCCCGCTGTACGCCATGGCGATCGAGCAGCTGCTTCTCGCCGAGCAGAACGCCGCGCCGCTCTCGGCTGGCTACTGGAGCGTCCAGGGCCGTGGCTTCGCTCTGGGCGCTCGCACCGGAGGGCCGCTGCCCATCAACGAGATTCGTGACGGGGCATTGCGGCCGGCGCCCAGTTGGGAGAGCACGCGCGACAAGCTGATCGCACGAATCGGTGAGATCATCGGCGACATCCGCCGTGGTCGCTTCCCGGTGTTCAACGACGACGCGAACTGCACCGACAATTGCGAGCTGCGAACGATCTGCCGAATAGCACAGGTTCGCGGCCTGGAAAAGCAATGGCCGCCGAACGAGGCGACGCTGGGGACAACCCGTTCAGAAGCCAAAGGTCGCGGCAACGCCGACGAGCTGTCGCAAGAGGACGCCGAGTGAAGATCGTCGAACCGCCATTGACTCCGCAGCAACGCGCCGCGCTCGAGGCGCGCGACCGCAGCGTGTCGCTCGCAGCCGGCGCCGGGTGCGGCAAGACGTTCGTCCTCACCGAGCGATTCATCACACAGCTCGAACCCGCTGCTGCCGGCAACGCGGCTGACCTCGACCAATTGGTGGCGATCACGTTTACCGACGCGGCGGCCCGGGAGATGCGCGACCGCATTCGGCGCCGCTGCTACCAGCGTCTTCTCGCGGCTCGCACCGACGAAGAGGCCGCCGGCTGGCAACGCCTGATGCGGTCGATGGACTCGGCAAGAATCAGCACGATCCACGCCTTCTGCACGGCCCTGCTACGCAAATATTCCGTCGAGGCGGGGCTCGACCCGCAGTTTCAGGTGCTCGATGCACCGTCCGCGGAATTGCTGCGGCTCGAAACGATCGACGATCGGCTCCGCGCCTTGCTTGTTGAACGCAACGATGATGTCTTGGAGCTTGCCGCCCATCGCGGGCTCGATCGCCTGCGTACCGACCTTGCCAACTTCTCCGGTCCGTTGAGCGCGGCGCCAATTGCCAAGTGGCGAGATAAGCGTCCCGAACAACTCGTTGCCCTCTGGCTCGAAGTCTTTGAGAAATTGGCGCCTGAACTGGCAGCAAGCGAACTACTCGATTCGGGCGAAATTCGCGAGATTCGTCGGTGGGCCAATCCAGAACTGGCCGCGTCGGAGAAGCTGCGTGCTCACCTTACCAAACTGGCGTACGAGCTGACCCCGGAGCAGATCAAAGGCCAACCCCTCGGCAAGTCCCTGCAGACACTAATGGAGCTCGCGCGTGTGCAGGGAGTTTGCAAGGCGGCCGATTGGGATAACGCAGATCACCATGAGCGATTTAAACAGGCTGCCGAGAAGCTGCGCAATCTGATCAAGAAGACGACCCTCGAAAAGCCGCGCGACCTGAACGACGCCAATCAGTCCGCCGCTCTCGGCCTTGCGCTCGTTCGAGTTGCGGCCGACATTGCGACTGCGTTGGAAGCCGCCAAGGCGCGGCGGCATCAGCTCGAGTTCGACGACCTGCTCGACCGGGCGGCACGCTTGCTAACAGACCCCAAGAACGAGGCCAATCGCAAGGAAGCCGTCCAGCGCACGCAGCTCATCATGGTCGACGAGTTTCAGGACACCAACCCGGTGCAGGTTGCGATCGTCCAGGCATTTTGCGGCGACCGCTGGCGCGAGCGCGGGTTGTTTGCGGTCGGCGATTTCAAGCAGTCGATCTATCGCTTCAATGGGGCCGAGCCGAGCGTGTCGCTTCGCTTGCGAGAGCAGTTGTCCCCGGCCGGCCGACTCTCCCTCACCACAAATTTCCGCAGTCAGCCGGGTGTGCTTGACTTTGTGAACGCCGTGTTTCATGACGCGTTCGTCGACTACGAGCCTCTCATTGCGAAGAGGGAGCAGGTTACGCCGGTCCCGTGCGTAGAGTTCCTTTGGTCTCCCGGTCCAAACTCCGACCATGAAGGCGAGGCCGGCGCCCACAAGGTTCGCCGTCGCGGCGCCACTGGCGAGGCCCGAGCCGAGGAAGCCCGCTGGATTGCACGACGCCTTGTGCAATTGCTTGAATCGCCCGATCCGATTGTTGTCGATATGGTCGACGGGGCGGCAACCCCGCGACGTTTGAAGAAGGGCGATGTCGCGATTCTCCTGCGCTCTCTCGGTGATGCACAGGTTTACGAAGAAGCCTTGCGCGACGTCGGGCTCGACTACTATCTTGCGGGCGGGCACGCCTTTTATTCCCAGCAAGAGATCTTCGACGTTCTCAATCTCCTACGAGCGATCGCCAGCGAAGTCGATGAAGTCGCATTGGCTGGCGCCCTGCGCAGCCCGCTTTTCTCGCTCACCGACGAAACGCTGTTCTGGCTCGTCGAGGAGCACGACTCGCTCAATGCGGCTTTGTCCGCCGACGAGTTGCCCTCGCAACTCGCGCCGGCAGATGCAACTAAGGTCCGCCGAGCGGCCGAAGCGATCGACCGATTGCGGCGGGACAAGGACCGGCTGCTCGTCGCGGAGCTGCTCGCGCTTGCCTTCGAGCTCACGGGATACGACGCGACGCTGCTTGCTGAGTTTCTTGGCCCGCGGAAAGCGGCCAACCTGGAAAAGCTGCTGGAGCAGGCACGCTCCGTCGATCGCAATTCGCCCGGCGATTTGCCCGGCTTCATCACGCAGCTTTCCGAGTTCGTCACGCAAGCGCCCAAGGAGGCCCTGGCCGCAACGCAGAGCGAAGGCGGCGACGTGATTCGGATCATGACGATCCACTACGCGAAGGGGCTCGAGTTTCCACTCGTCGTGCTGCCCGACCTCGAGCGGTCTCGACATCGAGGCAGGAGCGAACCGGTGCTCGACGACAAGCTTGGCCCGCTTGTTCCGATTAAGGACAGTGACGGCGCCCTCGGTTTTGATCTCTACCAACGGCGCGAGTCGATCGAGGACCTCGAAGAGCGCAAGCGGCTGTTCTACGTGGCGTGCACGCGGGCGGCTGATTACCTCATCTTGTCGAGCAGCATCGATGACGTGGATCGGCCGAAAAGCGATTGGTTGCAGTTGGTCGAAGGTCGCATTGGCCTGGCCGACGGGGAGCTTCGCGGCACACTGCCTGCGGGCTACGAAGCGCCTGTGGTTCGTGTCATTCACGAGCGTCCACAGATTGACTCGGTCGAGGGAGGCGCCCCGCGCGGCGCTGACTTGCATCGCCTGGTTGTCAAAACCCGTGAGCTTGTTGCCGGCAGTCCCGATCTCATCCCGCGCGCGTCCACTGCTATTGCGCCCGATACAAGTGCGCGGCGTCGGTTCTCGTTCTCGCAAATCACTGGCATGCTCACGCCTGTGGACGCGGAGGGTCCGTCCAGCGACATTGGCGAAGTCGATGATCATGAAGATATGCAGCCGGCGTACGAGAATGCGGGCGGTCGCGAGTTCGGCTCGCTCGTGCACGCGGCGTTTCAACGGATCGAATTCCGGCGGCCCGGCGAAGTCTCGGGGCTTTGCCATTTTCTTGCTCCCCAATTCGTGGTTCATAACCCAGAAGCTGCGGCCGATGAAGCAGCTCGCCTGATTGATCGGTTCTTGAAAACCCCGCTCGCAGCCCAACTCGCCGCGGCTGCCACGGTGCGCCGAGAGGTCGAGTTTGTTCTTCCCTGGCCGCCGGGGGACTCGAAGCCGGGAGGCCCGTATTTGCACGGATTCTTGGATTGTCTGTTTCAGGATGGCCAGGGACGATGGCGGCTGATCGATTACAAAACGAACCGCGTCGCTGGCGCTGGAGTCCCTCAGGTAGCGAAGATGTACGAAATGCAAATGCTCGCTTACAAGCTGGCCTGTGAGCAGGCGCTCGGCGCACCGCTCGCCGAGTGTTCGCTGGTTGTGCTGCAGGCGGGCGTCGTCCACTCCTATGAATGGGACGCGGCCGCAACCGACCGCGGGGTCCAACAAATCTCGTCGGCCATGAAAATGGCCGCGAAAGCGTCCTCCTAGCCGAAACCGACCTGTGCATCCAACTCTTACTCAACGCGACTTTGCCTTGTCCGTCGTGAAGCAATTGCGCGACGGCGGGCACGAAGCGCTTTGGGCGGGAGGGTGCGTCCGCGATCAATTGCTCGGCCGTCCGCCGAAGGACTACGACGTCGCCACGAGCGCACTGCCCGACGCGGTCCGCGAACTTTTCGGTCGCCGACGCACGCTTGCCATCGGCGCCGCGTTTGGCGTGATTACCGTCCTCGGCGGCAAGCCGCTGGAACCCATCGAAGTCGCGACTTTCCGCACCGACGGAGACTACCACGACGGTCGCCGCCCCGAGTCCGTGGCGTTCACCGACGCAGAGCACGACGCTCAAAGGCGCGACTTCACGATCAATGGGCTCTTTTACGATCCGGTTGCCGATAAGGTCGTCGACTACGTGGGCGGTGTGGCCGACATCGAGGCCCGCGTCGTTCGCGCCATAGGCGATCCGAAGCAGCGGTTTACTGAGGACAAGCTCCGCATGCTGCGCGCCGTGCGGTTTGCCGCGACGTACGAGTTTGCGCTCGACGCGGGCACCTTGCACGCGATTCAGGAGATGGCCGACGAAGTCACCGCCGTTAGCGGCGAGCGGATTGCCGCCGAACTGCGCCGCGTGCTTAGCCACAAAACTCGCCGTCGCGGAATCGAACTTCTGGCCGAAGCTGCGTTGCTGCGGCCAATCTTGCCGGAGCTTGTGCCGCATGCGGCGGCGAACGACGATGCCTGGCAGGCCAGCCTCACGCGGCTCGATCTACTTGCGCCGGGCGACTTCTCGATGGCCTTGGCAGCGCTGCTCTACGGGATGGTCGACGAGCCGGGAGCCCGAACGCTCGGCCGTCGTTTGCGGCTCTCGAACAAGGAGATCGACCGCGCCGCTTGGCCTTTGAAGCAGCTCCCGGCCATTGAGCGTGCTGCAACCTTGCCGTGGGCGAAGCTGCAACGGCTGCTCGCGCACGAGTTTGGCCCCGATCTGGTGGATCTTGCCGAGGCGTCGCTCCCCGCAGGTGACGCCAGCGTCGCGCGCTGCCGCGACGAACTCGCCCGCCCCGCGGACGAATGGAATCCGCCGCCTATTGTCACAGGCGATGATCTGATCGCCCGCGGGCTGAAACCGGGGCGGCACTTTTCGGATCTCCTCGAGTACTTGCGGGACGAGCAGCTTGAAGGACGCCTTCGTACGCAAGATGAAGCCCTTGTCGCGGCCCGCCAGTGGGTGGCCGATCACCCCTGACCCGTGGACGAACCAAGCCGCCCGGTTTACTATCGGACGCGAGGAATGGCGTCGTCTTCGTCGCATTCCATTCTCCTTATTTGAAGGGCGTCGATGGTTTCGTTTTGTCAGCACTTGTTGCACTCGCTGTCCACGCTTCCATTGGCTGCCGGCGAGCCGTTGACTGGCACTGATCTGATCATTCGCCTGCTGAGTCGCGCGATTCACATCGTGAGCGCGATCGTCCTGGGAGGCGGGTTGTTCTATATGTGGTCGGTCCTGGCCGACTCGGGTTCCGATGCGTGCTTTGCAGGCCGTCGAAAGGTGTGGGCGCGCTGGGTAATGATCGCGTCGCTCTTCTTGATTATCACCGGGCTCTACAACTACATGATGATCATTGGCGATTCGAAAAAGCCGGATCATGAGGCGCTGCCTCGCGCCTACCACATGATCCTTGGCATCAAGATGCTGCTGGGCCTTGGGGTGATGTTCATCGCGTCGCTGATTTCGGGCAGGTCGGCGGGCGCGGAAAAAGCCCGGGCGAACATCATGCTTTGGCTCAAGTCTGGGTGGCTTCTGGTTCTCGTCATCGTGGTCATCGGCGCTTACTTGCGCACGCTCCATTAACTGCGATTGTCTTCAACATCCGGCGGGCGGCATTATGGATAAAAAGGCTAAGAAACGGGCCGAGGTCATTCAAAAGAAGCTTCCGGTTCTCCAGCAGCAGCTCGCGGGGGCCAAGGCTCAACCGGACGATCCTGGCGAGCCGGCTCGCATCCAGGCGGAAATCGCCAAGCTGCAAGCCGAACTCGCCAAGCTCAAAGCTCAGTAATCGTCGCGACTTGCTGACGAGCTGCTTCAATAGTTCCTCCTAGTTCTTGGTAATCTTCGTGGCCTTTGCGGCGTCTTTTGCTTCGAAGACGGACACGCCGCCAATGGGACGGCAGGCATAGTAGGACGTCCAGCGCACGTCGGAGAGCTTCGCGCTGTGCGCCTCAATCGCCTCGCTGACCGCATCAATGGTCGGCAACGCCTTGGCATCGACCGGGTCGCTCTTCGCAGCAGTCACGCCTTCGTACTCGCCGGTGCGGAACAACTTCCATTCGGGGCCGCCCCAGCGATTGCTGTCCTCAACGGGCGGATACGGCATGGCTATCGTCGCGAGCAGCTCGCCTTCGTTACGCTTCATTTCGACGATCGATGCCTGGGGTAGCGCGGCCAGGGCCTTTTCGATCGCCTTGTCGTTGGCGGCGTCGGTCTTGATCGCGAGCGTCACATGGCCGAAGAGGCGCATGTGTTCGCGGTCGATGGCGAAACTGCTTCCCTTGAGGGCGGCCTCGATCTCGCTGAGGCTGACGTCGTCCTTCATGTAGAAGCCCAAGTACCACTGGTCGCCGCGCTGGAAGACGTTGTAGCCATTCCACTGAGCCTGGTTGCCTTCCCATTCGACGTTCTTGAGATTGGACGCGAGCAGCTCTTTGCACGCGGCGGCGTTCGCCTGGTCGACGCCAGTGAGGGGTAAGTTCAGTCTCGGCGGGCCGCCGGCTTGGGCGCGGGCGGAGAGCACGAGCGTCAGGGCGATCGCGAGATAACTGGTTCGGTGCAACATGGCTAAGTCCTCCGGAGGGTTGTGGGGAGGCAACGGCTGCCTTTGCTGCAATCCTACTGGGCTGGATATACTGGGAATAATTGTTAATTGTGGTTTATATAATCTAAAAACTTGTACGTGCTTTTGGGCCTCCGCGCGGGGCCGGAGGAGGCCGTCGTGGCAGAGACTCCCTCGTTGTCGACCGACCAGATGGCCACTTTGGTGGAGGTGGCCAAGCAGGGGAGCCTGCGGGCGGCGGCGCTGGCGCTGCATCTTTCCGAGCAGGGCGTGCGCAACCGGCTCGTGGCGCTGGAGGCGCGGCTGGGGGTCGAGCTGTATCGCAAGCGGCGGGGCATTCGGCGCAGCGCGCTCTTGACGCCGGATGGACGCCGGCTGTTGCCGCACGCGATGGCGTTTCTCGAGCGAGCCGGCGAACTGACGGACTTGTTCCGCGAGTCGGCCGAGCCGCGGGAGGTGCACGTCGCGGCGAGCCAGTACATGATCGCGTACGCCCTGATCGACGTGGTCCGGCGGTTCCATGCGGCGGAGCCGACGATTAAGATCCGGCTGAGCGCGCTCGCGGAGGCGGAGATCGACGAGGCGTTGCGCGGGGATCCGCAGATCACGCTGGGAGTGGCGGCGCCTTACGAGGCGTCGACCGAGCTTGTGTACCGGCACTGGTTCTCGATGGACTGGAGCCTCATCGGGCCGCCCGGGCATGGGCTGCTGACCAAGAAGCGGCTGACGCTGGCGGAGCTGGCCGAGGCGCCGCTGATCATCTACGAGCGAGGGTCGACGGGGCGGGCGCATGTGCTGGAGGCGTTCCAGAGGTTGGGGCTTACGCCGCGGATTGAGATGGAGGCGACCAACACGGACCTGATCGTGCGGATGGTCGAGGCGGGGCTGGGGGTGTCGCTGGTGCCGCTGCATCCCTCGGGGGCCGTGACCAAAGGGCGCCGCGTGGGAGCCCGGCTGCTCAAGCAGCATGTTCGGCCGATTGATTCGGGGACGCTCACGCGGAAGGGCGAGAGGCTGAGCAGTGCGGCTCAGCGGTTTATTGAGTTTTGTCGGAGCGAGAGCTGAGGCGTGTGGCTCGGCGTAAGCCTTGCCTCCCAGGCGGGCTGTCGGAGTTTTGATTTTTGGGCGCTGGGGGAGGGGGCCCCGTTTTTTCGTCCAGAAGGTCCGCCTTCTGCCCCATGGCCACTGATTGGGACTCGGTAAACGTCGGGGCGCCGCGCGGTTGGGGCGTTCAAAAGGGCGCGACTTTTGATCAATTCCGCGCGCCTGGGACTCGGGCAAAAGGGCGTGATGCGTGGGAGCGAATGCGAGCTTTGCGTAGGCATGCGAGTGTAGGCGACCTCAGGAGGCGGCGGACGGTGGTTTGTTGGCATGGTTGGGGTCTCCGTGCTTTCGGTTGCGTGCGCCGAGTGCGGTGCTTTCGAGGCTGGAATTGGGCCTTTTCTACGTGACGTGGGATGTGTTTTTTCGTACATGTTCTTCTTAGCAGAGTCGGTGGCCTGATTTTTCTAGAATTTTTTGAGAATTCTTTTTTGGGGGGAACGGTTCGAGTTCCTGCATCGGGCGCGATACTGGGTGGGTTCCCGCCGCAAGCGGCGGGGCTAAATGGGCGGGGGTGGAGTGGGGCGCTTGGTGGGTGCGCAACGCGATAGCGATTTTGGTTACGCCGACTGCGGGAATGCGGCGGTTTTTTGGTGTTGAATTGGGAGTTTTTGGGGCTAGTTCTGGCTCGTCGCGGAGAGAGTCTATGTGAGAATTCACTTGGGGGCGTGCCGCGGGCGGGTCGAGGGTCAAAGGAAACAGGGCGGACCAATTGCGATGGCGAAACGGGGAATTCAATCCGACCGGCGACGAGTTGGCGGACGAACGGCCGGCTTCACGCTGGTCGAGCTTCTGGTGGTAATTGCGATTATTGGGGTCTTGGTGGCGCTCTTATTGCCGGCGGTGCAGGCGGCGCGCGAGGCGGCGCGCCGGGCGCAGTGCACGAACAATCTGAAGCAGATGGGGCTGGCGCTGCTCAACTTTGAGCAGTCGAAGAAGGAGTTTCCGCCCGGGCGGACGGGGTGCGACGACTACCAGGGCGAGGAGTGCGCCATTTCCATCCCCGCAGCGAATTGGCAGTATCACTCGCAGATGAGCGGTTTTCCTTTTCTGCTGCCGTTCATGGAAGAACAGGCGCTTTGGACCCAGCTTGGGTGGGAGGACGCGCAGAGAGTGTACGTCTACGGCGCAACGGCTTGGGCATCGAACCCGGCGAAAATCGCAGCCCTCGCGCAGCGTCCCTCGGTCTTCGTTTGCCCTTCGAGCGATACGCTGCCGAACCCGGTTACTCCTCAGCGGACGCCGGCGGAAGCGACGGGGTGCTACGCGTTCGTCTCGGGTAAGAATGGCCCGAGCTCGAATATCGCGGCGATACCAATCAAGCTGCACAACACGGGCGCGTTCAATTACTTACTGCGGACGAAGCTGAAAGCGATTACGGATGGGCTGACGAACACGGCGTTCGTGGGAGAGATTCGGGCTGGCCACACGAAGGAGAGTAGCAATGTGTGGACGATCGCGGTTCGTCACGCCGATTGCTTGCGGTCGACGGAAGCCCCTCTCAACACTCTTCCCGGGTCCAAGGAGCCGTGGCCTTACTACACGGAGAGCGACGGGACGATTGTCAACTCGGCGTTTGGCAGCATCCATCCGAGCGGGGGTAATTTTCTTTTCGGCGACGGGCACGTCGTCTACCTCAGCGACGGCGTCGACAAGATCGCCTACGACGCGATGGCCACGATCGACAAGGAAGAAGTCAGCAATGTCCAGTAAGCGTGCTACGCTTGGGGGCGTTCTTGTTGGGTTGGTGCTGGCGGTAGGCTGCAACGACGGCCGGCCGGCGCGCGTGCCCGTATCGGGACAGGTGCTGATCGATGGTCAGCCGCTGACGCGAGGTTATGTGATGTTTGCTCCGACCGACTCGCGGCCGTCGGCGGGGCAACTCGACGCCGAGGGTCGCTTTAAGCTGACCTGCTACGAACCGGGCGATGGAGCGGTGACCGGTCATCATAAGGTCGCGGTGATCTCCAAAGAGCCGATCAACGATGAAACTGTGAGATGGCACGCGCCGAAGAAGTATGCCGACGCCAGCTCATCGGGCCTGGAGCAGGAGATTACGGGGCCTACTGACTCGGTGAAAATCGAGCTGACGTGGGGCGGCGTGAAGGGGCCAATTACGGAGAGGTTTTGAGCGGCCTACGGCTTCGCCTCGAAGATGAGGTTGAAGGGGGTTGAGGTTGCGATTCGGGTTTTTGCGAAGCCGGCGTCTTTGAGGACGGCTTCGATGGCGGCGGGGCCGGCCTGGGCGCCGAGGGCGTAGCCGCCGGGCTGGCTTAGCGCATTCTGTACGCAGATGGACGTGGACGCCGCGTAGAAGGCCCGGCCGAGCGGGTGCAGGTTCTCTTCGAGGCGGTCGGAGGCGTTGGGCTCGACGATCATCCAGAGGCCGTCGGGCTTGAGCTGGCTATGGACCTGGCGGGCGGCGGCGAGCGGGTCACCCATGTCGTGCAGGGCGTCGAAGATCGTCACAACGTCGTAGGGCTTGCCGTTGTGAAGGGGGAAGTACTGCGCGGTCGCGACTTCAAAGTGAGCGTTCGTGAGGCCTTCTTCGGCGGCGTGCTGGGCGGCGTGCTGGATGGACGGGGCGTGGATGTCGAAGCCGACGAAGGTGGCGTTTGGGAAGGCGCGGGCCATGATGAGGGTGGAGGCGCCGTGACCGCAGCCGAGGTCGGCGACGCGGGCGCCGCGTTTGAGCTTGTCGACGACGCCATCGAGGGCGGGAAGCCACTCTTGGACGAGGTGATGGGCGTAGCCGGGGCGGAAGAACTTTTCCGTGCCGCAGAAAAGGCAGGGGTGGTGATCGCCCCAGGGGATGCCGGCGCCTGTGCCGAAGGCGTTTGTGATCTTGTGTTCGTCGATGGCGACGGAGGCCGCGGAGTAGAAGCCGCCGGCCATGTAGACGGGGCTTTCGGAGTTGGCAAAGACGAGCGCCTGTTCGGGAGACATGCTGAAGCGCTTGGCGGCGGCGTCGTAGGTGATGTAGCTCGACGCGGCCTGGGCGGAGAGCCATTCGCGGACGGTGCGTTCGTGCGTGCCGGTGTGCTGGGCCAACTCGGCGGGAGTGAGCGGGCCGCGTTCGGCGAGCGTGCGGAAGAGGCCAAGGCGGTCGCCGACGATGACGAGGGCTGCGTTCATGGCGGCGCCGACATCGTTTAAGACTTTGCCGAGGAGTTCCTGGAGGACGGGAGAGATTTCGGCGGCGGGCATGGTGCGATCCTTAAGAGGAGAAGTGAGGATCGCGGTATTTTAGGGGGCGGATGGGCGGGGGTCAGGGGTCAGGGGTCAGGGGTCAGGGGTCAGGGGTCAGGGGTCAGGGGTCAGGAGAAGAAACGGCGTACGCAGTACGGGGTATTGGGTACGCCGTTTTTTTGAACGAGCCCGCAAGTTCCTGCGGCGGGCCAGTAATCATGCCGCTTAACAGCAAGACTTGTACCCGCTGCTCTCCCCCTCTCTAGCCGGTGCTTCGCACGGACTACCGTCTGCGCTCAGGCCACTTTGTGTGGCTCGTGCTCGTTGCTCCCGCAAGGGGGAGGGGACCGGAACAATCTTAAAGTGAGCCTCGCGCGCGTCGGGCGGCGAACGCGACGGCAAGTGCGGCGAGGGTCAGGGCCGCGGGCTCAGGGATGGGGGTCCCTACAGGGACGGCTGGCGGAATGGCTCCGAATTGCGTTTTCCAGATGATGACGTCGAGGATGTTGACAGCGCCGTCGCGGTTGGCGTCGCCGTTGCTGATGGACGCGCCGCTGTTTGTGCCGAGGCCTTTTTGGAGGGCGAGGAAGTCGGCGCCGTCGACGTCGCGGTCCTGGTTGAAGTCGCCCGAGGGGTTGATGTTGAGCTTGAAGTCGTCGATGGCGAGGCCGTCGTTGGTTCCGCCGATGTTGGCGATGGAGAGCCAGCGAATGTAGAAGACTCCGCCGTCGGGAATTCCTTGGGGGGGGATCACCGCGATGGGGTCGAAGTCGTGGCGGTTGGCGGCGGCGTTTCCGTCTTTGGCGCCGGCGGGGCTGGTGTTGTTGGGAGAGGTGAAGTCGAGCGAGTTGACTGGGGTCCAGAGGACGCCGGGGGCTGCGTCGACAATGCTTGTGGCGTTGGTGCTGTACTCGAAGTCGAGGCGATCGACGATGGCGTCGGCCTGGCCGAGGCGCCACATTTCGCCGAAGTATTCGATGGTGAACGAGGTGATGACGAGCCCGGTGTCGTTGAGGAAGCAGGCGCCGAGGGTAGTCTGGACGGTTCCCGAGGTGAGCTCGCCAAGGGCTCGGTCGGAGTTTTGGCTGGGGCCGTAGCTGTAGGTGTTGCCGGTGGCGAGGGTGCCGTTGTCGGCGGCGAAGGTGAGGGTGCCTCCGGATCCGGCTTCGCTGAAGGCCCAGCCTTGGGGGAGTGAGTTGGCGTTGTTGGAGCTGCCCGTGAAGGGGAGGGCGTTGAAGTCTTCGAGGTAGGAGGGGCCTGTGAGGAAGACGCAGAGCTGGGCGCGGGCGGAGGAGGCGGCGAGGGTTGTGGCGGCCAGCGCGGCGAGGGCGATGGAGCGGTGAAATGCGCGAGCGCGTCGGAGGGAGGCTGCGTTCATGGTGCGTACTTCGAGGGGCTAGCGCTGACGGCCAGGGCGTCGGGCAGATGTCGGGCGGCAGGCGACATTCACTATAAATGGGGTGGGGGTTAGGGGCCAGCAATTCGCGGGGCGCGGCGCATGGAGGCCGTTTTGCGGCTCGGAATTTGGGCGCCGGGCCCGTTGAAGAACGCGCTAACCTGCGCCCGCGGGCGGACTTTGCCCCGCGGTGAACAGTCATTGCGGGGCGAATTAAGCCGACATTTTGCGGCGCGCCGACTGTGAACGGCGTGATCTTGAGATGGCCGCGGGAACAAGTGTGGCGAGGATGAGCGTCAGGGAGGTGGGTTCGGGGACTGGGATGGTGAGTTTGAAGTCGTCGATGGCGAGGCCGTCGTTGGTTCCGCCGATGTTAAAGGTGGGACGCCAGCGGAGGAGGAAGAGGCTGCCATCGGGAATGCCGCTGGGGACGTTGATAGTGATGGGGGGTATCGTCGTCCGGTTGGCGGCTGCGTTCCCGTCTTTGGCGCCGGCGGGGCTGGTGTTGTTGGGGGAGACGAAGTCGAGAGCGTCGACGTCGGTCCAGATGACGCCGGGGGAGGTGTCGACGATTGTGATTGCGTTAAGGCTGAATTGGAAGTCGAGGCGATCGACGATGGCGTCGGCAGCGCCGAGGCGCCACATTTCGCCGGCGTAGGCGATGGTGAAGAACGGAATCACCTGTCCGGTGTCGTTGAGGAAGCAGGCGCCGATGGTGGACTCGACGGTTCCCGAGGTAAGCTCGCCGAGAGCTCGTTCGGAGTTCCCACTAGCGCCGTAGCTGTAGGTGTTGCCGGTGGCGAGCGTGCCGTTGTCGGCGGAGTAGGTGAGGGTGCCGCCGGTGCCGGCTTCGGCGAAGGCCCAGCCTTGAGGGAGGCTGGCGGAGTTATTGGACGTGCCGGTGCTGGGGAGGGTGTTGAAGTCTTCGAGGTAGGAAGGGCCGTCGAGGAAGACGCAGAGCTGGGCGCGGGCGGGCGAGGATGCGGCGGCAAACGCGACCACGGCGATGGCGAGCGTTTGCAGGACGCGGCGGAGACGGGAAGTGGCGGCGTTGTTCATTAGCGAGCGTGGAGCGTTCTGGGAGTTTCGTGGGCGGCGGGGCAAGGGTCGTTCACTATAAGTTGGGTGGCCTTTGGAGGCCAGCAATTCGCGGGTGCGGCGAATGGAGGCCGTTTTCCGGCTCGGAATTTGAGCGGCGGGGTTATATTGCTGCTTGTTTGGGGCTCAGGATTTCTCATCAAACTCTCTGCTTGGGCGCGCGGGGCAAGAGAGCGCGGCTAAATGGGGTTCTTATGCGTGGTACGCGTTGGTTAGTGCTTGTTGCGGCGGTCG
>JADMIO010928577.1_pt1 | contig 57005 bp, 64 predicted proteins | sample 8958161 | NCBI WGS metagenome assembly JADMIO01 (sample SAMN16585339, study PRJNA669376) | soil metagenome | isolation source: Crop rotation soil | place: USA: Cullars Rotation, Alabama | collected 2011 | reverse complement strand
CGACAACTTGTCCACGTGGAATTCTAAGCTTAGGATCCCAATGTGCTGGAAAGCCGTCAGCACCGGATTGCGCTTGTGCGGCATGGCGGACGAGCCTTTTTGGCCGGGCGAGAAATATTCCTCGGCCTCCAGCACTTCGGTGCGCTGCAGATGACGGATTTCGACCGCCAGCCTTTCCAGTGACGACGCCACCACACCAAGGGCCGCGAAATAGGCGGCATGGCGGTCGCGCGGAATGACCTGAGTGGAAACCGGCTCGACCGTCAGGTTCATTGCCTTGGCGACATGTTCTTCGACGCGTGGATCGATATTGGCGAAGGTGCCGACCGCGCCGGAAATGGCGCAGGTGGCGATTTCCGCCCGCGCCGTCACCAGCCGCGCCCGCGCCCGGGTGAATTCGGCATAATAGGTCGCCAGCTTGACGCCGAAGGTGGTGGGCTCGGCATGGATGCCGTGGCTGCGCCCGATGGTGGGCGTCATCTTGTATTCCAGCGCGCGCTTCTTGAGCGCTGCCAGCAAGGCATCGGTATCTTCAATCAAGATATCGGCGGCGCGGGCCAGCTGCACATTCAGGCAGGTATCCAGTACGTCCGATGATGTCATGCCCTGATGCACAAAGCGCGCTTCCGGTCCCACGATTTCGGACAGGTGAGTCAGGAAGGCGATCACATCATGCTTGACCTCGCGCTCGATCTCATCGATCCGCGCGACATCGAATTTGGCGTCCTTGCCTTTTTCCCAGACCTTCCTGGCGGCATCTTTCGGCACCACGCCCAACTCCGCCAGCGCGTCGGTGGCATGCGCTTCGATCTCGAACCAGATGCGGAATTTTGTTTCGGGCGACCAGATCGAAACCATCCGGTCGCGGGCATAGCGGGGGATCATGGGAAAACCATTGTGAGTTACCGTTGCTTCTAGCGCGGAAGGGTGCGGGTTAAAAGCGCTTGTTTACCGAACTATTTCAGCAGCTTATCAGGTGACATAAGCAAAGCCGGCATCCTGCAGCACCGGCAAAGTGCCCAGCGCCCCTGGCGTCAGTATTACGCCAGGCAGAAGCTGATTGGTAAGCTCGCCCGCAACCTCTTCCTGGCTGCCGCCTTTGTACCCGGCGGCGATGGCGCGGCCCGCCGCCGCCCAGATAGCGTTGTGGCAGGCCATGAACGCCACGCCGCGTTTCATCAGGGTGGGAATGGCGGGATCCTGCACGCCACCGTCACCCGGCACGATGAAGGTGTTGGAAGTGAACTTGCCATTGGTCAGCTTGGCGAGGCCGTATTTGTCCCACGCCGCTTGCTGGAAAAGCGCCAGCTGCGCGTCGCCGCGCGTCATGGAGACGGTGAGAAAATCCTTGTTCTTGAAGGACAGGGTCTGGCCGTTGAGGGCATTGCGCATGAAGCCGGCCCATCCGCTGGAGATATCCTTGTTGTCCCAGACCTGACGCGGTCCGCCGCGATAGGCGGCGACTTCGCGGATGGCGTCATCGTCCCACATGTCGCGCGTTTCCAGCACCAGCGGCGCGGTCTTGAAATCGCGCCGGTACGTGAGCCGCGCCAGCCGGGCTTGGAGTGCGGAAAGGGTGGATGCACCTGTTGCAGCCATCGCCGGTGACGTGGCTGCGGCGGTTAAACCGGCGGCCAGCGCTGCGGTTATTCCGGAAAGTGCGCGGCGCGTGAACATGACTGGCCTCCTGATGCTTTTCGAAAAGTCTAGCGTGCTGGGGAGGCAGGGCAAGCCCAAGCAAGGCGCTCAAGCCTTGCTCGACCGGCGCCGGACAAGCTGCCATTCTGGCCGCATGAACGCGCTTTTGCGGCTCAACAATACCATACGCCGCGACCCCAGGATCGAGGACTGGTTCTTCGAACGTGCCGATCCGCTTCGGCTAATGACACGTAGTTGGTTCGAGCGCATGCGTGAATGCGGCCCCGACGTCCGCGAGATTTTGCATGACGGATGTCCGGTGGTTTGCGTCGGTGACGCGCCGTTTGCCTATGTCAATGCGTTCAAGGCGCATGCCAATGTCGGTTTCTTTTATGGCGCGATGCTCACGGACCCTGTTCGCCTGCTGGAGGGTGAAGGCAAGCGCTTGCGTCATGTGAAGCTGCGGCCAGGACAGGAATCAGGACAGGAATGGGATAGCAAGGCATTGAGCAATCTGATCGTGGCGGCCTATAACGATATCAGGCAGCGCCTTTCAGCAGACAAGTAATGGCGCCAAAGGCGACTGGGAGAAAAGCATGAGCAACCGGCGTGAATTTCTGATGGGCGTGGCGGCGGTGGGCTGGAGCGCGGCTTTCGCCGATGCCTTGGCGCAAAATGCCTTGCCGCCCAAATCGCCTATCGGCATCGGCGGTGCCGCCATGGGCGCGCTGAACCGGGGCGTGCCGGGCGTGTTCGAAGGCCTGAACGGCAATCCCGTGCGCTATGTCGAATATTGCCGCTCCATGGGCGCGGGCGGCATCCAGGCCGGCTTCAGCGCCAATCTGCCGGCGATCCGCGCCAAGCTGGACGAACTGGGCATGTACTATGAAGGCAACGCCGCGCTGCCCGCCACCTTGGACGCCGACACCGCGCCTTTCGAACAATCGCTGCTGAATGCCAAGGCGCTTGGTGCAACTTGCGTGCGCGCCGTCAGCCGTTCGATTCCGGGCGGTACCGGCCGCCGCTATGAGAGCTATACGTCCTACGCGCAGTATCAGGAGTGGGAGCGGGCGGCGAACGCCATCGTCGAGAAGGTGCTGCCGATTGCCGAGAAGAACCGTATCGCCATCGCGCTGGAAAACCACAAGGACCGCGCCGCGGTGGATCACGCCGCCTTCCTGAAGAAGGTTTCCAGCGAATGGCTGGGTTCGCTGGTCGATCCCGGTAACAACATGTCCTTCATGGAGGAGCCCGAGCATACCGTGACCCTGCTGGCGCCCTATGCCAAGGCGGTGTCGCTGAAGGATATGGGCGTGGCGCCCTATGAAGAGGGATTTCTGCTGTCGGAAGTGGTGTTCGGCACCGGCTGCACCGACCAGAAGGCGCTGTTCGAAATCGTGCGCAAGCACAATCCGCGCGTCCAGGCGACAGAAGAATTGATCACCCGCGATCCCTTGAAAGTACCGGTGCTGACCGAAAAATATTATAGCGCCTTCCCGGCCGACATGCGTGCCCGGCGCGACCCTTGGCTGGCGATGGTCAAGGCGAAGCAGACCAAGCTGCCTTCCGTCTCCAATCTGACGCCGGCGCAGCAGCTCAAGCTGGAAGAGGACAGCCACCGCGCCACCATCGCCTGGGGCTTGAAGAACCTGACATTTCCGCGCGCTTAAATCAGGCCCAGTGACTTGAAGCTGGCATGGCCGCCGCGCCCGATCACCAGATGATCGTGCAAGGCGATGCCCAAGGCCTTGGCGGCGCCTACCACCTCCCGCGTCATGGCGATGTCGGCCTTGGACGGGGTGGGGTCGCCGCTGGGGTGATTGTGCACCAGGATGATGGATGACGCGCCCACTTCCAGCGCCCGCTTGATGATTTCTCGCGGATAGACGGGGGTGTGATCGACGGTGCCGCGATTTTGCACTTCGTCGGCGATCAGATGGTTTTTGCGGTCCAGGAACAGGACGCGGAATTCTTCCTTCTCCGAGCGCGCCATCGCCGCTGTGCAATAATCCAGCAGCGCCGACCAGGAGGATAAAGCCGGGCGCCCCATCACCTTGGTTTTGGCCAATCGCTGGGCGGCGGCTTCCACGATCTTGAGATGGGTGGCGACGCTATCGCCCACGCCGTCGATTTCCAGCAAGCGTTCGCGCGGCGCCGCGATCACCTCGGCGAAGGAGCCGAAACGTTTCAGCAGCGCCTTGGCCAGGGGCTTGGTGTCGCGCCGGGGAATGGCGGCGAACAAGGCCAGTTCCAGCAATTCATAATCGGGCATGGCGTCGGCGCCGCCCGCAAGGAAGCGCGCCCGCAACCGTTCGCGGTGCCCCGCGGCGCCGTTATCCTGAGAATCCCCCACGCCACCACACCGTCAGAGATAGGGCGGTTTGTGCAACCCTTTCGGCGACAGGGTGAAAATCTCCACCCCGGTCTCCGTCACGCCCACGGAATGTTCGAATTGCGCCGACAGCGAACGGTCACGCGTCACCGCCGTCCAGCCGTCGCTCAGCACCTTCACGCCAAAGCCGCCCAGATTGATCATCGGCTCGATGGTGAAGAACATGCCGGGCTTGAGCGCGATGCCGCCGCCGGGCTTGCCGTAATGTACAATGTTGGGAAGGGCATGGAACACTTTGCCCAGGCCGTGGCCGCAAAAATCGCGCACCACGGCGCACTTCTCCTGGCCTTCGGCGAAGGATTGGATGGCATGACCGATATCACCGGTGGTGGCGCCGGGCTTCACGGCGGCGATGCCGCGCATCATGGCGTCATAGGTGATCTCGACCAGCCGCTCGGCTTTGCGCTTGACGTCGCCCACCGGATACATGCGGCTGGTGTCGCCATGCCAGCCGTCGAGAATGACGGTGACATCGATATTGACGATGTCGCCGTCGCGCAGCGGCTTGTCGTTGGGAATGCCGTGACACACGACATGATTGATGGAGGTGCAGACGGTGTGGCGATAACCGCGATAGCCCAGGCAGGCCGGAATGGCGCCATGGGCGATGATGTAGTCATAGGCCACCTTGTCCAGGGCGGCGGTGGTCACACCCGGCTTGACCAAAGGCACCAGCAGGTCCAGCACCTCGGCGGCCAGCCGGCCGGCCCGGCGCATACCCTCGAAATCGCCCGCCTCATGCAGAGTCACGGCAAAATGGGCCTTGCGGGCGGCTTCAAAAATCTCGGACTGGGGTACGATGGTCATGATGCGGGCCAATATAATGGGCTGGCGCGGCAAAACCAAACAGGAACCTGATGCCTAAAACGGCTGCAATTTTGGTGATCGGCGATGAAATCCTGTCGGGCCGCACCCAGGACACCAACACCAATTATATCGCCCGGTTCCTGGGCTCTTTGGGCATCGATCTCAAGGAGGCCCGGGTGGTGGGCGATGTCCAGGCCGAGATTGTCGCCGCCTTGAATGCCTTACGGGCTGTTTACGATTTTGTCTTCACCACCGGCGGGATCGGGCCCACCCATGACGACATCACCGCCGACGCGGTGGCGGCCGCTTTCGGGGTAGATATCGGCTATCATCCCGAGGCCTATGCCCTGCTGGAGGCGCGCTATCCGCCCGGCGAGTTCAACGACATGCGCAAACGCATGGCGCGGATTCCGCACGGCGCGAATTTGATCGCCAATCCGGTATCGGGCGCGCCGGGATTCCATATCGGCAATGTCTATGTGATGGCGGGTGTGCCGATGGTGATGCGCGCCATGTTGGAACAGATCGCGCCGCAATTGCCGCGCGGCACGGCCGTGACAAGTGTCACGGTCGAGGCGGATATTCCCGAAGGCACCATCGCGCCCGGCCTGGCGCAATTGCAGAAAGACCATAAGGATGTGGCGATCGGCTCCTATCCTTTTTATCGCGAAGGTCTGGCCAAACCGTTCGGCGCGCAACTGGTGATACGGGGCCGCGACGGCGAAGCGGTGGAACGTGCCGTGCTGGCGCTGGAAGAGATTTTGCGCGATCTTGGTGCTGCGCCGCGACGTATAAAACCAGCTCAGAATGTGGATGCGAAATGACAAACGACACGACCAAGCCTGTTTTTCCCGCGCCCGATCCGGTCTTTCTGCCTATCCATGGCAGCAGCCGGCTTTATCCCGTGCGCCGCATCTATTGCGTGGGCCGCAATTATCTCGCCCACATCCGCGAGCTGGGCAATGATGAGCGCGAGCCGCCTTTCTTCTTCGCCAAGCATCGCGACATGATCGTGCAGAACGGGGAAAGCTGCGCCTATCCCGCTTTGACCAAGGACTATCAGCATGAAATCGAGCTGGTGGTTGCAATGAAATCCGGCGGCATGGACATCCCGGTCGCCGGCGCATTGGACCATGTCTATGGCTATGCCGTCGGGCTGGACATGACCCGCCGCGATCTGCAGAACCGCATGAAGGAAAAAAAGCTCCCTTGGGAAATCGGCAAGTCCTTCGAGGACAGCGCCCCTTGCGGCGCCATATATCCCGTCGACCAGGTGGGGCATCCGGCCAAGGGCCGGATCCACCTGACCGTCAATGGCGCCACCAAACAGGACTCGGACCTGGCCCAGATGATCTGGAGTGTTCCGGAAATCATCCACCACCTCTCGACCCAGGCGGAAATCAAGGCCGGCGACCTCATCTTCACCGGCACGCCGGAGGGCGTGGCCGCGCTGCAGCGCGGCGACCGGATGACGGCGCGCATCGATTCGCTGGGTGAGCTTTCAGTCACGGTGATCTGAGGCAAAAGTTCGCGGTCTGGTGTTGCAGCGCAGCGCATAAATCTGGCTGACAGTCGCCGCGCGAAGTGACAGGCTTTCCTCAATAAGAACACTCAAGGGGAAGCAGATGGATATCAAGAAACGCGATTTTCTTTTTGGCGCGGGCATAGCGGCAGCGGCGGCTACCACCGGCGCCATAGCCCAGCCGGTTCGAAATCCTGGCGGCGGCTATCCCGCCGGCGTTCCCAAGGCCACCGGCCGCAGCATGCTGGATAGCCCGCACTATATCGGCTACGCCAGCAAGGGTTATGGCTTCAATAAGAACTGGGCCCGCACCTTGCCGATGGTTCCCACCGTCGATCCCAACTACAAGCCGCGCCGCATCAACAAGGCGATCGAGTTGTGGGAAGACAATCAGGTCGTTGCCTATGCCGAGTTCGGAGCCTCCGGTGCGCCTGACACCTACGAAGAAGGCAAGCGTCTGGCCAAGACCTATTGCGATGCCATCAACTACGAGATGGAGAATGACTCCTTCAGCATCGATGGGTTGCGCAATTTCATGCAAGGCCTGGTCGATGGCGGGCCCACGCCCTCGGGCCATCGCACCCCCATGGTTTTTGTGACCATTCCGGCCTGGGGCTTTGACGGTCCCTCGATGCGCGCCAATGTGTGGCAGATCGCCCAGGCGCTCGCGGCGGGCGCGCATGGCGTTCTGATCTGTGAAATGGAATCGCCGGAAGCGGCCCAGATCGCCATCGCGGGCGCGCGTTACAAATGGACCTGGCCCGGCGTGGAGCAGCTTGCCCTGGAAGGTTGCCGCGGCGCCGGCAGCCAGGCCTTTGCCGCTCATATCTGGGGCATCAGCACCGCCGAATATTCGCGGGTCGCCGATGTCTGGCCGCACAATCCCAAGGGCGAAATCACCATGGGCTTCAAGCTGGAAAACCGCCGCTCGGTGGAAAGCTGCGAAGAGATTCTGTCGGTGAAAGGCGTGGCCTTTGCCGAACCCGGTCCCAGCGACAATGGCCTGTCACATCTGGGCTGGGATGCGGTCAGAGATGGGATCACGCCTGAGCAGCGCGCCGCCCTGCCGGCCTCCAAGCGTTTGGAGGCCAACCTGGAACGCATCCGGCTCGCGGCCAAGGCGAACAAGGTGCAGTGGCTGGGCGACGGCCCGCCCGGCGCGACCCGCAATCAGGAGATCGATCAGGGCAGGCGCATGGGGCCGGCTGGCAATGAGCAGCGCGTGCACGAAGACCGGCTCTATACCAAGCGGAAAATGCCTTATTGACGCGCTTGTCTTTTGCGTCGTGAGTTCGCCGCGCCATCGCTCGTGTACGTCTTGTACACGTCGCTCGGCGCTCCTGCTCACGCCACAAAATTCTTCGCGCGTTATTGGAGGTTAAGGGCTTTGGCGGCTGTCGCGAAAGCGGTCTGGGCGTCCTTGTTATCGGGAAAGGCCTTGCGGGCATCGGAAAGAGCCTGCTTGGCCTTTTCTGTTTCTCCCAGCACGGTATAGGCCCGCATCAGCCGCACCCACCCCAGCGCGTCATTGGGATCGGCTTTCAACCGCGCCGCCAGCATATCCACCATGGCACGCGGATTGGGTGGGCCGCCCGGGCGTCCCATCTGCCCCACCGATTGCGACGTCAGGATCGCGATCCGGTCCACCAACACCTGATGCAGCGGCGAGCTTGCAGGAATGTCGGCCAACAGGCTCTGCCACAGTTCAATGGCGCCGGCATTGTCCTTGCGCTCGGCTTTCGCCAAGCCCAGATAGAAGCGCGCCGGCGCGCTGCTGGGATCGATGGCCAGGGCGGCGGTGAAGGCCTTTTCGGCTTCCGGCGGCACCGCGCCGTTGCTGGCTCCCACCAAAGCCTCGCCATAAGCCGCGTTCAGCCTGGCATCGCCCCGCCCCGTAAGTTCGATCACCTTGCCAAAGGCTTTGGCGGCGTCGCGCGGATCCTTGGCCGCCATATAGGCCTCGCCGAGATAGCGCCAGGCGCGCGCATCATTGGGATATTGCCGCACACGCTGAATCAGGAATGGAATCAGCCCGCTGACTTCGCGGGTATCAAGTCCGCTGGCCTCGCGCTTGGCGAGATAAGGCCGGCCCAACAGGGCATAGGTGCCTCCGCCCACGCCAATGACAAAAAGCGCCAGCGCCGCCAGCAGCAAATAACGCGTCTTGGCTTTTTCGATGCGGAACATCGGTATTGCCGCGAAGACGACTGCGATCGTCGCCACCAGGGCAAAGCCGATATAGGGGACCGCGTTCACTTTTTGCCTCTGTACTTGTTACGCACCAGCGCCACGATCATGCCGCGTATGGTGCGCGCCTCCTGATCGCTAAGGCCGGACCGCAGGATCATGGCGCGGATGTTGCGTATCATGGTTTCGCGCTTGGCGGGAGGAAAGAGGAATTCTGCCGCATCCAATTCCTGCTCCAGATGCTCGAACAGGCCCACCAGCTCGGCCCGGGTGGCGGGAACCGCAATGGTTGTGCGGGTGCGCACGCCGGGCGTGGTATCGGCGGATTTCAGCCATTCGTAACCCAGCAGCAGTACTGCCTGGCCCAGATTGAGGGATGAGAATTCGGCGGTGGGAATGGTGATCACCGCGTCGCACAGGCTCATCTCGTCATTGTCCAGCCCGGCGCGCTCGCCGCCGAACAGGATGGCCGTGCGGGCGCCCGCCTGGGACGCAGCGCGCAGACGCCGGGCGGCGGCTTCGGGTGTATGGATTTCCTTCAGAATGTCGCGGTCGCGCGCCGTGGTGGCCAGCACCAGATTGAACGGCGCCAGGGCCTCGGCGGCGGTGGGATAGAGTTTGGTGTTTTCCAAGATATCGGCGGAGCCGCTGGCCAAAACCTGCGCCCGGTCGTTGGGCCATTCGAATTTGGGCGCGATCAGGATCAGTTCCGACAGCCCGAAATTCTTCATCGCCCGGGCGGCGGCCCCGACATTTTCCCCCATTTGGGGGTGGGAAAGAATGACGGCGGGGGCGGTCATTTTGCGCTTTGACGGGCCTTTATGGGCGGGCTAAACGAGGCCCCTATAGCCCCTCCAGCCCCAATTTTCGAGGACTTCCAATGGAAAAGATCAAGGTCGCAAATCCGGTCGTCGAGCTGGACGGGGATGAGATGACCCGCATCATCTGGGACCTGATCAAGAAGAAGCTGGTCCTGCCCTATCTGGATGTGGACCTGCACTATTACGACCTTTCCATCGAGCATCGCGACGCCACGGACGACAAGGTCACGGTCGAGGCGGCCGAGGCGATCAAGAAATACGGCGTGGGCGTGAAGTGCGCCACCATCACCCCCGACGAAGCGCGGGTGGAGGAATTCAAGCTCAAGAAAATGTGGAAATCGCCCAACGGCACCATCCGCAACATCCTGGGCGGCGTGATCTTCCGCGAGCCCATCATCTGCAAGAATGTGCCGCGCCTGGTGCCCGGCTGGACCCAGCCCATCGTTGTCGGCCGTCACGCTTTCGGCGATCAATATCGCGCCACCGATTTCGTTTTCCCGGGCAAGGGCACCTTGACCATCAAGTTCGTGGGCGAAGACGGCAAGACCATCGAGCATGAAGTGTTCAAGGCGCCGGGCGGCGGCGTCGCCATGGCGATGTACAATCTGGACGAGTCGATCAAGGAATTCGCCCGCGCTTCGATGAATTACGGCCTGGCGCGCAAATATCCGGTCTATCTGTCGACCAAGAACACCATCCTCAAGGCCTATGACGGCCGCTTCAAGGATCTGTTCCAGGAAATCTACGACAGCGAGTTCAAATCCAAGTTCGAAGCGGCGGGCATCATCTATGAGCACCGCCTGATCGACGACATGGTGGCGAGCGCACTCAAGTGGAGCGGCGGCTATGTCTGGGCCTGCAAGAATTACGACGGCGATGTGCAGTCCGACACGGTGGCTCAGGGCTTCGGTTCACTGGGCCTGATGACCTCGGTGCTGTTCACACCCGACGGCAAGACGGTGGAAGCCGAAGCCGCGCATGGCACGGTGACCCGCCATTATCGCGAGCATCAGAAGGGCAAGTCGACCTCGACGAATTCCATCGCCTCGATCTTTGCCTGGACGCGCGGTCTTTCGCACCGCGCCAAGCTGGATAACAACGACAAGCTGGCCAAGTTCGCCTCGACCATGGAGAAGGTCTGCGTCGACACCGTTGAGCAGGGTTTCATGACCAAGGATTTGGCGCTGCTGGTCGGCCCGGATCAGAAGTGGCTGACCACCGAGGGCTTCCTCGACAAGGTCGACGAGAATCTCAAAAAGGCGATGGCCTAGTCGTCATTACGGCAAAAGAAAAAGGCGCGCTCGCGAGAGCGCGCCTTTTTTCTTTGAGACGGCTTATTCGGCAGCGTTTTTGGATGCCCGTTTGTGCTCATACATCGCCTGGTCGGCGCGGGCCATGGCGACATCGGGATTATCGCCCGACTTCAGTTCAAACGCGCCATAGGCGAAGCTGACGGGAATGATATTGCCTTCCCACTTGGTCGGCGAGGCTTCTAGCTTCTTGGCCAAGGCATCGGCCTTTTTGAGCGCCTGATCCTGGTTGGCGTGACTGAGCAGCACGCCGAATTCATCGCCGCCCAACCGCCCGACACAATCGCTCTCGCGCACATGCGCCGTAAGAACCTCGGCAAAATGCGCCAGCACCGCGTCGCCCGCGGCATGGCCGTAGGTGTCGTTGGTCTGCTTCAGGTGATTGAGATCGAAATAAATCAGTGACGTCGGCGTGTTGTAGCGTCCGGCGAAGGAGATGTGGCGCGTCAGCTCGCGCACAAAGGCGCGGCGGTTGAGCAGCGGCAGCATGCCGTCCTGGTCGGCGGACTTCTCCACCTCATCCAGGCGGGCGCGAGTCTGGTTCAGCTCGCGGCGAAGCGTGTCCACTTCGCTCATCAGGCCCATGATGGCGTCGCGCACCTTGGGGGTGAATTCGGCTTCGGGAATGCCCAGTATCGAGGCCGACGGCGCGACCCCTTCCAGGCCGGCGCTGGCCGTGCCCTCGACCCGCCTTGCATAGGCAGCCTGGGCGACTGACCGGGTAGAGCGTAAGGGGGTGTTGCGTTCTACTTTCATGGGAATTCTTCCCGCCTGCAGTTCTGCACTTTGAGGCGCGGCCCAATTCTTAGCCCCCCGGAAAACTAGCTTTCCGGTGCTTAACAAACGGTTGACGACCCCCAATTCGGGTTAAGACTGCTCTTTCCTTGGGCTTTTTGGTGCCTATACTGCGCCGCTTCGCGAGGGAGCCGTCATGGCCAAACGAAGCAGCCGACCTGTTGTCGGCATCATCATGGGTAGCCAGTCGGACTGGGCGACCATGCAGGCTGCCGCCCATATTCTGGCTGCCCTCAAAGTCGGCCATGAGACCCGCATCGTCTCCGCCCACCGCACCCCCGACCGCATGGCCGCCTATGCCAAGGAGGCCGAGGACCGGGGGATCAAGGTGATCATCGCGGGCGCGGGCGGGGCCGCCCATCTGCCGGGCATGGTGGCGTCCATGACCACCTTGCCGGTGTTGGGCGTGCCGGTGGAAAGCCGCGCCCTGAAGGGGCTGGATTCGCTGCTCTCCATCGCCCAGATGCCGGGCGGGGTGCCGGTGGCGACCTTCGCCATCGGCGAGGCCGGCGCCAAGAACGCCGCCCTGCATGCCGCCGCCATCCTTGGTCTGTCGGATTTGGGCGTGAAGCGGCGGCTGGATGCCTGGCGCGCCAAGCAGACCCGTTCGGTCGCCAAAAGTCCAAAATGAAAACCCGTGACAATCCGGTTCCGCCCGGCGGCACCATTGGCATCGTCGGCGGCGGTCAGTTGGGCCGCATGCTGGCTATGGCCGCCGCGCGGCTGGGCCTCAAGAGCTGCATCTACAATGACGCGGCCGACGCGCCCGCCTTTCAGGTGACGCCCAACGCGCTGGTCGCGCCTTATGACGATCTCAACATGCTCAGCGCCTTTGCCGAAGTCTGCGACGCGGTGACATTCGAGTTCGAGAATTTACCCGCCCATGCCATCGCCCATCTGGCCGAACGCGTGGTGGTGCGGCCCGGCGCCCATGCCCTGGCCATGACCCAGGACCGGCTGACGGAAAAGACCTTTGTCGAAAAATTGGGTTTGAAGACCGCGCCCTTTTTCGAAGTGTCGTCGGCAGAGCAGGCGCGCGAGGCTTTCGCCAAGCTGAACGGCAAGGGCATCCTGAAGACCCGCCGCTTCGGTTATGACGGCAAGGGCCAGGCGAAAGTGACCAGCGCCGAGGATGCCGCCAAGGCGTTCGACAGTTTCAAGGGCGCGCCGGCCATCCTGGAAGGCTTTGTCGATTTTTCCTACGAGGCTTCTGTGGTGGCTGCGCGCAGCGCCGATGGCGGCTTCGCCGCCTATGATCCGCCGGAGAATGAACACGAAAACCATATCCTGCGCCGCTCGACCGTGCCGTCGCGTCTAAGTGTGAAACAAGTCGAAGATGCCAAGGCCATCGCCAGGGCGATCGGCGATGCGCTGGATTACGTCGGTGTCTTTGTAGTGGAGTTGTTTGTCGGCAAGGACGGCGCGCTCCTGGTCAATGAGATCGCGCCCCGGGTCCACAATACGGGCCACTGGACCATCGAAGCCTGCCAGTGCTCGCAATTCGAGCAGCATATCCGCGCCGTGGCAGGCTGGCCCTTGGGCGACCCGCGCCGCCATGCAGATGCGGTGATGGAGAACATCATCGGGGCCGAGGCGGATGCCTGGGAATCCCTCGCAAAAAGCGGCGCGCTGCATCTTTACGGCAAAAGCGAAGCCCGGCCCGGGCGTAAAATGGGTCATATGACGCGCTTAAAGCCGTTGACGAAGCCCTGATCGCCCCATAGGTTCCGCGCCCATGAACGCGACCACCAAAAAGACGACCACCAAGACCAAGCCCACTGGGCCTGGAACTGTCGCGCGCGCTTAAGAAACAAGCCAAACCGACGAGAACCCAGGCCCCGCCGAAATCCGGACGGGGCTTTTTGATTTTTTGGAGTTGAAGATGAAGAACAAGAATGTCGCGATTGTGGGCGCCACGGGCGCCGTGGGCCGGGAATTTGTCGGCTGCCTGGAAAGCCGCGGCGTGCCGCTGGCCTCGCTGAAGCTGCTGGCTTCGGCCCGCTCGGCCGGAAAAACGCAAAGCTTTCGCGGCAAGGAGCTGGTGATCGAAGAGCTGACGGAAAAGGCCTTTGATGGCGTCGACATTGCCTTGTTCTCGGCCGGTAGTGGCATCTCCAAGCAGTATGCGCCGCATGCCGTGAAGGCCGGCGCGGTGGTGGTGGACAATTCATCCGCCTTCCGCTCCGATCCCGCCATTCCGCTGGTGATCCCGGAAATCAACGCCCGCCGCGTCGCCGATCACAAGGGCATCATCGCCAATCCCAATTGCTCGGCGATCACCACCCTGGTGCCGCTCTGGCCGGTGCACCAGGTCAATCCCGTCAAGCGGCTGATCGTCTCCACCTATCAGGCGGCGTCGGGCGGCGGCGCGGCCTTGATGGAAGAGCTTGAGCTTTCCACCCGCGCCTATCTGGACGGCAAGGAGTATCCGCCCAAGGTGGTGAAGTATCCCTACGCCTTCAACGTTTTCAGCCACAACACCGCCATCGATATGGCGACCGGCTATAACGATGAAGAGACCAAGGTGATCAAGGAAAGCCGGAAGATTTTCGAGGACGACAAGATCGCCATCAGCGCCACCTGCATCCGGGTGCCGGTGCTGCGCGCCCATTCGGTGTCCATGACTTTTGAATGCGAGCGTCCGATCACGCCTGAGGAAGTAAAGGCCCTGTTGGCCAAGGCCCCTGGCGTAAAGTTGGTTGACGACTGGGCCAACAACTACTTCCCCATGCCCAAGGATGCCAGCGGCCAGGGCGATGTGCTGGCGGGCCGTATCCGCAAGGACCTGTCGGACCCGTCCGGCAGGTCGATCAGCATGTTTGTCGCTGCCGATCAGCTGCTCAAGGGCGCAGCGCTTAACGCCGTGCAGATCGCTGAGCTGCTATAGCGGCACGTCCTGTTTGGAGACCGAGAAGACCATATAGGTCGCCGGTGTGGTGCCGACATTGCGCAGGCCGTGGGTCTGGTAGGTGGCGCTGAAAACAATGTCACCGGGCCCCGCAGGCACCGTCGCGCCGCTATTGTCGCTATATTCCAGGCTGCCGGTCTGGATGAACAGCCATTCGCTGTTGTTATGCTTGTGCGGCGGGTGAGGCATCTTGCCCGCCGGCAGCATGGTTTCGTGCATTTCGATAAATTCCCCGGTGGGCAGCGTGCCCGACATGATCCGGCGCTGCGTGCCGCCATTGGGCAGGCTGATCGGTTTCACCGACGAATATTTGATCACCCGCGAGCGCGACAGTTCCTCGGTGGTGTTGATCGGCGCGGTGCCCTGCGCCACCGCCGGTGTGCCGGCGGCAGCGAGCGCCGCCATGCCGGAAAATAGCGCTAACATATCGCGGCGTCCCAGATCGGCTTCCATCATCTCCTCCTGATTGTTATTTGCGCGGCTTGGCCCAGTCGGCAAAAGCAGGGAAGTCCGACAGCGCTTCCTTGGCCTTGGCCTTGAACTTCTCGAACTGCATCACATTCTCGATGCGGGCGGTGAGAAAATCCGTGGTGGGCTGTTCGTCTTCGCTGGTGTCGTTGAACCAGCGCATGGCGGTCGAGCCGTAAACGCCCGCCAGAATCCCCCTCTTGGTGTAAAAGTTGAAATCGGTGGAGGTATCGCCGGCGGCGCGCCACATCGCGTCCACCGTGCGGTAGACCAGCCTGGCGCCCAGCGCCGCATGCATGGGCAGCGACAGCATTGCGGCGGCGCGCCGCGCCGCTTCCTTGTGCGGCTTGAGGATGGCAAGCCGGGTCTTGACGGCGGTCGCAATGCGTTCGCGGATCTTCATGGCTTTGAGATCCATCGCCCCAAGCCGCTTTTCCATTTCGGCATCGGTATGGACGGAAAAAAACTCGACCAGGCTGACGGCACCGTCCTCGAACAGGCGTTCAACCTCGGCTTTGGACACACCGGCTTCCGCGCCCGCCTTCTGCAACAAGCTGTCGGTGAAGCCGTCAAAAGCGGCATGCGGCAAGGCCGCAGCCAGAATCGCCTCGCGCAACTGCTGATCGTCGCGCCCGTCTTTGGGCGTGTCTGTGCGCGATTTGGGTCCAGCCGCCTGCGCTTTCGGCGCGGCCTTCTTGCGGGGTTTCTTCGGCTCTTCGGTCATGACGCGGTCTGGAAGTGACGGATTTCGGATTCAAAGATCAGACGGTTCAAATCCTCCATGCGCGAAGGATAGAGGCGTCCGTCCAGGTGATCGCACTCATGCTGCACCACCCGGGCATGAAAGCCGCGCGCCGTCCGCTCGATGGTCTCGCCATTGATCCCCAGCCCCCGGTAGCGGATATGGCCCGGCCGTTCGACCCAGCCGCGCAGGCCGGGAACCGATAGACAGCCTTCCCAGCCGCCCTCCTTTTCGAGGGCCAGAATCTGGATTTCGGGGTTGATCAGCACGGTCAGGGGAGCGGTGTGGTCGAAGCGTTCCTCGTCCGCCAGGTTGGGATCGGCGCGGCCATCGGGGGCCTGAAACACCACCAGCCGCAGGGGAACATGGACCTGGGGGGCGGCCAGTCCCGCCCCATTAGCGTCGATCATGGTTTCCACCATGTCATTGACAAGACGGCGAATTTCCGGGGCCTTGGGGTCGGCGACCGGCTTGGCGGGCAGGCTGAGGACCGGGTGGCCCATGCGGGCGATTTTGAGGATGGCCATGGCCCCAGAATATGGCCTTGTGGAGGACCCGGCCAAGGGCGCGGAACAGTTAATTTCCGTGGGTAGACAGGCAAAATGCCGTCTGGTATCACCCGCGCCTCTTAAATTTCCGGTCAGGAGCCTCGCTTTGCAGATCATCGTTCGCGACAACAACATCGACCAGGCCCTCAAGGCGCTGAAGAAGAAGATGCAGCGCGAAGGCATCTTCCGGGAGATGAAGCTGCGCGGCGCCTATGAGAAGCCCAGCGAGAAGCGTGCCCGCGAGCGCGCCGAAGCCGTGCGCCGCTATCGCAAGCTGCAGCGCAAGCGCCTGCAGCGCGAAGGCCTGCTGCCGCGCTAAGACCGTTTACCGGATTTCGAAGAGGCCGCTTCGCCCGAAGCGGCCTTTTTTATTTGGTCGCTCCGGCTTTCGCCGACGCTCCTTTTCTTTTTCTGGGTGACGTAATAGGTCGCCGCCGCACCGACCGCCGCCGCGCCCAGCAGAAGCAGCACACCGGTCGGGCCGATCACCATGGTCTTTTCGGCCAGATCGTTGGCGGTGACGGCGACATCGTCTACCGCCTGCTCAACTTGCTGTTTTTTCCGCTTCCAGAATTTCATGTGCAATCCGCGCAAACCGCCACTTCGACGGTGACATGAGATAGGTCCGGATAACGGCTGCGCAAGGTCGCCTTGACCTTTTCCGCGCTGATCGCATCGGGCGAGATCAGCGATACGATCAGGCCGCGATGGCCCGGGCCCAGCCGCCACAGATGCAGGTCGGGAATGCGCGCCTTGAGTTCGTCTTGCAGGAAAGTGCGGATTTCGTCGGACATGCCGGGATCGGCATCGGCGTCCAGCAGCACCATGGCGCTGTCGCGGATCAAACCATAGGACCAGGAGGCGATGACGGCGGCGCCGATAAGCCCGCACAGAGGATCCAATATGCCCAGCCCGAAATAATAGCCGGCGGCCAGGGCGACAATCGCCAGCACGCTGGTGGCGGCATCCGCCAGCACATGCAGATAGGCGGCGCGCATATTATTGTCGTGGCCGTGAGCATGGCCGTGCCCGTGGCCGTGGGAATGATCGTCTTTCAGGATCACCGCGCTGATCAGATTGACGAGAAGGCCGATGCAGGCGATCAGCAGGGCGTCGCCATACTGCACTGCCTCTGGTGTCACCATGCGCTGGACGGATTCCACCGCCACCGCGATCGCGGTCAGCCCCAGGATGATGGCGCTGGTGAAGGCCGCCAGATCGCCGAATTTTCCCGAACCGAAGGTAAAGCGTCCGCTGCCGCTGTGACGCCGCGCCAGCCAATAGGCGCCCGCCGCCAGGCCCAGCGCCCCGACATGGGTCGCCATATGGGCGCCGTCGGCGAGCAGCGCCATGGAGTGATAGGCAAGGCCGCAGACAATCTCCACCACCATGAAGACGGCGGTGACGATGGCGGCCCATTTGGCTTTGGTTTCGGCGCGGGAATGGCCATGGCCCAGAAAGACATGGTCGCGGGTCCAGATGCCATGGTCATGACTGCCCGACTCATGGGCATGACCGTGATCATGCGCATGGTCGTGCCCATGCGAATGCCCGTGCCCATGACTGTGCAGGGTGTGATCGTGCGCCATGACGGGGAGTCTAGCGCGGAATGCTTGCAAAATCGCTAGGCGATTGCTCCCAGAATGGGAAGCATCAGGCTGGCCGCGAACAGGGCGCTGACCAGCAAAAGGCGGGGATTCCGGATGGGGCGGCCGTAAATCATCATGGCCTGGGAAATAAACTGCTTTGTTCCCTTTTCAAGTCTGCCAAAAGGTCGCGCTTTGCGCCGTTCACATTTTTGATGGCGCGCGGCAGGTAAAATTTTCAGCCCGTTTGCTGTCGCCGCGGCCTGTATACCGCGCCTCCAGCGGGTAGCGGCAAATGGGGCGAGTGGCGGTGATTTCCTTCGCTTCATTGATATGCGCGCCGATGAACAGGGACGGCGCCTGATCTTTGGTCACCCACTGGTCCAGCGCTTTCACCATATCGTGATCGGGACTGTCCTTGATCGGTGCGCCCGTGGCGCCGCCGATGTGGGAGAAGCCGGGACCGCCGCTGCAATGACCCATGCCGGGCAGAAGGAAGAAGCGGAAGAAGTCGTCGGTCTTGGCCTGGCTGTAACGCGCCACCACGCGATGGTAGAAATCGACATCCATCATCGGGGTGATCACTGAATCCGACCAGCCCTGGAAAAAGATGAATTTTCCTCCGCGCGCCCGGAACTGATCGAAATCCACCTTCTGGTCATAGACCTCCGGCAAGGTGGAATTGGACACTTTGGTTTTGAGCGCCCGCTCAACGTCCTTGTCGAAATCGAAATTCACATTCTGGAAATCGGGGTCTTGGAAGACCGTCAGCTTCCAGAATTCCGAACTGCTGCCGCCCGGCGTCTTGCCGCCATTTTGCGCCAGCCAGCCCGACTCGGCGCCGCGCACCTGACCCGGCATCAGCCGTGTGCCGTCGGATTGGGTCGCCCCCGCATAGATATGTCGCGCCGCCGCGACCTGCACCGGCGTCAGGCAATCACTCTTGCTGGCCTCACTGCATTGAAATTCGATGGGATCAGTGGTGCAGCGGCGCGGATCGGAAATGATGCCGTCTTCCAAGCCATCAAGCTTGTCGCACGCCGCCACCATGCGGCGATTGAGAATGGCGACGCTTTCGGCCGTGATCGCGCTGGGATCTTTAAGCGCCGGCCTGGCGTTCCAGGTATGCCCGAACATCAGCGAGGTCCATTTCCAGGGCGCCGCGCCCGCGACAAAGCCATCATAGTCCGCGGGAAAGCGCGTGGCCTCCATCAGTGCATGATGCCCGCCCGCCGAACAGGCGACGAAATAATTCTTTCCCGACGGCTTGCCATAGAAAGCGGCGACGATCTTTTTGGCGGCGACAGTGGACAGGTGCAGCCCCCGCCAGCCCCAGTCGATCATCTTTTCGGGATGCTTATAGGCCCAGCCCTGGCCGCTGCCGCCCAGTGGGTCCTTGGGATCGGTGAGATGGCCATTGTCGGTGGACATGGTGGCATAGCCCGCCGCCAGTGCCTCGCGCATGGGACCGGGCGAGATCGCGCCGGCGCTGCCGCCGGAGCCCTCGCCACGGAAATTGCCGTTCCATCGTGATTTCGGCGGCAGCCAGACTTCAAAACCGATTTGGGAATCGCTGGTCGGCGTGGCCAGCCCGATGACGCGGCAGAAAGCGGCCCCAATCTTGGTGGTGCCGACCGTGCCGCCATCAGGCAGATACTCGGCGGTCGTGACCACCGTGTTCGGCGCGATGGCGCGGCCCATCAAGGCGCTGCAACTTTGGGCGTCGCCATCGACCGGTTTTGGCGCTTGCCCGCCGGCGGCGAAGCCCGCCAACAGGGCTGTGAGAGAGGCGAAAATCTTGAGATGCCGCATGCCGGGCCCCGTTCTGCGCGGATGGGCGGCACTGTCCAACGGGCGGGAAAGACCGTCAAGGCGAGGCGCCACGGACGCCTTCACCTGTTGAAGACGAAAGATCAGGTGGGCGGCGGGGAGTGCATGTAGCTCTGCACCAGCGAGCCGGCGATCAGCCGCCAGCCATCCACCAGCACAAAGAAGATCAGTTTGAAGGGCAGAGAGATGATCACGGGCGGCAACATCATCATGCCCATGCTCATCAGGATCGAGGCAACCGCCATGTCGATGATCAAAAACGGCACAAAGATCAAGAAGCCGATCTCAAAGGCGCGCTTGAGTTCCGACAGCATGAAAGCGGGGGCCAGGGTGGTGACGGCGACCTGGGCCGGATCGCTGGTGGGCTTCTGCTTGGCCATGTCCGAGAACAGTTTGAGATCGGCATCGCGCACATGCGCCAGCATGAACTTCTTCATCGGCACCAGCGCCTGGGTGAAGCCCTGCTCGGTGGTGACGGTGTTGTTCATCATCGGCTGGATGCCCTGGCGATAGGCATCGGTCAGGGTCGGGCTCATCACAAACAAGGTGAGGAACATGGCCAGCGATACGATCACGCTATTGGGCGGGGATTGCTGGAGGCCCAGGGCGGTGCGCAGCAACGACAACACCACCACGATGCGCACAAAGCTGGTCATCATGATGATGATCGAGGGCGCGATGGACAGGACCGTGATCAGCGCCACGATCTGCAGCATGCGGTCGGTGAAAAGGCCGCTGCCGTTCAGATCGATGGTGACGCCGCCGGGGGTGGCCGCCGCCGCGGCGGCCGCGGTCGCGGGCGCATTGGCCTGGGCCATCGGCAGGCTCGCGGCCAGCGCGGTATGCGGCGCGATGATCGCCAGCAGCAGAAGAAACGGGATCAGACGCTTGAGCAAAGTCACGGCGTGCCTGTGCCCTGTGCGGGAATGTTGTTCTCGATCACCGACACCCCATCGGGGCTGGACAGGATCAGATGCTCGACATTGTCGCGGCGCAGGATCAGCAAACGCTGACGCGGCCCGATCATCAGCGTTTCCAGCACCGCCAGCCGCTTGATGCCGGCGGCTTTGGTCACGCCCGGCACGCCGAAGCGCCGCGCCAGAAGGCCGGCGCCGCCGACCATTGCCAGCACCAGGATCAGGGCGCCGAAATAACGAAGGACATCGATGAATTCCATGCCGCGATTAACGGGCATCAACCTTAATCGCGGGTTAAGGCGGGGCAGATTGTGCCCGGCAAAAATTTCGCACCGTTAAGCCGCGCTTAAGCATGGCGGGCGCAGTCTCGCATCGAATTTTAGGCTAACAAAAGGTTACCGCGATGGAAGTCACAGATCTGCCGCTGTTCTCGATGCTGAAACAGCGCATGACCTGGCTCAATCAGCGCCAGGATCTGCTTTCCCAGAATGTCGCCAACGCCGACACGCCGAAATATGTCGCGCGCGATTTGAAACCGCTGGAATTCGACCAGATGCTGGGCGGTGCGGGCCGCACCGGCACTTCGATGGTGGCAACCAATGAGCGTCACTTTTCACTGACGCCGTCGCGTTCGGGCAAGTTCGAGGATCACGAGTCGCCCGATCAGGAATTCAGCCCCAACGGCAATGCCGTGGCGTTGGAGGTGCAGATGATCAAGGTATCGGATACCCAGGCGCAGTTTCAGGCCGCGGCCAATCTCTATGCCAAGGCCATGACCATGATGAAGACGGCGATCGGACGCTGATTTGGAAAACCGGAATCTGAAACTCTAGAAGCAGGAGACAAAAATGGACTTGTCGAAATCCATGGCGGTCGCGGCCTCGGGCATGCGCGCCCAGACCGAACGCATGAAGACCATTGCGGAGAATATCGCCAACGCCAATTCGACCTCGCCGATCAAGGGCGCCGATCCCTATCGTCGCAAGATCGCGACCATCAAGCCCGATTTCGACCGCGAGCTGGACGCCACTTTGGTCAGCGCCGGACGGCCCATTCACGACAAGAGCGATTTCCGCAGCCAGTACGATCCGGGCAATCCCAATGCCGACAAGCAGGGCTATGTGAAGCTGCCCAATGTCGACAGCCTGGTGGAAATCATGGACATGCGCGAAGCCCAGCGTTCCTACGAGGCCGATCTTTCGGTAATGGAATCGACCAAGCAGATGCTGGCGAAGACCGTCGATCTTTTGAACAAGTAACCCCTCGGCCCTTCGCTGGCCCGAGGGCCGGCTACGGGCACCTCCCCATGCAAACGCGCTGCGCGCGTGCCGGGGAGGGCGAACTGAGAGACGAAAGGACAAGTTATGGCCATTCCCGCCGCTGCCGCCGCCGCCTATCGCGCCGCCGCTCAAATCGCCACCACACCCGGCACGCCGGGCATTACGCCCGCCAATGTGCCGGGCGGCAATTTCTCCGATTTCCTCTCGGGCGCGATCAAGGACTCGATCAACACCATGCGCCAGGGTGAGCACGCCGCCAGCCAGCAGGTGCAGGGCAAGGCCAATCTGGTGGATGTGGTCCAGTCGGTGAACGCCGCCGAAATCACCTTGGATACGGTGGTGGCGGTGCGCGACAAGGTCGTGGCCGCGTACCAGTCCATCATGAACATGCCGATTTAACCGGAAGCGGCCGCGAACCCGAGTAACGAGGGCCTCGCGGACCACGACCATCAAACAAACATCAGACAGAGAGTATTATGGATCCCGCTTCCACCATCGACTTCGCTCGCAGCTCCATCCTGGTTCTGCTGGAAATCATCGCTCCTTCCATGTTGACCGCTTTGGTGGTCGGCCTTGGCATCGGCCTGTTGCAGGCCGTGACCCAGATTCAGGAACAGACCCTGGTCTTTGTGCCCAAGATCGTGGCGATCTTTGTCGTGCTGCTGCTCTGTCTGCCTTTCGCCGGCGCCGCCATGAACGGACTTATGACCGATATCGCCGGGCGCATTGCAGCTTATTAAATGGAAAAACGGACCTACCGCTCTCGCTGCTTGAGGTCCGTTTTTCGTAACCGGTTGAAGCATAGCGTTCCGACGACATGACAATTCATCTTCCCGCACTGTCCGGCATTATCCTGACCTACCTTTTGGTGTTCAGCCGGGTTGGCGCGATGGTGATGCTGCTCCCGGCGATCGGCGAGATGGGCGTGCCCAGCCGGGTGCGCCTGGTGCTGGCGCTGGCGATCGCTTTTGCGCTCACCCCGCAAGTGCAGGGCAACTATCCCGCCGTCTCGCCGGAAAGCACCCTGGCGCTGACCATCATGGTTCTCCAGGAAGTCACCGCCGGCGTGCTGGTGGGCGCCATGGCGCGCATCATCATGAGCGCACTGCAGGTTGCCGGTTATCTGATCGCCACCCAGACCGGCCTGGCCTATGCCCAGACCTTGGATCCCACCCAGAACACGCAAGGCGCGGTGCTGGGCAATTTCATGATGCTGCTCGGCACCACCCTGATTTTCCTCACCAAAATGCATCATCTGGCGATCGGCGCCATCGCCGGCAGCTATCGCATGCTGCCGCCCGGCGGCCATCTGCCGATGGACGACATGGCGGAGCTGGTGATCCAGCTCACTTCTTCTTCCTTTGCCTTGGGATTTCAGCTGGCCGCGCCGTTCCTGGTGTTCGGTTTCGCGGTCTATGCCGGTTTGGGCGTGCTGGCGCGCCTGATGCCGCAATTGCAGATTTTCTTCGTCGCGGTGCCAATCAATATCATGTGCGGCTTCCTGATCATGCTGGCCCTGATCGGCTCGCTGATGACGGTGTTCCTGACCTACTACGCAAACTCCATGGCGGTTTTCCTTTAAGCCATGGCGGAAGACCAGGACAAATCGCAACAGACCGAAGAGCCGACAGCAAAACGGCTCGAACAGGCGCGTGAAAATGGCGACGTCATCAAATCCCCGGAAGTCACCACTTTCATTCTGCTGGGCGGCGGCACTCTGGCGATTGCGATGTTCGGTAAGTATACCGCCATGGGTTTGGCGCAGACGCTGACCCTGTTCATTCAGCAGCCTGATGCGATGAGTGTCGACGGCGCCGGACTTGCGGCCATGATGTGGCTCCTGCTGCCTCCGCTGGCGCTCGCGCTCGGACCGTTTTTCATGGTGATGATCGTCGCCAGCCTTGCCGGCCATATGCTGCAAAGCCTGCCCAGTTTTTCCTTCGACAAGATCGCGCCGGACTTTTCCAAAGTGTCGCCCATGGCCGGTTTCAAGCGGCTGTTCGGCGTCGAAGGCTGGATGAATCTCCTCAAGGGCGTGGCCAAGATCGCGGTGGTGGGCGTGGCGATCTGGACCCAACTTTGGCCCGAGCGCGGCAGCCTGGAAGGGATGCTGAACCAGTCGACCATCACGGTGATGCACGATATGTCGCGCCTGCTGTTCAAGGTGCTGATGGCATCCCTGGCAACGCTCGCGGTGATCGCGGGGCTCGACTATTTCTGGCAACGCATGCGCTTCATGGCGCGCAACCGCATGTCCAAGCAGGAGATCAAGGAAGAGCATCGCCAGAACGAAGGCGATCCTCACATCAAGGCCAAGATCCGCCAGTTGCGCCACGAGCGTTCCCGCAAGCGCATGATGGCTCAGGTGCCCACCGCCACGGTGGTGATCATGAACCCGACCCACTATGCCGTGGCGCTGAAGTATGAGAGTGGCGGCAAGATGGCCGCGCCGGTTTGCGTCGCCAAGGGTGTCGACGCGCTCGCTTTGCGCATCCGCGCCGTGGCGGAAGAAAATGATGTGCCGGTGGTGGAAAATCCGCCCCTGGCGCGCGCGCTGCATGCCGCGATCGAGATCGACGATCCGGTTCCGCCGGAGCATTTCAAGGCGGTAGCGCAGGTGATCGGCTACGTCCTGCGTCTGCAGGGAAAATTGCCCGCCCGCGCCGGTTGATTCGCGCCATTAACTTTTCGCGCAAAACGGGCCGAACAGCGTTCGCCTACGGAACAAAATTTAACAGCAAATCCAGTCCTTTAACCCTTGGAAAGGATTGGTTAACCGAATCTTGTATTGTGGCGCCATGAACGCCGCTAAATCTATGTCTACCACCGGTCTGGGGGTCGCCGCCGGCCCCTGGCGCTGGGCCGCTTTGGGTTGCGTGATCGTGGCCCTTGTCGCCGCCGGCCTGGCCGTTGCCTCGCCCCAAGTGGCCGGCGTCGCGGGCCATGTTCTGCTGGGCGGCATCGCCTTGATCGCGATTTTGCTGTTTTTCGCGGTCTGGCCGCGCGCCGGCCGCGCCACCCAGGATGCATTGCGCGTCGCGGAAGCCGCCGCCAAAGCCAATGTCGCCTGGGCGGTCACCGGCGAGGATGGCGCGGTGCTGGACTGTAATCCCGTCTATCGCCGCATGGCGGGTGTGAGCGAAAGTGAAGCGCCGCCGCCGCCGGAACTGGCGATTGCCGGCGAACCCAGCGCCGCGGTGCTCTACCGGCTGTCGCGCGACGCCGCCGAGGGCCGCGCGCGCGAGGAAACTTTTGTCGTTCTGCCGGGTCTGGAAATCGTCGCCGCGGTCCGGCCGCTGCCGAACAAGCAGACCGCCTGGTGGTTCACCCCGCGCCTGGCCGCCAGCACCTCGCCGCAGCCGGAATTGCGGCGCGCCCTCGATGCGGCACCCGAACCCCAGAAAGCCAAAGAGATTGTGGTGGAGGCGCCGGTTGCCGCGCCGCCGCCCATGGCTGCGCCCCCGCCGCAAAATGTCGGCGATCTGTTCCGCGATGCGCCGATGGGCGTGGCCTTTACCGACGGCGATGGTGTGATCAGCAATGCCAATGCGGCGTTGGCGAAATTTTTTGGGATCGCGGACTCTTTGGCGGGTCGGAATTTCCTGAGCCTGGCCGGCACCATCGAGCAGGTCCCGATCAAGGCCTTGATCGCCAGCGCCGCCAAGGGTGAGACCGGGCTCAAGGCGGTGGAATTGCGCGTCGGCAAGTTCGGCAATGGCGAAGACCGCATGGCGGAAGTCTTCGCCGCGCCCATGCCGGGCGGCAAGGCGGTGCTCTATCTCGTCGATGTCTCGGAACAGAAGGCGCTGGAGACCAAATTCGCCCAGTCGCAAAAAATGCAAGCCGTTGGGCAATTGGCGGGCGGTGTGGCGCATGACTTCAACAATTTGCTCACCGTCATTATCGGCAATTGCGAATTCCTCCTGATGCGCCACCAGGCGGGCGATCCCTCGTTCAAGGAAATCAACGAGGTGCATCAGAACGCGTTGCGCGCCGCCGCGCTGGTCAGCCAACTCCTGGCTTTCAGCCGCAAGCAGACCATGCAGCCCAAGACCCTGGCGCTGGGCGATGTGATCGGCGAGCTGGCGCAGATGCTGCGCCGGCTGGTGGGCGAAGGCATCAGTTTGGTGGTGGAGCGCGAACCAGATCTCTGGGCGGTCCATGCCGACGAGGCGCAGCTGGGCAATGCCATCATCAATCTGGTGGTCAATGCCCGCGATGCCATGCCGTCGGGCGGCAAGGTCACAATCCGGACCGCCAACGAGACGGTGCAAGGCGCCTCGGCCTTGGGTGCGGCCATCATGCCGCCGGGGGAATATGTCCGCATCGATGTGGAAGATATCGGCACCGGCATGTCGAAGGAGATTCAGAGCAAGATTTTCGATCCCTTCTTCACCACCAAGCCGGTGGGTCAGGGAACGGGTCTTGGTCTGGCGACGGTGTATGGCATCGTCAAGCAATCCGGTGGCTTCATCACCGTGGACAGCGAGCTGGGCAAGGGCACGTGCTTCAAGATTTATCTGCCGCGCCGCAAGGTCGAGGTCAGCGAGGCCCTGCCCATCGAGGCAGCGCCTGCGCCAGCGCGCGATGTGACCGGCCAGGACACGGTCCTTTTGGTGGAGGACGAAGACGCGGTGCGCAGCTTCGCCGCCCGCGCCCTCCGGCTGCGTGGATACAATGTGCTGGAGGCCAGCGGCGGTGAAGAGGCGCTGGATATCGTCAAGAACGACGCCAACAAAATCGATCTCATCATCACCGACGTGGTCATGCCCAATATGGACGGGCCCACCATGGTCAGGCATGTCAAGGCATTGAAGCCGGATCTGGCGGTGATCTTCATGTCGGGTTATGCCGAAGAGGCATTCCGCCGCAGCGATCAGAGTTCGGAAGACATTCACTTCCTGCCCAAACCCTTCGGCCTCAAGCAATTGGCGGCCAAGGTGAAGGAAGTTCTGGCCGGCGCGGGCTGAGCCAAAAGGCGCGCTTGCAAAGCGCGCGCTACCCACTATCGTCGCCGCCGATGAAAAAAACTCTGCCCTTGCTCTTTTGCCTGTTGCTTGCGGGCTGCACCGATACCGACTGGGATAATGCCCTGAACTATACCGGTTTGCGGGGTTCGGCAGAGCAGCCGGAAGAAGCCCCGCCAACACCGGTGGCGGCAGTCGCCGCCGCAGCGGCTTTGCCTGCTGAAGCCGCCGCCGCGCCGCAGGAAACAGAATTCTGCCGCTCGGTCGCGATGCAGGACGCCAGCGGCAATGGCTTCGACCAGCCGACCCAGCAGCGTGTCTTTGCGCGCAGTTATGCGCAGTGCATGACTTTAAACATACGCTGACCCCCTCCGGCCTTCGCAACTTTGTCGTGGTGCTCGGCGTTCGGCCGGCTTGACCGCCAGCCTCACCCTGCGCGCCACGACGTTGCTACGGCCACCTCCCCCTCTTGTGCGCCGACGCGCACGATGGGGTGAGCATGGCGTCCAGCCATGCGAACGGCCTGAGCATTCGAGGAATTAGGGTTTTATGCTGAAGCGGTACTCGGTGATTTCGTTGTAGGTGTCGCCCCGCTTCAGGAAGGTGCTGGGAAAGCTGGGGACGTTGGGCGCGTTGGGATAGCCCTGCGCTTCCAACGCCACCGAGCTATGAATGGCATAGCCTTTGGTGACCGCAACGGTTGGCGGCGGATAATTGGCGCTATAGACCTGCAAGCCCGGCTGTGTCGTCCATTCTTCCAACACCCGGCCGGACTTGGGATCTTCCAGTCGCGCCGCCAGCCGCAACGTTCCCGGTTTGCCGTTCAAGGCGTAGTTCTGGTCAAAACCCTTGGCGAGTTGAATCGCCGGATCGGGATGATTGATGTTCTTGCCGATCGGGGTGGGGGTTCGGAAATCAAAAGCGGTACCCTCCACCTTGCGCATCACGCCTGTCGGAACATTCTTGTCGTCGCCGAAGGTGATCTCGTCGGCATTGACGGTCAGGAGCTGGTCCAGCACCGAGCCCGACGCATCTCCCGCCATGTTGAAATAGGCATGGTTGGTCAGGTTGACGACCGTGTCCTTGTCGGTCACGGCGCGATAGGCGATGCGCAGCACATTGTCCCTGGTCAGGGTGTAGGTCACCTGCACGCGCAGGGTGCCGGGAAAGCCCATGGACCCGTTGCGATCGATCAGGGACAGGATCAGCTGCGGTTCGGCGCCGTCCCTGGTGCTGGCTTTCCAGACGCGCTCGTCATAAGGGCGGTTGTTGGAGTCTTCGTTCAGGATATAGGCATCGCGCGAGATGCGATAGGTGGCGTTGTTGAGCGTGAAAGTATTGTCCTTGATGCGATTGGCGAAACGGCCGATGACCGCGCCATAACGGCCCTTATAGTCCGGGCTGGTATAGTCAGCCAGGCTGTCAAACCCTTGCGTCACATTGGTCAGCTTTCCATCGCGTCCCGGCACCCGGATGGCGGTGATGATGGCGCCGTAATTTGTGATCCGCGCTTCCGTCCCCGCGGCGTTGGTCAGAATGAAAAGATCTACGCCCTCGCCCCGCACCCCGCCCCAGGCCTGAACGGCGATGCCTGCTTGGGCTGGCATCGCTGCCAAGGTCCAGACGGCGGCAATTAGTGTGACTAGTCTCATCAAGTTGCTGTCTCCCTCGCTGCGCCACATTACAAAGCCGCCATCTGCTGCGCCATATTGCGAACGCGAAATCGTTTCTGGCCGTTTGACCAAGTGGGTTCGTCCTGATTAGCTGCCGCCATCGAAAAACGGGGCCGCGCATGCGAACGGCCAGGGGAGAGATTCAATGAAGCGCCTGTTATTTTCGGCCGCCTTTGTCGCGGCTGTGGGTCTGGGTACCGTCGCCGCTGTTTCGCAGCAAGCCGATCCTTATGCCAACAACGCCGCCGCCGGCACGATGAAATTTCCGCTGGCCGCGCCCGCGGGTGTGGACAGCAAGGCTATCGACAAGGCGCCGGCGGGCGCCGTCAACCAGGGCAAGTTCGACGACAAGAGCTGGAAGTATGGCCCGGCCTTCAACGCGCCTCCCGGCGCCAAGATCTGGAATCCGGTCAAGCTCAAGATGATGCAGGGCGGCAAGGTCACCGGCGGCACCGTGTTCGCCGCCACGGATCCCTCCACCTATTGCGCCATGGCCAATGCCGGTTACGACTTCATCTGGACCGAGCATCAGCATGCCGCACATGACTGGGAACAGACCGCGCGCATGTGGGCCACCTGCCCGCATGCCAAGGCGGTGCCCGGCGTTCGCGTCGCCTATACCGACGAGCGCGAGATTCAGCATGCCCTGGACTTGGGCGCGCTGGTGCTGGTGGTGCCGACCATCCGCTCCTATGAGGAAGCGATCCAGGCCCGCAACTGGGCCTATTTCCCGCCTTTGGGCCGGCGCAGCTCCGGCGGTGGCCAGGGCACAAGCCAGGAATTCTGGGGCAGCGTCCCCGGCGGTTATCGCGCCACCATCAACGACAATCTGGTGTTGATCCTGATGATCGAGACCCTGGATGGCCTCAAGGACGCCGACCGTATCGCCAAGATTCCCGGCGTGACGGCGATCTTCGCCGCCTCGGGCGATCTTTCCAACCATACCGGCTATCGCCAGGGCGATCCCGACTATGAGCGCAACATCAACATCGTCCATGATGCGGCGATCAAGGCGGGCGTGCGGCTGTGCGGACCGCTGGCGTGGCGCGACCGTCCGGACTTCACCTGCTTCCAGGGTGGCAGCGAAACGGCGGCCATCGCCGCGGGCGTGAAGCAGGACCTCGGCAATCTGGCCAATACCCAGGCGGTGCCGGAAGTCGGCCCCTACGCGAAGAAGTAAAGTTCAACCCTCGGGGTTGTGGAAAAAGGGGCGCGACAGCGCCCCTTTTCTTTTGTGTTCGCAGCTGCAGCAAGTCACTGTTTCGGTGATCCCGTTAGCGGTCACTTTTCCTCTTGTTTTGGCAGCGCTGCCAAGGCAAAGTCCGCGCGAAAGATAAAAATCGCCCCGGGGATTCCATGCGCAATATCGGCACCAAAACATCCACTTTTGTTATCGTTATCAGCATGATCGCGTCTTCCGCTTGGGCTGATCCCCTTGCGGCCGGCAAGCCGGCCGGCGTGAAGGCCGCGCAAATGGGCGGCGCGGAATGGGCCGTGATCGGCGGCGTTGCCGCTTTGGGCGCCGGCATTCTGATCGCCACCTCCGGCGGACGCTCCAGCGACAACAAGGGTATGCCAATCACTGTGGTCGCGACCACCGCCACCGCGATCTGAGTTTTCGCCTCTCACTTCACCGTCGAGAAGCGGAACTCCGTGGCCTCATAGAAAATTTTTCCCGGCTTCAATTCGGTGGTGGGAAAAGCCGGAATGTTGGGCGCATTGGCGAAATGCTGGGTCTCCAGGCAGAAGGCGCCGCGCTTGATGTATTGCGCGCCGCCCTTGCCGGTGATCGGTTTCTCATTGTTGGGCAGATAAAGCTGAATGCCCGGCTGGGTGGTCAGCACTTCCATCACTCGGCCTGAGTCCGGCTCCACCACGCGCGCGGCGGGACGCATCTTTCCCATCGGTCCGCGCACGATGAAATTGATGTCATAGCCTGGTGTGGCCACGATGGCCGGGTCCGGGCCGTTGATGTCCTTGCCGATCGCCTTGGGCCGGGTGAAGTCAAAGCCGGTCCCCGCCACCTTCATCACTTCGCCGGTCGCCATGTGATTGGCGTCGGTCGGTGTCACCGCATCGGAAAAGACTTGCAGCCGGTGGTTCAGCACATCGCCGTTACCGGCGCCCTTTAAATTGAAATAGGAATGATTGGTGGGATTGAGAATGGTCGGCTTGTCGGTGGTGGCGCGGTATTCGACTTTAAGGCCGTTGTTGGCGGTCAGGGTATAGATGACGGTGAAGTCCAGTCTTCCGGGAAAGCCCTGATCGCCATCGGGACTGACCATCTGCAGGATCAAGGACGGCGACGGCCCATTCAGCGGCGTGGCGCTGTAGACGTGATAGCTGAAGCCGACCGGCCCGCCGTGAATATTGTTGGGTCCGGCATTGGCCTTGAGCTTGTAGGTCTTGCCGTCCAGCGCGAATTGGGCATTGCCGATGCGGTTGGCGAAACGTCCGATCACCGCGCCATAGGTGGTGCCGCGGGTATAGGCCTCCAGATTGTCATAGCCCAGGACCACGTCGGCCATCTTGCCCGTTTTGTCGGGGACGGTGAGGCTGACCAGGAAGGCGCCGTAATTGGTGATGCGCGCGCTCATGCCGCGCGCATTGGTCAGGGTGTAGATGTCGACCTTCTGGCCATCGGCAGTTTGGCCCCAAGGCGCTTTTTCGATTTTGGCCTGGGCGGGCGCAGCAAGCAAAAGACCGGCGAGCGCGAATATCAGTTTCTTCATGACGAGATCTCTTATTGATATTCCAGGCCAGGCCGGATCGAGGCCGCAAAGCCCAAAGGCGTCATCCCGATTTTGCGCATCCATCCCTCTGGTCTTTTTGTCGGCGCGGAGCCTAACGGCGGCAAGACCGGCTTGAAAAGCCGCGGCGTCGGGTGATCCCCCTGCGGCCGTCAAATGCGGCCACGCATCACCTTTGCCGGCTGGGGTCGGACTATTTCCGCCAACCGAATCCGCCGGCCAATATGACAATTTGTCATCATCTCTGGATTGCAAAAGCGGCCGGATACACCCGAAAGTTCCATGGCAGGACAATATGAGAACGAAATATGGTAATTTCTCGCTACCTCAATGCTTTATCTCGTGGCTTGGCAAAGAGAACAAAGTGTGTACATTTGATTTGTCCACCCGCCGCCGGATTCGCTTGGGGATCAGCGGGCGCTGTGGAATAACCGAGGGAGTTTTCCATGTCGCAGGCGGCTTTACGGGTGGTGGGCAAAGAACAAAATAGCGATCGCAAGCGGGCGCTCGAAGCCGCGCTGAGCCAGATCGACCGCGCCTTCGGCAAGGGCTCGGTGATGAAGCTGGGCAGCCGCGATCTGGGCCTGGCGACCGACGCCGTTTCTACCGGCAGCCTGGGCCTGGACATCGCCCTGGGTATCGGCGGGCTGCCGCGCGGCCGGGTGATCGAGGTCTATGGCCCGGAATCCTCGGGCAAGACCACCCTTGCGCTGCATGTGGTGGCGGAAGTCCAGAAGAAGGGCGGCACCGCGGCCTATGTCGATGCCGAGCATGCCCTCGATCCCGTCTATGCCAAGAAGCTGGGCGTGGACATTGACGAGATGCTGATTTCCCAGCCCGACACCGGCGAACAGGCGCTGGAAATCACCGACACGTTGGTGCGCTCCGGCGGCGTCGATATCGTGGTGGTGGACTCGGTTGCCGCGCTCACCCCCAAGGCCGAACTGGAAGGCGAGATGGGCGACCAGCTCCCCGGCCTTCAGGCGCGGCTGATGAGCCAGGCGCTGCGCAAGCTCACCGGCAGCATTTCCAAGTCCAACACGATCGTGATTTTCATCAATCAAATCCGCATGAAAATCGGCATCATGTTCGGCAACCCGGAAACCACCACCGGCGGCAATGCCCTGAAATTCTATTCCTCGGTGCGGCTAGATATCCGCCGCATCGGCGCCATCAAGGATCGCGACGAAGTGATCGGCAACCAGACCCGGGTCAAGGTGGTCAAGAACAAGGTCGCCCCGCCCTTCAAGCAGGTCGAGTTCGACATCATGTATGGCGTGGGCATTTCCAAGACCGGCGAATTGGTCGATCTGGGCGTCAAGGCCGGGATCGTGGAGAAGTCGGGCTCCTGGTACTCGTTTGATGGCTCGCGCATCGGCCAGGGCCGGGAAGCCGCCAAGACCTTCCTCGCCCAGAACGGCGACATCGCCGACAAGATCGAACAGGCGATCCGCGCCAGTGCCGGCCAGATCGGCCAGAATCTGGTGCTGGAAGCTTCCGAGAAGGAAGAAGACGAAGACGAATAGGCCGCAAGGCTTGCGATAAAGGTTGAGTTCTGCGGTTTCGCAGCCCCGGGCTCAACTCCTCGGCAAAGGGCGCTCCTTGTGAATGAGGGGCGCCCTTTGTTTTTGGGCTCCGGCTCACGCCGACGCCCGTGCTTTTTTGGGCCCGTTTTCCTGGGGTCAGGGGTGCCAAAACCCCGGCGTGACAAGGTTTTTTAGAGCCGCTACAACCGGCCCATGAAAAGCCTTTCCGACGTCCGCAGCGGTTTCCTGCAATTCTTCGCCGAACGCGGCCACAATGTGGTCCCGTCCTCGCCCTTGGTGCCGCGCAACGACCCCACCCTGCTGTTCACCAATGCGGGCATGGTCCAGTTCAAGAACCTGTTCACGGGGGCGGAAAAGCGACCCTATAGCCGCGCCACCACGGTGCAGAAATGCGTGCGGGCCGGCGGCAAGCATAACGACCTGGACAATGTCGGCTATACCGCCCGCCATCACACATTCTTCGAAATGCTGGGGAATTTCTCCTTCGGCGATTACTTCAAGGAAGACGCCATCACCTTTGCCTGGGATTTCGTCACCAAGGTGATCGGCCTGCCCAAGGACAAGCTCCTGGTCACGGTCTATCCCACCGACGATCAGGCGCGGCAATTGTGGAAGAAGATCGCCGGTTTCTCCGACGACAAGATCATCGGCCATGAAAGCAATCTCTGGGCGATGGGCCCGACCGGCCCGTGCGGCTATTGCTCGGAAATCTTCTACGACCAGGGACCGTCGGTGGCGGGCGGCCCGCCCGGTTCGCCCGAGGAAGACGGCGACCGTTTTCTGGAATTCTGGAACCTGGTGTTCATGCAGTTCGAGCAGGTGGATGAGAACACGCGCCTCGACCTGCCCAAGCCCTCCATCGATACCGGCATGGGGCTGGAGCGTATTGCCGCCATCCTGCAGGGCGTCACCAACAATTACGATGTCGATCTGTTCCGCCACCTGATCGCGGCCTCGGAATCAGCCAGCGGCGTGGACAGCAAGGGCGAGGCGACTTTCAGTCACCGCATCATCGCCGATCATTTGCGCGCCACCTCCTTCCTGATCGCCGATGGCGTGCTGCCGTCCAACGAGGGGCGCGGTTATGTGCTGCGCCGGATCATGCGCCGCGCCATGCGCCATGCCCATCTGCTTGGCACCAAGGACCCGCTGATGCACCGGCTGGTGCCGGCGCTGGTGGGCGAGATGGGTTCGGCCTATCCCGAACTCAAACGTTCCGAACCGCTGATCGCCGAGACTCTCAAGCTGGAAGAAATCCGCTTCCGCGAGACCCTGGCGCGCGGCTTGAAGCTGCTGGACGAAGCCAGCGTCGATCTCAAGAAGGGTGACCAGCTCAAGGGCGAGGTCGCTTTCAAGCTTTACGACACTTACGGCTTCCCGCTCGACCTGACGGAAGAGTCTCTGCGCGCCCGTGGCGTGCGGGTGGACACCGATGGTTTTGCCGCCGCCATGCAGAAGCAGAAGGCCGAAGCACGCGCCTCCTGGTCGGGCTCGGGCGAGGCCGCCAGCGAAGCGCAATGGTTCGCGGTGTTGGACGAAGTCGGCCGCACCGAATTTCTGGGTTACGACACCGAGGAAGCCGAAGGCGTGATCCTGGCCATCTTCAAGGATGGTGGCCGCGTCATGGCGGCCAATGCCGGCGAAGCGGTGGAGATCGTCACCAACCAGACGCCTTTTTATGGCGAATCCGGCGGCCAGGCAGGCGATAGCGGCCATATCGCTTCAGCCAAGACCAAGGGCCAGGTCACCGACACCCAGAAAAAACTGGGCGCGCTGCATGTCCATGCCGTGCGCATCACCGAAGGCACTTTCGCGCCGGGCGATGCCGTCGATCTGAAAGTCGACAAGGAGCGCCGCCGCGCCACCCGCGCCAATCACAGTGCCACCCATCTGCTCCATGCCGCGCTCAAGCGGGTGCTGGGCAGCCATGTCAGCCAAAAGGGCTCGCTGGTGAATGCCGAGCGCTTGCGCTTCGACTTCTCCCATCCCAAGCCGGTCTCGCCGGAAGAGCTGGAAAAGATCGAGGCCCAGGTCAATCAAGTGATCCGGCAGAATTCCGACACCACCACCAGGCTGATGGCGACCGACCAGGCCATTGCGGCGGGCGCCGAAGCCCTGTTCGGCGAAAAATATGGCGACGAAGTGCGCGTGCTCTCCATGGGCTCGGACCTGGAAGCAGATAAGTCCTATTCGGTCGAACTGTGCGGCGGCACCCATGTCCATCGCCTGGGCGATATCGGGCTTTTCACCATCCTGGCGGAAAGCGCGGTTGCCGCCGGGGTACGCCGTATCGAGGCGCTGACCAGCGAGCATGCGCGGCGTTATCTTTCGGGCCAGGCGGAGATCGCGCGCGAGGCCGCCTATGCCATCAAGACGCCGATCGGCGAATTGGCGGGCCGGGTGGCGCAGCTTTCCGACGAACGCCGCAAGCTGGAACGCGAACTGGCGGAAGCCAAGAAGCAATTGGCGCTGGCAGGCCCCGCCAAGAGCGGCGAGGACAGCGAGACGATTGCCGGGCTTAAAGCCGTGCTGCGGCTGGTCGAGGGCGTTTCGCCCAAGGACCTCAAAAGCCTGGCCGATGGCGCAAAATCCCAGGTCGGTTCCGGCGTGGTGGCCTTTGTGGCGGCGGCGGACGGCAAAGCCTCCATCGTGGCGGGCGTCACCGATGATCTCACAGCGCGGATCAGCGCGGTGGATCTGGTGCGGGTGGCGGCGGAAGCCTTGGGCGGCAAGGGCGGCGGCGGCCGGCCCGACATGGCCCAGGCCGGCGGGCCGGATAACGGCAATCCGGGCTTGGCATTGGATGCCATCCGCAAGAAACTGGGCGAGTTGACACCAGCCTAAGCGAGGAGTGCGAGATGACGGCCACTATTTTCGCGACGATGTTGATCCTGACCGTCCTGTGCGCGCGCATGGCGCAACAGATGGCGGCCTACCAGAACCGCCCGATCCGCTTTTGGCTTTGGCTAGGCGCGCTGACCGGACCGGTGGCGCCGATGGTGCTGGCCGTCCTGCCTCGCAAGGTCAGGCAATAATATCCGGCAACAGCCCGTTATTGATCTCGGTGATCTCGTCCTTGAGCTGAAGCTTGCGCTTTTTCAGCCGCGACAACGCCAGCAGATCGGCATTGCCCTGCTGCGTCATCGCTTCGATGGCAGCATCCAGGTCGCGATGCTCCTGCGTCAGCTGGGCCAGCTTGGCGCGCGCTGCAACCTCGTCGGGGCCGACCACCCGACTCATGGCTTGTTCTTTCCCTTGCGCCGGCCCTTTGCCAACTCTTCCCCCCAACGCTTCACGTCCGGCCAATCATAACCGAAAAGGTCCAAGGCGCGGCCAACCATTTGATCCACGAGATCGGAAAGCGTACGCGGCTCGGCATAAAAAGCGGGCATCGGCGGCAGGATGATCGCGCCCATTTCTGTCAGCGCCGTCATGCTGCGCAGATGCCCCAGATGCAGCGGCGTCTCGCGCACCATCAGGATCAGCGGGCGGCGCTCCTTCAGCATCACATCGGCGGCGCGGGTGAGCAGGTTGGTGGTCACCCCGGTGGCGATCTCACTCATGGTGCGCACCGAACAGGGCGCAACAATCATGCCCCTGGTCTTGAAACTTCCGCTGGCGATGGGCGCGGCGATATCGCTGACCGCGTAGCTGTAGTCGGCTTTGGCGGCGACTTGGCGGGGTGAAAGTTCCGTTTCGTACCCGATGGTCATTTCCGCAGGCTTGGTCATAACCAGGTGTGATTCTATCCCCAGCTCCCGGCAAGCTTCCAGCGCACGGATGCCATAGGCCACGCCGGAGGCCCCGGACAGCCCGATAACCAGCCGTTCTGCTTTATTTTTTGCCGTTTTCCGCGCCTTCATGACCTCCCGTTAGCACTTCTTAAGGCAAGCACAAAGAGTTTCGCGTGCCTGCCTTTTGGGGGATGACAGGAGGGGGGATTGGTGCTTCACTTTTGGGGCCTAGGCGCGAGCCTACCAGCGCGCCGGCCGATCGAAATCCAATCGATGAGGTGCATGCATGGCGCTAGAAGGACATATCAATCACCTGTCCAATCAGCACAAGAAAATCCAAGACATTATCGAGAGCGAGATGGCCAATCCCGACTGGGATGAGATGCGCGTCGCCGCCCTGAAGAAACAGAAACTACGGATCAAAGACGAGCTCGAGCGGCTTCGCGCCGCGGTTAACTGAGCTGGGCCCGCCGCCGGGCCAGAAAAAACAGCGCAAGCCCGCCCGCTTCGCATAGCGAAGCCGCAATAAACGCCGCGCCGGGAAAATAGACCGGCGCGTGCGGGCCGCTGAACCAGGCCAGCAGGCTGGTCATCATCAGCGGCGCCCCGATGGACGTAAGGCTTGTGATGCTCGCAATCACCCCTTGCAACTCGCCCTGCTGGTCGGGGCCCACCTGTTCGGTCAGGATTGCGGTCATGGCGGGATTGGCCACGCCGCCAAAGGTGAACACGATCATCCAGGCATAGGACATCCAGGGCTGGCTGGAGATCGCATAACCCGCATAGGCCAGCGCGCCGCAGAAAAGTCCCAGATAGACGGATTTGGCCTGGCCGATGCGCGGCACCAGAACCCGCGGCAGCACGGCAAAGGATATGGCGGTCAAAATGCCGATCGCCACCAGCGACAGTCCGACATCGCCCGGCCCCCAGCCGAATTTGAGCATGGTGTAATAGCTCCAGGTGGTGGGCAGGGAGTCATGCGCCAACTGACCCAGGACCAGCATCCCGAACAGCAGGGTCAAGGCGGGATAGTGGGAGAGCGCTTTCAAACCGCCCAGCGGATTGGCCCTGCGCCATTCGAACTTGCGGCGGCGTTCCGGGGGCAAGGACTCTTTCAGCACCAACAGGCCGAACAGCGCATTGGCGACCGACAGGCCGGCCGCGACATAAAAGGGCGCGCGCAGGCCGAAATGCTCACCGACAAGACCGCCCAGGGCGGGGCCCAGGATGAAGCCCAGCCCGAAGGCGGCGCCGACCAGACCGAAATTGGCGGCGCGTTTTTCCGGCGGCGAAATGTCGGCGATATAGGCATTGACGGTGGGATAGGAGGCCCCCGCCATGCCCGACAGGATGCGGCCGATGAACAGCCAGGCGATGGTGGGCGCCAGGCCGGTAATGAGATAGTCCACGCCCAGCATCAAAAGTGACAGGATCAGCACCGGGCGGCGGCCGAACCGGTCCGAGAGATTGCCGATCACCGGCGCGAACAGAAATTGCATCAAGGCAAAGGAGAAAAACAGCCAGCCGCCCCAACGCGCCGCATCGCTGATCGGTTGATGGGTCAATTCGGCGATGAGGCCGGGCGAAACCGGAATGATCACGCCAAGCCCGATCGTATCGATCAGGACGGTGAGGAAGATGAAAACAAACGCGCTGCGGCTGGTCACAGATTTTTGGCCTGTTCGCGCAGCACGAATTTCTGGATCTTGCCGGTCGAAGTCTTGGGCAGTTCGGTGAACACAACGGTGCGCGGCATCTTGAATTTCGCCAGACGCTCGCGGGCGAAGGCCAGGATTTCTTCCTCACCAGCTGCCGCATTGGGCTTCAGTTCAACAAAGGCGCAAGGATGCTCGCCCCATTTTGGGTCGGGCCGGGCCACCACCGCCACGAACAGCACGGCGGGATGCTTGGCGATGGCGTTCTCCACTTCGATGGAGGAAATATTCTCACCGCCGGAAATGATGATGTCCTTGGAACGGTCTTTGAGCTGGATATAGCCGTCCGGATACATCACCCCCAGATCGCCGGTGTGAAACCAGCCGCCCTTAAAGGCCTCTTCAGTCGCCTTGCTGTTTTTCAGATAGCCGCGCATCACGATATTGCCGCGCATCATCACTTCGCCGATGGTCTCGCCGTCGGCGGGCACAGGCTTCATCGTCTTGGGATTCAGCACCGTCAATCCTTCCAACGGCGCATAACGCACACCTTGGCGGGCTTTTTTGGCGGCGCGCCCTGCGCTGTCCAGCGCATCCCATTCCGAATGCCATTCATTGACCACGGCGGGGCCATAGACTTCGGTCAGGCCATAGACATGCACCACTTCAAAACCGGCATCGGCCATCGCCGCCAGCACGCTTTCCGGCGGCGGCGCGGCGGCGGCCATGAAGCGCACTTTCTGGGGAAAGCTTCTGCGCTCGGCCGGTATGGCATTGACCAGGGTGCTCATCACAATCGGCGCGCCGCAAAGGTGCGTGACACCATGCTCGGCCAGCGCCTGGAAGATCGCGCCCGCCCTGACCCAACGCAGGCAGACATGGGTGCCCGCCACCGCCGATAGCGACCAGGGCATGCACCAGCCATTGCAGTGGAACATCGGCAGGGTCCAGAGCAGGACGGGATGCTCCACCATGGTGCCGGCCAGGGCATTGCCGTAGCACATCAGCGCGGCGCCGCGGTGATGATAGACCACGCCCTTGGGGTTGCCGGTGGTGCCGGAGGTATAATTCAAGGCGATGGCGTCCCACTCATCGTCCGGCATCCGCCATTGAAATTCGGGATCGCCGGATTTCAGGAATGCCTCGTAGTCGATCTTGCCCAGCCGGGCGCCGGTTTGGGGAAATTCCTTGTCGTCATAATCGATCACCAGTGGCTTTTTCTTCAGCAGCTTCAACGCGGCGGCGACGGTGGCGGAGAACTCGCGGTCGGTGATCAGGATTTTCGCCCCGCCATGTTCCAGCATGAAGGCGAGGGCTGCTGCGTCCAGTCTGGTGTTCAGTGCGTTCAAAACCGCGCCCAGCATGGGGATGCCGTAATGGGCTTCCAGCATGGGCGGGGTGTTGGCCAGCATCACCGCCACCGTGTCGCCTTTGCGGATGCCCTTCCTGGCCAGCGCCGAGGCCAGCCGCCGCGTGCGGGCATAGAAAGTCGCATAGTCGACGCGCTGTTTGCCGTGAATGATCGCGGTGCGCTGGGGAAAAGTACGCGCCGCCCGTTCCAGGAACGACAAGGGCGTTAAGGGCTGATGGTTGGCCGCCACCCGGTCCAGCCCCGTTTCATAAGGCTTTCCCGCGGATTTCCGCGTTTTTGTGACGGTTTTGCGTTTGGGTTTTTGTTTGGACTTTTGTGGTCTCATGGGGCAGTCACGCTAAAGAAAGCCTTATTTCCCGACAAGGTTTGACCGTCCCGGACGCAATGCTAGAAGGCCCAAGGATAAGATTGATGTCAGCCACGGAACAGACCCAGCCCAAACCCACCGGCATCCGGGTGCTTTACGATTGGATGATGCGCAATGCCACGGGCAAGCATGCCTGGCGGGCGCTGGCAGGACTGACCTTTGCCGAGGCCTCCTTCTTCCCTATCCCCACCGACATCATGCTGATTCCCATGGTGATGGCGGACCGCCAGCGCGCTTGGGCGCTGGCGGCCTGGTGCACGCTATGGTCGGTGTTGGGCGGCGCGTTTGGCTACGCCATCGGCGCCTTCCTGTTCGATTCCGTGGGCCAGTGGGTGATCAGCATTTATCATTTGGCCGACGATATGGCCCAGTTCCAGCAATGGTATGCCACCTACGGCGCCTGGGTGATCATCGGCAAAGGCTTCAGTCCGCTTCCCTACAAGCTGGTCACCATCACATCCGGCTTCGCCCATTACAGCTTTGCGATGTTCATGATCCTGTCGGTGATCACCCGCGGCGGCCGCTACTTCCTGGTCGCAGGGCTGCTCTACTGGAAAGGCGATGTGGCGCGCCGCTTCATCGAGAAGCGGTTGGAAGCGACCTTGTTTGCTTTTCTCGCGGTCGTGGTTTTGGGCTTCGTGGCCATTAAATACGTCTTTTAACAGCCGCGCCGCTTAATCCTGCTCCAGCTCGCTCGACAGTTTGTAGTCGTCGGGAGCCGGCGCGCCTTCGCCTTCGGCCGGCGTCACGCCGGGCATTGCCAGCGGATCGGCCGTGGTTTCGGCAATGGGCTTCAGCGCCGCGCCCTTTTTGGCGGCGCGCTTCTGCGCCCGTTCCAGCTTGGCGCCGACGCGGCTGACCGCCAGGTCCAACTCCAATTGCGAGCAAAGCCCCAAGGTCACCGGATCGACCGCCTTGATATTCGCGGCGTTCCAATGCGAACGCTCGCGGATCTTGGCGATGGTGGCCTTGGTGGTGCCGATCAGCTTGATGATGTCGCTGTCGCTGAATTCCGGATGATTGCGGATCAGCCAATAGACCGCATCGGGCTTGTCCTGGCGCTTGCTGACCGGGGTGTAACGCGGCGCGCGCTTCAGGCGCACATTGGGCATCTTGTGCTTGGCGGGCGCCATCTTCAGGCGCTTGCGCGGATCCTTTTCGGCGTCGGCGATCTGCTCGCGGGTCAGCTGGCCCGTCGCCACCGGGTCCTGGCCCTTGATGCCCTTGGCCACGTCCTCGTCGGCAATGCCCTTCACTTCCAGCGGATGCAATCCGCAAAAGTCCGCAATCTGTTCGAAGGAGAGCGCGGTATTGTCCACCAGCCAGACGGCGGTGGCTTTGGGCATCAGCGGTTTCTGTTCGGCGGCCATGGTGGTTTTCTCCCGTTGAGCGGGAGCCGTTTCCGGGCCCTCCGCCCCTCGTCAGGCTAGTCCTTTCGAGGAATGCGGTCTTTTAGCGGGGCAGCCCGCGCGGCGCAAAGGCTTTCAAGCAACCTGCAGCAAGATTTTGCCGATATGGCCGGTTTTGGCCATATATTCATGGGCTTGCTGGGCCTGCTCAAGTGGAAAAACCCGGTCGGTCACCGGCCTTATGCCGGTTCCCAGCAGCGGCCAAACCTCCCGCAACAGTGCGTTCCGGATGGCGCGTTTCTGGATCCCGGTCCGCCCCCGCAGGGTGGTTGCCGCAAGGGTCAGTCTTTTGGTCAGAACTTGCGTGAAATCCACCTCGGTCCGGAAACCGGACTGATAGGCGATATTGACGACGCGGCCCCAGGGCGCGGCGGCCATGATGTTGCGCTGGACATAGTCTCCGCCGACCATGTCGAGAACAACGTCTACACCCGTGCCGCCGGTTTCGGATTTCACCACGGCAACGAAGTCTTCCTCGCGATAATTGATGGCTCGTGCCGCGCCGAATTTGCGAGCGGCTTTGCATTTCTCCGCGCTACCCACGGTGGTGAAAGTCCGGTGGCCGCGACCTGCGAAAATCTGGATCGCGAGGCTGCCGATGCCGCTGGTTCCCCCATGAATCAGCAGATTTTCGCCGGCCGCGATCCGGCCCGTATCCACGATATTGGTCCAGGCGGTGAAGGCGGCCTCCGGCAGGCCTGCCGCTTCCACGAGCTCGATCGTACCGGGAACCGGCAGGACCGAACCCGCATCGGCCACGGCATACTCGGCATAGCCACCGCCGGGCAGCAAAGCGCACACGCTTTCCCCTGATTTCCAGCCTTCCACCTCTGTTCCCACTTCGGTAATCACGCCGGAAATTTCCATGCCGAGAATAGGGGAGGCCCCCGGGGGCGGCGGATATTTGCCGCGCGCCTGCAAAAGGTCGGCATTGTTCAGGCCGGCCGCCTTGACTGCGATCAAGACCTGGCCGGAACCGGGCGTCGGCCGGGGTTCGTCGCCCAAGACCAGGCGGTAATCCTGGCCCGGACTTTCAATATGACCGGCTTTCATGGCTTGCGCCGCCTCTCGCTCCGGCTAAGACTAAACACAACCACAGAGTGATGCGATGGATTTGGACGACCTGCAACCGCGCAAGAAACTCCCCGACATTGTGCTGGGCGAGGATATTTCCACCCTGTCCGCGCATGAGCTGGAAAAGCGGATTGCGCGGCTGGAGGAGGAGATCGCGCGCTGCGCCGCCGCCATCAAGGAGCGGCAGGCGACCAAATCGGCGGCGGAAAGTTTCTTCAAGAAATGACGTAAAGATTAATACGCACAGCTACGTTAGGCATGTGCAAGCATACCGGGGCGTTTACCAACCATTCTTCTTTGCGGGCCGGTTTGGGCTTGCTAGCGTCGCGTCCGTTTGATCGGGGATATCATGCTGACCAACGATACCGACGTCGCGAACTTCATCGATACCGCGATGTTCGACCGCACTTTCGACGAAGGCATGGCGCTGGTGGAGGAAACCGCCCGCTATCTCGACGGCAAGGGCCGCGAGGAAGCCCGCAACCTGCCGCGCAAGGCGGCGATGCTCTATGCCGGCGAAAGCATGCGCGTCACCACCCGCCTGATGCAGGCGGCAAGCTGGCTGTTGGTGCAGCGGGCGGTGCGCGATGGCGACATGGATCGCAGCGACGCTCTCCACGACCGCTATCGTTTGGGCAGCCGCGAAATCTGTCTTGGGGTTTGCGCCGAGGAAACCGACGAATTGCCGGTGCAACTGCAGGACCTGTTGGGCCGCAGCGAAAATCTCTACCGCCGCATCGCGCGGCTGGACGATGTGTTGTTCGGCGAGGGTGAAGCTCCCTCCGGCGCGCGCGGCCAGATGGATGCGCTGGCCCAGGCATTCAAGTAAGCCAAACACCCGCACAAAGAAAAACGCCGCCGGAAACCGGCGGCGTTTTCGTATCTGGTGTGACGAGGGTCCCTGCCTCGCGGTGCGCCTAAAGGCACGCCGCTGCGGCGTTCGCCGCTCAAAACAGTCCACTGGACTGTTTTGCCCGCCTCCGGCGGTCGCGGCTCACCCCTTCACAAAGCCCGCGAACTTCTTGTTGAAGCGCGTCAGGCGGCCGCCACGGTCCATCAGCTGCTGCTGACCACCGGTCCAGGCCGGGTGGGTGGTGGGGTCGATGTCGAGCGTGACCTTCTGGCCAGCCGTGCCGTAGGTGGTGCGCGTCTTGTAAGTGGTGCCGTCGTTCAACTGAACTTCGACAAAGTGATAGTCGGGGTGGATACCCTTTTTCATGACGCGAACCTTTCTAGTGCTGCCGATTCCGACCGGCGGCGGATGCCGCCCATCTAAAATGGCCGGCGAGGGCGGGCTTATACGGGAGGGCCTGCTGCCCCGCAAGGACCACCCGCCAAGACCCTGACGGGGCGAGGCAATTGTTCCTTTGGTTTGGGCCCGCCACCCCTATATACAGCCGGGGTTAACAAAAGGCGGCCCAACTTGGCCAGGGGAGACAGCAGTTTTACCAGCGAAACCGCCCGTATTGCGGCGGGACGGCCCAAGGCCAAGTCGCTGGCCCCCCTTAGAGGCATCCTGCCGTTCCTCAGGCCCTATCGGGGCCGGATCCTGGTGGCCGTCCTGGCCCTGATCGCCTCCTCCTCGGCGACCCTGATGCTTCCCCAATTTGCCCGGGGCCTGATCGATGCCAGGGGATTGTCTGAGGCCGAGGCCCATGCCCTGTCCGATTTCTATGCCGCCTTTGTGGTGGCGGCGGCGGTCTTGGGACTGGCGTCAGCGGTCCGCTTCTATGCCGTGACCTGGCTGGGCGAGCGGGTGGTCGCCGATGTCCGCAAGGCGGTGTTCGACAATGTGCTGGGCCTGTCGCCGCAATTTTTCGAAGTCACCCGCACCGGCGAAGTTCTGTCGCGCATGACCGCCGACACGACCTTGATCCAGACCGTGGTGGGGTCCTCGGTCTCGCTGGCGCTGCGCAATCTGGTGACCCTCACCGGCGGGCTGGTGCTGATGTTCGTCACCAGCGTGAAGCTCACTTTGTTTGTGGTGGCGGCGGTGGTGCTGGTGATGCTGCCGCTGCTGTTGTTCGGGCGCTGGGTGCGCCGGCTTTCGCGCCAGAGCCAGGATTCCATCGCCGACACTTCGGCGCGCGCCAGTGAAACCTTGAATGCGGTTCCCACCGTGCAGGCCTTTACCCAGGAAGGCTATGAACGCAGCGCTTTCCGCGATGCCGTGGAACGCTCCTTTGCCTTTGCCAAAAGCCGCACTTTCGCGCGCGCCGTCTTGACGGCGGTAGCGATCTTCACCGCCTTCGCCGGTTTGGCGACAGTGGGGCTGATCGGGCTGCATGATTTCATCGGCGGACGCATTTCGGCAGGCCAGCTGGTAGCCTTTATTTTTTACGGCTTCCTGACCGGTGGCGGTGTCGGCGCACTCAGCGAGGTGTGGGGCGATTTGCAGCGCGCGGCGGGCGCCACCGAAAGGCTGATGGAATTGCTGCATGAGGTGCCTGCCATCCGCCCTCCCGTCCATCCACTGTCTTTGCCGGAGCGGTCAGGCGGCGCGGTTTCATTTGACGATGTGACCTTCCGCTATCCCGCAAGGCCTGATTTCAAGGCCTTGAACGGATTTTCGCTGAAGGTTGCAAGCGGCGAGGCGGTGGCGCTGGTCGGGCCCAGCGGCGCGGGAAAATCCACCGTGTTCCAGTTGATGCTGCGCTTTTTCGAGGCCCAGAGCGGCAGCATCCGCTTTGACGGGCTGGACATCACCCAGCTCGATCCCGTCGCCTTGCGCCAGAAGATCGCGGTGGTATCGCAGGAGCCGGTGATTTTCTCCGGCAGCATCGCCGACAATATCCGCTATGGCCGGCAGGAGGCGCGTGACGATCAAATTCGCGCCGCCGCCGATGCCGCCGCGGCCACCGAATTCATCGAAAAACTGCCGCAGGGTTTTGATACTTTGGTGGGCGAGCGCGGCGTGACCTTGTCGGGCGGACAGCGCCAGCGCCTGGCGATTGCCCGCGCCATCCTGCGCGATGCACCGCTTCTGCTGCTGGACGAAGCGACATCGGCCCTGGACGCGGAGAATGAACGTCTGGTGCAGACCGGGCTGGCCAACCTGATGGTGGGCCGCACCACTTTGGTGATCGCGCACCGTTTCTCCACCATTCAGCGGCTCAAGCGCATCGTGGTGATGGAGGAGGGCCAGGTTGTGGCCGAAGGCAATCATGCCGAGCTGATGGCGGGCGGCGGTCTTTATGCCCGGCTGGCCTCGCTGCAATTCGCGGACAAGGCGGTATGAGTGGTTCGCTCTGGAAATTGGGCCGTCCCCGCAAGCCGGGCCGCGCCCTGGCCGCCTTGGCGATTGTGGCGGCGATCAGCGCCCTGGCGCGCGGCATCTGGGTCAATGGCGTGTTTTCCAAGGTGGAACCGGGCTTTGCCGGAAGCTGCCGGCCGGTCGGCACGCTGGCTGGAGTCCAGGATATGGAGGCCGCAAACGGCACTGTGTTCCTTTCGGTGGGCAACGCGCGTGGCGCCGGTCCTCAGGATGGCATCTATGCCATGCCGCTTGCCGGCGGCAGCCCGGTCAAATTGACGGGCGGGCCGAAAGACTTTCATCCCCGCGGTATCGGCCTTTATCGTACCCCGGACACGCTGCTGCTCTATGCCGTCAATCACCGCAGCAATGGCCGGTTCAGCATCGATTCCTTTGAAGTCAAAGATCCAGGCGGAACCCCCGCCTTGATCGCCAAGGGCACCATCCAGGGCGGGCTGATGATCAATCCGCAGGATGTCGCGGTGGCGGGCCCCGATCAATTCTATGTCGCCAATGGCACGGCCAGTACAAATCCGCTGATCCACGGCCTGCAGACCTACGGCATCATTCCGGGCGGCAATATTCTGTATTTCAACCGCACCTCCTTCATCCAGCTTGCCGATGGGCTGTACGGCACCCGCAGCCTGTTGCTGACGCCGGGTGGGGATCATCTGATTGTTGGCGGCCTGCTCAGCCGGTCGCTCACCACCTATACCCGCGAGCCCTTTACGGGCCAGCTGACGGACGAGGAAACCCTCAATCTTTCCACTGGACCCGAAAAGCTCAGCATCGATGCCCAAGGGCAGATGCTGGTGGCCGGTCATGCCAATTTGCTGGAGTGGCGGGCGGCAATGGCCCAGGCGGGCAAACCCACCGCCTCCCAGATCCTGCGCGTGAGCCTGGTCAATGGCGTGCCTGCGGCGAAGGAACAAATTTACGCAAGCCTCGGATCGGAGCTGGCAGGCGCCAGTGTGGCGGTTGCGGCCGGAAACCGGCTTTTGATTGGCTCCAGCCTGGACGGCAAGCTGCTGAGCTGCATCCGGAAATAAAAAGGGCGCCGTAAGGGCGCCCTTCCTAGTCTATCTACCCGGCGCTTACGCGACCTGGGTAATCTCTTCGCCATTGGGATCGCGCAACACATAGCCACGGCCCCACACGGTTTCGATGTAATTGGCGCCTTCGGTGGCGGCGGCCAGCTTCTTGCGCAGCTTGCAGATGAAGACGTCGATGATCTTCAATTCCGGCTCGTCCATGCCGCCATACAGGTGATTGAGGAACATTTCCTTGGTCAGGGTGGTGCCCTTGCGCAGCGAGAGCAGCTCCAGCATCTGATATTCCTTGCCGGTCAGATGCACGCGGGCGCCGTCGACTTCCACGGTCTTGGCATCCAGATTGACGGTGAGCTTGCCGGTGGTGATCACCGACTGGCTGTGACCCTTGGAACGGCGGACCACCGCCTGGATGCGGGCGACCAGCTCATCCTTGTGGAAGGGCTTGGTCATGTAATCGTCGGCGCCGAAGCCCAAAGCCTTAACCTTGGCTTCGACAATCGCATTGCCCGACAGGATCAGGACCGGCGTCTGCACCTTGGCGACGCGCAGGGCCTTAAGAACTTCAAAACCGCTCATGTCCGGCAGCTGAAGATCCAGGACGATAATGTCGTAGTCATAAAGCTTACCCAGATCGATCCCTTCTTCGCCAAGATCGGTGGTGTAAACGTTGAGGCCTTCGCTGCGGAGCATCAGTTCGATGCTGCGCGCCATGGCGCTGTCGTCTTCGATCAAGAGTACGCGCATTTCAGGTCCCTCTCTTAACGTTCGGCCTTAACCCAAAATCGTGCGGGTTAGGGTTAATTGGTTTTAGGACCCTAAGCCGAAATAGTTAACAGCAGCTTTAACATCCCTGGCATGTCGCAACCCTTCCTCCATCCCGGATTAAGGCCTGGAAAGGACTCGGGTGCGAGCTAAGGGGGTTGATTCAATTTGTTAAGTTTACCGCCATTTAAATTTTCAGCCCCAATATGACGCCCAGGCGGGGATAAAAAATCTCCGAAATTTTGGCCCAGAGGCGCAAAAAGCGCCAAAAACGGGATTTTTATGCGCGCTTTGCTGTCGGATATCGAGGCCATTCCCACCCTGACCCGCTTTGGCCGGGTCGCCCGGATCGAGGGGCTGGCGGTGGAAGTGACCGGTGCTCAGGGGGCTGTCAGTCTCGGCGGCCAGTGCCGCATAAGTATCGGAAATCATAAGACTATTTCTTGTGAAGTGGTCGGCTTTCGCGACGGCCGGGCCCTGGTCATGCCGCTGGGATCGCTGGACGGAATTACCCTTGGGGCCCGGGCCGATTTCGAGGACCGCCCGGCTTCGATCTACCCCTCCAAGGCCTGGCTGGGCCGGGTGATCGATGGTTATGCGCAGCCCGTCGACGGCAAGGGCGCGCTGGCGCAAGGCGCCACCGCTTATGCGATCAAGGCGCCGCCGCCGCCCGCAACCAGGCGCGGCCGCATGGGCGCGAAGCTGGATCTCGGTGTGCGCGCCATGAATGCTTTCACCACTTGCTGCGCCGGTCAGCGCATGGGCATTTTCGCCGGCAGCGGCGTGGGCAAATCCATTCTTCTGTCGATGCTGGCGCGCAATTCTGATGCCGATGCCATCGTGATCGGATTGATCGGCGAGCGCGGCCGCGAAGTGAAGGAATTCATCGAAGACGATTTGGGCGAGGAAGGCTTGGCGCGCTCGGTGGTGATTGCCGCCACGTCTGATGAAGCGCCGCTGGTGCGCCGCCAGGCTGCCTATGTCGCCATGACGGTGGCCGAGCAGTTGCGAGATCAGGGCTTGAATGTCTTGCTGCTGATGGATTCGGTCACCCGCTTTGCCATGGCCCAGCGCGAGATCGGGCTTTCGGCGGGCGAGCCGCCGGCTTCCAAAGGTTATACGCCCACTGTTTTCGCCGAATTGCCGCGCCTTCTGGAACGCGCCGGACCCGGTCCCGAGGGCAAAGGCACGATTACCGGCCTGTTTACCGTATTGGTCGAGGGCGACGACCATAACGAGCCCGTGGCCGACGCGGTGCGTGGCATCCTGGATGGGCATATCGTTTTGGAACGTGCCATTGCGGAACGGGGACGCTTTCCGGCCATCAATATCCTTAAGAGCGTCAGCCGTGCCATGCCGGCTTGCAACAGCGACGACGAACAAAGGCTGATTTCGCGGGCTCGCCAGCCCATGACCATCTATGAGGACATGGCGGAGCTGATCCGGCTGGGCGCCTACAAGGCTGGCACGAATCCTGAAGTGGACGATGCCGTTAGGCTCTATCCCGCCCTTGAGGCCTTTTTGGCTCAATCCAAGACCGAACGGGCGGCGCTGAGCGAATGCTATGACGCGCTGTCGGTCATTCTGGATAGCGCGGAAGGGAGTGCGCGATGACCCGGACTGATACGCTGCTGCGCCTTAAGCGCTTTCGCGTCGACGAAATGAAACGCCGGATTGCCTCGATCGACGCCATGAAGGCGGATCTGGAGCGCAAGCTCACCGACCTGGATGACAATGTGACGCGCGAAAAGCAGCGCGCCGGGGATTCCGATATCGGCCGCCTGGCTTTCCCGTCCTTCCTGCGGTCCATCGAGGCGCGGCGCGAAAATCTGCGCACCACCTTGAAGGAAATCGAACGCGAATACGCCGCCGCCCAGCATGACCTGACCGACGCTTTTCAGGATCTCAAGGCGCTGGAAGTCGCCACCGAGCAGCAGGCCAAGCGGCTGGGCGAAATGCAGGCCCGCCGCGCCCAGGCGCGATTGGATGAAATTGCGCTTGTCCGCCATCTGCGCAAGCACACTCTTCGCAGCGCTTAAGCGCGTCCTAAGTTCGTCGCGCCATCACTCGTGTACGTCTTGTACACGTCGCTCGTTGCTACGCTGTCGCTAGCAACCCTGCTTAGGCCGCAAAATACTGCGCGCTAAACCGAGCTGCGGCCATCAGATCAGGATCGTCAGGAAGGCTGCGGCGAAAATCACGACGCCCAGCCCGCGCATGATTAATGCGCTCCAGGGCAGTATAGGCTGAAGCCGACCTTCCCATTCCCGCTCCCGCAGCGTCAGGGACTGCTGGCGCTCGAAGACGAGTTGGTCGTGCCGGACATCGGCAAAGGCGGAAACCGCAAAGCCCTTTCCGCTAGGGACGGATATGCCAATCGCAGACATGGTGTAAGGCCTCAAAAAGTCCCTTCTTTGCGATAACGTGGCGACCCTTTGCAGCGTTCCATAAGAGTCACACCGGACCGCGATCCGTGACAAAAAAGCCGCAGTTTGATTAACCCTGCTGTTGAACCGCAACACACCTGCCCTATGCTTCCGCAGGTTGAGTCGCTGCCGGGCCTGGGCTGGTCCGCCAGCTCAGGGGGCATCGGGGCATGTCGTTCGCGGAAACCATTTCGCCGTTTTTCGGACGCTGCGCCTTTGTCTGGTTCTATGTCACCAGCGCAATGGACATTGTGGTCAATTGGCACACCATCGCCGCTGATCTAGCGGCCAAGCACGTGCCGCTGCCGCCGTTGGTCCTGCTGGTGGTGCTGCTGCTGATCGTAATGGGCAGCATCTCGCTTCTGTTCGGTTATCACACCCGTCATGCCGCGATCATCCTGTTCGGCATGACCATGATCGCGGCGGTGACCATGCATGATTTCTGGCATTACACCGATGCCGCCGCGCGCGCCCAGCAGTTCGGGATTTTCGCGCGCGATTTCGCGATCTGCGGCGGATTGCTCTTGCTGGTGGGATTGGGACCGGGGCCGTTTGCCCTCGACAATCGCGGCAAAGCCGGCGGTGGCGGCGGTAAGAAACGCTAGTCTTTTGCGTCGTGAGTTCGTCGCGCGTGCTCACGTGCGTTACGCACGCTCCGCGCGACGCTCCTGCTCACGCCGCAAAATTCTACGCGACTTAGTGTGAAGGACTGTTCAGCATGTGGGTCGCCAGAGCACCAGGCTCCAGCATTTCCAGCGCATCTTCGGGCCGCGCCCCATAGGTGACATGCGCCAAGGCCGCGCCCGACAGGCACGCGGCCAGGGCTGCGCCCAGGCGGCGGGTGCGGTCCATATGGGTGATGATCACCCGGCGGAAGCGGAACCCGGCGACGATGTCGCTGATATCTTCGGCATCGCCCGTCGCCGAAACCACGCCGATGGTTTCCACCCCTTCTATCTCGGCCAAGGCGCTGAAGGCGTTGGCCGCGCGGATATTGAGCGGATTGAAGCCGTCCGCTTCCATGACGGTCAGCAATTCCGGAACACTGGTGCCGGTGCGGAACAGCGCCAGTCCGCCATCGGCCCGGGCCAGTTCGGTTTTGCGTCCGATCAGAGTTGCGGCATGGACGATCTTGGCGGCAACCGCGCTCTTGCCGGACCCTGCCGGTCCTACCAGCAGGATGCCGCGCGCTTTTTCCAGATCGATCGGCTGAGGCTTGAGGCGCTGGCCCAGCGCAAGGGCCAAGGCTCCGTCAACGCCGGCCTCGCCGAAATTTGCCGCCTCGCGCACCAAGGCCTGCGCCAGACTTTCCGGCAGGCGATGGCGCTTCATGGTTTCGCCGAGCAGATTGTGCAGGACGGCACGCGGGAAGGCGATCAGCTTGCAACTGGCTTGGGGCTGGGCCATGGGCGCCTAGACCTGGCCAAGGGTGCGCAGCCGCACCGAGGCGTGGATTTCGTTCTGGCTCATCACCACAGTCTGGGGACGGAAACGCTCGACGATGGAGCGCACGAAGGGCCTGATCTGCGGGCTGGTCAAAAGGATCGGCACTTCGTTCTTGGCGCCGGCTTCGTCGAAGGCCTCACGCACCTGTTGGATGAATTGCTGCAGCTTCGACGGAGCCATGGCGAGTTGGCGTTCCTCGCCGGTGCCCACGATGCTTTCCGCAAAGGCATGCTCCCAATTCGGTGACAGCGCGATCAACGGCAGATAGCCGGCCGGCGAAAGATTGGCGTGGCAAAGCTGGCGGGCCAGGCGGGCGCGGACATGCTCGGTGATATAGAGCGCATTTTTGGTGTGGCCGACCGCTTCGGCGACGCCTTCCAAAATCGCGGGCAAGTCGCGGATGGAAACGCGTTCCGCCAGCAAGGTCTGCAGCACGCGCTGCACGCCGGTGACCGAGATTTGCGACGGGATAAGTTCTTCCACCAGCTTCTTGTTCTCCGGCGGCAGATCGTCCAAGAGCTTCTTGGTCTCGGCATAGGAGAGCAGCTCGGCCATATGGCTCTTGAGCACTTCGGTGAGATGCGTGGTCAGCACGGTGCCGGGATCGACCACGGTGAAACCGCGGAAGGTGGCCTCTTCCTTCAGGCTGCCGGAAACCCAGGTGGCAGGCAGGCCGAAAGCCGGCTCGGTGGTGGCGGTGCCGGGCAGGTCGATCGGCAGGCCCTTGGGATCCATGATCAGCAGGCTGCCGGGGAACAGTTCGCCCTTGCCGGAATCGAATTCCTTGATGCGGATGCGATACTCGTTGGCGCCCAATTGCATATTGTCCAGGATGCGCACGGCGGGCATGACAAAGCCCATCTCCTGCGCCAGCTGGCGGCGCAAAGCCTTGATCTGGTCGGTGATGCGATGGCCTTGCACATCGTTGATCAGCGGCAAGAGGCCATAGCCCAGTTCGATACGCAGCAGGTCCAGCGCGAGCGCGGTCGAGATCGGCTCTTCCTTGGGTGCTGTATCGGTCTGGGCGTTTTCTGCGGCGGCTTGGGCGCTGCGCGCGTCCTTGCGCTTATAGGCATACCAGGCCAGCGAGCCGGTGGCGGCGGAAAGCCCGCCAAACACCAGGAATGGCATGCCCGGCAAGACCGCGACAATGCCCATCACCGCGGCAGCCATGCCCAGCGCCTGGGGATAGTAGGAAAGTTGGCCCATCAAGGCTTTGTCGGTGGCGCCTTCGACGCCGGCCTTGGAGACCATCAGGCCGGCGGCGGTGGAGACGATCAGGGCCGGCATCTGCGAAACAAGGCCGTCACCCACCGTCAGCAAGGTGAAGGTGTGGGTGGCGTCGCCGAAGCTCATGCCCTTTTGCGCCACGCCGATGATGATGCCGCCGACAATGTTGATGCCGACGATCAACAGCCCGGCAATGGCGTCGCCGCGCACGAACTTGCTGGCGCCGTCCATGGCGCCGAAGAAATTGGATTCCGCCTCGATGATCTTGCGCCGGGCCTTGGCTTCCTTTTCGTCAATCAAGCCGGCGGACAGGTCGGCGTCGATCGCCATCTGCTTGCCGGGCATGGCGTCCAGGCTGAAGCGCGCCGCCACTTCGGCGATGCGGCCCGAACCTTTGGTGATGACGATGAAGTTGACGATTATCAGGATGGCGAAGACGATCAGGCCGATGACGAAATTGCCCTGCATTACCAGATTGCCGAAGGCCTGAATGACATAGCCCGATGCGGCGGTGCCTTCATTGCCATGGCCCAGGATCAGCCGGGTGGAGGCGAGATTCAGCGCCAGCCGCAGCATGGTGGTGATGAGCAGAATGGTGGGGAAGGACGAAAATTCCAGCGGCTTGCGGATGAACACCGCCGTCATCAGGATCAGGATGGAAAAGCTCAGCGAGAAAGCCAGTGAAACGTCCAGCAACCAGGTGGGCAGCGGCAGGATCAGCACCACCAGAATGGCCATGATGCCGATCGCCAGGCCGAGATCGGACTTCTTGATGAAGTCGAAGATCTTGGCCGGCGTCAGGTCCAGGCCCGAGGCTGTGGTGCCGATGTCAGACATTCAGATAAACCTTGATTAGCCTGCGGCCCGTTGTTCGCCGTGATTGGGGATCGACAGTCCCGAGTCGGAATATTCCCTGAGCTTGTTGCGCAGAGTGCGGATCGAGATGCCCAGAATATTGGCGGCATGGGTACGGTTGCCCAGGCAATGGTCCAAAGTATCCAGGATCAGGTCCCGCTCGACATCGCTGACGGTGCGTCCCACCAGGCCGCGGGTCACGGCGGTGGCGGAAACCACGGCGCTCTGCACGCTGGGATTTTGCGGTGCGATCGCCGAAGCGGCGCCAACCTGGGTGCCATCGGGCAGGCGGATGGCTTCCGGGCCGATCTCGGCACCGCTGGCCAGCAGCACAGCGCGATGGATGGTGTTTTCCAGCTCGCGGACGTTGCCTTTCCAGAAATGGCCCAGCAGCAGGCGCTCGGTCTGGGATGAGATCGAGCGATATTGCACGCCATTGGCTTCGGCATATTTGCGCGCGAAGTGATGCGACAAAGCGCGGATATCCTTGGGCCGCTCGCGCAAGGCGGGCAGGCGCAGATTGACCACGTTCAAGCGATAGAGAAGGTCTTCACGGAAGGTGCCGTGCTTGACGGCTTCCGCCAGGTCGCGGTTGGAGGTGGCGATGATGCGGATATCCACCTTGACCGGCTTGGTGCCGCCGACGCGGTCGATCTCGCGTTCCTGGATGGCTCTGAGCAGCTTGGCCTGCAGGCGGGCATCCATTTCGCTGATTTCGTCGAGCAACAGGGTGCCGCCATTGGCTTCCTCGAACTTGCCGATGCGCCGGGCGATGGCGCCGGTAAAGGCGCCCTTCTCATGGCCGAACAATTCGGATTCCAGCAGATTTTCCGGAATGGCGGCGCAGTTCACGGAAATGAACGGCTTGTCGTTGCGCGCCGACTTGCGATGGACATAGCGGGCCAGCACTTCCTTACCGGTACCGCTTTCGCCGGTCACCAGGATGGAGGCTTCGCTGCCGGCGATCTGGTCGGCCAGGCTGAGGACCGCCGCCATGGCTTCGTCTTCATAGACCAGCTGATGGGATTCGTCGGCCACTGCCGCCAGAACCGCCGCGATCAATTCGGGATCGGCGGGCAGGGGCAGATATTCCTTGGCGCCGGCGCGGATCGCGTCCACCGCGCGGCGGGTGTCGGTGCCGATGCCGCAGGCGACCACGGGCGTGCAAATGCGTTCCGCCGCCAGACCGCGCACCAGGGCGCCGATCTCCAAGCCGACATCGCAGAACACCAGATCGGCGCCGATACCGCCGCGCAAGGAGGCGAGGGCCTGTTCTATGTCCATGGCATGGGTGACCTTGGCACCCTTGTCCATCGCGATTTTGGTGGCGAGGCCGATCTGGCCCTGCAGTCCGCCGACAATAAGTAAACGCATGATCGTATCCCTTCAGTCCTTAAGAGCCGGACCCGGCCTTGATGATTTCCGTCATGGTGATGCCCAGCCGGTCTTCGACCAGCACGACTTCACCACGCGCGACCAGACGGTCGTTGACATAGATGTCGATGGCCTCGCCGACCTTGCGGTCCAGTTCGACGATGGTGCCGCGGCCCAGCTTCAGCAATTGGCTGACTTCCATGCCGCTCTTGCCCAGGACGGCGCTGACCGTGACCGGGACGTCGAACACCGCCTCGAGATCCGCCGCGGTGTGCTTGGGCGCGGCTTCCATCGGTATGTCGGTGTTGAGCAGGGCGCCGGAGGAACCGGGCGCGCCTTCCTGGCTGAGATCGGGCAGATCGACATTGTCGGTCGCCATGGGACTATCCTTTCACTACTTGCGAGAAATGACGGGAAATAAGGGCGTTGAGCGCTTCTTCGATGACGCTTTCGCTGCGTTCGGCACCGCCACCGCGCCACTCGATGCGGCAATCGGCGCCGGTCATGGCGGGATCGGCGGCGATCAGCACGCGGCCCTCATAACCTTCCTGATGGGCGATATCGTTCAGCCGGGGTTCCAGCACTTGAGTCACGGTTGGCGCGGCGCGCAGCGTGATGCGCGGCTCGGCGATGGCCTGATGCATGGCTTGCCGCAGAGCGACTTCCACGTCACCGGTGGGCACGGCGGCGAGGGCGGCGGGCGCGATCTTCTTGGCCATGGCCAAGGCCAGGCGCGCGGCATCGTCGCGCACCTGTTCGATCTCGGCATGGCTGACATCGAGCGCGGCGCGGACGGAAATGGTCAAGGCCGCGATGGTGCGCTCCAAGGCGTCCGTGGCGCGGGCCTGGGCGCTGTTCTCGCCCTCGCTGCGCGCCAGGATCTTCAAATTTTCCAGTTCTTCGATGGTCAAGGTTTGCTTCTGACGCGCCTGCGCGGCCGGGGCGCGGCGGTCTTCGCTGCCGCTGAATTCGGTGTCGAAGGTGAATTTGGGGGCGCTATGTTTGGCGGCGGTCATCAGTACACCAGCTCGTCTTCTGCGCTGCCGCCGGCGATCATGATCTCGCCCTTGTTGGCCAGATCCTTGGCGATATTGACCATGCGCATCTGGGCTTCATCGACATCCTTGAGACGCACCGGGCCCATGGCTTCCATATCGTCGCGCAGGATCTTGCCGGCGCGCTCGCTCATATTGGAGAAGAAGACGTCGCGCAGGCCGTCGGTCGCGCCCTTCAGCGCCAGGCCCAGCTTGTCCTTCTCGACATTGCGCAGCAGGGTCTGGATCGAACCAGGATCGAGCTTGGCGAGGTCCTCGAAGGTGAACATCAAGGCCTTGATGCGCTCCGCGGCATCGCGGGAACGCTCTTCCAACGCGGTGATGAAGCGGCTTTCGGTCTGGCGGTCGAAATTGTTGAAGATTTCCGCCATCTGCTCATGGGCGTCGCGCTTGGCGGTGCGCGCCAGGTTGGACATGAATTCCACCCGCAGGGTCTGTTCGACCTTGTCCAGAATGTCCTTCTGCACGCTTTCCATGCGCAGCATGCGCTGCACCACTTCCAGGGCGAATTCCTCGGGCAGGGCGCCCAGCACGCGCGCGGCATGTTCCGGCTTGATCTTGCTCAGCACCACCGAAACGGTCTGGGGATATTCGTTCTTGAGATAGTTGGCCAGAACGGTCTCATTCACATTGGCCAGCTTGTCCCACATGGTGCGGCCGGCGGGACCGCGGATTTCTTCCATGATCGAGCCGACCTTGTCGCCGGGCAGGATGTTGGCGAGCAGGCGCTCGGTGGATTCGTAGGAGCCCATCAGCGAGCCGGTGCCCGACATTTGGGAGACGAAATCCACCAGCAGTTTTTCGATCAGGGCGGAGGAAACCGAACCCAGATTCGACATGACCTGCGAGACTTCCTTGATCTCGTCCTCGTCCATCATCTTCCACACCTGCTGGGAATGTTCTTCGCCCAGCGAAAGCATGATGATGGCGGCGCGCTCGGCCCCCGTGAGGGAGCGGATGTCTTCCTTGACTTGCGCTTTTGGGGCTTTGGACATGATTTAGACCGGTTGGTGGAGCCAGGTGCGGATGATCGCCAGCGCTTCTTCGGGATGCGCGTTGACCACTTCACCGACCTTCTTGATGGAGGATTCGCGCACCTGGCCGTCGATCTGGCTGATGTCGATGCTGGAAGCAGGACGCGGCAGTGCGGCGGGTGCGCCTTCCTGTCCGGGAGGCGCGGCGGGATCGGCGCCGGCCGGCGCTGGCAAGGCGCCCGCGACCACCGAGCCGTTGGCGAGCGGCGTCGCGCCGCC